>Ga0210384_10008365_pt1 | contig 10789 bp, 10 predicted proteins | sample IncBWH2MmetaG_FD_160574 | JGI IMG/M metagenome (GOLD analysis project Ga0210384, IMG submission 160574) | Forest soil microbial communities from Barre Woods Harvard Forest LTER site, Petersham, Massachusetts, United States - Inc-BW-H-2-M | ecosystem: Environmental > Terrestrial > Soil >...
GACGTCGATGCCCGCGGTCTGGATGCCGACCCGATTCTGCGCCGCGCCCCGCAGCGCGCGCCCGGTCCAGGTCCGGGTGATCAGCAGGTAGAAGAGGGCGAGCAGCACGAGGGCCCCGATCAGGGCCACGAAGCGGTTGCCGGAGATCGGCAGGGTGAGCAGCGTGATCGGACGGGCGTAGTCGCGCGGCGAGTACTGGTTCGGCCCGCCCACCACGATCGCGAGGTTCCGGAAGAGGACCATGAGCGCGATCGTGATCACGGTCGCGTACTCGTCGCGGCGCTCGACGCCGCCCACGTACATCGGGCGAAGGAGGACGCGCTGGACGATCAGGCCCAGCACGAACACCGAGCCCATCGCGAGGGGCAGGGCCAGGTACCAGCGATCCCAGCCGAGCACCGACGCGAGCAGCGCGTACTGCACGTAGCTGCCGATCATGTAGAACTCGCCCATGCTCCAGTTGATCATCTTCATGATCGAATAGATGAACGTGATGCCGAGCGCCATCAGGCTGTAGATGACGCCGATGACGACGCCCGAGAGCAGATACTGCGAGAGGAGATGGTAGTCCATGGTCGGCGAGCCGCCGGGCCGGGACCGGGAGCGCGCGGCACCGCTCCCGATCCGGCCCGGCGATCGATCAGCGCGGGACGATCAGCTCACCGGTCTTGAACTCGGTCGGGTAGATGATCTTCGCCTCGGTGAAGGGCATGTCGGTCTTGGTGTACTGCATCATCAGCATCGGGGGCGTCCACTGCTGCCAGTACGGGCCCTCGCCGCGGCTGAAGCTGATCGTCGCGTTCCAGCCCTGGAACTTGTTGGCGAGCAGGGAGCGGACCAGGGCCTCGCTGGTGTCGCTCTTGGCCGCCTCCAGCGCGTCGGCGATGAGGGCCACCTGGGCGTAGCCGTTCAGCGAGGCGTAGACCGGGTCCTCCTTGAACTGCTCGCGGTACTTCGCGCGGAAGGCCTCCCCACGCGGAGTGAGCTTCATGGTGGGGTGGTAGTACACCATGAACGCGACGTAGTTGCCCTTCTCGCCGAGGTTCTTCCAGTACTCCGCGCGGGCCGGCATGTCGTAGGAGACCAGCATCGGGGTGCCGGGCAGGAGCCCCACGTCGGCGGCCTGCTTGATGATCAGGTAGGCCGGGGTGCCCACCCCGATGTTGATCACCACGTCCGGCTTCCAGCTCTTGATCTCGAGCAGCTGGGGGGTCAGATCGACGACCGCGCGGTCGAACACGGTGGTCTTCAGCTCCGCGGGAATCCCCATCGAGACGAAGAGCTTCTTGGTGTCCTCCACCAGCCCCACTCCGTAGTCGGTGTTCTCGGCGAGCAACGCGACCTTCTTGAAGCCCTTCTCCTTGATCCAGCGATTCCAGAGCTGCACGCGGTCGGTGTCGATGACGTGGGTGCGGAAGCTGTAGTTGAGGTGCTTCTCGGTGAACGCGCGCGATGAGGCCTGGGTCGCGAAGAGCGGCACCTTGAACTGCTCGGCGAGGTCCTGGACCGCCAGCGCCACCGAGCTGTGGAACTGACCCAGCACCGCCACCACGCCGTCCTGAGTGGCGAGCTTGCGGAAGCCGGCCGCGCCCTTCTCGGGCGTGCCCGCGTCGTCCTCGATGACCAGCTCGATCTTGCGCCCGCCGAGGATGCCCTTCGCGTTGATCTCCTCCGCGGCCATCTTCGCGCCGCGCACGATGAGCTGCCCGGCCGCGGCATCACCCGGAGGCGAGAGCGGCGTCAACACGCCGATCTTGACCGGCTTCTGGGCCAGGGCCGGCGTCGCGATCAGGACCAGGCTCAGCAACGCCAGGACGACACCTGTCAACCGTTTGCTCATGCTCGGCTTCCTCCGGGGGCAAGGGGTGAGACTACGGGAGAGCCGCATCGTATGCGCCGGGCCGGGCGGCGTCAAGCTCCGGGCCCGCCGGAAGCGCGGCGGAGGCGCTCGATCAGGACCGCGTCGGCGGGCGGGAACTCGTAGCGGCCGAGATCCGCCGGGCGCACCCAGGCGATCTCCTGGCCCTCCGCGGCCCGCGGCTGCCCCTCGATCGCGCAGCGGAAGAACGAGAGGCGCACGCGCTTGCCGGGATAGGTCCAGGCGACCGTGTCGAGCAGCTCGCCGACCGTCACCGCCGCGTCCAGCTCCTCGCGAATCTCCCGCGCGAGCGCCGCCTCCGAGCTCTCGCCGGGCTTGCGCTTGCCGCCCGGGAACTCCCACATGCCGCCCAGGTGGCTCCCGGCCAGCCGCCGCGCGATGAGAATGCGGCCGTCGCGCTCGATCACCGCCGCCACCACGTCGATCTCGGGCGCGCCGCTCAAGGAGCGCCCGCGCTCCGGCCCACGCTCTGACCCACACTCCGGTAGGTCGCGCAGAATCGCCGCATCGGGCAGGGCTCGCATCGCGGCGCCCGCGCGGTGCACCACGTGGCGCCGAAGTCCATCAGGGCCTGGTTGTAGTCGTACGACCGCCGCCGGGGCACCAGCGCCCCCGCCAGGTCCCACATCGTCTTCTGTCCGCGCAGGCGCGCGAGCCGGCGCGGCCCCAGGAACACGCGGCCGAGCACGCGGCGCACGTTCGTGTCCACGATGGGCACCGCCCGGCCGTAGGCGAAGCACAACAGCGCGCCCGCGGTGTAGCGGCCGATGCCGCGCATGCCCCGCAGCGCGGTGGCGTCGTCGGGCAGCCGGCCGCCGTAGCTGGCGACCGCCTCGCGCGCGATCCCGTGGAGGTTGAGCGGCCGGACGTTGTAGCCGAGCGGGTACCAGAGCCGCTTGACGTCCTCCGGCGAGGAGCCGGCGAGCGCTTCGAGCGTCGGATAGCGGTCGAGGAACTCCTGGTACTTGGGCACGACCCGCTCCACCTGCGTCTGCTGGAGCATGATCTCGGAGACCAGGACGTGGTAGGGATCCTCGGTGCGGCGCCACGGCAGGTCGCGCCGATGCCGGCCGTACCAGGCGAGCAGGAGGCGGCGAAAGCGCGTGCGCGCGGCCGGGGCGGGAAGGGCGGGGGACGACACGGCGGCCATTGTGGACGAGGCGCGCGCGGTCCCGCAAGTTGACAGGCGCCCGGCGCCCGTCAACAATGAGCCATGCCCGATCTCTCCGCCGAGTACCGCGCCGCCCGCGAAGCCGTCGCCCTCTTCGACCGCTCGGCGCTGGGCAAGGTCACGGTCACGGGTCGCGACCGGCTCGCGTTTCTCCAGGGCATGCTCACCAACGACGTCAAGGGGCTCTCGCCCGGTCAGGGCGCCCCGGCCGCCTTCCTGGACGCCCACGGCAAGGTGATGGCGCTGCTCGTGGTCTACTCGGCCGGGGAGCGCGTGCTGCTCGAACTGCCCGCGAGCATGACCGAGAAGACGCTCCAGACGCTCGACCGCTACCTGATCTCGGAGAAGGCCGACTTCGAATCGGCCGACGACGCCTTCGCGATCCTCTCGCTCCAGGGCCCCGGCGCCCGTCCTCTGCTGGAGCGCCTGGCCGGCGCCCCGCTCGCGCTGCCGCCGTACGCGCACACCGAGGTCTCGGTGAACGGCGTCCCGGTGCGCGTGATCAATCGCGCCGAGGGCCCGGCTCCCGGGTTCCACGTCTGGGCGGGGGCCGAGCACGCCGAGACCCTGAAGAGCGCCTTCGCGTCGGCCGGGGCGGTGCCCGCGGGCGACGAGACCCTCGCGGTGCTGCGGGTCGAGGCCGGGCAGCCGTGGTATCCCCAAGATGTGGACGATTCGGTGATCCTGCCCGAGACCCGCCTCGACTCGCTGGTGAGCTACACCAAGGGCTGCTACATCGGGCAGGAGACGGTGGCCCGGGTGAAGTATCGCGGGCACGTCAATCGCGCGCTCAGCGGCCTCGTCGTCGAGGGCGACCGGGTCCCCGAGGCCGGCGCGCGCGTGACCGCGCAGGGCCAGGAGGTCGGCCGCGTCACCTCCGCGGTGCGCTCGATCGCGCTCGGCCGGCCGATCGCGATGGGCTACGTGCGCCGCGAGCACTTCGAGCCCGGCAGCGCGGTCGCGGTCGTCGACGGGGTAGGCGAGCAGCCCGCGCGCGTCGTCGCGCTGCCCTTCGTGGCCGCCGCGGGATCCTGATCGGTACTTCCGTGTCGTCGTCCCGCCCCGCCAACCGCCTCGCCGCCGAGACCAGCCCGTACCTGCTCCAGCACGCCCACAACCCGGTGGACTGGTATCCGTGGGGCGACGAGGCGTTCGACCGCGCGCGGCGGGAGAACAAGCCGGTGCTCCTCTCGGTCGGCTACTCGGCCTGCCACTGGTGCCACGTGATGGAGCGCGAGTCGTTCGAGAACGACGACATCGCCGCGCTGATGAACCGCCTGTTCGTCTCGATCAAGGTGGATCGCGAGGAGCGCCCGGACGTGGACCAGATCTACATGCAGGCGGTGCAGTCGATGACCGGACGCGGCGGGTGGCCCATGACGGTCTTCCTCACCCCGGACGGCGTGCCGTTCTACGGCGGCACCTACTTCCCGCCGGTGGACCGCCACGGCATGCCCGCCTTCCCGCGCCTGCTCGAATCGATCGCCGACGCCTACCACGGACGCCGCGGCGAGGTGCTCGAGGCCGGCCGACAGCTGGTGGAGTCGATGCAGCAGTCGGGGCGCCTCCGCGAGGCGGATAGCCTGCTCACCCGCGACGTGCTGATCAAGGCCTATCTGGGCCTCGCCGCCGAGTTCGACGAGCGCGACGGCGGGCTCGGCCAGGCCCCCAAGTTTCCCCAGCCCATGACCTGGGAGGCGGTACTCCGCGTGTGGCGGCGCACCGGGGACGCGCGCGCGCTCGAGATGGCGCGTCACACCCTCACCCGCATGGCCCGCGGCGGCATCTACGACCAGCTCGGGGGCGGCTTCCACCGCTACTCGGTGGATGCTCAATGGCTCGTGCCCCACTTCGAGAAGATGCTCTACGACAACGCCCAGCTCGCCTCGCTCTACCTGCACGGCTGGCTCGCCACCGGCGATGCCGAGTACCGTCGCGTCGCCGAGGAGACGCTCGACTACGTGCTGCGCGAGATGACGCACCCGGCCGGAGGCTTCTTCTCCGCCCAGGACGCGGACTCGGAGGGCGTCGAGGGCAAGTTCTTCGTCTGGTCGCCCGAGGAGATCCGGGCGATCCTGGGCGACCCGGACCTCGCGCGGGTCGCGCTCGCCTACTGGGGCGTGGACGACGGGGCGAACTTCGAGGGCCACAGCATCCTCTTCGTGCCGCGCCAGCCCACCGCGGTGGCCGAGACGCTCGGGATACCCCTGGACGCGATGACCGCCGCGCTCGGTCGGGCCCGGAGCCTGCTGCACGCCGCCCGCGAGAAGCGCGTTCACCCGGCCCTCGACGACAAGGTGCTCGCTTCCTGGAACGGGCTCATGCTGGCCGCCTTCGCCGAGGCCGCCGCGATCCTGGGGCGCGCCGACTATCTCGCCGCGGCGGTCCGCAACGCGGAGTTCATCACCGGGTCGATGATTCGCGACGGTCGCCTGCTCCGCTCCTGGAAGGACGGCCAGGCCCGCATCACCGGATATCTCGAGGACTATGCGATGGTCGGGGCCGGCTTGATCGCGCTCTACGAGGCCACGTTCGATCGCCGCTGGCTCGACGAATCGCGGCGCCTCGCCGGGGAGGCGCGGCGCCTCTTCTGGAGCGCGGAGCGGGAGACCTTCTTCGACACCGGACACGATCAGGAGAGCCTGGTGGTGCGACCGCGGAACATCTTCGACAACGCGGTGCCGAGCGGGACCTCGGTGACCATCGACTGGCTCCTGCGGCTGGCGGTGCTCACCGGCGAGACCGCCGACGAGGCGGTCGCGCTCTCCGCGCTGCGGCCCATGGCGGACCTGATGCAGCGCTATCCGTCGGGCTTCGGGCGCTACCTCTCCGCGCTCGATTTCCATCTCGGCCCGGTGGCCGAGGTGGCGCTGGTATGGCGGCCGGGCGAAGAGAGCGCGGCCACGCCGCTGCGGGAAAGGATCTTTCGCCGCTACCAGCCCAACCGGGTCGTCGCGGGTGCGGCCGAGGGCGCTCCGAGCGCCGCCGGCCTGCCGCTCCTGGCAGATCGGGGGACGGTGGGCGGACACCCCACCGCGTACGTCTGCCGGCACTACGTCTGCCAGCTCCCGGTGACCGAGGCAGAGACGCTCGCACGACAGCTCGACGCCGGGGTATAATCCGACCGCGTCGCTGGGGGAGGTTTCCTGAGAACCGGGTGCGGCCCGGGACCCCTCGAACCTGCACTGGGTAATTCCAGCGAAGGGAATGCGGCGCGAGGCACCGACACGGGACCGCACCCTTTCTCGAAAGGCGTGCGGTTTTTTCATGACCGTGACCGTGAACGGCAAGCCGATGGAGCTACCCGATGGGCTCAGCATCGAGGAGCTGCTGGTCCGGCTCAAGATCCGCCGGGAGTTCACCGCGGTCGCGCTGAACCGGGAGGTCGCCCAGCGGTCGCGCTACGCCGAGACTCGCCTGAGCGAGGGCGACAAGGTCGAGATCGTCCATCCGATGGGCGGCGGATAGAGCCGACCGCTAGAGACGTCAGGTCAGGGAGGTCACCATGTACGACACGTCACTGTGGCTGGGTGGAAAAGAGTTCAAGTCCCGTCTCATCGTCGGGACCGGTAAGTACCCGTCGTTCGAGAACATGCGGGAGGCCATCGAAGCCTCCGGCGCCGAGATCGTCACGGTGGCGGTGCGCCGGGTGAGCCTGCCGGGGCAGGGCGAGTCCCTGCTCGACTACGTGGATCCCAAGCGGTACACGCTCTTGCCCAACACCGCCGGCTGCTACTCGGCGGACGAGGCGGTGCGGACCTGCTATCTCGCCCGCGAGGCCGGGCTCGGCACCCTGGTGAAGCTCGAGGTGATCGGCGACTCACGCACCCTCTTCCCGGACGTGCTGGGGCTGCTCGAGGCGACCCGTACCCTGGCCCGGGAGGGCTTCACGGTCCTGCCGTATAGCAACGACGATCCGGTCATGGCCAAGAAGCTCGAGGACGCCGGCGCCGCGGCGGTGATGCCACTCGGCGCGCCGATCGGCTCCGGGCTCGGCATCCGCAACCCGTACAACATCAAGCTGATCCTGGAAGCGGTCACGGTACCGGTGATCGTGGACGCGGGCGTGGGCACCGCGTCGGACGCGGCCATCGCCATGGAGCTGGGCTGTGACGGCGTGCTCATGAACACCGCGATCGCCTCCGCCAAGGACCCGGTCGCGATGGCCACCGCGATGCGCCTGGCCGTCGAGGCCGGCCGGCTGGCCTTCAAGGCCGGCCGGATCGGCAAGAAGCTCTACGCCACCGCGTCCTCCCCGCTGGAGGGCGTGCCCGAGTGGACCAGCTAGGCTTCTCGCTCTGCCTGATCACCGACCGGCGGGCGGCCTCGCGCCCGGCGGTGGACGTGGTGGACGAGTGCCTCGGGGCGGGCCTCCGGGCGGTTCAGCTCCGCGAGAAGGACCTGCCGGTGCGCGAGCTGTTGACGCTGGCCGCGGAGCTGCGCGAGGCGACCCGGCGGCACGGCGCGCGGCTCCTCGTCAACGACCGCGCGGACGTGGCGATGGCCGCCGGCGCCGACGGCGTGCAGCGCACCCACGCCTCGCTGCCGGTCTCGGCGCTGCGCGCCATCACTCCCGGCGGCTTCCTGATCGGCGCGTCCACGCATTCGGTGGCGGAGGCCGAGCAGGCGGTGGCGCAGGGCGCGGACTTCGTGATCTTCGGTCCCGTCTACGACACGCCGTCCAAGCGTCCATTCGGTCCGCCCCAGGGGCTCGGCGCGCTCGAGACGGTGGCGCGGGCCGTCGCGCGCCCGGTGTTGGCGGTGGGCGGCCTCACCCCGGCGCGCGTCCCCGAGGTGCTGGCCGCGGGGGCGGCCGGCGCGGCGGTGATCGGCGCGATCTACGCGGCGGCCCGGCCGGCCGACGCGACCAAGGCGTTCCTCGACGCGCTCGGGAGCGCCTAATGCGAGCGATCCTGGGTCCACTCATTTCATAGGAGACCTCCGTGGCGACCAAAGAGAGCCTCAAGCAAGCCATCTGCGCAGCCATCGATCGTAACCGCGAGCGCATCATCGGGGTGGGCGAGCGCATCCGCCGCCAGCCCGAGCTGGGCTTCAAGGAGTTCAAGACCGCGCGCCTCGTGGAGGAGACGTTCGGCGAGATGGGGCTCAAGCCGCGCAGTGGCCTGGCGGTCACCGGCGTGCGCGCCGAGGCCAAGGGCGTGAAAGACGGCCCGACCTTCGCGCTGCTGGGCGAGCTGGACGGCTTGGTCGTGGTGGGCCATCCGGTGGCCGATCCCGAGACCGGCGCCGCGCACGCCTGCGGCCACAACGCGCAGGTGGCCGGGCTGCTCGGCGCGGCGATGGGGCTGCTCGAGGCGCGCGCCTTCGATCACCTGGCCGGCCGCGTGGTCTTCTTCGCGGTACCCGCGGAGGAGTACGGCGACGTGGAGTGGCGCGTGCAGCAGGCCCGCGCGGGTCGCATCGAGTTCCTGGGCGGCAAGCCGGAGCTGCTTCGCCTGGGCCACTTCGACGACGTGGATCTCGCCATGATGATCCACACCACCTCGGCGCCCGACATGAAGAAGGCGGGGGTGGCCGCCTCCAACAACGGCTGCATCGTGAAGACGGTGCGCTACATCGGCCGGGCCTCGCACGCGGGCGGGGCGCCGCACATGGGGATCAACGCCCTCTACGCGGCCAACATCGGCCTCTCGGCCATCAACGCGCTCCGGGAGACCTTCCGCGACGAGGACTCGATCCGGGTGCACCCGATCATCACCCACGGCGGCAGCCAGGTGAACGTGATCCCGGGTGAGGTGCGCATCGAGACCTACGTGCGGGGCAAGACGGTCGAGGCGATCCTCGAGGCGAATCGGAAGGTCGACCGCGCCCTCCGCGCCGGCGCGCTCGCGCTGGGCGCGCAGGTGGAGATCGAGACGCTCCCGGGGTACCTGCCGCTCTTCAACCACATGGGCATGGCCCAGCAGTTCAAGGCCAACGCGGCCGCGCTCCTGGGCGCCGACCAGGTCACCGAGAGCGGGCACCGCAGCGGATCCACCGACATGGGCGACATCTCTCACGTGATGCCGACGCTTCATCCCTACATGGGCGGAGCGTCGGGGAGCGGGCACGGGGCCGACTACTCGATCACGGATCCCACCGTCGCCTACGTCGAGCCGGCCAAGCAGCTCGCGCTGATGGCGGTGGACCTCCTCTGGGGTGACGCCGACGGCGCGCGCGACATCCTCAAGACCTGGAAGCCGCGCCTCACGAAGGAGGACTACCTCGCCTTCCAGCGCGGCGTCTCCCGCACCGAGCTCTTCGACGGCTCGAAGGACCTCTAGACCTCGCGGGGCATGTACGGCAAATCCCCGGTAGAGTTCCCGCGCCGCATCGTCTGTCTCACCAGCGAGCACGTGGAGATCTGCTACGCGCTCGGGGCCGGGGACCGGGTGGTGGGGGTGCCGGGCACCGCGCGGCGCCCGCCGGAGGCTCGCGAGAAGCCCCGCGTCGGCGGCTTCACCAGCTTCCGGGTCGACAAGATCCTCGCGCTCGAGCCCGACCTCGTCCTGGGCTTCTCCGACCTGCAGGCCGACGTGAGCGCGGAGCTGATCCGCTCGGGTCTGCCCGTCTTTTGCACCAACCAGCGCTCGGTGGACGAGGTGATGCAGACCATCCTCGCCGTCGGCGGCCTCCTGGGCGCCGAGGCGGCCGCGCGCGCCCTGGTCCTGGACATGCGCGACGAGATCACCCAGGTGCGGGAGTTCTCGAGCGTGTGGCCCGACCGGCCGCGCGTGTACTTCGAGGAGTGGCACGAGCCGCTGATCGCGGGCATCCGCTGGGTCTCCGAGCTGATCGAGCTCGCGGGAGGCCGGGACGTCTTCGCGGAGCTGCGCGATCAGCGCAGCGCGCGCGACCGGGTGGTGGATCCCGCGGAGGTGATCCGGCGCGATCCACAGATCATCCTGGTCTCGTGGTGCGGCAAGCCGGCCGACCTCGACGCGGTCCGCGCGCGCCCGGGCTGGGCCGAGATCAGCGCGGTGCGGGACGGTCACGTGCACGAGATCGACTCGGCCGACGTCCTCAGCCCGGGACCGGCGATGCTGGGCGGCCTCCGCCGCATCCACGAGCTGGTGCAGCAGACGCTCGCCGCCGGCGACTGAGCTCTCGCGTGAGCTCATGTTGACCCGGCGGGATTTCCTGCACCGCAGCGCCCTCGCGACGGCCGCCCTGGCACTGCCCGCCTGCACGAAGACCGTCGATGTCCAGTCGGTGGTGAAGGACTATCCCGTCGGGGCACTCGAGCCGGTTCCCGTCATCAGGCAACGCCCCGAGTGGACACGGTTCATCATCCTGGTCTGGCAGTTCCAGAACGATGTGCGCGTGGACGGGGCCCTCTACGATCGCGCCGGGCTACACGGGTTCCATATCGACCGGGGCGCGGACGCGGAGGAATACGTTCGGCTGTCTCTGGCGCGCGGCTTCCCGTACTACGTCGACCACGCGGCGGGAAAGGGCATCCTGTACCTCTACAAAGATGTGCAGGCGAGCATCACCGGTAAGCCCGCGCTGCAGGTCCGGCCCCACAGCCTCGCCGATCCGCAGACCATCGCGACCCTGAAGCAGCGCCTGCGGGACGACGTCGGCACGACCAAGCATGGGCTCGTCTACGTCTATGCCTTCGACGACGAGATCTCGACGGCGGTGTTCAACGATCCGGTCGAGGTCGACGTCCATCCGCTCTCGGTGGCCTGGTATCGGAGATGGCTGGCGCATCGTCACGGGAGCATCGGCGCTCT
>Ga0210384_10008366_pt1 | contig 10788 bp, 9 predicted proteins | sample IncBWH2MmetaG_FD_160574 | JGI IMG/M metagenome (GOLD analysis project Ga0210384, IMG submission 160574) | Forest soil microbial communities from Barre Woods Harvard Forest LTER site, Petersham, Massachusetts, United States - Inc-BW-H-2-M | ecosystem: Environmental > Terrestrial > Soil >...
GCTCGGCCAGCAGCTGGCCCTCCTTGACCATCTGCCCCTCGTGGAAGTCGATGCGGAACAGCTGCCCGTCGACCCGGCTCTTGACCACTGCGGTGTTGAGCGCGGTGACGCTGCCGAGGCCGGTCAGATAGACGGGGACGTCGCCGGTCCTGGCTGCCGCGGCCACCACCGGCACCGGCGCCGAGGCGGCGGCTTTGGCCTTGGCGGCTGCGGCGTTCGCCTGCGTGCGGCTGTGGCTCGACATCAGCAGGTAGATCGCGACGGCGGCGGCGACGGCGAGCACCACCCACGGCCAGCGCTTGCGCCTGGGCGCGGGAGGAGGCGGCTCCGAGGACGGCGGGGGCGGCGGGGCGGTGGGCTCCTCGCGCCGCGCGGCCGGTGTCTTGGAGGCATCGGAGGCGGCGCCGCCGGGGGTGCGCGGAGAGGTCTCGGGGGGAGCTTCCAGAGTTGTCGTCTGCGACGGCTCGTCGGTGACCATAACCGGTAACTCTACCTCACGGGTAGGCGCGGGTCCGGGGCGGCCCGAGCGGCGTCCGCGGCGCCGGGGCGGCGCCGGAGCGCGAGACTTGCGCTGGCAGTGATAACGCCGCCCGGGGCCGCGAAGTTCCGGTGGCGGGAGGCTACCAGGAGGCGCCACCAGCGGCGGCGATGGGTCCAGCTTGGGCGCTGCCCGCGCCACCGGCCGCCGGCGGCTGCGGCCGCCAGCTCAGCGCCTGCTTCGTGCAAGAGACGGGCCGGGAAGCGTGGCGGTTACAACCTCACGGTTGCCGGCCGCGTCACCGGGTTGCTCTTCCGTCGGCGGAGGGAGCGGCATAGCGGGGAACGTGCTCTAGGGAGATCGCCGCACTGCCCGTGCGGCGGCTTGCGCCGAGAGCCAGCGGAGCCTGGGCTGGTCGGCCTCGGCGCTTGCCTGGGCGATCATCCACTCGGCGTCGGCGAGGAGCTTCTCGAGGCGGGCGCGGTCGGCGGCCTGGCCGCTCTCGCGCAGGGCGATCGCGAGGCCCAGCCGGCAGGTGACGGCAGGGTACGGGATGGTCTCCACGTCCGGCAGCGCCCGCTCGAGCAGCGGCACCGCCTCGTCGGCCTCGCCGGCGTCGAGCAGCAGCCAGCCTTGCTCCACGATCGCGGCGGCCATCTCGGAGGTCGAGCCGTGGTCGTCGAGCAGGCGCACGGCCCGGTCGCCCAGCGCCAGCGCTTCCTCCCAGCGGCGCTCGGCGCGCCGCAGCCTGGCGAGCGCCCGGCAATAGAGCGCCCGCGCGTAACCGAGGTCCGGCCGGAGCGCCGCCGCGGCCTCGCGCAGGCAGACCGCGGCCGCCGCCGGGTCGCCGGCGTCGATCTGCCGGTGCGCGGTCTCGCAGCTCACCTCCACGCGCAGCTGGATGGGGAGCGACGCGGCGGGACGCAGCGCGGCCAGGTGGATGGCGATCTTCCGCGCCTGGCCGAGTTGCCGCAGCGCCACGGCCGCCGCCGAGTCGCGCGACACCTCCAGCAGGCGCCACACCACCTCCGGCGTCGCAAAGCGGGCGCTCGCCGCCGCCGCCGAGCGCCGCTCCTCGGGCAGCGCGAGCAGCTCCGCGACCAGGCCTGGCGCCTCGCGGCGCTCCTGCTCCAGCGCCGCCAGCTTGGCGTCGAGGCCCCGGCCTTCCAGGCGCTGCAACAGGCGCTCGACGGCCGCGGCGGCGGCCGCTGCGGCGGAGGCGCCGTCTGCATCCGGGACGCCGCCGGGATCGAGGACGGCGGCAGGGCTGCGCCCTTCGTCGGCGACCCGCGCACCGCCGTCCGCCGGGGCCCCGGGACCTCCTCCCTGCGGCTCGTCCGGCTGTCGTCGTGCGCGGGGCATCGTCCGTTCCTTCTCGGCCGACCTACTTCGCATCGGCGGGAGGGGGTGCGGCCAGGCGCGAGTCCCGGCCGCGATCGCGCAAGATGTGGTAGGCCTGGGCCATCCCTTCCAGCGTCACCGTCACCAGCTCGCGGCTGCGTTCGTCCATGCCGGCGATCTCCCGCAAGCACCAGATGAGGCGAGGGTCCGTCACCGGCGCGAGGTCGCCGCGCCCGGCCAGCTGATCCAGGCTGACGTCGAGGATCGCCGCCAGGCGGACCAGGACGGCGAGGGGCGGCGTGTGCACCCCCGCCTCGTACTTGGCGATGGTCGAGCTGGACACCTGGAGGCGCTCTGCCAGGGCGCGCTGGCTCAAACCCCGCTCCTCGCGCAGCGCCTTGACGCGGGAGCCGACCGCGGCCGCGAGCTCGGCTTCAGAGGACCACGTCCGGGTGGGTTCGTTCATTAAGGTCACATAATGACCTGTCAACACCCATTTTGCAACCGCTGCGAGTCGGTCAGCGGCCCCAGCCCCCCGATGATGAGCGATCCTCATCACCTCTCCCCGTAGCGACGTCCCGCCGTCACACGCCTGACATGAGCGGCGCGCAACCCCGGGTAGCGCCTTTTGCGCAGGAAATTGCGACACTGAAGGTCAGGTTCCGCGGCCGCTGGGCGCCATTCAGGCGTCCAGGCCTCCCCGCGATGAAGGGAGACTGTCATGTCATCACGTCTGTCCCACCGTCCAGTCGTCAGCGCGTTGGTCCTCGCCGTCCTCCTGGCCCTGGCCGCCCCCCCGGCCCAGGCCGCCCAAGGGTCCAGCCTCCTGGATCACCTGGGATCCAAGGTCCAGACCTGGCTCGCCAGCTGGCTGCCAGGGGTCAGGGTTGATGGTGCGGGGCTGACCGAGCCCAAGGGAGGAGCGGCGCTTGGGGGCCGCGCCCGGCAGGCTGGGAGCGGGAACCATCACCAGGGAAGGGCGTTCCATCCGGTGATCAGGCCCCAGTGCGATCAAGGCGCTCGGCCAGATCCGAATGGTGGTGGTTGCATTCCCAACTGAGCACGAGACATCCAGGCTTGAACCTTCTAGGCTTGCACGAACAGCGGGGGGCCAATCTCCCGCTGTCCCTTTCTTCTATGCGTAATCGATGGCACAATGGTGTCTCCAAGAGGAAGAACTGGTGACCGACCACCCTTCAACTGAAGACTTCGCCCTTTTTGCATCCGGCAGGCTCCCACGCCAGAAGCGGTCGGAGTTGCTCCGTCATCTCATGCGGGGCTGCCCGTCGTGCTCGGGTCTCCTGGCTCTGCATGGGATCCCGGCGCCGGCGGAGGTGCCGGAGGAGGCGTATGACGAAGTGGTGGCGCGCGCGGTGGCGCGGGCATCGGCTACCGCCCGGGAAGGCATCGGTGCGGTCGCCATCCTCACCTCGCTGCTGGCGGGTGAGAGGAGCTGGAGCGATCTCTCCACCCCCGAGATCGCCAGTCTGCGTGGTCTCCCCCGGGTTCGAGCGCTGCTCGAGGCCGGGCGCTCCCTCCGGCATCACGATCCACAGGCGACCCTGCGCTTCGCCAAGCTGGCGCGATACGCGGCGGACCGGCTGAGCCTGAAGGACTTCGGCGCCCAGGCGGTCGCCGACGTGCGGGCCCTCGCGTGGGCGGAGCTTGGCAACGCCTACCGGATCTGCGACGACCTTCCTCGCGCGAGCCGCGCAATGAATCGAGCTGTGCACTGGTCGCGTCGCGGCTCTCAGTCCGACCTCTTGTTGGCTCGCACTGCCGATCTCTTGGCTTCACTCCTGGGTGCTCAGGGTCGCTTCCCTGAAGCTTGTCAACTGCTTCTTCTTGTTTATCGCGCTCATGAACAGAATGGTCGCCCTCACCTCGCCGGCAGGGCGCTCTTCAGTGCCGGGAACATGGCAGGGCAGGATGGGTTTCAGGGCACATCACTTCTGCTCATGCGCCGAGGTCTCGACCTTTTGGACCATGAGCGCGATCCAGTACTGGTGTCGCAGCTTCTACTGGCAATGATCATCTCCTTGACTGAACTCGGCCGGTTCCGTTCGGCGAGGCGGCTCTTGTGGCGATGCCGCCATCTATTCACTGAGTCGGGCAACGAGCTTGATCTTGTCCGTTTGCGTTGGCTGGAAGGACGGATCTACGCCGGCCTCTCTGACTACCCTAGAGCCGAGCTCGCTTTCCAGGAAACCCGGGCAGGCTTTGCCAAGCACGAGCAGGTCTATTCGGCCGCGCTTGCAGGGCTCGATCTCGCAGCGCTGTGGGCTCGCCAGGGGCGTTTCGCCGAAGTCCAGGCATTGGCGCAGGAGATGATCGCCACCTTCCGGGCCCTGCGCATCGCCCGAGAGGCGATCGTCACCCTGCTCATCTTGCAGAAGGCCTGCATCAATGGCAGCGGCCAGCTGCTCGAGATCATCGAGATGGTCGTGACTTTCCTCAAGGACCTGGAGCGTCAGCCGGCGAAGCGCCACGAGTCCGACTCGCCGTCTCAGTCCTCGCTCTGAGCAAGAGGCTCCGTCCACCGTCTGGCCGCACCACCTCGCGCCATTCCGCTCCAGCGGCGGCAAACGGCTTTCCGTCCGGGTTCTCACCCGCTCGACGCCTGGAGGGTCTGCACGTCAGGTCGGCCGTCCTGCCGCGGTCATCGCCGGGCTACCGGGCCCGGGGTCTGCTCTCAGGGCTCGGGCTGACCCTGGTCGCCTCGCAGGGGCGACGGCGCGTCGGGCAGCGCCTTGCCTTCGCGGCGGCGGCGCTCGAGGACCCGGTTCACCGCATCCTCGACCAGCCGGTCGAACTCCTCGGGGGATGCCGGGTCCACCTCGTCCAGCGGCACCATCTCGCCGCGGTACCCGACTCGCTGGAAGGCTGCCAGGAAGTCGGTGGCGGTGGGAGCGTGGTGCGGCTGCGGAGCATGCGGCCGGTGCTTGGGGCGCGATGCGATCGCGAAGAACTCCTCCTGCGACATGCCGATGATGCGGAGGATGGCGACGATGTGCTTGAGCTTCAGGTCCACCTGGCCGCTGAAGATCCGGCGCAGGGCCTTCGGGCCGGCGCCCAGGCGGCGCTCGACCTCGCTGACGCTGAGCCCGGCGGCGCGGATCGCCTGCTTCAGAAGGCCGGCGTAGCGTCGGACCTCTTCCTCGACCTCGGGTATCATGTCTGTCATCCTGTCGATAGTGTACAGGATTTTGGCCCCCTTGGGGCGTTTTTCTAGCCAGAACTTCCATTGTCGTTTCCGAGGCCCTTTTTCGAGGCCAGCAAACCCGCCTCCCGGCCGACCGTGAGGCCGCGCACCTCCGTACCCCGCGCCATACCCCCTCCCGGCAGCGGTGCCGTCGTCACGGACTTCCAGGTGTGTCTCTTTCCCTGCGGACGCAAGTGAGGTATCGCGGTTCGACGAGCAATCGCTTCCAGCCGCCACCTGGCCCGCCCGGCCGGCTCCGCGGCGGGCCGGGTCCCGGGCACCTTCAGCCCGGCGGCCCGCTTCGCAGGATCGGCGGCGCCCAGGTGTTGCATGCATTGCCGTAGGACAGCAGCCACGGCCGGCCCGGCCAAGGAGGCCCCCCATGCCCGCCAGCACTCGCAGCACCTGGTCGCACGGTCCCAACCTGCCGCGCAGCCGGAAAACCGGCGCGGGTCTCGTGCCGGCCTTCGCGCTTGCCATCCTGATTGCCGCCATCGCCACAGTCGGCTCGCCGGTCCCGCTGCCCGCGGCTGGGCCGGCGCCGCTCGTGCCGGCGCCGCTCGTACTGGAACCGTCCGGCGCGGCGCGCGTTCTCCCCGCGCGTCTCCTCGGCGCTTCGGCGGAGGCGTTCTTCGAGCACCTCGTCGACGATCCCGCGAAGGTCGAGATCGCGCGCGAGATGGGACTTGCCTTCGTCCGCTTCCCCGGCGGCACCGAGAGCAACTACTACGACTGGCGCACCGGCCTGCCCGCCATCCAGGTCTTCCCGAACAGCTCCGCCTACACCCGCTTCTGGGCCGCGCTCGCTCCGGCCATCGCGCGGGCCTTTCCCGATGGGATCTCGATGGCGGACTACCAGCCTTTCGCGAAGGCGATCGGCGCGGAGACGCTGATCGTGCCGAATCTCGAGACGTCCTCCGTGGCGGACCAGGCGGCCTGGTTCCAGGAGATGAGTGACGCGGGCCAGCTGTCACGGCACCTCGAGATGGGCAACGAGTTCTACATCGCGATGGCGGATGACCCCAACGTCATCGCCAAGTGGCCGAACGAGCCGTACGCGCTCGGCGTCACCCGCCGGTACCTGCGCGCCTTCCGGCCGTACCTGCTTGCCGGGACCAAGGTGGCGGTGCAGTCCGCGGGCAGCGCGTTCTACGTCCCGGCCGACACCTCCGACCCGTTCCTGCAGCGCCAGCTGCAATGGGACGCCGCGCTGGCGCCGGCGCCATGGTTCCAGGCGGTGACGGTGCACCTGTACCCGGACCCGAACCAGGTCGTGGGGCGGCCGCTGGGCGGACCGCCTGCCAGCCAGGCCGCCGCCGCGAGGATCCTCGCGGCCATGATGGCGCGCTGCGACCAGGGGGTGAACCGCGTGCTCGCGGACCTCGAGCAGCGCCTTCCCGGCAAGGAGATCTGGGTCACCGAGTGGAACCCGCGCGGCCCCAATCCCGACGGCAGCCATGACGCGCTGACGCCGCCGCTGCTCATGCAGCTGACGACGCGCATGACCCTGGCGAATCTGCGCCACCCCGCGGTCACCGCGTCGCTCTACTTCATGCTGAATTTCGATCCCAGCGTTCCCTTCGCCCTCTACCTGCCCGATGGCGAAGGCGGGTTCCAACCGACGCCGATGGCGGTCGTGCTGCGCTGGCTCGACCTGGCAGCCAACGGCGGTGCGTCCTACCTGGCCTACTCCGAGCGCGGCGCCCGCCCCATCCCCGGCGGCGGCCCATGGCCGGAGTCGTACCCGGCGGTCGCGGCGGCACTGTTCCGGTCGGGGTCGCAGACCACCCTGCTGTTGCAGAACGCCTCGCCGGCGGCGCGGCAGTGGAGCCCGGGCTCGCTTGGCCTGGGGAGCCCGCGGGAGAGCGAGACGCTCTCGCTGCCGGTGCTGACCGACACGACGCGTGCGGCGCCGCCGGTGGAGTCGCTGGCGCCGGGGCCGAGCGTCACGATCCCGCCCTACTCGGTGACCCGCGTCGTGTGGCAGTAGCCTGGAGCCGGGGCGCGGTTGGACCGGCTACTTGGGCAAGGGGCGGTGGAAGCGTCGGAGGTCCTTGCTCAGCCGCTTCTTGGGTTGGAGACCTCGCGCCGGCTCGGGATGTTTGAAGAGCTCGAGTTGGCCCAGGCTTACCGTGAAACCGCAGCCGAAGGCGAAGCTCCACAGCGCGGCCGGCTTGCAGCCGTTGGGGTCCGTGGATTTGTCGGGTCCGGTGGTCGAGCCCGACCACTCGGCAGCCGTCTTTCCCCAGTACGCCGCCGCGGGCCCCGGCACTGGCGACCCCCAGTACACCGGCACCGGCCCCGACAGGGTGTCGGCCGTCACCTTCGCGTGATAGGCCAGCACGACCTTCGGGTCGCCCTCGCAGCAATCCGTGCTCTCATAGTTGCCTCCGCAGCCGGTCCCGATTCTGGGGGCATAGACGGTGTGGATCTCCACCCAGTCGCCGACATGGCTCGGCCCACACTCCTCGTGTGCCCGGGTGGCGCCGGCGCTGTTGCACTGTTGGCGGTTCTCTATCGAGCAGTGAAAGTGCTGGCTGCAGCGGCGCAAGGGCTGCCCGGTTGGTGTGTAGAGAATCGTCGCATCGTCTGGCCCCGGGTCGACGATCGAGTGCGCGGTATCAGGCATCGAGGCCGGTAGGATGCGCGGCGACTGGCAGTTATCGCAGCCCCCGCACTTCGGCTTGGCGTCCGCGGCAGGCTGCGCCGCCGAGCCCCGCAGGCAGAAAGCGCTGACGGCCAATAGGATCGCAAGTATCAGGCGGGCTCGATCTCGGCTACGCATATCCATGCCTCCTCGGATCTCGCACCCCTACCTGGGGACCTGGGTTCGCCACGTCGCGACCCACGCTCGCCCTCCGCTCGGCGGATCAGCCGCGCTCGCGGATCCTTGCCGGCTGCCCCGGCCGCAGGCGATAGCCCGGGTTCGGGAAGAGGCCCTCGGCTCCGATGGTGCGGGTGGCGAGATCGACCTGGCGGTCGGTGGCGGCCAGGTAGCCCTTCTCGGGGAGGGTCTTGCCGGGGGCGAGCTCCAGCTCGAGCGCGCCGAAACGCCGCGCCGCCGCGGTGCCCGGCCGCATGCCGTCGAGGTAACGCAGGTAGTCCGGCTCGTCGAGCTGGAAGCGCACGCGGATGGGGTCGATGCTGGACACGGTGGCCAGGACGCTGGTCGGATTGACCAGGTCGCCCACCCTCGCCTGGAGCACGCGGGCGACGCCGGCGATCGGCGACCGCACCCACGTCGCCGCGAGGGCGCGGCGCGCCTGCTCGACGGCCGCGCGCAGCGCTGCGACGCTCTCGGCGTCTCGGGCGGCCGCCAGCTCGGAGCGGGCCTGGTCCAGCCGCGCCTGGAAGGGGCGCGGATCGATCTCGAACAGCACCTCTCCCTGCCGCACCAGGCCGTCCTCGACGGCCAGCCGCCGCGCCACGCGCCCGGCGACCTCCGGCCGGACGTCGGCGTCCTGGCTGCCGGCCGTGGTGGCTGCCCACTCCCGCCTGGCCGGCGCGCTTGGAGCGGCGGGCGCGGCGGACGGCGAGCTTTCGAGATACCCGGCAAAGGCGGCACAGCAGGCCGCGGCGATCAGCGCCGCCAGCAGCACCTGTCCACGATGACAGTCAGCGGACCGATCGGAGCTCACCATCCGAATTCTCCTCAAGCCGAACAACGTCGTCTTGCTGCTCGTCGGTCATCTCCGGCGTCCCCGGCGGCCGGCCGTCGTACGCCGCACCCGGAGCCGGGCCACACTCGGGGAGATGTGCTGGAAAACCCGCTGCCGTACCCTGCGTATTCCGCCGGGCGCGCGCCGCGGGAAGCCACCCGTACCCCGGATTCTCCTGGATTCTCCTGGATGTACGGGCGCCGTCCCGCTTTGGATGAGGGGAGCGCCGCCGGCAGGCAGTGTGGCTAGGGCGACTTCCGCGGGGCGTAGAAGAGATAGGTGGCCCGGTAGTCGACGTCCTGGGTCGCGCCGGCATGGGCCGCATCGCAGCCGGCGCTGGGGGGCGCGCCGCCGACGGTGTCCATCCGCTGGACGTACCGCGTGCCGGCCAGCCCGCCCTTGCCGCTCGACTCGATCTCGATCAGCAGCCAGGGAACGGCGTCGAAGGCGAGCGCCGGGACGCTCGCGACCAGCTTCTTCTTGGCCGCCTTGCTGCCGTCCGCGAGCTGCCAGGTGGGGCCCGCCGAATGGTGGCCGATCTCGCGGCCCGCGGCATCGGAGAGCTTCGCCACGGGCTCCTTGAGCGTCCACTCGAAGCTCCCCTTCGCCTGCTCCTTCTCCTTGCAGACGTAGCGCTGGACTCCCTGGCCGTAGGCCAGGAGTACCGGCACCTGGTCGGCGGGAGGCTCGAGCGAGCGATCGGGCATCAGCGGCCGGGCGAGCTCGCCCGAGGGCGTGACCGCCCAGGGCTGGGACGTGGCGCCCGGCGCTTTCTTGTCACCTGCCGGGGAGCCTGCCTGGGCGCCGGCGGCGCCGCCGGCCGGGGCGCTCGCCTGGGCGCCGCCCGGGCGCGTGCCGCCCTCGCTGGCGCATGCCCCGACGGCGCCGACCAGCATCAGGGCCACCGCCAACCATCCCCACGCTGCCGCGCCCGCACACGGGTCGTGCATGCCGTGCATGCGTCGTCTCCTTTCGCTCGACGCGCGCGACCGCCGCCATGGCGCGCCGCCCTCGCCGCAGCCGGGGAGTATCGCACAGCCGGAGGCTCTTAGTTGGCGCGGTGCTTGCGGCGGCGGCCACCGGCCGCGGCTGGCCGCGGTCGGAACGCGCTCCCGCCGATCTCGCGGACCACGGGCGGACCGCAAGAGTGCCCGGCCGAGCGCGAGGGTCAGCCGGCGGCGGGTCGCTTGACGATGGCGGCCATGGCCAGTCCGGCGATGCTCCAGCTCAGCACCTGGCTGGCGATGCTGGCGATCGTGTAGCTCGCGGGAAAGCCATACCAGTTCCATTCCGGCAGGGAATAGACGATGCCGCCGAAGAGCGCGATCAGCAGCACCAAGCAGGCCCGGGAGCCGAACGTCGTCGAGCCGGCGGTGAGCGCCAGGATCCAGGCGATGACGAAGGACCCTGCCAGCCCGAACAGGAACTGGTAGCCCAGGAGCTTGCCGAAATTCAGCTCTTCACCGCCCGGGTGGTACACCAGGATGCCGGACGGGCCGCTCCGGTACTTCTCGAGGTACGCCGCCGCGTCGGCCTTCTCCTTCTCCTTGGTCCTGCCTGCCGACATGTCGGGTGCGGGGAAGTAATAGAGCCCCGGGTCGGGCAGCGAGGTGCGCAGCCCGGCACGCACGGTGTCTTCGGCCGGCAGGGCCTTGACCCCGATCTCGCCAAGAGTTGGAGTCAAGTGCCAGGCGGCGCTGACGACAAACACGACGATGCTGCCCACGAGACTGCCCAGCAAGATCCTCTTGCCCATCTCACGCCTCCCTTTCAGAGCATGGAACCGGTTCCGGCTCGCGGCCGCTTGGCGACCGCCCCGGCATCGACGCCGGGCTCGATGCTCGCCAACTTACGCCAGAGTTACGCTCTCGTCAAGCGAGCCGCCGCCGCGGTAGTGGGTCAGTCTCGAACTTCTGGATCGGTCTGCGTCCGTCCGGGCGTGGTCCGCGAAGCGGCGACGGTTCCGGTTGCTCTCCCCGCACTGCTCAGCGCGAGAGCAGCAGACGCGCCGTCCAGCGCGCGTCGCGCGCCCGCTGCGGGCCGTCCTGCTCGGACGCCGCCACGGCCCCGTCGAAGAGCACCATGAGGGCACCGGCCGTGGCCTCGTG
>Ga0210384_10008370_pt1 | contig 10785 bp, 9 predicted proteins | sample IncBWH2MmetaG_FD_160574 | JGI IMG/M metagenome (GOLD analysis project Ga0210384, IMG submission 160574) | Forest soil microbial communities from Barre Woods Harvard Forest LTER site, Petersham, Massachusetts, United States - Inc-BW-H-2-M | ecosystem: Environmental > Terrestrial > Soil >...
CAGGTTCAACGGAGGCTCTCAATAGTAATTCCTCGTTTACTAAGATCTTCAAGAATAAAATCTATATTTTGTTCTGTAATGATATACATCTATGCAGTCTTAGAATTAATATTCAAAACTAACTTCATTGTATTCATGAATTCTGCAAACTCACTGAGCTTTTCTTTTGTTTTAGCTTTTCCGGCGGTGCTTAGACTATAATATTTACGTACACGCTTACCGATAAATTCAGTCCGGGTTGTAACAAGCTTATCGGATTCCAAAGCATGAAGGGTAGGATATAAGGCTCCCTCTGTAATTTGGATTTTATCGTGTGTTAAGTCTTTTACTTTCTGTGTGATTTCATAACCGTACATTTTCTTGTTGTCGGCCAGCAGCTTTAAAACGATCGTTTTAAGTGTCCCTTTTAATAACTCAGGAGAATATGTCATTGGTATAATATTGATTCGGAATCAAATATACATAAGAGACAGATGCATTGCAAACTTAGGGCAAATTATTTTTGTTAAAATATGCTCCATCTTCAGTTTACTGATAGTGCCGCATCAGGTTTTTGTTTCGCCTGATTACTATTTAAGGTATCCGGAGTAAACGTCCTAACTCTTTGTATTTTTATGTCGCCGTCCATCCACCGTCGATCATCAATGTGGTGCCGGTGATCATTGCTGCGGCCGGCGAGGCAAGAAACAAAACGGCATTGGCGATATCTTTGGGATCACCAATTCTGCCCAATACAATTTTGGAAAGCACCATTTTTTTCGTTTCCTCATTGGCGAGGTAATCTTCCGTTCCCGGCGTATGGATAAAAGTAGGTGCTACGGCGTTGACAGTGATATTATGTCTGGCCCATTCCACGGCAAAACACTTGGTCATATGTGAGATGCCCGCTTTGGTCATACAATAGACAGATTCTGTAGGAAGCGCGATAAATCCCGCCTGGGAACTGATATTGATGATTCGGCCGAATTGTTGTCGGATCATGCAGCGCCCTGCCAGTTGACTCGTGAAAAAAGTTCCTTTAAGATTTACATTCAGTGTATAATCAAAATCCGCTTCGGTAACATTTTCAATATAATTCTCGGGTGCGATGCCGGCATTATTTATCAATATATCGATCCTTCCAAAATGTTCGGCTGCATTCATTACAGCAGATTTTATTTCATCCATCCTGCTGACATCCATCTGGAGCGGCAGGGCCTTTCTGCCCAGCGCTTCGATTTCCTTTACCAATCCGCTGTCAGCATGTATATTTTTAAGTCCTAATGCAATATCTGCTCCGGCTTCTGCCAGCGCAAGAGCACAGGCCCTTCCGATTCCCCTGGCAGCACCGGTTACCAACGCAATTTTTCCTGGAACACTTACTTCATTTGAGTTTTGGTTAGCCATAATTGAAAACCTTTCCATGTAAAGATATAAACAAGACTAATTTCAGAAGTTGGATCCTTCAAAAGACATATGTCCAAATGAATTTTTGGAAACAAGATGAATATGGCTTCCTTATTTATCTGTAAACTCTAATAAATCTCCAGGCTGACAATCCAGCGCTTTGCAAATAGCTTCCAGTGTGCTGAATCGGATTGCTTTTGCTTTTCCGGTTTTGAGTATGGAAAGATTAGCCAGCGTTAAATCCACTTTCTCCGAGAGTTCATTCAATGACATTTTTCGTTTAGCCATCATGACATCCAGGTTTACGATAATGGGCATGGTTATACAGTTAATTCGTTTTCAGATTGGATTTCTACACCACGCTTGAATACTGTTGTAATGATGAACAGGAGACCAATCATAAATATAAATTCTGTGGAAAGCCAGTTTCCGTAAAGTTTTCCGGTTATTTTCATCAGCAGGCTGGTGTATATATTACTCAACAGAGTGACGAACCAGGTTCCCAAAGTGGCAAAACAAATTTTCTCCAGTCTCCTGGCTACTTCCATGGAAAATGGATTTTTCAGATTAAACTTCGATAAGGTTTTAATAACCAGAAAGGAAATCCATGATTTCATTAGCGGAAGGGCTACCATAAAGAAAACAAAACCGGTGTAATACCAAAAGCCGAACTGCCTGAGATCGTACAAATTCAATCCCATGTAGAAGTCCTTTGTTCCCTCCGGGTTTATACAGCTTATAGTATAAGAAATAAGGATGGCTCCCGCTTCTGCTACATACAAAATAAGTACGACCCATGCCAAGACGGGCATTATTTTGAGCAGCTTTTCACTGCTTCTTTGTGTTTTAAATTTCATACCCTTAATGGATTTTTTAGGTTAATATTCAATATGCTTTGAATAAGCAGCCAGGGAACGGTTCCTGTTTGTTCTTCTATTTTCATGAGTTTTTGTTTCTTTTATCAATAATTAATAAGCAAATATCAATAATTATTTATTAATAAACAATAAATATTCTACTTATTTCGATAAATACTTTATAAATTATATAAGATATTGAAATTCAACACACTGGTGATACACCATCGCAGCCATCCAGACCTGGCAAAATCGACGGAACCCAGAGTTATGGAAATTAATCTGGCCCCATTCATGCCTGATCAATCACTATAATCTCCAGCTAACACGAACAGGATAATATTTAAAATGATCCACAGTAACTTAATCCGGAACGTCTGAAGCATATGCGTATACCAGTATTCCTTTTAATAACTATTTTTTATCTGGTTAATACCTGCCTGGCCCAGGCGCCGATTCAGAACCGTAGTGATCTCGAAAAGGAACGGGCTTCCATTCAGAAAGAAATTGAGTATGTAAAACGCTCCCTCGATATAACGCATAAAAACCGGAAACAAACCCTGGGTCAGCTTGCCCTTCTGCAAAAAAGACTTCGGCTTCGGGAATTAACCATTGCCAATATCAATAAACAGTTGAATTTTATCCAGGCAGATATGAATAGTTCCTGGTCAGAAATTATAAAACTTAAAAAGGAACTGGATACCCTTCGCAAGCAATACGCTGAAAGCGTGATTTACGCTTATGAAAACAGGACCAATTACGATTTCCTGAATTTTATTTTTGCTGCCAGTAATTTTAATGATGCCGTCAAAAGGTTTGAATACCTCAAATCTTACAGAACCTATCGTGAACAGCGTGCCGACAATATTTTAAAAACACAGGCATTGCTTGAAAATAAAATTAACGGTCTTAAAATGAAAAGTCTTGAAAAAGACGAAGCCCTGTTAAGGCAAAGTAGAGAGAAACAGGTTTTGGAAGTTGAGAAAAAAGAAAAAGATATAGCTTTTGAACAATTGTTGAGCCATGAAAAAGAATTGAAAAGGGAAATGAATCTGAAGAAGCGAAAGGATCAGAAACTGGGAAATGCAATTGCTGCTGCTATCCGCAATGCCAGAATTGAGGCCAAACGTGAAGCAATGAAAAAAAAGCCTTCAAAGATCTCAGTGAGCAGGAATATTACAACTTCCGGAAAGAAGGAATTAACAGGGAATTCTTCTGGTACTCTTAGAGAAGGAAATATACCGTCAAAATTAAATCCAGCTGAAAACCCATTTAAGACAAGGGCAGATATTGAATTATCGGGCAATTTTGAGAAGTACAAAGGTCATCTTCCCTGGCCCATTGCTTCAGGAACAATTGCAATCCGGTTTGGGCCTCATGTATATTTAAAAGGGTTAACGCACGATAATCAGGGTATTACAATTGAAAGTGCTGCAGGGTCGTCTATAATGGCGGTCTTCGATGGAATTGTGCAAAGTGTGTTTTTTGTAGGAGATGCAACTGTTGTGATGATTCGTCACGGAAAATATTTCACAACATATAGTAACTTATCCTCTGCTTCGGTTTCAAAAGGGCAATCAATTAAAATGGGTCAGTTATTAGGCAAACTGCAGGAAGCAGGTCAATTTGACTTTATAATTTCAGATGAAAAGGATCAACATTTTGATCCGGAGCTTTGGTTGAGGAAGTAAGGACTCATGCTAAACCCGAACCCAGTTCCTTTTTTTGAAATCATTCATTTCAGCTGCTTCATCAAGATTTTTCTTTCCCTGGTGTAAAATATTAAAAGATAAAGTCCATTTTGTTTCTCTTGCTCATTGATACTGCAATAGTCAGTTTTGGTACACCCTGACTGCAGGAATAAATCCGGGAAAGATCATTCTATTTAATGACTAAGATTTTATCTTGCACTGATGCGATTGAATAAATGGATAGTGCTCGCCGCCACTATGAGCTTCCTGATATTATCAGTTGCAAAATCCTGGTACTATTCGGAAAAAGATGGCGGCTGTGATCTCCGCGCCCGAACCGTTGCATCACGTCTTTTGACGAGTTCATACTCGCCATATTTTTATAAATGGAATAAATCTGACGGATACTATTTTCTGGACCCCAATCAATATAGCAACCGTACTGTATGTGGAACCTCAGTTACACCGGCCGTACTTTACACAATTTATCCTTTATCCGTCCTTCCGTACCTGGAAGTCAGGCGGATCTGGACAGTCCTGCTTTATTTATTGTTGGGAGGAACCTTTTTCTTCATTATCCTGAGTAATCAAAGTCAGCCACTTTTTTATCCTACCGTTATTATTATTCTGGGTTTGATTTGCAGCAATAACTGGCTATTCAATATTGAGAGAGGCCAGGTATATACCTTGTACATCTTTATTCTTGCTTTATCTTATTATATATTTCACACCAAACTCAAACGGGCCCAATTTATTTCGGGTTTTGTTGCCGGAGTACTTATTCTGCTTCGGCCACTGGCAGCGGTTATTGGGCTGGCCTTTTTAGGTAAATCTGAAAGACAATGGCTCATCGGAAATATCATGGGTTTTCTCGCTGGTTGTTTAATATTCATAGCGCCGAATCCCGCTTTATGGAATGATTATCTCAAGGCCATGAGAGCGTATTCAGATTTTTCGATAATAGATAAGAACATTCCGGGAAATTTAGATGGCCCGGATAAAACTGTGGAGATTGAAGGAATGAACAACCTGCGTACGTATAAGGATTTTGAAACCGGCGGACTGTTCCCCATGTACATTTACTACAATTTCTCAGGTCACATATTGGATCTGAAATATTCTTTGCTTACCTACTCCGTAATCATTGCGGGACTATTGTTTTTGTTTTATCGAAATCCTCACCACTCCAGGGATCCGGATAACCTGTTTTTATTTGGCTTCTTCTTATATATACTGCTCGAACTTTTTATTATAGCTCCCCGTCCAGGATATTCACTTATACAATGGATATTTCCTCTTTATATTATTGCACTAAAATACATGAGGAACCAGACGGTTCTATCGCTGATGATCATTTCATTTTTATTGTATCACGGCTTTCCCTTTTTGTTCTTATATCCTTATCAATTTCATCTTGCCGAATTATTTTTCATCATTACTTTAATATACTCCATCTTTCAAAGTTTAAATAAAAAGAATCTTTCGGTGCAGTTAAATAATTAAGGGCCTTTATAGAATGGATGAAGATTGATCCTTTTTATTGTTAAAGCTTTGATATATTAATACGATTTCTTTTTTATCAAAATTGAATTGTAAGCTTAACTGGAATCAGATATTTCCCAATCTGAGCAATTTATGTGACAATAGTTCCCACTTTAAATCTTATGATGTGAAAACAACCCATATTAATTTCCTCATTAGGTTAAGGTTTCACTGGCAGGGATCCCAATAATGACTTATTGAACGGACTTAAGCGTTGAATTCGCCAAATCCGGCACAAATCCTTTATTTCCGGCCACAAACAAATATTTCGGCTTGGTAGTTGGCTTTTATAGTGTATCCTAATTATTGGATACTTAACAAACTTCATTTCGGTCCTCATAGCAGGAAATATTCCGATGCCATAGTTGTCAATAAGATTGGCCGGAATAAAGTGGAATAAACGTTTGTTAAGCAGGACTCCTCTATTAGTCCGGCTGTAAATCGTCGGAACAATTAATTAATATCAAACCAGGTCGAAATCAGAAATCTGATTTTTATCTAAACAAGGGAAATTAGAATGATTGGCGAAAGTCAATGTTTAAAAGACCTGCATACATATTTTTTTAACTTTAATTAATCAATTTTTACATGAAAACAAGGAAAGTTTTACAAATGATTACAGCGTTATTGATCGTATCAATACTTAGTTGTAAAAAAGATTCGACAACAGGAACAAATCCTAAAGTGATTTCAACGAACCCGACAAGCAATCTGACAGGCGTTCCCCGTAACAACGCAATTGCATTTACGTTCAGCGAGGCAATGGATCCCACAACGATCAACAATTCTACATTTATGTTGAAGCAGGGTTCAACGGCAGTTCCAGGCACAGTGACTTATTCCGGAACGACGGCAACATTTACACCGACGACTATTCTGGCACCCGGAACTGCCTATACTGCGACGGTAACTACCGGAGCAAAAACCCCGGCTGGTATCGGACTGGCATCAAACACGGTTTGGAATTTTACCACCGGAGGCAGCACAGCAACACTGGCAGTTGTTGATTTAGGAGCCGCAGGAAATTTCGTAATTGTTGCCAAATCAGCTATCAATAACAGTTCTACTTCAGCAGTGACGGGTGATTTGGGCCTGAGTCCCGCTGCTACATCTTATATTACCGGATTGTCCCTGACCAACGCAACAGGATATGCGACCTCGGCCCAGGTGACAGGAAAAATATATGCAGCAGATATGGCGGCTCCTACTCCTGTTAATATGACCACGGCTATAAACAATATGGTTACAGCATACAACAATGCAGCTGGTCGTACTTCGCCGGATTTTTCTGAATTGGGCACTGGAAATATTGGCGGGAAAACGCTTGTTCCGGGACTATATAAATGGACGAGTAATGTAACATTGCCATCAGATGTTACGATATCAGGCGGGGCAAATGATGTATGGATTTTCCAGATTTCCGGCAACCTCAATACGAGTTCTGCTGTGAAAATAATCCTCAGCGGAGGAGCTCAGGCCAAGAACATTTTCTGGCAGGTAGCGGGCCAGGCGACTCTTGGAACAACTTCTCATTTTGAAGGAAATATATTATCAATGACGGGTATTACATTTCAAACAGGTTCATCCATTAATGGAAGGGCCCTGGCTCAGACAGCAGTTATTCTTGATGCTAGTAGCATTACAAAACCATAAAAATTTAAGGAAATCAATTTTCATCAGAGGCTGGCTATCTATAGCAGCCTCTTTTTTAATGGAGTATTTTCATCCAGGCCCCTGCCTGGTAACTGAAAGAGGTTATGATTTAAAATCGTACACTTAACGTCATAATAACGGGCATTCTACATCATTACTGAAGTTTAAATGTTTGATTATTAATATTATAGAAACCTGGCACTTTCTATGTGTTTCAAAATTGGGTTTCTAAGTTTTTTTCGAATCCATTATTCAGCCCTTGTAAACCGGATAAACAATTATCATGTTTAAAAATTATTTCAAAATCGCTTTGCGAAACCTGAAAAAAAACAAGCTATACAGCTTCGTCAATATCATTGGTCTTACCATCGGTATTACCAGTTGTATCCTGATCGGCCTGTATATCGGCCACGAACTTAGTTATGACCGGTTTCATAAAAATGCAGACCGGATTGTACGAATTACAATGGAATACAGCAATGGCGGAACAATTGGCAGGTACGCTCAAACCGGTACCAAGGTAGGACCACAGCTGAAACGAACTTTCCCATCAGTCAATGCTTTTGCAAGGACATTCAAATTCCCAAGGGTAATCACTTACCGGGATAAAATATTTAACGAAAAAAATTTTCTGTATGCAGATTCCTCTTTCTTCAACATTTTTTCATTCCAATTGATAAAGGGTAATCCAAATACTGCACTGAATGCACCCCATCAGCTGGTGATGACGGAAACCATGGCAAAAAAATATTTTGGAAATGAAGACCCCGTTGGTAAATCATTATTGATTTCCAACAGCGAAAATTATTTGGTAACCGGTATAACCCGGGATCCCCCTGGAAACTCACAAATGCAATTCGATTTTATTGCATCCTTCAGTAGCCTCGAACAATCTAAATCGGAAGATTGGTGGACAGCCAATGACATCACTTATCTTTTATTAAACAGTGCAGTTCAGATACCACTGTTAGAGAAACAGGTTACATCGTTTATGAGGACCACGCAGGTGCGCAAAGAAGCGCGGGTGGATGGGAGTAACTACCTCACATATCACCTGGAGCCATTGGAAAAAGTACATCTCTATTCTTCGTTGGACGGTTTCGAACCGAACGGAAATATAACCTATATCTATATCCTCGGGGCAATTGCCATACTTATCCTTTTGATCGCCTGTGTTAATTACACCAACCTCGCTACTGCACAATCTGTTGCCAGGGGCGGTGAAATCGGCATCCGAAAAGTATTGGGCGCCGGACCAGGACAGCTTTTTATTCAACATTTGGGTAAGTCGGCCTTTCTCACTTTCATTGCCCTTCTGTTGGCTGTGTTCCTTAGCATACAATTATTACCGCTTTTCAACCGGCTTGCTGACAAATCATTAACTGCATCTTCCTTTTTTCACCCATTAACCTTGTTTTCTTTGTTACTTCTTGGCCTGATCGTCAGTTTATTGGCTGGTACTTATCCTGCTTTTGTATTATCCAAAGCAAAACTAGCCGGTATTTTAAAATCAGGATTTAGCTTTACCAGTTCGGGCGGCGGATTAAGAAAATCATTAATCGTTTTACAATTCGTGATTTCAGTTTTTCTGATCATTTCCACCATCGTTATCCTGCAACAACTCTCGTTTATCCAGCATAAAAAATTAGGATTCGATAAAGATCATATTGTGGTATTGCCTGTGGATTACCAGATGCATCGGGACTATGACGAAATAAAAAAAACTATTAGTCTTAATCCGAATGTCATTGCCGTCGCAGGGTCTAACCAAAATCCGACTTTTGTTCAATGGGGAGATGGCATACATATCGATAAAGGCACAGAGCAAAAAGATCTTTCGATCGATTGTATTCCTGCCGACCTGGATTTTATAAAAACATTGGGTATGCAAATCATTGCCGGAACGGATTTCAGTATGGCAGATATGCACCTGATGGACACTTCGGCTAATTTTAAGAATTACCGGTATACTTTTATATTAAATGAATCGGCTGTAAAAGCAATAGGATGGAAACCACAGGAAGCGATAGGCAGAACAGTTGAAAAAGGATTTCCTGGAATTATAAAAGCTGTTGTTAAGGATTTTCATTTCTCTTCCTTACATCAACCCATCGGGCCCCTGCTTATCTTTTTGGATACGCAATATACAAGTCAGTTATTTGTAAAAATTTCGGGAAAAGATATTACCGGCACGTTAAAATATCTGCAAACGGTCTGGAAAGAACGTGTACCATTTCGTCCTTTTGAATATCATTTTCTGGATGAAGATTACAATGCTTTGTACAAAGTGGAAACCCGTACCAGTCAATTATTCAGTTTTTTTTCAATTACGGCGATTCTTCTGGCCTGCCTGGGTCTGTTTGCAATGACCGCTTTTACAACCGTACAACGAACCAAGGAAATCGGTATCAGAAAAGTATTGGGGGCTAACGTATTAAATATCGCCAGCTTATTGTCCATTGATTTTCTGAAATTGGTTGTTATCGCCACCATTATAGCATTTCCTTTAGCGTGGTGGGTCATGAATCAATGGTTGCAGGATTTTACGTATAAGATAAATATACAATGGCCGGTATTTGTGTTGGCTGGATTAGCAGCTATCCTCATATCAATGATCACTTTGAGTTTTCAGGCATTCAAAGCAGCGATGGCAAATCCGGTAAATAGCCTGCGCTCTGAATGAGCTCCTAACTTACTACGGACCAATCCAGGTGCCTGGGTTTTTCAAGTCACTTTAGTTTAACTTTATAAATAATGATATTTATAACGCAATTAATTTACATTAAAGAAGGACAGGAAGATGTATTTCATCAATTTGAAGACATTGCCATACCAGCCATTTTAAAATATAATGGTCGGCTTTTAATCCGGGTCCGTCCTGACAACATTTCAATTATAGAAGATAATATCGGCATGCCTTATGAAATCCATTTAGTTGAGTTTGATACGGAACAGGATTTTCAAAATTTTAATCAGGACGAAGAACGTAAGAAATTTCTTCATTTAAAAGACCAGTCAGTAAAGTCGGTCTTGCTTATAAAGGGGTCAAAAATATAACGACAAAAAAGGATTTTATATCCATCCATACCTAATAGCTTTGCCAATTAGTTCACCGGTACTGCCAAGGTTTTTTTTGTGCAGCATATTCTTACGGTGGGTGTCAACTGTTTGTTTGCTTATTTTTAAGATATCACTGATCTCCTTACTTAATTTTCCCTCAATTAAAAGTCTGAGCACTTGTTTTTCGCGTCTGGTCAGGTCTTCCTTGCTTTCAATATAAATATTACTTAAAGCAACATTATAGTACGATGGCTCTCCATCGACTCCAATAAAAGATAGCGCAGGTATACCCTCCTGTTTCAGGTAGGTAATATCCGTAAGAACACTCAGGGTCCTAAGGAATCTGCCATTCTCATCATGCTCAAGCAGTATGCCCTGATAAAGCATTCGTGCATAATCGCCATTCAGCTTCCTGATGCGAATATCATATCTCACTTTATATTTCATCAATTTTTCAATAGACAATTTTGAAAAAAAATCAACAACCTTATTCCCGAAAGCCAAAAACCAGGACCGGTCATCGGGATGTATTTTCTCATTCATAAACTGCATATTGAATTCAGATGGATGATATCCAAGAACATCTTTTACTTCCT
>Ga0210384_10008371_pt1 | contig 10784 bp, 12 predicted proteins | sample IncBWH2MmetaG_FD_160574 | JGI IMG/M metagenome (GOLD analysis project Ga0210384, IMG submission 160574) | Forest soil microbial communities from Barre Woods Harvard Forest LTER site, Petersham, Massachusetts, United States - Inc-BW-H-2-M | ecosystem: Environmental > Terrestrial > Soil >...
GCGTCGGATGCCGCAGCAACAAGTCGCGGAACGCGAGCAAAAACTGCCAGTTCTCCCGCGCATCAGAATCGGCAATCGCTGCAACCTCGTCAGCACCGACCGGCCGGCGTGGGTCGGCGAGCAGTTCCCGGTGCAGCCTGAGTTCGATCGCGCAGGCGCCTTCCGGGGGCATAAGCTCGGGACGCGCGAAATAGGCTTTCAGAAATTCATCCGTAACCACCAATCCGCCGCTCGCATTGCGATCAAGCAGATGATGGCCGCAGGAAATCCAGAAATCCTTCATCGGCGCCGCGGCTCCAAGCTCATATCCGCAAGATTGACATCACTGTCGGGCTCAGGATCATCCTCGACCTCCATGAATGAAAATGCCTTGCCATGACCCTGCCCTTCTCGCAGCTGCAATCGGCGAAATGACTCCCGAACTTCACCATCGGTCGCCGTGCGGTGTACCGCAATCAGGCTGCCCGTGGGATGCGTGCAAAGCTGTTCCGCAAAGGCGACTTCTTCTTCTGCCGCAAGCCTCGCAGTTGCGAGATCCGGCGCACCGAACCGCTCGACCAACTGCGCGGCAAGGAGTCCAACCAGGGCATGCCGATCGGCCGCCGTCGCTCCCACGATCTGCACCAGCGTCGACCAGCCCCATGATTGCACGCCGAGAAAGCCGCTGCGGAAGGCCGAACGGTCTTTGCCGGTCAGCCTAGCCGGATCCCGATCGCAGAAACGGAACGCGCCCGACACGGCCCAGTCGCCGGGTCCCGCCGCCAGGTCGAATATGAACGTGTCGGATGGATCAAGGGCGATGGTGCGCAAGAGCTTCATAGCCGCGGTCCTCCGAGCTTCGGATCGAGCCAGGAGGGCACAGCCAAGGCCTTAATCAGTTCATGCCGTTCGGTCTCGTGCATACCGATCCGGTGCATGACGAGATCACCGTTCTCGTCGATCCGACGACTAACCTGCCGTTCACGCGGAAGCCGGCTCAGGAATTCGCGGGCGACGCCATCGAATCCGTCAATCTGCCAGGCGTCGATGGCCAACATCAGATGCCGCGCAAAGCTTTCCGTCACCTGAACGGCGCCCGCCTCGCCGAACCCCTCCGGCTCCAGCGCGGAGGAAAGCGGATGAACCGCTGGCTCCTTGTCGGTCATCGAGACGGTCCGGATCATGGCGCCGAATACCAGCCACGGCGGCGGCTCGTCCTCCTTCGCAGGTGCAGGCCAACCGAGCCGCCCACCGCCGACCAGGCCGCCGTCGATGCGGATTGCGTCCGGCCAATCGATGCTGACCGACTTGTTCGGCGGCGCATAGGCGCGCAACGCGTCGGTCAGCGCCACCATTCCGGCATAGAAAGCGCGGCGCGCGGTGCGCAATGGCTCGTTGGGTTCGAGCACCACCGCAAACTCCGCGAGATCGAACCGCCCGACATAGACAAGGGTACCTGCGCCGCTTGCTTCGGCGATATCGAGCGCGTGGGTGAAGGCGTCACGGCTTTCGCGCAGCCTCACCAGCGTGAACGGCGGAGGCAAATCGATGGGTTCCGATGCGAACGCGTGCGTGCGTGGGGTCGGTGACAGCTGTCGCTCCAGCTTCCTTTTCCGCTCCAATGAGCATAACTATACGAGGCGGACCGCCGACGCGAGTCTGCTCGCAACCGTTCCGCGCCTCTTTAGTCGAAGTGTTGGGCAAGGCATGGCACGTCCTCCCAAAACGATCCTGATGTGCTCGTGCGAAGACACGATGCGCCTCGATACGGCCGCCGCTAAGCGGGGATGCCGCAACGGCGAGATCGCGACCTTTCACCAGCTGTGCCGGGCCGAGCTCGATCAGTTTCGCAATGCCGCTAAGGTAGAGGGACCGCTCACCGTCGGCTGCACCCAGGAGGCGCCGCTGTTCTCGGATGAGGCAGGCGAGCGGGCGGAGCGGATCGATTTCGTCAACCTGCGCGAGACGGCTGGCTGGTCCACGGAAGGGGCCCAGGCGGGACCGAAAATGGCCGCCCTGCTCGCCACCACCGCCGAGCCGGCGCCTGGTTTCCCGCTCGTCAACCTGTCGAGTGAGGGGGTCATCCTGATCTATGGTCGCGACGAGAGCGCGGTCGAAGCCGGCAGGCTGCTGGCCGATCATCTTGATGTCACGGTTATGATCACTAGGCCGGCGCAGATCACGCCGCCGGCCGTCACATCCTTCCCCATCGTCAAGGGAACGATCCGCAACGCCAAGGGCCATTTCGGCGCCTTCGAACTCACGATCGACGACTACGCAGCGCCCCGCCCCTCATCGCGAGACGCCTTGATCTTTGAAGCTTCGCGCAATGGCGCGACCTCGCGCTGCGACCTCATCCTCGATCTCTCCGGCTGCCCGCCACTGTTTCCCGCGCACGATCTGCGCGACGGCTATCTGCGCGCCGATCCACGGGACCCTGCGGCGATGCTGCGCGCGGTGCTCAAAACACGTGACCTCGTCGGAAGCTTCGACAAGCCGAAATACATCAATTTCACCGCGGAGCTCTGCGCCCATTCGCGTTCAAACATCACCGGCTGCCACCGCTGTCTCGATCTTTGCCCGACCAGCGCGATTACGCCGGATGGCGACCACGTCAAGATCAGCGCGGAAATCTGCGCTGGATGCGGTCTGTGTGCGGCGGCCTGCCCAACTGGTGCGGCGACCTATGCATTGCCGCCCCCCGATACATTGCTGCACAAGCTTCGCGCGATGCTTCTGACCTACCGCGAGGCTGATGGCGCCGATGCCATTGTGCTGTTCCACGACGGCCAACAGGGAAGCGCGCTAATCGATGCGCTCGCCCGCCACGGCGATGGGCTTCCGGCCAATGTGCTGCCGTTCGCCGTCAACGAGGTGACGCAGGTCGGACTCGAAGCGGTCGCGGCGTCCTTTGCCTATGGCGCGGCGGGGATCCGTTTTCTTCTACGGTCAAAACCGCTGCACGACGTCGCCGGTCTTTCCCAAACCATAGCGATGGCTGATGCCATTGTTTCCGGGCTCGGATTTTCTGGCAAGCGCGTCTCGACGATCGAAACGGACGATCCGGATCTGCTCGGGGAGACGCTGCGCGCGATAGAGCCGGCGGCGGCCGCGGAGCATCCCGCAACCTTCAAGACGGTTGGCAAGCGGCGCGATCTACTTCGCCTCGCTCTAGGTGAGCTGCATCGCGTCGCACCTGCGCCAACAGATGTGATCGACCTGCCCGAAGGCGCACCACTTGGTGCAGTCAGCGTCAATGTGGGCGGATGCACCCTGTGCCTGTCCTGCGTCTCGGTCTGTCCCACCGGCGCCCTTCGCGACGATCCCGAACGTCCGATGCTCAAATTCGTCGAGGACGCCTGTGTGCAGTGCGGATTGTGCGAGAGTACCTGCCCCGAGAAGGTCATTACGCTGAAGCCGCAGATCGATTTTCGCGCTGCCAGTGCTCCCGCCACGATTATCAAGGAAGAGGAGCCCGCGCTTTGCATCCGCTGCGGCAAACCCTTCGGCGTGAAGAGCACGATCGATAAGGTCGCAGCGAAGCTCGAAGGCCAGCACTGGATGTATCCCGCGGGCGACAAGCGGCTGGATGCGGTGAGAATGTGCGCCGACTGCCGCGTGATCACCATGAGCGAGCAGCAGTTCGATCCATTCAAGGACATGCCAGCGCGGCCGCCGCCGCGTACGACGGATGACTATTTGCGCCAGCGCGAAAACAAGGATTAGAGCGGCCTCACGAACAAGCAACTGTTCGCAGAGCAACAAACCGGGGGAGCACGTTATGTCTCGTTTCACCAAAGCCAAGTTCTTCGTTGCTATGCTACTCGTTAGCGTCGCTGTAGTGATGGCTTGGCCTGGCGAGGCTGCGAGCCCATCCAAGGCTGACAAGGCCGCCCTCAAGCGGGCGATCGTGGCCTGTAAGGCGGAGGCGAAAGGCAAGAAGATCAAGTGGCTCTCGCGCCGGAAATACGTCAACAATTGCGTCACGGAGGCGATGAAGGACCATCCCAACATAGACGTCGCGACTTTGCTCAAAGACCGTCCGGATTTGACAGATCTTCCAGTCGAGCAATGGCCCGGCTTCTAGACAGAGAAGCCGAGGCACGAGCCCGACACGTGAGGCTTGCTCTGATCCGCGCGTCCGATGACAGTCTATTTCGATGTCGCACGCGCGAGAAAATCGGTGAGCGCCTTGCGGTCTTCCGCCGATCCAATGCGTTGCTCCGGCATTTTGGTTCCTGGCGTATAGGTGTTCGGGCCAAGCTCGAACAATTTTGACACCGTCTCCGGCGTCCACACGATGTTCATGCCCTTCAGGGCATCGGAGAAGCGGTAGCCCGGAAGCGACGCGATCCTGCGGCCGTACAAGCCCGCAAGTGTGGGGCCCGCGCGCTGCACCTCCTTGTCGGACAAGGTGTGGCAGGCAACGCACGCCCTGAACACCTCGGCGCCGTGATCTCCCACATAGGCGGCAAGCGGATCGCGCGGCGTGGCTTGCAGCGATGAGCCGATGGAATCGCCAGTCCGCGCATTCCAACGTCGGATCTTGCCGTCGGCGCCGCCCGTCAGCAATGTTGCGTTGTCCGGCAAGAAAGCGACCGACCACACCGGCGGACCTGGATCGCCCAGCGTTCGCACGATACTGCGCGCCTTTCGGTCGATGATCGCTACGACGCCGCCAATTCCTGCAGCGGCGATCGAGGTGCCGTCCGGAGAGATTGCCAGCGCCACAATCGGCGTCTGGTCGGCTTGTACCTCGCCACGTTCCTGGCCCTCCGAGATCAGAAAGCGCAGCTTCCCGTCGGCACCGCCCGTTACAATTTCGCCGTCAGGCGCGACTGCCACGGCATTAAGGGGTGAGCCCAGCATGATGACATTTGGGGTGCCACCCACAAGTGGCCAGATCCTCAACTCACGATCGTAACCCACACTCACCAGCGATCGTCCATCCGGCGTGAATGCGACGCCGTTGACGTTCTGCGAATGCCCTTCCAGCACCTGCTGCGCGCCGTCGCCGAGCGACCAGATGCGAGCCGTATGGTCCCAGGAGGCAGAAGCTAATCTCGCGCCATCCGGCGAAACAGCAAGTGAAACGATCGGCGCGGCATGGCCCTCGAAAACCCGGTCCGGCTGCTGCCGACCGAGCGTCCAGATCGCTACCTTCGCATCAGCTCCCGCGGTCACCATTCGCCCATCCATCAGGAAGGCAACTGCGTTCACCGCATCAGCGTGAAACCGAAGGACCTGCTCTGCGGATTCGGTCTTGAGCGACCATCGGATCGCGGCGGTGTCGAAGCTGCCCGACAGAACCCCGTTGCCATCACTGGAAATCGCAATCGCCCGCACAGGCCCGCCGTGACCTGTCAGTTGCGCATGCGCCGACGCCAAATGAAACGCCAGCATGGCGGCAACGATGCGGAGACTTGTGCTGAGACTTGGGACCCAATTCATCTGCGGTTTAAAGGTCGTCCGGGCACATCAACGGCGGTTATGCGGGATATTTGCGCTCGCTCGGTCTCGTCAACGATTGAGGCCGTTGTTCAGTTTCCACGCTGCACCGCAGTGAAGGAATGGCCCCGCTACTCAGTGCCGCAATGGCCGTTATCAGCTTGAACCGGGCATAGCCTGATCCTATGCTTGATTTGGCACGTCGAGGACGACGTCATGCAAATACGACCTAAAACGTATCTGCATTTCATCTCGTTGTGGCGCTCACTTCGCGATGCAATACCGCCACGCCGTGACGATGTGCCCGCTCAAGCGTCACCTTCCCTCATCTACACCGCGGTCGTGCTGGCGCTTCTCTTAGCTATTTTGGAAGTAGACGCTCATCGAGGCGAATTGGAATCACTTGGCCTTTTGGGGCACGACTACCCGATTTCGGCCGCTTTCTTGGGCCCGTAACTTTCGTTCGACCCCGAAGGCTCTTTCAAGCGCGGACCTATTTGCGAACTGAAGGTATCTGCGCGTGGCCTTCTACTTAGCGCTTCGTTTCCCTCGGAAAGACCAATGACCGATCGTCAAAGTCCTCGGCCGGCAGCTTGTCTGCGCCGCGGGCGCTTTGCATGTCTTGTAATGTCGACGTGCTTGATGTTCCAGCGCGCCCGACCGTTGAGATCGAGTGTGATCGCGGGATGCCGGTCACAGCAGCAAGCAGACCCACAGCGGCGATGAAAAAAATAATGATCAAAGGCTTCATGTGAAATCTCCTGTTCGGCTGAACTCCAGGAAACCTTGCAGCGACCTGATTAGTGCGAAGCGCGACGTGATGGTGTGAGCCGCCTCACACCTCCGGAGATTCTTGCGCTGAGCGCTTGTCAGGTTCCTGATTTGGAACCCATCTATCCAGATCAATCAAAGTCGGCTTCGGCCGAACGCCTGGCGCAGCCAAACAAGACTCAAGTAGGAAGCGTGTCCGGCGTAGCTTGAGCGGAGCGATAAACGCTTCTCGCCCTCGTTTCCCGTGCTGCAACTGTAGGGCCGCCCGTTCGAACGTCTGGCGCGAAACGGACGAACAATCTGTTCGTTACTTCGTAAGGGCGGAGTATTCAGAGAAGGACGAAAGCCCATGAGGCCTCCCACCCTACCCGCGGCACTCGCGATCATACTCGGCGACAGCGCACTTTCGTTGGCGCAACCGAATGTGCAAGGCGCGGTTGAGCAGAGCAACGGCACAAAAGTGCGCCAGAGCGCGAAGCACAACGTCACTTGAGAAATGGCTCGCTTCGCGCCCGAGCCGGCTCTCGGGCGCTGCCATCAGCCGTACGAAATCGCAGAAGATCGTAGTTTAGCGTTGGAAATAGCAGGAAGAAGTAGCGGGGGAGCGACTCGAACCCCCGCCCCGAGCATTCCGGTTCTGGTTCTGCAGCAAGCACACCCGCGGCGACCAGCAGAGCCGGTCCCTTCCGCCTGCTAACAATCTGATGAGCTATCGAGTGAAGAAGCGATTTCAGCTGCAAATTGGTACCACTTCTCTCAGATGTCCGATTTGTTCGCCTTAATATCCTAATCTACGACGAGCATGTACTCGACCTGTACCAATCGATCTGCGCGTTGTATCTCATAGCGTGAAGGGTGCAGAAACAAGGATAAAGCGCGCAGCAATTTGAACTCGGTTCTCGATCGAACCTCAGAGCGGATCAAGCTGGCCTTCCAACTGAAAGGCCCGTTCTGATTCGCAAGTGTTGCAAGTGATTGCTCTTGCTTGGTGGGCGCACCAGGGCTCGAACCTGGGACCCGCTGATTAAGAGACAGCCACGGGCTAAGAACAATCAATGACTTTCCGGTCGCACCCCTGGACTTATCCGGCAGAAGATGGGCATTCGTCGCACGATCATAGTTCTCCGTTGCACCGGCTGTTACCAGAGCGACTGAGGCTCCTGAGCGAACACTGCGAGGGATTTCGGACGCCCTATCGACACATCCACGGAGACGTACGCTACGCGTGGTTAACAAGCGCAGTTCGCTACTTATCGGCTGGCGGAGCGAGCTTGGCAACCGCGGCTTCCAAGGCCTTCGTGCAACGAATGAGATCGGCAAGCAGTTTCTCATCGATATCAATCCGCCCTTGATATTCGGCAAGGTTGCGTTCGTTATGCGCCTTGAGAAGGACTTGAACGTCAGCGGCGCTGGTGCCGAGCGTATGGACCAGCGTCTGAAACACTGAAATCCGATCTTCCGAGCGATACCCTTCCCGGCGAAGGGCTGCCAAAGCCAGCCGATGCACCGCGCCGTAAGCGAGCGTAAACTTGCTGTCGGGATCGAGATCCTTTTGGGCATCGGTCAAGCTTGTCCGCGCCGCGGCTAGCATGCCGTCATATTCCGCGCGTGACGGAGGCTCTGCTTTGAGCTTCCCGATCTTTACGAGGTTGTCGAGTTCTTGTTTGCCCATACTTCTAAATCTTTCTCCGAACCGACAATGAAAATCTTGGGAAGTGCACTCAGTTTCTGAATGAACGTGCCCTTTTGTGACGCCTTCCGCCGCCACTCATCCGGTGCAAGAAATGTCGTACTAACCTTCCGGTCTAGTTTTCGCTCAACATTTTGTGCGGTCGTGTAGAGATCAGAGTAGTTGAGATCGTCGCCAATCACCATCAGATCGATATCGCTGTGCGCTACGTGTGTTCCCTTGGCGAAGGAGCCGTACACGAACGCCGTCTTTATCGCACCCATGTAAGGCTTAAATGCCTCCTTGAGTGCTTTGGTTAGAGCTTCAACATTGAGCGAACGATTCCTGGTGCGTTCTGGATAAGGCGCTTCAGAGTCGCGTTCCGCCCGGTTTTTCAGACGATGATACTCATCGACAGAAAGCAGTACTAATCGCTCACGGCCATTCTTCGTGATAGTCACGGGCTCGGCCAAAGCCTTGTCCTGGTAGAGTCCGAGATTCCGTTGGAATTCCGCCGAACTGACCACCGACATCGCGCCATCCTGATAATCCGTCATGTCCATAAGATACGTATCTTTTCTGACCAATCAATGAAACTGAACTAAGATATTGATATTATTCAGTTTAGATAGCTAGAACCGCTCACTGATCGGTCAAATTAGCCTTCTTAATTAAGCGGCGTTGGACTTCCGGCAAAACGAAGGCGCAATCGGCTACCTACCAATTTGCGGCAGGCAAGAAGAACCCCGACTTCGTGCTGGAGGCAGGCACTCTGAATGGCTTGCTATCGCAATCATCGGTGGTAGTAAGCGCAACATTCGATGGTTGCCGTTGGTCGAAATCCATTCCGAAATCGGCAGCATATCGCAGATCAATTTGAAAACAGGCATTAAGCGCGGACAACGGAGGCCGGTGGGCTGCTCCATCCCTCGGGTTCGATTCTGATCCTGCGCGCTTGCCAGTGGTTATGCACGGCGTCAATGAAGTGCACGTTCACATCTTCGTCGAGATCACGTCTGACGCATATTTGGATTCCCGCCCCAGCCGACTCCTCTGCGGCTCGGCGCAGCATCCTTTCACCGTCGACCGCGAGGATCAAAGCTGCTGCGGCTGCGAGGTCAGGAAGCGTTGAATAGTCAACCCGCTTGCGGCTCCGATAAAATTCCAAATGTTCGAACCAAGCGCGCAGGATCCATTTCTCGGAGCCCTGTTCAACTTTGCGCCAGAGTACGACGCTGGTGCCCCTGAAGGGCGTGGCATTGACCAGCGCGATCGCTTCCCGACCGTCCAATCCTCCGGCTTTCAGACGTTTGGGGACCCACGGATAGCTAGCAAGATCGCGATTGTCCGCGAAAATGCGTAATCCCTCGGGGTAGTGAGGGAACAGCTCGTGTGCATCCTCTGTCCAACCGCGAAAGATGTCGTACGGAGAAACACCGCCCCATTGGGAGAACCCCGCCACCCACCGACCGTCCATCGGGCGCAGACCGTTTGGAGTAAAATTCGGCATTTCAGCAGGCGGGGCTAAGTCATTTTGTCGCCCATTGGACTGGGGATGATGAGATAATGTCGGGTCGTTGACCCGTCCGCCTCTCGCTCGGTCATAGATGAGGCGGCAGGGAGCCCCTAGGTCGACAAGATCGCTGACATCGGATTGGACCCCGGCGAGGAGTCGATGCCGCCGTGGTCCATAAAGAGCGCGTTCCGTTATCCATGTTTCTGCCGACCAGACCAGGCCGCGGCTGGTCGGAACGTCGGCGCGGCGCGACAAAAGCTCCTTGAGATGCCGCTTCATCAAAGCATAATCCGCGAGATATTCTGGGCGCCGGCTCGTTTCGAGCGCGAGATCGATGTCTCCTACTGTCTCCTCACCTCGTATCAAGCTGCCAAAAGCCCAGATCCGTTCAACGTATCGGACCGCATCTGGGTCTTGGTTGAGCATTTCGACGTGGCGCAGGAAATCGTCCAGTACCATCTGCGCCTGAGCCAAAGGAGTCCGGCGCACGACCCTTCCGCGAGCAACAGCCTCACCTTTTTCCGAGACCACAAATTCATCTTTGAGTTCGATCAGCCCGCGATCGAGGCACTCTTCAAACACGATAGCGCCGTCACGGCGGAGCGGAAAAACAGACTTGAGGTCAATCAGATTTCTGGGTGACCCCGTTCTCATGAATCCACGGAGCGCGCTCTTGAAAACGGCGGGCTTGTAACCCGCAATCAGTATATCTCGTCCAAGACTGACGCCCATCTTGCGCTCGGAGAACGGAAATTGCAGAAACTATCGACCATCATCTCCACGGAGAGGTTCGACGTTGTTTGACGATAACGGCGCCGCTGGCGGCGCCAACGAGACAGGCCGCAACTCTTCCGGAAGAATCTCTGGATTGTAATGCTCAATGAGCTGCCGGATGCGACGCACGTCCCCGGCATCGACCTTGAACCCGGCATCGCGCAAATGCTTGGCTGCGTTTCGGCTAACATGCTCGCCAGATGGGGCAGGTCCAGCAGGTTTCCTTGAAGATGCGCGAAGGACCGCCGCGACGAGTACTTCGAGTGAAAACCCGTGGCTGACGGCAAGGCTTGCAAGCTCCGCGCGATCGCGCTTATCCCGTTCGGACGCCGCATCCATTTCGCGGCGGGCACGCGGTTCGGTGGCATCCTCGAGGCACCAAGCTATCACTCGGCGAATCGAAGACCGGTATGGGGGAGCATCGGCCTCATCGACTTCCTCTTGAGTCACAAAATCGAACGCATCAACGACATCAACCTCGAAGCTATACTCAAGCTGCCTGATCAAACCTTCGTAGGCGGAACGAACGGCGCAAATCAGAATAGAGTCTACGACATCCGCATTGCAAGTAGCATAGGGGCCATAACTTTCGCGCGGTTCTGGCCGCAGCCTACCCCGCGAATGTAC
>Ga0210384_10008372_pt1 | contig 10784 bp, 7 predicted proteins | sample IncBWH2MmetaG_FD_160574 | JGI IMG/M metagenome (GOLD analysis project Ga0210384, IMG submission 160574) | Forest soil microbial communities from Barre Woods Harvard Forest LTER site, Petersham, Massachusetts, United States - Inc-BW-H-2-M | ecosystem: Environmental > Terrestrial > Soil >...
CGGTTTGCTTATGTGGCACTATTTTTTTGCGTATGGACGGGACTGATCGCGATGCGGCTGGGGTGGCTGCAGGTGGTGCGGCACTCGGATTTTGTGCATCGTGCGGCGATGCAGCAGCAGAGGACGTTTGAAGTCGCTCCGCGGCGCGGGATGATGTATGACCGCAATTTGCGTGAGCTGGCGGTGACGGTGCAGGCGGACAGCGTGTTTGCGGTGCCCTCTGAACTAGGGGATAACCGCGCGAGTGCGGCGGAGATCCTGGCGGAGATTGTGCATGCCGATCCGCACGACAATTTCACTTCGAAGCAGCAGATGCTGGCGCGGTTCAATGCGTCGAGGAACTTTGCATGGGTTGCGCGGCGGCTTGATGCGGGCACGGCACAACGGGTGCGCGAGCTTAATTTAAGGGGTGTCTATTTTCAGAAAGAGTTCAAGCGTTTCTATCCGAATAGCGACCTGGCGGCGCAGGTGCTGGGGTATGTGGGCACGGACGATGCGGGGTTGGGGGGGCTGGAGCTGAAGTTCGACCAGGAGATGCATGGAGAGCCGGGGCATATGCTGACGGCGGTCGATGCAAGGCGGCGTGTGCTGGGTAGCGAAGAGAGTCAGCCGATGGCGGGCGAGAATCTGGTGCTGTCGATCGACGCGAATATTCAGTACATGGCGGAGCGGGCGCTGGACGCGCAGGTGGACAAAGTGAAGGCGTCGCACGGGACGATTGTGGTGCAAGACCCGCACACGGGGCAGATTCTTGCGCTGGCGGTTTCGCCGCGATTCAATCCTAACGATTCGAAACACATGGATGCGAATGTGTTGACAAATCTGGCAGTGAGCGATGTGTATGAGCCGGGGTCGACGTTCAAGCTGGTGACGTACTCGGCTGCGCTGGATGGGGCGGGAGTTCGGCCGACGGATATCGTGGACTGCCAGGGTGGCGCGCTGACGATGTATGGCCGGACACTGCATGACGACCATAGCGATGGCCACCTTGGCCAGGTCACGGTGCAGTATGCGTTGGAGCGGTCGAGCGATGTGGGCGCAGCGAAGATGGCGCTGAAGCTGGGGAATCAGAAATTTTATGACTACGTGCGTGCCTTCGGTTTCGGCGACCGGTCAGGAATCGAGCTGCCGAGTGAGACGCGCGGGCTGTTGCGCAATCCGAAGAAGTGGGGCTCGACCAGCATCTTGTCGATAGCGATTGGGCAGGAGATTGGGGTGACGCCGGTACAGCTTGTAACCATGGTGAGCACAATTGCAAATGGCGGAGTGTATATGCCGCCGCATGTGCTGCTGCAGTCGACCGATGAGATGAAGGGAGATGCGCGGCTGAGGCCTGCGGCATTTCGGCCGTTGAATCAGCTGCCGGCGACGTTGCCGGATGGGGCGCATCGGGTGATCTCGGAGATGACTTCGGCGAAGATGCGCATGATGATGCAGGGAATTGTGGTGGAGGGAACGGGCAAGGAGGCTGCGCTAAATGGGTATAGCTCGGCTGGGAAGACGGGGACTGCGCAGAAGATCGATGTTGCGACGCACACGTACTCCCATACGAAGCTGGTCGCGAGTTTTGCTGGATTTGCTCCGGTGAGCAGCCCGGCGATTTCGGTTGCTGTGGTGATCGATACGCCGACGGTAGGGGCGAGCAAGTATGGAGGGGCGGTTAGTGCGCCGGTGTTTGCAAGCGTGGCGCAGCAGGTGCTGGAGTATCTTGGGGTGCCGCACGATCAGCCGCTGAAGACCAAGAAAGAGATGTTGGTGGCGCAGAACGATGTTGTCGACGATGCCCCTGCGGATAGTACTGCGGACTTGAATGCGATGTTTGATGACGTGAATAGTCTGCCGGCGGATGATCCGCTACGGATGTCAGGCAATGCCGCGGCTGCGGTCGTTTCGGGGGGTGATACCTCGGCTGTCGGAACAGCGCCGAAAGTTGCGGATAAGACAAAGGGTGTTCTGGATCCGCTGCCGGCAAAGGTGGTGGATGCGTTCCAGGCGAGTGGCGGGACGAGTTCGGCGATGACAGATGCCGGCGACGGCGCTGCGCACCTTTCGGCACCAAAGAATGTGCCGCCAATGCAGGTGAGGGAGAAGGGTGCGGTTGTGGTGAATGCGGGGTTGCGGGTGCCGGTGCCTTCGTTTGAGGGGGCGGCGCTGCGGAGTGTGGTGGAACGGGCGGATTCGGTGGGGCTGCGGGTGCAGGCAGTGGGGAGTGGATTGGCACGGGAGCAGGTGCCGGCGGCCGGGACGATGGTTCCGGCGGGGACTGAGGTTGTGGTGCGGTTCGCTCGATAAGGCTTTTGCTCCGCAGAGGCGGGACGTCTCAGCTAGCATCACAGTTATATGAATTGGACGACGGTAAGTGCAGGGCTTCGTGCGATTGAGCGTGGTGGGCCTTCGGTTGAGGTCAATGGGGTTGAGTATGACTCGCGGCGCGTGGGGCGGGGAGATGTGTTTGTCGCAATGCGTGGGGAGGCTACGGATGGGAACCGCTTTATAGAGGCCGCGGTTGCGCAGGGTGCTGCGGTGGTGGTGACGGACTCGCGTGAAGCGTATGCGAAGTTGCGGCGGGAGCATGTTGAGGTTGCTGCGGCACTGGTGGAGCACGGGCGAAGGACTCTGGCGGTGGCGAGTGCGGCGGCGATGGGGCATCCGGAGCGCGGATTGGCTTTGAGTGCGGTGACGGGGACGAATGGTAAGACTACGACCGCTTTTTTGTTGGAGGCGATGCTTCGGAGTGTGGGGCGGACTTGTGTGTTGATTGGGACGATTGAGACGCATGTGGGGAATGAGGTGCGGGTGTCTCCGCATACGACTCCTGAGGCTTCGGATACGCTGCGCGTTTTTGCCGACGGGGTTGCTGTGGGAGCGACGGAGGCGGTGATGGAGATGTCGTCGCATGCGCTGGAGCAGGAGCGGGTGTGGGGGCTGCCGGTAGATGTGGCGATGTTTACGAATCTGACTCAGGACCATTTGGACTATCACGGGACGATGGGGAAGTATTTTGCGGCCAAGTTGAGATTGTTTGAGGGGGTTGGAACTCCGCCTCCGCGTGTGGCTGTGATCAATGCGGATGATGCGTATGGAACCCAGCTAGTTGCGGCTGCGGCGCGGTCAAAGGTCATGCGATATGGAGTGGAGGGCGGCGAGTATCGAGCCGAGGACGTGGTGCTGCGGGCAGGAGAGACGAGGTTTTTGTTCAAGACGCCGAATGGGGATGCGGATATACGGTCGCCCTTGACTGGAAGAGTGAATGTGTACAACCTGCTCGCTGCGTCCTGTGCGGCATTGGCGCGGGGTTTGGCCCTGGATGAAGTCGTTGCGAGTGCGGCTGCGGGGGCGCAGGTGCCGGGGCGGTTTGAGGTGGTGCCTTCGTCGAATGGTGTGACTGTGGTGGTGGACTATGCGCATACGGATGATGCTTTGCGGAATTTGATTTCGCTGGCTCGTGAGTTGGTGAAGGATCGCGGTGGCAGAGTGATTACTTTGTTTGGGTGTGGGGGTGATCGCGACAAGACGAAGCGTCCGCGTATGGGGAGAGCTGCGGGGGAGGGGAGTGATCTGGTGGTGTTGACGAGTGACAACCCGCGGAGTGAGGAGCCGATAGTGATTATTGACGAGGCTCTGGCGGGCGTAGTGGAGACCGGGACCGATTGCATTGTGCGGGAAGATCGAGCTGAGGCGATTGGCGATGCGATTCATGCGGCTCGGCCTGGGGATATTGTTTTGATCGCGGGGAAGGGGCATGAGAAGGTGCAGATATTTAAGGACAGGACAGTGCCGTTCGATGATGTGGCGGTGGCTGCCGCGGTTTTGAAGGAGATTAAATGAGAGCGTGGGTCATCACAGTTCTGATGATTGGCGGATGGAACGTTGCTGGCCAAGGTCAACCTTCGAGTTCAAAGGTGTCAGATGCCCGCCCACTTTCTTACAGCAACATGCACGTCGTAGAAGAGGAAGGCGACATTGTCGGTTGGGACATTCGAGTTACCAACCAGTCGAATCGGTACAGCATTACGGTCTTCTGTGGTGAAGGAGAGATTCAAGGGCCAATCCGCGGGACCTTTATTAAAAAGGATGGGCTTATTGTCATTCATCCAACAGAGAAGAGTTGCGGTGAAAGCATCGAATTAAAGTTCGAAGCTCATGGTGTGCAACTAAGAGCAGGTGGAGTAGATTTTGAGCTTGTTCCTCAACATAAGAACTTCATTAGGGAGGAACGCTGGAAATGAAGCTGACATTGGGGCAGGTTGCTGATTGGATTCATGCTGATGGTGAGTTCGATACGTTGGCAGAAGCTGTGGGATATGGGATCGACTCGCGGGCGATTGGAGCGGGGGAGTTGTTCTTTGCGGTGCGGGGCGAGCGGTTGGATGGGCATGATTATGTGCAGGCCGCGCTTGCGAATGGAGCGGTGGCGGCGATTGTGAGCAATCGGTGGGTGGTGCCATCGGAGGTGGATGAGAAGCGTTTGCTGTTGGTGTCAGACTGCGATGACTGTGTGTTGCGGGCGTTGCAGCAGCTTGCCCATAACGTGCGGAAAGAGTGGGGTGGGCGGGTGATTGGAGTCACGGGGTCGGCGGGGAAGACGACAACGAAAGAAGCTGTGGCGCAGGTTCTTGGGGCGAAGTTCAAGGTGCTGAAGTCGGCGGGGAATTTGAATAATGCGTTTGGTCTGCCGCTGCAACTGTTGAAGCTGGAGCGGGAGCATCAAGTTGCTGTGATCGAGATGGGCATGAATCACCCTGGCGAGATTGCTGCGCTGGCGAAGATTGCAGAGCCTGATTGGGGAGTGGTTTCCAATGTCGGGCCTGTGCACCTGGAGTTTTTTCCCGAGGGGATTTCGGGGATTGCGCGGGCAAAGTATGAGTTGATCGAAGCGTTGCCGAAGGACGGAGTTGCGATTTTGAACTTCGACGATCCGTATGTGTGCCTGTTTGGCAAGGGGATGGGTGCGCGTGCGGTGCTCTTCGGGACTGGCGAAGGCGCCGATGTGAGGGCGGTGCATGTGGCGGAGGTAGGAGCGGAGGGTGTGGTGTTTACCGTGGAAACGAAGGGTGAGCGCGCGAGTGTGCAGCTGAAGATGCTGGGGAGGCACAATGTTTTGAATGCGCTGGCGGCGATCGCTGTGGGGCTGCGAAGCGAGATGGGCCTCGAGGAGTGCGCCGCGGCGGTGGGCGAGATGCGGGCGAGTGACAAGCGGGGGGAGGTCCTGGAGTGGCGTGGGGCGATGCTGATTAACGATTGTTACAATTCGAATCCGGCAGCGCTGAATGCCATGGTGGATGCGTTGATGGCGATTCCTGCGGAACGGCATATTGTGGTTGCCGGAGAGATGCTTGAGTTGGGACCGGAGGCAGAGGCGCTGCACGCTGCTTGCGGGGCCAGGATGGCAGATCGTGGAGTCGAGTTTGTTCTTGGTGTGCGTGGCGCGGCGGAAGCAATCGTGCAAGCGGCAAGGGCGCGGGGAGCAGAGGCGGTATTTGTCGCCAGTCCGGAGGAGGCTGGGGAGTGGCTGGTTGCGAATTTAACGCGCGGAGACGTAGTGTTGTTGAAGGCCTCTCGAGGCGTGCGCCTGGAGAAGGCTTTGGCCGTCATTGCGGACGGCTCTCGATAGCATATTTCGGTAGGGGGTATTCCCGGTTATGGCAAAAGAGATCGCGGGTCGTAAGAAGGTGGAGCCGGGCGGAAGTGAAGGCATCGTTCGGACCAAGAAGCGAGGGAATAAGCCAGCCAAACCTGCGGTTCGGAAGCAGTTGAAGAAGACCGCGAAGAATGGGAAGGACAGCGCGAGAGCGAGATTGGTGTATGCGGCTGACTACGGCCTAATGACGGCCTTTCATCATATGCAGCGGGCCTCGGTGGTGATGTCCTTGATGGAAGAGGGTACGGGGGAAGACCTGCGTGACCTGCTGCAGCGGGGGGTGACGCTCTATCGCAAGGCGGTTAAGGATAACGCAGGAAGCAAGGTGGTGCTGCAGGCGATCGGGGTTTTGAGGGCGACGGAGCATCTATCGATGGCTGGCCTTTACGCGGCAAGAGCTGAACACAAACAGAAGGTAACTTCGCCCACGCCCGAGTGGCTGGCAAAGGTTACTGCAGAGTCTGACCGTCGATTGGAGCAGATCGAGCAGCTGGAGCGTGGCAAGGGAATCGATCTTTTCCCTGTGACGGTAGAGTTGGTGCGTCGGGCGGAGGGCTCGGACCATGATGCTCACCTGGCGTTCGAACTGGCGATGGCTGCGGATGCACTTTGCTTCGCGTTGGAGAATGGGCTGTAGTCTTGCGGTTTTTCTGCGGATGGGCAGGGAACCGAGTTGGTTCCTTAACGAGATAAGCGCGGGGAGTTCTGGCGACAGGCTGTTAAGATAGCCCTGACTCGCGGCGCGGACCGGCCCGAAAGCTGAGGCCTAGGCTACGGGTCGGACAAGCTACAAGACCCATTAGCTACAAAAAGGCGGAGAGTTTTGCTCTATTGGCTGCTGTATCAAAAGCTTTTTCCTTATTACCGGCTCTTCCGAATCTTTCGCTATCTCACGTTTCGCACTGTGTTTGCGAGTCTGACGGCGTTGCTGATCGGCCTGCTGATCGGTCCGTACGTCATTGAGAAGCTGCGTGAGTTTCAGATTGGGCAGTATATCCGGGAAGAAGGCCCGCAGTCGCACCAGAAAAAGAGTGGCACGCCGACGATGGGCGGGGTGCTGATCTGCATCTCGATCCTGGTGCCGACGCTGCTGTGGGCGGATCTGTCGAATCCGTATGTGTGGCTGGTGACGCTGTCGACACTGGCGTTCGGGGCGATAGGCTTTGCGGACGATTACATCAAGGTGGTGCATCGGAGGAACAAGGGTCTGTCGGCGAGAGCGAAGCTGGGCCTGCAGTTTGTGGCGAGTGCGGGTGTGGCGATTGCGCTGGTGGTAATGGAGACGCGTGGGGGATACTCGACTCGGTTGATGGTGCCGTTTGCGAAGCGGTTCCGGCCGGATCTGGTGTGGGAGTGGATGGGGCATATTCCGCATATGCACTGGCTGGTGTTTGTTCCGTTTATAGTCTTCGTGATGATTGTGATTTCGGGCGCGAGCAATGCGGTGAATCTGACCGATGGGTTGGACGGGCTCGCGATTGGATGCACGATTATCGCCGCGGGAGCGCTGACGGTGCTGACGTACGTTAGCGGGCATGTGGTGTTCTCGGATTACCTGGAGCTGCAAAGGATGCCGATGGTGAGCGAGCTGACGGTGTTTTGCGGTTCGATGGTGGGAGCGAGCATTGGATTCCTCTGGTACAACGCGCATCCGGCTGAGGTGTTTATGGGGGATGTGGGGAGCCTTGCGCTGGGTGGGGCGATTGGAACCGTGGCGGTTGTGATCAAGCAGGAACTGCTGCTGCCTTTTATTGGGGGCGTTTTTATTCTGGAGGCGGTGAGCGTGATGCTGCAGGTGGGGAGCTATAAGCTGCGGAATGGGAAGCGCATCTTCAAGATGGCTCCGCTGCACCATCATTTTGAATTGGTGGGATGGTCGGAGTCGAAGGTGATCGCGCGGTTCTGGATTCTGGCGCTGGTGTTTGCGCTGTTTGCGTTGACTACGTTGAAGCTGCGGTGAGACTGTGAAGGGCATGATGGATTTGAAGAACAAGCGGGTGCTGGTGGTGGGCTTGGGCAAGTCCGGCTTGTCTGCGGCGATGTTTTTGCGGGAGCAGGGGGCGCGGGTGACGGTGAGCGACACGCGCAGTGCGGTGGCGCTGGCGAAGGAGATTCCTGCGCTGTTGGAGGCGGGGATTATGGTCGAGTCCGGCGGGCATGGACTGCTGACGTTTCGGCGGCAGGATTTGATCGTGGTTTCGCCGGGTGTGCCGATGGATACGCCGGAGGTGAAGCAGGTGGTGGCGTTTGGGCTGCCGGTGATTGGGGAACTGGAGCTGGCGAGCCGTTATCTGCAGGGGCGGATTGTGGCGATTACGGGGTCGAATGGGAAGACGACTACTACGACCTTAGCGGGGAAGATCTTTGCCGATGCGGGGGTGCCCACTCTGGTGGGCGGGAATATTGGGCTGCCGGTGATCGATCTGGTGGCGAAGAGTACGCCGGAGACGGTCAGTGTACTTGAAGTGTCGAGCTTCCAGCTGGAGACGATAGAGGAGTTTCATCCGTGGATTGCCGTGGTTTTGAATATCACGCCGGATCATTTGGATCGACATGGGAGTTTTGAAACGTATGCTGCGGCGAAGGCGAGAATTACAGAGCGGCAGGAGGCGGGAGACTTTCTGGTTCTGAACGCGGAGGACAAAGCGGCGCAGATGGTTGCCTTGAAGACGAAGGCGCAGATCTTCTGGTTTAGTGGACGCCGGCCCATCAAGCAGGGGGCGTTCGTTCACGGCGAGAGCATTCTGTTTATCCCTCGCGAGGGCGCGAAGGCTGAGCCCGTGATGCCGGTCAGCGATATTCATCTGAAGGGTTCGCACAATGTGGAGAACGTGCTGGCTGCGGTGTGTACGGCTCGATTGGCGAAGATTCCGGCGGAGAGTATTCGGGCTTCGGTGGCTGGGTTTGCTGCGGTGGAGCATCGGCTGGAGTTGGTGAAAGTGGTGAATGGCGTGGAGTTCTACAACGACTCGAAGGCGACCAATGTGGATGCGGCGATGAAGGCGGTGGCTTCGTTTGCCGGCGGGATTCACTTGATTCTTGGGGGGAAGGATAAGGATTCGGATTACACGTTGATGTCTGGGATGTTGAAGGACCGGGTGAAGATTGTTTACACGATTGGTTCGGCCGCGGAAAAGATTGAGCGTGAACTAAAGGGAGTCGTGAAGATAGTTTCAGCGGAGACGCTGCAGGTCGCCGTTGCAAAGGCGGCAAAGGCTGCGACGATTGGCGATGTGGTTTTGCTGTCGCCTGCCTGTTCGAGCTTTGACCAGTTTGAAAATTATGAGCAGCGTGGCCGGGTGTTCCGGCAGTTGGTGAACGATCTTAATTGAGACGACAGCAGGGAAGCGGGAAGTGACGGCATGGCGAAGAGAGTAGGGGTGGACAAGTGGCTCTTCGGAGTGGTGCTGCTGCTGGTGTTGTTTGGGCTGGTGACGGTGTTTTCGGCTTCAGCGGTGATGGCGCAGGCTAGTCTGGGATCGCCCTATTCGTATGTGGGGAAGCAGGCGATCTGGGCGGTGCTTGGGTTGGTGGCGATGGTTCTGCTGATGCAGGTGGACTATCGCCGGTATAACAACCCGAGGGTGGTGTTTCCTGCGGTTGCGGTGACGATGCTGATGCTGATCGGCGTGTTTGCAGTGAGCGGATCGCATAATACGCATCGCTGGGTGAGGTTTGGAGATTTGTTTACGTTTCAGCCGTCGGAGCTGGCGAAGCCTGTGCTGGTCCTGTTTCTGGCTTATTTTCTGCAGACGCGCATTCACCAGATGGACGACTGGAAGGGGACGATTCTGCGGGCAGTGGCTGTGCCTCTGGCGTTTACGGCTCTGATTTTGAAGGAGCCGGACCTGGGGACTGGTATGGTTTGTATGGCGGTGACGGCGCTGATGCTGTATCTGGCTGGGGCAAGGACCAGATACTTTGCGATCGGCGCGGCGTTTGCGGCTCCTGTGCTGTATTTCATGTTGTTCCATGTGGCATTTCGCCGGGCGCGCATGCTGGCGTTTGTGAATCCTGAGGCCGATCCCAAGGGGGCTGGGTTTCACATCCTGCAGTCGCTGATTGCGGTCGGGACGGGGGGGATTCGCGGGCTGGGATTGATGGAGGGGCGGCAGAAGCTGTTCTATCTGCCGGAGGTTCAGACGGACTTTATCTTCGCCAATATCTGCGAGGAACTGGGGTTGATTGGGGCGCTGCTGATTGTTGGCTTGTTTGTGGCGCTGGGGTATCGCGGGTTGCGGGCGGCGTTTCTGTCGACCGATCCGTTTGCTCGGTTTCTTGCGTTTGGAATTACGACGGCGATTCTGATCCAGGCGTTCTTCAATATGAGCGTGGTGCTGGCGCTGCTACCGACGAAGGGGATTCCGCTGCCGTTTATCTCGTCGGGTGGGACTTCGATTTTTATTACGCTGGCCAGTATGGGTGTGCTGCTGAATATTACTCGCGAGATTGATTGAACTGCAGGGAATAGGGAGTAGGGATTAGAAGGCCACAGACGATGCGGGTTTTGATTGCGGGTGGGGGGACGGGTGGGCATGTTATTCCGGCGCTGGCGATTGCCCGGGAGTTGCGGGATTCGCATGGGGCTGAGGTGCGGTTTGTGGGGACCGCGCGGGGGCTTGAGACGAAGCTGGTGCCTGAAGGTGGGTTTCCGCTGGAGCTAATCCGGGTGGGGCAGTTGAAGAATGTGAGTCTGGCGACGCGGGTGCGGACGGTCGCGGATCTGCCGCTGGGGGTGATGCGGTGTGTTTCGTTGGTGCGGAGATTCAGGCCGAATGTGGTGATTGGAGTGGGCGGGTATGCTTCGGGGCCGGCGATGATGGCGGCGATTCTCTTGCGGGTGCCGACTCTGGCGTTTGAGCCGAATGCGGTGCCGGGGCTGGCGAACCGGCTGGTGGGCAGGTGGGTGAGTGCTGCGGCGGTGAACTTTGAGGAGACGCGGCGTTATTTCCGCAGGGCGCGGGTGACGGGAATTCCGGTGCGGCGGGAGTTTTTTGCGATTGGCGAGCTTCCCCATAGAGAGGCGGATTCGCGGACGGTGCGGCTGCTGGTGTTTGGAGGGAGCCAGGGGGCGCGCATCTTCAACGAGGTGATGCCGAGGATTGCGAAGCGTCTGATGGAATACGTTCCGGGATTGAGGATA
>Ga0210384_10008373_pt1 | contig 10783 bp, 9 predicted proteins | sample IncBWH2MmetaG_FD_160574 | JGI IMG/M metagenome (GOLD analysis project Ga0210384, IMG submission 160574) | Forest soil microbial communities from Barre Woods Harvard Forest LTER site, Petersham, Massachusetts, United States - Inc-BW-H-2-M | ecosystem: Environmental > Terrestrial > Soil >...
ACAGCCCTAGCGTCGCAGTGGTCTGGATCCAGCTGGTGAATAGTCCGCGCTTGCCGTTCGGCGCATGTTCGGCGATATAGGTCGCGGCTCCGCCGTATTCGCCGCCCAGCGCCAGCCCTTGCAGCAATCGCAATAACACCAACATGATCGGCGCGATGACGCCGGCGGTGGCGTAATTCGGCAGCAGACCGACCGCGAAAGTGGCGCCGCCCATGATGCTCATGGTGATCAAGAAAGTGTACTTGCGCCCCACCAGGTCGCCCAGTCGTCCGAATACCAGCGCGCCGAACGGCCGTACCGCGAAGCCGGCCGCAAAGGCCGCCAGAGCAAAGATGAAGCCGGTAGTGTCGTTGACGCCGGAGAAGAATTGGGCGCTGATGATGGTCGCCAGCAGGCCGTAGAGGTAAAAGTCATACCATTCGAACACCGTGCCGAGCGATGAAGCCCCGATCACCAACCATGCATCTTGCCTCGCCCCTAGGTCGTCGGGCAAAGCCGCGGTCGCGGACGTGCTAGCCATACAATCCCCCTGTTAAGATCGATTACGCCGTCAACCCCGAGTCTATCGCTTGGGCGGCGCGGCGGTGATGGCCGCCCGCAGCTCGTCCAGTTTCGTTTTGATCACCGCCGCGTTATCCGGACCCATTCGGATCAGCAATTTCTGCCCGGCGGGACGCGCCTCGAGGGCCGGATCGGCAAAGACATACATGACGTTCGGCCGAGCCAGCGCGATGGGTCCCGTGGGCTGCGGTGTCGCCAGCAGGATGTCGATGACCTGTACCAGCCTGTCGTTGAAGTAGCCGTTCGGATACCCCAGATCTTGATACGCCTGCTGAAACAGCGGATAGAAGCGGATATAGACGGCGGCCACCTGCCGCATGTCGAGCTTGCCGATCACCGCGACCATGGGCTGGTAGCGCGCAAAGTTTTGCGGATTGAGGGTCGCGTGCAATTCATCGCCGTCGGCGACGAAGGAGCCGCCGACCGCGCTGGTCGGCCGCTTTTGTACCGCAACCTTCTGGCGCGGCAAATTGTCGATCGTGACCACCAAGTGACGGATGATGCTCTCGGGCAGCAGGTAGTCCTTCACCGCCGCTGCTCCAACGATCTGGCGAAGAGCGTCGCTCAACGCGGGGTCGCTGTCGGCGAGCGACGGCAGCGGGGCCGTCGAGGCCGGCGCCTGGCCTCCTGGCAATGGATGCTGGATGGCGGGTTCCGCCGGCGACTCGGCGGGCGGCGTCTGCGCCGCCTCGGGCGCGCGCACCGGCTCTGTATGTCGGCTATGCAGGTAGTACCAAGTCCCCGCGGCGACCACGACCACCGCGACCGCCACTCCGATTACCGGCTTATTGATCATCCATACTCCATGTAGCTAGCCCGCACCCGCCCTTGCCATGCGCATTTGCAGTTCGTGTCGGCGATAGTCGATGACCAGCGTGTCGAGCAGCCCCAGGGCATCCATGCCGATCAATATCGCAGGCTCGTTCAACAGTTTCCACTGCTTGAAGATATACATGTCGGCGAATGTGACACCGGAATCGCGGATCTGGATGGAGCCGATTTCTATCGCGGGCATGGGTATGACGATACCGTCCTGAATGTCCTTGGTCGCCCCGATGATTTGGTCGGGCTTGCCCCTGCCCTGCAGGCGCCGGTTCAGCGCGGCCCGCAGCGCAAGATTCGCGATGGTCGTCTGGCCGCCCGTATCGATGATGGCCTTGACAGGCACATCGCCGATGCGTGCATTGACGACGACCAGGGTTTCGCGGATTGCGTGAAACGGCACGTCCACGAAATCTCGAGGGGATCTCTCGTTGCGCGAATAGGTAATGACGATCTTGTCATGTCGAAAGTCGATGAAAATGCGTTTGCCGGCCAAACCTTCGGCGCCGAGTATCCCCTGCGCGCCGCCCAGGGCATCCGGCACGATGGGCAAGATGGGGGAATCCACCGCAAGATCCCCGACGGTCAGGGTATTCACACGAATGGTCGGCACGGTGGCGAAGCCCGTCACCCCGCGCAGTATCACCGGCGGCGACTGATCCAAGGGAATTCCGAGCGCTAGCGCAACGAGCGCAGTGACGGCGCTATGACTTGCGCCGGTGTCGAGCACCAGCCGGAACGGCCCGTGCCCGTTGATCATCACCGGCGCCCAGATGCGCCCGATTTGATCGCGCCGGGTGGGCGACACGTAGCGCGGCTCGGGCGCCTCGACCATGATTTCCGCGAGTTCTTCGATGGCCGCGGCGGTGGCGTCCGGCGGCGAAACTTCGGGGGCCGTACCGCTCGCCCATTGCGGCCCTAGAGCAAGGGTGCCGATCAGCGCGACGCCGGCACCGTACCGCGGCTTCCGGTGATGCCATGGATCGAGAAATCCGCGAGCCACGTTGTTCACTGCTGCAACCCCTTAGGCTTGAGCATAGCACCGGGCCCTCATATCTCAAAGGCGGCGGCCGGTCAGAAATTCTCGAGTTTGCGTTGCTGAATAACCACTTGCATAGTGTCCGGGTGTGTCACTTTTAGGCCGGCGATGAACACGTACCCAAATTTATCTGAACTACAGGCGCTCATCGGTTCAACCCTGGGGACCAGCGACTGGTTCCACATCGATCAATCGCGCATCGATCAGTTTGCGGCGGTTACCGGGGACGACCAGTGGATTCACGTCGATCCGGTGCGCGCAGCGGCCGGACCCTTCCGTTCGACGGTGGCGCACGGGCATTTGACGCTGAGTTTGCTGCCCGTCATGGTCAGGAGCGCGTTCACGGTCGCCGATGTGCGCATGACCGTCAACTACGGCCTCAATCGAGTGCGGTTTCCGGCGCCCGTGCCCGCGGGAAGCCGCTTGCGCGGTCATTTCAAGCTTCTGACTTTCGAGCCCATTCCCGGCGGCGCGCAAGTCGTCGTCGAAGTGACGTCGGAACGCGAGGGTCACTCAAAGCCGGTGTGCGTGGCCGAATCGGTGGCGAGACATTACGTCCGGACTTGAAGGAATCGACCGCTCGAACCTCGAGCAATCGACAGGCGCCGTTGCATCAGTGCGCGCTCAGAGTCTTCACATGCGCCACCGCGCTGCGGCCGAGGGCCGACAGGTTGTAGCCGCCCTCGAGCATGGAGACGATGCGCCGCTGTGAATGCCGCGCCGCCAGCGCCATCAATTCACCGGTGATCCACGCATAGTCGGCCTCGACCAGCGCCATACCGCCCAATAAATCCTCGCGGTGGGCGTCGAATCCCGCGGAGATGAGAATCATCTCCGGTTTGAACTTCTCCAGCGCCGGCAGCCAGTGCGCTTCCACGGCTTGCTTCGCCGCGGCGCCGCCGCTGCCTTCGGCCAGCGGCACGTTGATCATGTTGGGCGCTGGATTGGCCGTGCCGCTGTAGGGATAAAAGGGGTGCTGGAAGAAACTCGCCATCAGCACGCGGTCCCGCCATTGCGGCGGACTGAACATATCCTCGGTGCCGTTGCCGTGGTGAACGTCGAAGTCGATGATCGCAATCCGCTCCAGGCCTTTTTTTTCCAGAGCGTACGCGGCGGCGACGCCGATATTGTTGAAAATGCAAAAGCCCATCGATCGCGCCTGAGTGGCATGATGCCCGCAGGGCCGCACGGCGCAGAACGCATTCACGGACCGTCCGGCCATCACCTCATCGATCGCCAGCAGTCCCGCGCCTGCCGCGCGCCGCGCCGCGCTCAAGCTATGGGGGTTCATCGCGGTATCGGGATCGAGCTGCACGTACCCTTCGGCGGGCGCATTCTCGAATATCAGATCGACGTAGGCCGGACGATGCACTCGCTTCAGGTCCTCGGCCAGAGCTATGGGCGCCTCCAGGCTGCGCACCTCATCGAGCATTCCGGACGAGTGCATGTGTTCATTGATGGCATTCAAGCGGGCCGGACACTCGGGGTGGCCCGCGCCCATCTCATGGCGCAGACAATCGGGATGGGTGATATAGGCTGTCGTCATACGGCGATTCTACCCCCTAGCCAGAACGCCCGACAGGTGCTTCTAGGGGCTCACTGCTCCAGCGCCAGCCAAACCGACTTCGGCTCGGTGAAATTTTCGATCGCGGATTCGCCGTGCTCTCGGCCGAAGCCAGACTCCCCGGATCCGCCCCAGGGCAGGCGCACGTCGGTATATCCGTAGGTGTTGATCCATACGGTTCCCGCTTTCAATCCGGCCGCCATGCGATGCACGCGTCCGGTGTTGGAGCTCCACACGCCCGCGGCAAGGCTGTACGCGGTGCCGTTGGCGATGCGCAGGGCGTCCGCCTCGTCATCGAACGGAATCACGGCGAGCACCGGACCGAAGATTTCTTCCTGCGAGATTCGCATTTCGTGTTCGACGTTCGCAAACACCGTGGGCTCGATGAAGTAGCCCTCGTCGCCGAGGCGCGCACCCCCCGTCACCGCCGATGCGCCTTCCGCCTTGCCGATCTTGATGTAGTCCAGCACCGTCTTCATCTGCCCGGCCGAAATCACCGGCCCCATCGTGGTTCCGGGTGCGCTCGGATCGCCGACGCGGATCGCGCGGGCGCGCTCCACCAGGCGCTGCACCACTTCGTCATACACCGGACGCTGAACCAACACGCGCGAGCCGGCGGAGCACACCTGCCCGGCGTTGAAGAATATTCCCGATGCCGCGGAGCGCGCCGCCCGGTCCAGATTGGCATCCGCGAAAATCACGTTGGCGGATTTTCCGCCGAGTTCCAGGGTTACCTTTTTGAAGTTGCCGGCGGCGCCTTGGAGAATTCCCCGGCCGACTCTTGGCGAGCCGGTGAAAGTCACCTTGTCGACGCCGGGGTGCTGCACCAGCGCCTCGCCGACCACACTCCCCTTACCGCATACCACGTTGAGCGCGCCCGGCGGCAGGCCCGCTTCCAGAAACAATTCGGCGGCGCGCAGCATGGAAAGCGGCGTGAGGTCTGCGGGTTTGACCACCAAGGTGCAGCCGCACGCCAGCGCAGGCGCGATTTTCCACATCCCGATCATGAGCGGGAAATTCCAGGGCACGATGGCCGCGACGACGCCGACCGGTTCACGCACGGTGTACGTCACGGCGTCGGGCCGCGCCGGTATTACCTGCCCCGTGATCTTGTCGCACCAGCCCGCGTAGTAGCGAACGGTATCGATGACTGCCGCCATGTCCTGCCGCCGTACCCCCGCCAGCGGCTTGCCGGCGTCCAAGCTCTCCAGCTCGATGAGTTCTTCTTGATGCTGTTCGAGAAGCGCTGCGGCGCGCTGCAGAATGCGGCCGCGTTCGGCCGCCCGCATCCCGCCCCAGACTTTGAGCGCCGCCCGGGCCGCGCTCACGGCAAGATCGACGTCGGCTTTGCCGCCCTGGGCCACCTCGGCAATGGGCTGCTCGGTGGCGGGATTGATGTCGATGGAATACTCGCCGCTGCTCGGAGCAACGTGCTTACCGTCGATGAACAATTCGTAGTGATCAAGATCAACTCTGCGATCCATGAAAATTTCTCCTTGCGCTCTCCGCGTGAATGCGGCGAGCCTCCAACCGAAATGCGGATTTCAGTGTGGATCCAAGGGGAAAATTCTTCTAATCGTTTGCGCGAATACGGTGATAAGCGCGATCAATCACGCACAGGCGGCGAGTCGACCAGCGCCAAGTCGAATCGAGGCTGCAAATTGAGACTGCGCGCAATTTCCCACACCGCGCCCGTTATGGGCGCGAGCGCGGGCTGGTTGCGCGCGATCAGACCGATGGCGCGCGTCAGCTGCGGCACGAGCGGCCGCGCCTGTACCCGGTTCTTGAGATCGAAAAAATTGAGCAGGCTGTGGGGGACGATGCTGAAAAGCCCGGCTTCGCTCACGTGGGCATACAGCGAAAAAAGCGAATCGGTCTCGAGAATGACGGTCGGCTGTACGCCGGCTCGCCGAAAGGCCGCCTCGATGACCTGCCGATTGCGCATCTTTCCGGTCAACAGGCACAGCGGCAGCCGTGCCGCCTGTTCCCACGTCACCGCGGGCTCGAGCGGAACTTTGCGGTCGGCCAGCAATACATACCGCTCATCGAACAGAGCCAGCTTTTCAAATCCCTCGATCACCTTGTCATCCAAGTATGTCAGGCCGAGATCGAGCTCGAACTGATCCAGCTGACTGGCGATGGCGTCTGCGGTCAAGGAGGACAGCGTGTAGCGAATATTCGGATAGGCGGAGAGACACGGCGCCGTCAAGTAGGCAGCGACCGGCAAGGTTGTCGGTATGGCTCCGATGCGCAGCGTCCCGGTCATGGTCGATTTCGCGACGGAGGCGTCCTCGCGCATGTTGGAAAGCGAGGCCAACGTCTGCTGCGCCCAGGTCAGGACTCGTTCGCCTTCGATCGTCAGGCCCAAATACCGCCGTCCGCGCTGGACGATCATCACGCCCAGCTCCTTCTCCAACCCGCGGATCGCCGAGGAGAGCGCCGGCTGCGACACATGGCAGGCCTCGGCAGCCTTGGCGAAATGCTTTTCGCGGGCGAGAGTGACGAGATATTCGAGCTGGCGAATGAACATGATTGACGCTGCGCGAGCGCAGATTACGCTGCGCGTAGTAGTGAGGCTGCCTAAGCGACGGTGCTCAGAGGGCGGTGTGCCTGGTCCCCGCCGCTATGACCACTCCAGGAGCTCCCATCGGAAGCCGCTTTCATTGTAGGGCTGATCCACCAATGAATCGTCCAAATAATAGCTGCCGGTGCTCTCGCGGGCGATCCAGCGGCCCACCTCCGGCGCGAACCAAAGCGTCTCCTGACGCACCGAATCCGTCCGCGAGATGTCGCCGCTCCGAAATTGAATCATGTTGGTGTAGCGAAGCGCCCTGAATTGCCCGGCAGGCACGCTGATCGTCTCCCAGGCATGCGCCTTCATCGTCTGTTCCCAAGGCAACCCGTCTTGATCGGCCGGTGTCTTGTATTTGGGGCTGATGTGAGTCTGCCAGCCGGGGCGCAATTGCGTCGGCCACAGGGGAATCGGCATCTCGTACACCTGGACCTGGCTCCAGTGCGGATCCACCGCCACCATCCCCCACGGATCCTGTATCTCACTCGGCAGCGCACCGGCGGGGATGTCGCGATGACCCATATACTTTTTCAAAAGGGCCGAGCCCCAGCCCTTCGGGGCATTGTTGTCAGCCGCCGATTGGTAGCTCGAGTCTATTTCGACGGTATGATCGACCGCAGCCACCCGGTCCACCTGATCGTCGACGACCACGCGCGTGTATATGTCATGCTTTGCGTAACGCCACGATTGACCCACGGCGGGCTGACGGACATTCTGCGCGGGTTGTGCGGACGCGTCGGTCCCAGTCCCGCGAATCGCGCACCCGACGGACAAAGCCGCGGATGACAACAAGAAAACCCGCCGAGTCACATGAGCCATACACCTCTCCCCGATCGCATGATTGCGGACGTTCAGCCACTGGTTCCAAAGGATGCGATCGCCGCCCGGAGGAACTCGTGATCTCGTCGGCGACCTGCTATAAATCCTTTATCATACGACCACCGAGGCGCGAGATAAATTCCTCGTTTAATCTCAATTAACGCCTCTAACCCCGAATAACGCGTCGTTGCCTGTAAAAGTGTGCCGACAAAATATTGCAAACGTCCAGGAGAATCTCATGTCCGTCCCTCTTGAAATGACGGTGATTGAAATCGCGGCGCCGGGTGGACCGGAGCAGCTGAAGCAAGCCTTGAGGCCGGTACCGCAGCCCGGGGACGGCGAAGTATTGGTGCGCGTGGCCGCGGCCGGCGTCAATCGGCCGGACGTGATGCAGCGGCAGGGACGCTATCCGCCGCCTCCCGGGGCCTCCGATCTACCCGGGCTCGAAATCTCCGGGGAGATTGTCGCGCTGGGACCCAAGGTCTCCGGATTGTCGATCGGTGAGAAGGTCACGGCGCTGCTTCCGGGAGGCGGCTACGCTGCCTATGCGGTCGCCGCGGCGCCGCTGTGCCTGCCCGTGCCGAAAGGAATCAGCATGGTTGAGGCGGCGGCGATACCGGAAACCTTCTTCACCGTCTGGACCAATCTATTCGATCGCGGCCGCTGCAAGGCGGGAGACATCGTGCTGATTCACGGCGGCACCAGCGGTATCGGCACCACGGCCATCCAGCTCGCCGCGGCATGGGGAGCTCGCGTTTTCGCGACGGCCGGATCCGACGACAAGGCACGTGCCTGCGAACGGCTCGGCGCCATCCGAGGAATCAATTACCGCACCGAGGACTTCGTCGAAGTGATGCGCACGGAGACCGCGGGCAAGGGAGTCGACATCACTCTGGACATGGTTGCCGGCAGCTATGTCGCGCGCAATCTGGAGATCGCTGCCCTCGAAGGCCGAATCGTGACGATTTCGCTGATCGGCGGATCGCGGGCGGAAATCAACATGGGCACCATCCTCACCAAGCGGCTGACGCTCACCGGCTCGACGCTGCGGTCTCGAACGGTCGCGCAGAAGGCGGAGGTCGCCGATGCGGTCCGAAAAAACATTTGGCCGCTGCTCGCCGCGGCCCGCGTGCGGCCCACCATTCACGCCACCTTTCCGCTGGCCCAGGCCGGCGAGGCGCATCGGCTCATGGAATCGTCCAATCACATCGGAAAAATCGTGCTGACCATCTAGAAAAAGCATGCGGCTGGTCAAAAAGCGCATCGCACGGACAGTAGGCACATCGCTCGGGGGTCGATTGAGGAGTGAGCGTTTGAGGAGCGTGAGTTAGATGATATAGTTTCGGCGCAAAAATTCCCTCGGAGGCTGCGTTGGCGCCGAGAGGCCAAAATCGGCTTCCATATTCGGCTCATCGCCGAGAACACCTGGAGAAACTGTGAGTTCCGATATCGGGATCGCTCAGAAAGCTACCCTCAAGCCCATCGGCGAGATCGCCGCTCGTTTGGGGATTCCGGCTGCAAGCATTGAAAACTACGGCCACTACAAGGCGAAAATCGCGCTCGACTACATCGAGACCCTGAAGGACAAGCCGGACGGCAAGCTCATTCTGGTCACTGCCTTGAGTCCCACGCCCGCCGGCGAGGGCAAGACGACGACCACCGTGGGACTCGGAGACGCGCTCAATAAGATCGGCAAGAAGGCGGTGATTTGCCTGCGCGAGCCGAGCTTAGGACCGGTGTTCGGCATGAAGGGCGGTGCGGCCGGCGGCGGATACGCACAGGTCGTGCCGATGGAAGACATCAACCTGCATTTTACCGGGGATTTCAGTGCGATCGGCCTCGCGCACAATTTGCTCTCGGCGCTGATCGACAACCACATCCATCACGGCAATGAACTGGGCTTCGACGTGAGACGCATCGCCTGGAAACGCGTCGTGGATATGAACGACCGCGCATTGCGCGACATCACCGTCGGATTGGGCGGCGTCGGCAACGGCTTCCCGCGTCAGGACGGCTTCGACATCGTCGTGGCCTCCGAGGTCATGGCCATTTTCTGCCTCGCGAACAGTCTGGTCGACCTCAAACAGCGGCTCGGCAACATCGTGGTTGGCTACCGCCGCGACCTGACGCCAATCCTCGCCCGCGACCTCAAGGCACAGGGCGCGATGACGGTGCTGCTCAAGGAGGCCCTGAAACCGAACCTGGTGCAGACGCTGGAAAACAATCCCGCCTTCATCCATGGCGGTCCGTTTGCGAACATTGCGCACGGCTGCAATTCGGTGCTCGCGACCACGACGGCGTTGAAGCTGGCCGACTACGTGGTGACGGAGGCCGGCTTCGGCGCCGACCTCGGCGCAGAGAAGTTCATCGACATCAAGTGCCGCAAGTCCGGACTGCGCCCGGCCGCCGTGGTGATCGTCGCGACCGTCCGTGCCCTCAAATATCACGGCGGCGCCGATCTCAAGAGCATCAACCAGGAAAACCTCGCCGCGCTCGAAAAAGGAGTCGCGAATCTGGAGCGGCACGTCAGCAATGTCCGCAGCGAGTATGGCCTCCCCTGCATCGTCTCGGTCAACCACTTCACCGCCGACACCGACGCGGAGCACTCGCTGCTCGCCAAGAAAATGGCGGCGCTCGGCGTCCCGCTGGTCCTGGCGCGGCATTGGGCCGAGGGCGGCGCGGGCGCGACGGACGTCGCCCGCAAGGTGGTGGAGATCGTCGAGAAGGGCGCGTCGAATTTCCGCTTCGTTTACGACGAGAAGCAGACGCTGTGGGACAAGGTGAAGACCATCGCCATGAAAATCTACGGCGCCGCCGACATCTCGGCGGACTCGAAGATTCGCGCGCGGTTCGAGGAGCTGCAGAAAAGCTACGGTCACTACCCGGTGTGCATTGCCAAGACCCAGTACTCGTTCTCGACTGATGCCGCTCTGCGCGGTGCGCCGAGCGGGCACATGGTCAATATCCGCGAGGTCCGGCTCGCCGCCGGCGCGGAGTTCATCGTCGTGGTCTGCGGCGACGTCATGACCATGCCGGGACTGCCGAAGGTGCCCTCGGCGGATAAGATCGACATCGACGCGCAAGGGCGAGTCGTCGGTCTGTTCTAGCCACTGCGCATGTCCTGGGGGAGGGGAAGCGTCAAGGCAACGAAGAAGCAGTTGCCTTGACGCTTCCCCTCCCCCCAGGCCCTTCACGCTGGGCCAGTCAACAAACCTGTACAGGACTCGAGTTCCGAGCGACCATTCTTGCTCGGGCCCAGTTACTCATTCGCCCAGAATTGCGCCTAGGGACAGCCCCACCTCGGCGCACACCTGCGGAGCGGGCAGCTTTTTACCCCCGTCGCAACGCAGTTTGAAGATCTCGATCTGCCCGCCCTGCGCCGTCACGAACACACTTTGCTCGCAGA
>Ga0210384_10008375_pt1 | contig 10779 bp, 12 predicted proteins | sample IncBWH2MmetaG_FD_160574 | JGI IMG/M metagenome (GOLD analysis project Ga0210384, IMG submission 160574) | Forest soil microbial communities from Barre Woods Harvard Forest LTER site, Petersham, Massachusetts, United States - Inc-BW-H-2-M | ecosystem: Environmental > Terrestrial > Soil >...
AATATATTTGAAGCGACGGTCCTTCTTAAGGTCGAGAATGCGATCGCGGAAGGTCCAGAGCACATCTTCAATGCGCTTAGGAGGAAGATTGGCCAGGGTAGCGTTGTGGTCGGGGGTCTCGATGATGACCTCGTGCGCGCCAATGCCATTCATCCGATCAAACATGCCCTCGGCCTGACGGTTCAGGTTGCCCTCAATACCAAGTGCTGGGAACTTGTTAGGGACCACGCGCACCGTCCAGCCCGGGCTGTCGCGTTGCGGCGGAGGTCCGCCATTCGGGTTGGGACGATAGGCCTGAATCTCCGGAGGAGTCTTTGATTCATTGCCGTAACAAAAAGGGCAGAAGCCGCCCTTAATTTTGACCGCCTCGCGAGCGAAATCTGTCGGACGCTTGGCACGATCGGTCGAAATAATCACCCACCGGCCAACAATCGGGTCTTTTCTAAGCTCAGGCAAGCATTAAATCCTTTCAGTAGGCTGAGGGCCAAATCGTTATTTTACGCCAAGGGGAGAACATTCTGGAACAACTCGAACTGTGGTGGGCTGGAATGTTCCTTATAATATACGCTCAGCACATCGAAGCGCCACTGGCACGAAGGTGGTAGGTGCCTTAAGTACTCACGCGCGACGGCGATTAGTTCGTGGCGCTTGCGGCGGTCCACCGCCGCCTCGGCCGGCTTGACGTCCCGCGTGGTTCGAGTCTTGACTTCAATAAAGCACAATACATCTTTATTCCATCCGATGAGGTCGATCTCGCCTTTGCGACGCGCAGAGCGGAAGTTGCGGGCCACCATGATGTAGCCAAGCCTTCTCAAGTAAAAGTAAGCCTCTTCTTCGCCTCGTCGTCCGGTCTGCTGGTGAGCGGGACTGCTATCCGGAGGAAGGGTCTTTTGTGCTATCCAATCAAGCGCGCGGACGGTGGCTTGGGTTATACGACCGGACATAAGCACCACTTCGAAACAGACCCTAAAATTCTAGATCAAAGGGCGCCGACCATAAGTGACCGACGTCACAGACGATTGTGGTCGGAAACCATTGCATCCCGCCAAACTTCTGGTTTAAATCACCGGGCTGTTGAGGTGTCGCACCGCAGCCCGGGCTGCCTTTTTCCTCTTGACTCTGGACCATACTCCAGATTGTATGATTCAGTTATGGCGCCAAATCATCAGGCTTCAACTCCCATTCTACAAATCGGCGAGCTGGCAAAACGAACCGAGTTGACGGTCGATGCGATTCGCTTTTATGAAAAACGCAGACTGCTTCCGAGAGCGATGCGAACCACAGGCCGCTTCCGGCTGTATATGGCGGAAGACATCGAGCGCGTACGTTTCATCCAGCGAATGCAGGCACTCGGCTTCTCCCTCAGGGAAATCAGAGAATTAGGAAACCTCCGGGCCCGCAGCGTAGACGCGTGCGAATCGGTAAGGAAACTGCTGACCGCGAAGATGGTTGAAGTGCGAACGAAGATGCGCGACCTTGAGCGGCTGAAATCTGAACTCGCTGCGGACTTGCGAGGATGCAACGCAGAACTGGAACATCGGCGGCGGCACGCACCCAGCGCATGTCCCGTACTGGAAACGTCAGAGGGAGGGCTCAAATGAAAATAGAAATCCTTTATTCTCCAGGGTGCCCTAATTACTTCCCGGTAGTCGAGCAAGTCAAGCGGGTGTTGTCCTCCGAATCTATGCCGGCGGAGATCCGGTCGATAGCTGTAAGAACAGATGCCGAGGCAAGAGAGTTGATGTTCCCTGGCTCTCCCACGATCCGCGTGGACGGCGAGGATGTCGAAGCCGCCGAGACGATTGCCCCCGGTCTGAAGTGTCGTCTGTACGCCAACCTGAGCGGAGTCCCCTCGGAGGAGATGCTTCAGCTGGCGGTTTCAAGAGCGAAGAAGAAGGGGTGAAACTGGCATGAGGATCGCGGAACGAGCAACTCCCGTCGCAGCCGTGATCGCTGCGCTTTCTACCTTGGCGTGCTGCCTGCCAGTTGGCTTTGTTGGCGCGGTCGGGCTGGCGGGGCTGAGTGTCTGGGCGCAGAGTTTCCATAGCTGGTTTCTCGGTCTTGCGGTCGTTCTGCTGGTTGGCGGCTTCGTTCAGCTGTATCGCGGGCGCAACCAGTGCAGAAAACGCAGTCCGCTGAACATGGCCATGCTGTGGGTTGCCACCGCAATCGTTCTTGTGGTCATCCTCTTCCCGCAGACGATCGCCAGCGTGCTTGCGCGGTGAGACATGGAAACTGCGAAGATCAAGAACGCGCCCGCGCTGGCCGCAGTCATCGCCACGCTGTTGGTCGGCTGGTATTTCTGGGGGCCAGCGGGGGGCAAGTTGACCGTTCTCAACGAGGGCAACTTCTCCGAGTTTGTCCAGCAGTTTGACGGCGCTGCCAATGACGAGCGTGTCCTGCTGCTCCTCTCTCCGACTTGACCGACGTGCTTGCGGGGGGCTTCCGCGACAGAACAAATCCTGAAGCAGAATCACTCGGAACATCTTAGAGTGTTCGTTATCTGGGAGCCGATGCTTGCCTCCGACTGGTCTAGCCCAAGTCGGTTCATCCAGTCGCGAGTCCCGGACCCACGAGTCATGCAGTTCTGGGACAAGAACCATCTAGTTGCAAAGGAACTGCGAGGACATCTGCCCGGCTTGACGACTAGCTGCTGCTCCCGCGCCGGAATACTCTGGGATGTGGTGGCGGTCTATCCAAAGAATGCCGGGTGGGATTCCGCGCCCGTATTCATTGACGGTCCCGTTGTCGATGTAGCGTCAGATGCAGCGAGACAGCTCTCAGCATTGACCGGCGAGGCCCGATGAAGAACGCTAATGCTCTCCGATTACTAAGGCTTCAGAGAAGTGGCTGTAGTTCCGATTCGATGATATTCGTGTATTCAAACCCGATGACTTTTTGTCGGAGTATTCCGCGGCGGTCATAGAGCATCGTGGTCGGTAAGCCTTCAATACCACCAAACTTCTGCTTCAAGTCATCAGTCGCGACGGCCAACGGATAACGGACTCCGATTTTCTTCGCAAACAGGATTGGGTCTTCCAGATCTTTCATGGTGTCGAATTTGAGCCCGACCACTGCGAATCCGCGAGAGCCATAGCGGTCCACAAGTTTCTGATAGCCCGGCATCTCTCTTTCGCACGGTTGGCACCACGTCGCCCAAAAATCAACGAGCAGCACCTTGCCGCGAAGGTCAGCCGAGGAAATATCGTTTCCTTGCAAGTCCTTCACAGAAAACTCAGGCAACCGTGAACCAATCTCACCTGCTGCGATTACGTTTTCTTTGAGCTGAGTCGGACTCGTCGAATGCTGATTACATCCAACGAGTCCAACCGCAGCGAGGGTTAGAAGTAACAAACCTTTTCTTAGCATCTATTCCTTCTTCTGGAGTTCTAGAATCAGCAACTTAAGTGGAGCCGACGAATCCGCTTTCTTTTTCCCTGCCGGTTTCTTGTACAGCTGGCCCCGAACCGTGACCATCGTCGGTGAGTCCGCGAGCAGTTCCAGCCCTTTTGATAGGTCATTCGGCACCAACGCAAACGACCGATTCGGTGCGACCTGCAAGGCAAGGCTGCCCAAAGCGTCCTTGACGATTTTTCCGCGTGCGGTCATATCCATCTCCGCAGCGGTTACACCGCTGTCGTATGTCGCCTTGAGAAGCTGGACGGGATCAATCTGCCCATCTTCTTTAGGGGTGACATCAACTTTTCCATCCAGCAAACTGACTTCTACGTTTTGAACGCCAGACTGGCGCCCGAGGTGTTGTTTCACCCCGTAGGCTCAAAAGTTTCAGGTCATGCCTTCGACGCGCATTTCAATATGCTTGATTTGCGCTTCCGCCACCGGGACAACAACCACCGAACCGAGAAAAAGAAGTAGCACCAACTTTTTCGTCTTCATCGCTCCTCCTTTCTTAGAGATGCAGTCGAAACTGCTGCGTAATCCCAAAACTGAAGTGGCGCCGCACGGGCATAAACGATCCGCCTGCTGAATGCGCTACGTCCCAATCCATTCCAAGCCAAAGATGCATTCCGGGTCGTAAGCCGGCGTAGGTCGTGACTCCAGCCAGCAACACGTCGCCACCGCTGCCTCTCTGAGTGACAGCTGCGAGACGGTCGTCCTGAGAATGCAGCCAGGTGAGCACTGGACCAATGAACCACTCACGGGCCACATTCTTTGATTCGTAGGGTCGGTACGAGAGCCAGAAGCGTGATTCGAGGTCGCTGCCGAGCCGAGTTTGCTGCGTCCCCTGTGAGCGGATGAGGGAATGGAAATCCTCATCAGCCACCAGACGTTTGAGGTTGAAAAGCCCTGTGTAAGTCCAGTTCGCTGCCAGAAATAAATCGGTCGAGCCAGAGCCGGGCTGCAAGGATGCAGGCAGGCGAACGCCGTTCGTATCAGCCAAGTCGGTTCGGCCCGTCGGAATCTTGGGACCGAGCGTGACCGATGCCTGTGTGGTTCCTCGCGGTGAATCTCGCCGGTAGAACCGGTACTTCGCGAGCACCATTGCATCGCCGAGGCCAGTGCCCTCGGCTACAGGGCTCCCCGGCCTGTCAAAGTGATTCGTGACTACCGGAACGAGAACGGTCAAATCAAAATCGTGGTAGAACCCCCATGTGAAGTTGAAATCGCCCTCATGCGAGAAGGTAGGACGGGCAGTCACGGGAATACCACTCGATATTCCCGGCATCAGACCGCGTGTGGTGAAGATGGAATTGTAGGAGATGAGTGCGCCGCCTGGAAACAACGGCGGAGCTGTTTCGGGTGCTGGCCCTTGCCCTCTGGCTGTTGAAGCACAAAACAGTAGGATGAGCGTGAGGCACGCCCACATCCAACTAAGACGTGTTGCCTTTTGGAATCTCACGAGTTTTCCTCCAGCAAAATCATGAACCTCAGGCACACCAATGCCTGAAGCCGGGAAACGACTGGAGGTCAGACTAGATGCGAAGTGGCGGGGTAGAGGGTACGCAGAAGCCGGGCGGGGCGTGGCATTGCGACGCGACGGTGCTAGCTGATGAATCTAAGCCATAAGATTCGGCAGATGCTGGGATCAGTCCGAATGCAGAATGGGACAAGGAAATCCCATGCACGCACGAGGACTGCACAAAAGGAGCGTGCATCGTTGGCATGGTCTTGCAGCAGTCCATGCCTTGGTGGCCGTGCGACGAGCAATGCATTGAATGGCAGCACTGCATCGCTTGTTCTGGAGTTGTCGCGGCCCCGCAGTCGAATGCGTACGCTCCGAGAGCGACTGCGAGGATCACCAGAAACAATGGCTTAGCTAAACGCATTACTCACCAAGCTAAACGCCGAGCCGGTTCCAGTCAAGCCTGTGTGACAGGTGGTGGTTCTGGTTAGTGCTTTTCGTCGCGGCTGCGAAGCCAGTCTATGAACATTTGCTCCACGGGCTTGTCGTAAGCCATGAGGACGTGTCGGACCGTGTGGCCGCTGACAAAGTGGCACACTTCTTCGGCCAAGTTCTTTGCGTGGTCACCGGCGCGTTCCAGCGATTGGGTCATGAAAATGACTTGCAGACTAGCCTGGCGCTGCACGTTTTCCGGGTTCTCGATGTGGCGGAGGAAGATCAGGTTGCGCAGGCGATCCATTTCGGCGTCGGCGCGGAGCACATCCACTGCCTTCTTGACGTCTCGAGTGGAAAAAGCCGTGCCCGCATCGCTTAACATTTTTTCCAGAACCGTGGCCATGTGAGTGAGATCGCGCGTGTCTTGCGGATCGAGCCGCGGCCCCGCCGCTTGCGCACTGCTGCCAAAGCTGAGTAGGAGGTCTCCGATGCGCTCTAGACTAATCATGAACTTCATGCAGGCCAGCAGTTCGCGAGCCTCGGTCTCGCTGACCTGGGTGATGGCCAAGGTCACCCCGGCGTCGATTTCCATGTCCATTTCATCGAGCTGCTTTTCGCGCTCTCGCAGCGTATTGAGCAAAGGAGAGGATCCGGTGGCAATACCTTCCGCGGCAGTTGCCGCGGCCTCCTTGGCCACTCGGCAAGCTTCGACAGTCCGCCTGACCAGGTGCGGATAGGAAGACTCCGGTTGTGGACTCTTGGTGCTGGCTGTACTCATGCGCCTGTCCCTTCTTAGCGTGATCGTCCGCCGCGTTCGCTCACGTCTCTCCTTGCGCTCTGTTAGTCTGCCATTCATTTGGATGGATGACCAATAGAGGAGGATAGGTTGTTTTTTCAACAACTTGGTTAACGTGGGATGAATTTTTCGCGCTGGTTTGACCCAAAAATCGCTGAATCAGGGCCGTTTTTCGGGGATTGGGGTCAAAGGCAAGGTAAACAGAAAAGTCGAACCGTGATTCAGTTCGCTCTCGGCACGGATGGCGCCGGAATGTGCCAGCACAATGTGCTTGGCGATAGCTAGCCCCAGGCCGGTCCCGCCCGACTCGCGGGAGCGGGCTTTATCCACTCGGTAGAAGCGCTCGAACAGACGGGGTAGGTGCTCGGAAGGAATGCCGGGGCCGAAATCGCGTACGTAAAACTCAACCCCGCGCGCTGAAGGTCGTGCCCCCAGAACAATGCGTCCGCCTGAAGCTGCATATTTGAGGGCATTATCCACCAGATTGGAGAAGACCTGGTGGATGGCCTCGGCGTCAGCGCTGACTGCAACCGCGGCATGGTCTTCTACTTCCAACTCGATATTGTTCGACCGCGCAACCTCCTGAAAACTTTGTACCGCCTCCTGCAGTAGTTCCCCTGGCATGACCGACTGCAGAGCAAAACGTTGTTCTCCTGACTCCACCCGAGCCAGGGTTAGCAGGTCTTCGGTCAGGCGTGACATGCGTGTGGCATTTTTGCGGATGATCTCCAGGAAGTCGCGAACGTGGTTGTTTTCGGGTGCGCTGTCGAGCAGAGTTTCGGTATAACCCTGGATGGAAGTCAGTGGAGTTCTCAGTTCGTGCGAGACGTTGGCGATGAAATCGCGCCGGGTCTTCTCCACCCGCTCAGTTTCGGTAAGATCGCGCAGGACAGCCACGGCCCCTCCGCCGGGCATGGGCGCGGCAGTCACATCGAAGGTGCGACCGGGGAGAATTGAGGCAGCGCGGGCGGCGTACACCTTGCGTGTCTCGCTGGCCCCGCGCACCGCCCGCAAAAAGTCGGGGTCGCGGACAGTTTCAACCACCGGGGCGTTTAGCCGTGTACGCTGCGGAACCAGCTTGTTCATGCGCTGATTGGCCCACTGCACCAGGTCATCTGCGTCGATGGCAATGACGGCGTCTTGCATGCTGTTGAGCATGGTCTCAAGCTGGCGCTGGCTGGTTTCAAGCGCAGCAAAGTTTTCTTCGAGTTGCCGGGCGGTTTTGTCGAGCGCAGCCGCGACCTGTCCGATCTCGTCATCGGACGTCCCAGTAACGCGCGCCGTCAGATCGCCAGTCGCAATCCTCCTGGCAAACTCGACGATGCGTTGCAGGCGTCGTCCGGTCACCTGCGCCACAATCGCGGACATCACCACTGCAACTGCGAAGGCCACCAGCGTCCCCCACAGCAGCGTGCGGTGCACGAGTGCAATCGCGGCCTCGACGTCGGAAAGAGGATAAGCCAGCCGGACCGCGCCTCCCGCGACAGGAGCAGCCACATACTGAATAGGCACAGCAACGCTGCTGGTACTTCTAGTAGCGCTACCCACCTCTCCCTTCAGCGCATCGACGAATTCGGGTTGATGGGCTTGGTTCTCTGCAGCATCAGCACTGGCTTCGGAATCCGCCAAGACCTTGCCTTGGGCGTCAATGACTATGGCCCGCGCGCCCGAGGCCTGTCCCTCCTGGGAAACGACATCCGCCAAAGCGTATGAGTGGTCAGTGTTGACGCGATGAGCAAACATCACGGTTTTTTGCCGCAGATTGCGTTCGATTTCTTTGCGAAGTGAAGTTTCCCAGGCGCGCCGAATGGAGATATCGAGGGTTATGGTTGCCGCTGCAATTACTATCGCAAAGGCAGCCACCAACTTGATGAAAATCCGATTCCTCACTTCGGCGCCTCGAAGCGGTATCCCGCGCCCCGCACGGTCTTTAGGTAGCGCGGATTCTCCGGATCTGGCTCGATTTTCTCCCGAATGCGCCGCACGTAAACGTCTACAGATCGTGGAGTCACATAGGCGGTATCGCGCCAGACCGAATCGAGAAGCTGATCGCGGGTGAAAACCCGGCCGAGGTGGCGGGCGAAGTAATCGAGCAGACGAAACTCAGTAGCCGTGGTGGTAACCGTATTGCCGCGCACAATCAGCGTCATCGCGCCCGGATCGATCTCGATTTCGCCAACCTTCAGCGGAGCCTGCGACAGCGGCCGCTCGAAACGGCGCAGGACTGCCTTCACCCGTGCTACCAGCTCGCGCGGACTGAAAGGCTTGGGAATGTAGTCATCGGCGCCCAGTTCCAGTCCCAAAATGCGATCGGCTTCGCCGCTCTTGGCGGTGAGAAAGATCACGGGGGTCGGGGCCAGCGACGGCATTTGCCGGATTTGACGGCACAGCTCCAGACCGTCCTTGCCGGGCACCATGATGTCGAGGATGAACAACGCGGGCCGTTGCCGTTCAGATTCGCTAATCACGGTTGTGCCGGTGGGGAACACCTTGAGCGCGAATCCAGCTGCTTCCAGATGATGGCGTACCAGCCGCGAGATATCCGGATCGTCCTCGACCACAAAGATGCTGGGCTTCATGCAGACATTGTAGCGGTCACCAAGGCGGAGTACCTAGTTTCGGATTCATCTTCGCGGCGCTTGAGTTTCGATTAACAAGTTTCCCGCTTTGTCTATCCGAAAGCGCGTTCGCGGAGGCACAATCGTCGTCGCGCTGTATTCACAAACTACAGCGGGGCTGGAATACATCCTTCCCGTCTGTAACGAGTCACGAGTGCGAATTGAAGTGGGCAGTTTCTTGCCGTCGAAAAAAACTTGGGTGTGGCGTGGCATTCGATCGGCGACCGAGAATTTCTTGCCATCGCCAGAACCGAGCTGCGCTCGGCTTGGATGGACGGCCCTCCCCTCATAAGTATGAATTGGTCGCGGCGATTTGACGATGGCTCGCAGCCGAAGTGTCACCAGTTCCAACTCACGGGCCGGATAGTTGTAGCCGTAGCGACGTTGGTGCTCGCGCCGGAAGTCACGGATCAGGTTAGTAGTGAAGGGAATCGGCAGCTCGTATCCCTGGCCTCGATAGCGAACATCGACACTGCGCTGGTATCGGATGGCACCTTGCCAGCCTTCATTACGGAAATCCTTTTCCGCCTTGGCGCGCAAGGAAGCGAAACTTGCATTCAGGTGCTCGCGGGGAATTTTATCTGCAAGCCGCCACAATACTGTGTGGGAATAATCTTTCACCACATCGCTCACCAAAATGCCGTAAGCGGAAAGCGCTCCCGGCAGCGCCGGCACAATCACACGCGGAATGCCGAGAGCCTCGGCGAGATCACAAGCATGCAATCCACCCGCGCCTCCAAAGGCTACCAACGCGAATTCCCGCGGATCGTAACCTCGTTCAATCGAGACTACGCGGATGGCTTTCTCCATGGTCGCATTCACCACTCGAATGATTCCGGCGGCGAACTGTTCCAGCGTCAGTTTGGGTCGATGCCGCTTCAACCACTCGGCAACGATCCGCCGCGTGCGTTCGACATCGAGAATGAAATCTCCGCCGAGGAAGTATTCTGGCTGCAAGCGTCCCAGAATCAGGTTGGCATCGGTGACCGTTGGCTCTGTGCCGCGACCATAGCAGATTGGTCCTGGATCGGCACCGGCAGACTCAGGGCCAACTCGGAGTGCTCCGCCGGCGTCGAAGCGGGCGGTGGACCCCCCGCCAGCGCCCACTGTGTGAATATCCAGCATGGGTACACCGACGGGCAGGCCGGCAATCTCAGCCTGACTTCCGGAGCGGACCTCGCGGTCGACGAGCGCGACATCGGTGGAAGTCCCGCCCATATCAAACGAAATGATTCGTTCAAACCCGCTATGCCGCGCCATGGCAGCGGCGCCAACCACGCCTCCCGCCGGTCCGGACAGTATCGTGCGCACCGGTTCACGAGCCGCTGAGTTCAAAGGCGTGATCCCGCCGCTGGACTGCATGACAAAGATCCTGGTCTCGCGGTGTCGAGATGTCGCTGAGCCTTGTGCCCGCCGATTGAGGCTCTCATGGAGCCGCTCAAAATAGCGTTGCATGACCGGTTGCAGGTAAGCATTCACCACGGTTGTGCTGGTGCGCTCGTATTCGCGGAATTCGGGCAGGATTTGATGAGAGATGGACAGCGACACCTGCAGAGACTTGAACGCGGCGGCGACGGCGAGCTCGCTCCGTGGGTTGGCAAAGGAGAACAGCAAAGAGATCGCAACTGCCTCGGGATGCTTCTTTCGGACTGCCTCCAGGAGCGAGCGAATCTCATCCTGCGTCGGCGACTTTAGAATTTCACCGTCGCTGCCGACGCGTTCATCCAGACCGAAGCGTAGATCGCGGGATACGAGCGGCTCCACGCGATCGAAGAAGAAATTGTAAAGTTTGGGTCGGGCCTGCCGTCCAATCTCGATGGCATCCTCAAAACCAGCAGTGGTGACCAGAGCCACGCGCGCGCCTTTGCGCTGCAGCAGCGTGTTGGTGCCCACGGTGGTGCCGTGCAGCAGAGTCAGAGGACCGCTTACGCCGATTCTCTCCAGGGCCTCGACGATCGCCAGTGAAGGGTCCGATGGGGTGGAAAATACTTTCAGCATGCGAATGCGTCCACGATCAATCCAGACACAGTCAGTGAAGGTGCCACCGGTGTCAATGGCGACGCAAA
>Ga0210384_10008376_pt1 | contig 10779 bp, 10 predicted proteins | sample IncBWH2MmetaG_FD_160574 | JGI IMG/M metagenome (GOLD analysis project Ga0210384, IMG submission 160574) | Forest soil microbial communities from Barre Woods Harvard Forest LTER site, Petersham, Massachusetts, United States - Inc-BW-H-2-M | ecosystem: Environmental > Terrestrial > Soil >...
GCCGCCGGCGGCGCTGGAGGGCAGCGAAATGCAGCGGCCCACGGACAGCTGCTCGACGAGCATGCGCCAGCCCTGACCCGCGGTGGCAAATCCGCCGATGATGGCGTCGAGGGGCACGAAGACATCGTGTCCCTGGATCGGCCCGTTTTGAAACGGAATGTTCAAGGGAAAATGCCGCCGGCCGATCGCGACGCCGGGCGTGTCGCGCGGAATCAGCGCGCAGGTGATGCCCAAATCCGTTTTCTCGCCCATCAGATGTTCCGGATCGTAGAGGCGGAACGCCAGGCCGATCACGGTGGCGACGGGCGCCAGAGTGATGTAGCGCTTCGAGAAATTGAGCCGGATGCCGATGGTCTCGCTTCCGCGCCATTCCTCCTTGCAGATAATCCCGGTGTCCGGGATGGACGCCGCGTCGGAGCCGGCGCGCGGGCCGGTCAGCGCAAAACACGGGACATCCTCGCCGCGCGCGAGCCGCGGCAGGTAGTGATTCTTTTGTTCCTCCGTGCCGTAGTGAAGCAGCAGTTCCGCCGGGCCCAACGAGTTCGGTACGGCGATGGTCGAGGACACCGTGGCCGAGCGCGAAGCGATTTTGATGAGCACGCAGGAGTGCGCGTACGCCGAGAATTCCAGCCCGCCGTAACGGCGCGGTATGATCATCGCAAAGAAGCCCCGCGCCTTGATATACGACCACACGGCCTGAGGGATATCGGCGCGCCGATGCGTGATATCCCAGTCATCGATCATGGCGCAGAGCTCTTCGCACGGGCCGTCGAGGAATGCCTGCTCCGCGGGCGTCAGCACCGGCGCCTTCGCCGACATGAGCTTTGGCCAATTCGGCCCCCCGGTGAATAGTTCGCCGTCCCACCACACCGTGCCCGCATCGAGTGCCTCGCTTTCCGTCGAGGACATGGCCGGAAGCAGCTTGCGGTACTTCTTCATGAATGGGCGCGTCAGCAGGCGAATGCGCAGGGTGCGCACATTCAACAAGAACAGGATTGCGAACGGAACCGAAACCAGGACCTTCCACCACGCCGGTGCCGCGCCGAGAGCCCAGTAGCCTGCCAGCAGCACCAGCAGAACAGCCGTGCTCACGGCGAGACTGGCGCGCCGATAGGCGAGAATGCAAATGGCGCCCACGAACAACGCCAGCCATCCGACGATCATGGCCGGCGTCAACAGCTCTTGCATCGGACCGCCCCTTTTTTTTAGATCAAGTCTTTGACGCCTTCGCGTTCTTCCAGCAGCTCGCGGTGCGTCGCCTGCATTTTTCCGCGGCTGAATTCGTTGACGTCCAATCCCTGAACGATGCCGTACTCGCCGGCCTTGCAGGTCACCGGATAGGAGTAGACCACTCCCTCGGGTATGCCGTAGCTGCCGTCGGACGCCACGGCCATGCTCACCCAATCGCCGGATGGCGTGCCGAGCATCCAGTCGTGCACATGATCGATGGCGGCGGCCGCGGCGGAGGCCGCGGATGAGGTGCCGCGCGCTTTGATGATGGCGGCGCCGCGCTGCTGCACGGTGGGAATGAAACTGTCCTTGAACCAGTCCGGATCCACCAACGAGAGTGCCGGCTTGCCGCTCACCGTGGCGTGATGCAGGTCGGGATACTGGGTCGCGGAATGATTGCCCCAGATGATGACCCTCTTGACCTGGGTCAACGGCGCACCGCTTTTCTCAGTGAGCTGCGCGAGTCCGCGGTTGTGATCGAGACGCGTCATGGCGGTGAATCGGTTGCGGGGCAGCGAGGGCGCGTTGCGTTGCGCGATGAGGGAATTGGTGTTGGCCGGGTTGCCCACCACCAGCACACGGACGTCGCGGCTGGCGTGCGCATCCAGCGCCTTGCCCTGCGCGGAGAAAATCTTGGCGTTCTCCAACAGCAGATCCTTGCGTTCCATGCCCGGGCCGCGGGGCCTGGCGCCGACCAGCATGGCAAAATTGCAGTCCTTGAAACCCACGTTGGCATCGGACGTCGCAGTCACCTTGTTGAGCGTCGCAAAGGCGCAGTCGTTCAACTCCATCACCACGCCCTGAACGGCTGCGCTGGCGGCGGGAATCTCCAGGAGATTCAGGTTGACGGGCTGATCCGCGCCGAGCATTTGGCCGGACGCGACGCGAAACGCCAGCGCATAGCCGATATTGCCGGCGGCGCCCGTGATGGTGATGGTGACTGGCTTCTTCATGACGAGCTCCCGCCCAAAACCAGGAATGTTATCCGAATTCGTCCCGGATCGTCATGGATGACGATCGCCATGGACGGGCAGCGGCGCTTGGGTTGCCGAGCTTAGGCGCACGCCGAGCAACTGCGCCACGGTGGGCGCGATTTGCCGCATGTCGATCAATCCCAAGTCGCGCCCGTGGGCGATACCTGTACCTTCGATGAAAAAGGCCGCGCGCATCTCGGGATACGCCGGCGAGAACCCGTGGCTGCCAGGAGTGCCCTGAACGTCGCTCACCATCGGGCTCGTGGCGTCGGCCAGCGCGTAGTAGCCGAGTTTCATGACGACGAGAAACGACGCGTCGGGAAATGCGCCGCGCTGCTTGATGGCGTCGCGCTCCAGCACCTCCGCGATGCCGTTGTTGGGATCGGCCTTCATGGCCTGCAGCAAATCGCGCACCTGAGCGTGAGTTTGCAAATCGGCGGGATCGTGCAGCATGACCGCCGCCATGCCGCTGCCGGACCAGGGCTGCGCCTGCCACGAGCCCCCGTTCTGGAGCAACCCTGCACGTATGAACGGTTGCATGAGATTCACTTTGTGGGTGATCTGCACGAAGCCGTGATCCGACACCACCACCGCGACGGCCGTGGGATCGTTGGCCCGGGAAGCGGCAAACAGTTGGCCAAGTTGGCCATCCATTACTTCGAGGTCCGCATTGACCTCAGGACTGAACGGACCAAACCGGTGTTGCTGTTCGTCGAGTGAGCTCAAGTGAATGGTCATGAACTTCGGTTTATGAGTCCGCAGAATATCCAACGCATAGCGGGTTTTGATTTCATCGCCAGGCGGGCTCGGATCATTGCCCCGCATGTAGGGGCCGAGACGCGCCTGCATCTTTTGCAGCAGGTCCTCGGGACGCGAGACCGCCGCCAGCAGCAGGGCGTCGGAGGGATCGACATCGGTCAAGCGCGCCACGCGCCACAGCTCCGGGATGAGAAAATCCACGGCCGTGGCGCCGACACTCACGGGCCAGCCGATGCTCGCGGTGGACAACCCGGCCTCATGCGCAGCCTGCCACAGCGTCGGCACGCGAATTTGTTGCGCATACCAATACCAGGCATTCGCGAAAGTGTTTTTGGGATCGAATTCGAGGTTGTTGTAGATGCCATGCTCGGCGGGCGCGGCGCCGGTCAACAGTGTCGTGTGGCTGGGGTAGGTAACCGTCGGCCACACGCCGATCACGCCGCGGGCATGCGCGCCGTCGCGCATCAAGCTGCGCAGAAATGGAATCTTCAGACCATGCGCGTCCGCGTCCAAGACATATTCGGGCTTCAGACCATCGACGGAAATCATGAGCACCGACGCGGCGCCGGCGCGATTGCCGGCGGCAATCGCCAGTAACAAAGGCAGCGCCAGCAAGGCGCGCGACAGGAGGCGTCGGTGTGTCACGGGAGGTGGGTCACTCATCCTCAAGATCTATGGTGAAGCGCAGCATACGTGGCGCCCTCTTCGGCGGCAAAGCCAACCCTTTTGCGAAAATTACTTTCGCCGGTTTTCGAAGCAATTCACTATATTCTTTAAAAACAATTACTTACATACAAAAATATTTTTCATTAAGTGCTTGCATGTAGTGGTGTTGTATATTACTATATCACCAAGTCACCGAAACACCTCGATGACAAGACCGAAGACCGAAACACTTTAGACAGGAGACGATCATGACCACTTCACTCTCAACAAAACTGGCGGCTTTGGCGCTCGCGTTGGTGTTCAACAGCGCGATCATGGGCGGCATGGCTTATTTGTTCAACGCGCAGCTGCGGCAGCCGACGGCAGTGACCTCACTCGCCAGCACGGCGGCGACCTCTGCGAGCGACGCGGCCTAAGGCCGATACAGGCTCGGCGCTCTGGTAGATTACCGTTCTATAGCTCCCGCACACACGCACATCGAGCGAGAAATGGACCCGAACTGGAACGACAACCAACCTATCTATCGCCAACTGCGCGATCGAATGGTAGCCCTGATTCTAGAGGGCGCGCTGAAGGAGGGCGATCCCTTGCCCTCCGTGAGGGCGGTGGCTGCAGACTATCGGCTCAATCCGCTCACGGTGCTGAAAGGCTATCAGCAGCTGGTTGACGAAAACCTGGTCGAAAAACGCCGCGGTCGCGGCATGTATGTCAGTGAAGGCGCCCGGCGGCTGCTAATGTCGGGCGAACGCGAGCGTTTCTTGAAAGAAGAATGGCCGCAGATTCTCGCCGTCATCAACCGGCTGGGATTCTCTGCTGAAGAATTATTTGCGCAAACCCCGGCTCTTACCCACCCGGCACCGCCGCCCCGCGGCAGCTTACCCACGGAAGAATGAGAGTTACTATGGCTGCGCTCATCGAAGCTCGAGATCTGACGAAAAAATACGGCGCTCACGTTGCGCTGGATCGCGCCAACCTCAATATCGAGGCGGGCCGCATCGTCGGACTCATCGGTCCCAACGGCGCCGGCAAAACCAGCGCCCTGCGCGCCATTTTGGGGCTTACGAATTATGAAGGTCACCTGACCGTATTGGGCCGCGAACCGTTTCGCGACCGGACCGAGTTGATGAACGAATGCTGCTTCATCGCGGACGTGGCGGTGCTGCCCTCCTGGTTGCGCGTCGACCAAGCGATCGATTTCGTGGCCGGCGTTCATCCCCGATTCCGCCGCGATCGCGCCGTGGCATTCCTGGCCAAAACCCAGGTCACCGGCAAGCGGCGCATGCGCGAACTGTCGAAGGGAATGAAAACCCAGGTGCATCTGGCGCTGACCATGGCCATCGATGCGAAGCTATTGGTGCTCGACGAACCGACGTTGGGTTTGGACATCCTCGCGCGCCGCGCTTTTTATGACGCGCTCGTCAATGACTACATGGACGAGACGCGCACCATCCTGATCACGACTCATCAGGTTGAAGAAGTCGAAAACCTGCTCACGGATATCATCTTCATCGACAAGGGGCGCATCGTCATGGACACCTCGCTCGAGGACGTCGCGACGCGCTTTGCGGCGGTGGCGGTGACCGCCGACCGCCTGGATGCGGCGCGCGCGGAGAAGCCGTTTTACGAACGTCACATCCTGGGCAAAGTGGTGTTGTATTTCGAAAACGCCGACCTCGGCAAGCTCGGGAGTCTTGGAGAAATCCACACTCCTAGCGTTTCCGATCTTTTTGTGGCGAAGCTTTCGGGAGCAGCAGCATGAACAAAGGCATGAACAACAGCACGTGGCTCATTCGCCGGGAATTCTGGGAAAACCGGGCCATCTGGATGATTCCCGCGGCATTCGGCGGGCTGCTGCTGCTCGCGGCGTTGTTTACCCAGGTCAGTATTCCGCGTCTTACCTCGCAGCAATCAGAGCAAGCGGCGCCGGCCTTTTTGGTGGTCGTCGGCGCCATGTTCTACCTGGTCATGGCGCTGTATTCAGCCTGGTACTTGCTGGACTGTCTGCACACGGACCGCAAGGATCGCAGCATCTTGTTCTGGAAGTCCCTGCCGGTATCGGACGCCAACAGCGTGCTGTGCAAACTCTTGGTGGGCATGATCATCGTTCCCCTGGTGTATTTCGCGGCCGCCGATGCCACCGCGTTGATCGCCGCCTTCATTCTGTCGATACGGGCGCGGGCCTCGATCGGCAGCTCGCTGTGGAACGGCAATGTCTGGTGGCAGATCCAGGTGCTGTGGATGTACGTCATCGTCACGACGGCGGTGTGGTACCTGCCCGTTGCGGGCTGGTTGATGCTGCTGTCGGCTTGGGCGAAGCGCGCGGTCATACTGTGGGCCATACTGCCGCCGCTCCTGCTCAACATCTTCGAGCGGCTATTCTTCGGGACGCATATGGTGAGTCAAATCATAGGCAGGCGATTGACGGCGCTGCCGTCGGTATCGTTCAACGGGCTCGGTGCGAATTACCGGTGGACGCAGGAGGGCGGCGTTGTGGATAATGCCGGGTCATCCGCACCCAGCGTATGGCATCTGATCAACCCCAGTGGATTTTTTAGCAGTGCCGAAACATGGATAGGAGCTGCAGTGGGAATCGCGTTGATCGTCCTCGCCATCCAGCTGCGAATGCGCCGCTCCGAGATTTGACCTGATGCGGGGCGCGGCGACCCGCGAACGGCCTCGCGCCGCCCCGCCCTTTCTCATCATCGCCGCGGCGGCGGCGGCGCTGCTGGTCTCGGGTCGCGCGCGCGCGGATGAATTCTTTCAGGTACGCGACGAAAACCCCCTCATTCGCGGCTTCTATCTGCCGCTGCCGAGCGATGGCCGCTTGACCGACGGCGCGGACTTTGCAGCGACCTTGTCCATCAGTAATACGCTCAACGTGGAAAACAGAGGCCGGGAGAGCTTATTGGTGGACGGTGAAAGCCATGTATTGCGCCTGACTTACGAGGACGCGCTGTACCAGTCCTGGCGATTCCGATTTACCGTCCCCATCGTCAACGACAGCGGCGGTTTCCTCGATTCGACCATCTCGCACTGGCACCACTGGTTTGGCTTCAACCCGGGAAACCGGCCGTTTTACCCTCAGAATCAACTCGTCTACTTCTATTCCGGCAAGGGCAGTATCGATCTGACCCGGCAGCAGACCAGCGTCGGCGACTTCTCCGGCGAGATCGGCTGGTATCCGATCGATGACGCCCATCGCACCCTCTCTTTCTGGGGAGGCTTGGAGGCGCCGACGGGTTCGGTGTCGAAACTCAGCGGCGACGGCGCCTGGGATGGCGCCGCCTGGGCACACGGCGCGTTGCGCTGGCCGCAGTGGCAGCTCGCCGCGGAACTTGGACTGGCTCAGCCTTTCGGCGATGAAATATTTGCCGGCGCCGCGCATCGCACTTCCCTGTTCGCCCGCCTTGCCGCCACCCGGACCTTGGGAAAGGAGTGGGCGCTGCGCGCGCAGCTCGACGCACAGACAGGGCGGGTCGAGGACAGCAATCTGCGATTTCTAGGACCAAGCCTGCAGTTGACGGTCGGCGCGGTGCGCCGCTTAGGCGCGCGCTGGCGCATCGAATTTGGCTTCGCGGAAGATGCCGCGGTCAACACCGCTCCCGACATTACTTTCTTTTTTGGGATTCGCCGCCAAAGCAGTGCAAAATAGCGCAAGGCATTTTGCTATCTCGAAGGGGCGCCCATGTACAAGACGAAGATCGATCTGTCGGAAAAAGTCCGACGCAACGTTGCCGTGATTCTGAACGATCGCCTGGCATACGCCATCGATCTGCAGAGCCAGATCAAGCAGGCGCATTGGAACGTGAAAGGTCCCAATTTCATCGCACTGCACGAGCTGTTCGACAAGCTCTCCGACGTTGTGCTGGAACAGATCGACGAGATCGCCGAACGGGTGACGAGCTTGGGCGGAACCGCGGAAGGCACGGTTGCCGTGGCGGCCAAGCGCAGCAAACTGAAGAACTACCCTTTGAGCATCACCGCGGGCAAGGATCATTTGTTTTATTTGTCGACGCAGATGTCGGTGTACGGCAAGGCGGTTCGCACGGCGATTGCCGAGAGCGACGAGCTCGGCGATGCGGATACGGCGGATTTGTTCACCGGAATTTCCCGCGACGTCGACAAGTACCTCTGGTTCCTCGAGGCGCACCTGCAAGACAAGGCCTGATCCATGAGCGACTCCCCCGGCGGCACCGACAATTTGGGCTTGAGCGCGGCGCTTGCCACGCTGCAGGGATTGTTGACCAGCGGTGAAACGCTCGAAGCCTGGGCTGCCCAGCGGCGTTTGTATGCGCTCGGGCATCGCCGCGCGCTGATCGCGGCCACCAGCGGGCGGTTCATTTCGCTCAAGCGGCGCCTGTTCGGCGGCTACGATTCAGCCGACATCCGCTGGCAGGATCTCAAAGAAACGCGCATCAGCGCCGGGATCATCGCCGCCGACCTGATCCTGATCGCCCAAAGCAGTTCCGACCTCAACATCGGCGCCGAAGTGAACCGGGTGTGGAGCTTTGAGGGCCTGCACAAGGATCAAGCGCAGGCAATGTATCGGATCTGCCAGCAGCATGATCAAGTGTGGCGTGAAAAGCGCCGCGTGCGCGAACTCGAGGAATTGCGCGCGAAATCCGGCGGCGTGCAGATCAGCGGTCAGCCCGCCTATCATGCCGATGCCGCCGGTGCGGAATCGGAACCCGCGCGCCGCCTGCGCCAGGCGCGCGAGATGCTCGAGGCCAAGCTCATCAGCGACTCGGAATTCGAAACGATCAAGGCCAAGATCGTTTCCGGTCTCTAGAGACTCCGGGAGCCTGCGGAACGCTCGACCAGGCTCCTAACCCAAAAGGTACGCAAAGTAGCTGTTGCGCAATCGATTCAAGGGATCGGTGCGCTGCCGCAGCGCGCGGAACAGCTTGGCGCGCTCGCCGAATGCTTTCGCCACGTGCTCCGGCTGCAACGCCCGCGTTTGATTGAACGTGGGCACGCCGCCGTGCGAAGCGGCGAAATCGTTGAAATCGATGAGGAAGTCGTCCCAGCCCTGTTCGCCGCTGGAGGAAGGTTCCAGGGTCAGCATGGGGCCTGAGTAGCTGGCGCTGAACAACGAGCCGCGATCCTGATGCAGGCGGCTCGCGCCGCTGACGACATTGCCGCGGTAGCGATGCTGCTTGTAGTACGCCCTGCAGAACGCGAAATAATCGCTGAGCAACCTCGGATAATCGGCTTGCGGAAACGCCCACAGGCTGTAGGTATGCCGCGCCTTCCAAGACTCTTTCGGCATGTCGCGCATCCACTCGTGCGAATACATCATGACGCCCCGGCTGCCACCGCCCAAGGCGCGGTGCATGCCCGACAAGACCGCGTTTCGCAGGCCGGGCGCCGCCAGGACGCTGCCGACCGTCGAGCCGAATGCAGGCAGCACATTGCGCATCACGGAGTGCTTGATTTGCCAAATACCGGAGCGGTTGATGGCAGCGGAATCATCGAGCGTCCGGCGCTCGAGCGTGATCCGATCATGAAAGGGTGAAACGTGCAGGCGCAGCGCGCCTTCCGACTCAACCAGCCCCGCATACCGCGAGCTGAATTCCTTCAGCGTCATGACCTGGTAGTCGATCTTGACCGGCGTCAGGGGCCGCACGCGAACGACCACTTCGTGCACGATGCCGAGCAGTCCGAAACTCGAACGCAGCACCCGCATCAGGTCGCGCTCGCGATCGGTTACGTTCATTTGCTTGCCCTGCGGCGTGATCATCTTCACTTCGGAAACGCAGGACGACAATTGCGCCATGCCGTCGCCGTAAGAGGCCTGCGGCAACGTGGTCACGGCCATCGCGCCCAGGGAGATCTGGCCCATTTCGGGCGTCAGCGGCAACTCCTGGCCCCGCTCCGCCAGTGCCTTGACCAGGGTACTGACGCGAACGCCGGCCTGCGCCCGCACGGTGTGTTCGCCGAATTCCAGGATTCGATCGAGCCCGCTCGTGTCGACCGTGGTACCGCCGTCGCCGCCCACGCAGCGCGTCTGCGAATAATCGGCCCCCACCATGCGCACGGGCGTGGGATAGCTCTTGGTTTTTTCAAGAAGACTCGGAAGATCTTCGAATCGCTTCAGGCGCAGCACCAGCCGCGGCCGCCGATAAATGCCCGATGAATCCGCGCCTCGCGGGTCAATGACTTTATTTACCATGTGCTTCCCCCCGGAAGTGAGCTTGAGAAACGCTGTGGGGGGCACAAAACCTGGCGGTTCGGCGTGCGCGCGTGCGCTTTGAGATTCACTGGCGACCCCGCTATCGTCAGGCTTCCTCGAGGAAGCCCCTTAGACCGGTGGTTTTGCGTCCCCACCTTTCGGCGGGTTTGCCCTTAAACAGCTACCCCGTACTATGCGATGGGCGGTGGGGCTTGTAAAGCGGTTTTTGGGGACGGTTTGTAGGACGGTTTAGCCCATTAAAAGCAGCGTTTCCGCGTGTTCCACGGCCTCCGGCGTACCGTAGACGACCACCACATCGCCCTCCTTGAACACCGTGTCGGGCCCTGGATCGCGTCCCACAATACCGTCGCGCCGCACCGCGTTTACCGTGGCCTGCGAGCCCCGTTCCTGAAGGTCCGTGATGCGGCGGCCGACGGCCCAGGCATGCGGCGGCAGGATGACGCTGTGCAACTCCTCGCGAAAAGCGTGGGTCGCATCCAGATGCTCGGCGCCGGCATCCCGAAAGTACTGGCGCAGCATGCTGTAGCGGTGGCTGCGAATGTCATTCACGGTGCGAATCACGGCTCCGACGGGCAGCTTCACCAGCAGCAGCAGGTGGGACAGCAGCATGAGGCTGGCTTCGAAGGTTTCGGGCACCACTTCGGTGGCCCCGGCGGCCTGCAGCTCCGTCAGCTTGGTGTCGTCCTGCGTGCGCACGAGGATCGGCACATCGGTACGGAGCTCGCGAACGGCCCTCAGGATTCGCAGCGCCACGTCCGGATTGGCAAAGGTGATGACCACGACACTGGCCCGGGCGAGGCCGACGTTTTCCAAAACCTTCACCTGACCCGCATCACCGTAGACCACCGGGTCGCCGGCCTGGCGACCCGTTCGAATCCGGTAGGGATCCACATCGAGCGCGATGTACTCGAATCCCGCCTGCTCGAGCACCCGGGCGATATTTTGTCCCACGCGTCC
>Ga0210384_10008379_pt1 | contig 10776 bp, 17 predicted proteins | sample IncBWH2MmetaG_FD_160574 | JGI IMG/M metagenome (GOLD analysis project Ga0210384, IMG submission 160574) | Forest soil microbial communities from Barre Woods Harvard Forest LTER site, Petersham, Massachusetts, United States - Inc-BW-H-2-M | ecosystem: Environmental > Terrestrial > Soil >...
GGTCATGGACTCTCTGCTGACTGACGATTTCATTATCACCGTTGAGGATGGGAGTACCTTCAGCAAACCCGGGTACATTGCTCAGAACGGAAACTCCTCCGTGCACGTGGAAATTTCAGAAATGTCGGATCTTCAAGTTCGAATGTACGGCAATACAGGCGTGGTTACTGGTGCGTACTACGAAAAGGGCACCGAGAAGGGTAAATCTTACGAATACCGTGATCGTCTCACCGATGTTTGGATGAATATTAATGGCAGGTGGCGCCTGATCGCGTCGCACTACAGCCTTCGCGCCAACCCATAGCTCTTGGGAAGATTGGCGGTTGCCCAGTACCCAATACGCTATTAGCGATGGAAAACGGTGCTTCTCTGATGAGAGAAGCTTAGGTAGGAGAGATCCGAACGTGAAAATCTGTTGGTTGCGGCAATTATTGAGTCTCGTTCTAGTACTTTTTGCATGTGCTGGCTTTGGGGTCGAGGGTACAGGTACCAGAGCGGTGTTGCAGCCCAGTGGGAAGGTGCAAGTAAACGGCAATGCCAGTCGCCGAACCACCACCCTCTTCTCTGGTGATGCCGTAGAGACCGGCGAAGGCTCGGCGGCCAATATCATTGCCGGCGGGTCATCAGTTCTGGTTATGCCTGGCACCGCCACGACGTTTCTGGGCAATGGGGTCGAGCTTACACAGAGAGGAATGTCAATTGCCACCTCGGAAGCGATGACGGCCACCGTGGATGGCTTGACCATCACGCCTGCAGCCAAAAAGTTCTCGAAGTTCGAAGTTACCAAGGACGACGACACCGTCCTGATTGCTGCGCGACAAGGGAATGTCGCCGTCAGCGATGGGCAACAAACTTCGACGGTTCCAGAAGGCCAAGAGACCAAGCGCAAGAAAAAGAAAAAGGGCGCAGGCGCAAATCCCGCGGGAAGCGGCCTTGCGATTTCTGGGAAGACTCTCGGCATCATCGGCGGAGTGGCCGCAGGTGGCACGGTAGCTGGGATCCTGATTGCCGAAAAAGGCAAACAGCAATGCCTGAGTTCTTCCGGCAACAAAAAGTGCGTATGCAAGAAAAATAACAAGTTCGAGGACGTTTGCACGCTAGACGATTAACGCCGACCCATTGCCGCATTACGCCTGCGACCGCCTGGACCGAGGTATTCCCGCCCCCAAGGTGTCCAAATATTTGGAAACACTTGACTAGGCACATTCCTAAATGCGGCGAGCCCCAGTAGCGTCCGGGATACATGGGCTGATGTTGGGCCGCCTACCTGCATGCTTGGTGCAGTTGGCAGAATCATTGTGGAAAGTTCTGTGTAAAACGCGGTGGTCGAAATTCTCACATGGCGCAAACCCTGCAGGCCAAACGATTTCTTCCCTCATAAAAGTGTCAAATCGCGCTCGAGTTTTGCACCGAAAAGCGGCATTGACAACCATTGGCGGTCCGTTTAACGTTCGCACCGTCGACGATCGAAAGGATTGGTTCAAATAAAATTAGCCAGTCCGAAGTAGGTTGGGTGATCGGCCCGGCGGGCAACTTGCTGGGCAGCCAAACCCGAAAAAACCGACAGCTTTGCGAGGAGTGGTCGGGGTTTGGAACTGCGAAAGCAGTGATTACATCAGGGGCCGTGATGGTGCACGCTTCCACGCTGTTGGCTTCTTCGCAGGAGCGAGCGGCTAGAGCGTAACCAATGTCACGGCCTTTTCCTTTTCCTGCGAGATCCCCTCGCTCAATCGGCCTTCCTAGTCGTGTGATGATGAAGGCGGAAACCCGCTATGAAAGAACAGCTAGAGAGTGTTGTCTTGCAAATGTATAGAGCCGGTGTGCGATGCTCTGAAGCGGTGCGGGAATTTCAAAAGGCTTTCATCCTCACAGTGCTCAAGGATCAGCGAGGGAACCAGTGCAAAGCTGCCGAGAGGCTCGGCATACACCGGAATACACTGCGCCGTACGATCCGAGAGCTGGAGATTGACATCAGCCCGACGCGTGCGACGGGGAAGCGGCGACCAGCGCGATCGGAGATTCCAATGCCACCAATACGGAGACGAGCGACGTAGTTTAAGCCGAGGCGGAGCGTATAGCAAGAGGCAACCTCGAGTACGCTTTAGGAGGCCGGCAATGAACGTAGCCGTTTGTAAAAGTAGGGACACCGAGTCATGGAAAGAGCTTTACCAAGCCGCGATCTTGGAGCCGGACTTGAATAAGCTGCCAGAGCGCATAGCTGACGCAGAGACTGTGCTCACTTTGCGCGCGCGAGAGTTATTCTACGCAACCGAAGATGACGCCGAGGAGGGGGAAAGCTTAGACGATGCGATGTGTATCCTTCATGCTCTCCGTAGCTCATTGAAACACCGCGCGACGGCTATCCAAACAGTCGACAATTTTGATCATTTGAAGAGCGCGTGAACTTTAGCGGATCCTCCTATTTCAATTGCACTTACGAGAGAGAATGCGCCTGTTTGCGTTTGTGCTTATTCTAGTGATAGCAGGAAGGCGTCAGGACTCAGCACTCGTTAAGATCTGATCATCTTGGCGACGGGCGCTTTCTTACGATCCTCTTTGACCTTGATGATCTGGAATTCCCCAGCGACCCCACTGCCTGTTTTGCAGTTTTGAATTCCGCGAGGGTCCGCAACTTGGTAAATCCAACTAGTTGTACGCCAGCGTGCCGACTTCCCCGGTTCGGAGTTGCTACTGGCGCGGACATAATGACCAAACGACGCCCCGTTTTGGCTTGCCTTAGGATCTGGAGGTTGAGATTCGCGTCTTCCAAAGTGTGGGAAATTCTTGATGGGAGGGATCAACCGAAGAGCTATCGAATGTGTAAGCGTCGTCGTTTCGGTAGGTCGACTTGCCCCAGCATTGTTGCTAAACAGATCAGCGCGAAAAACCAACAGGAGTTGAAGACAACATCTCCGAGAGCTCCTACGCCATGATTTCCAAAGGGCAAAAATAACAAGGCTTTGTGCGAAAACCGGGTGAAGAGCGATCCTGCCGCGGTTACTCCGTTGCCGACAAAGGCGGACCTCACGAGGTTCGTATAAAATCCGCGATGAAAAAGCATCAGCGACATCTCCCGACCCATTCCTCTTATGCAGGCCGGTAATCTACCACAACCTGGGAGGTCCGGAATGCACTCCTGCTTGTGGAAAATCATTCGCCGATATTCAGAGTTGAAAGGAGAAACGTTTATGGGAGTGAAAAGTATGAGATTTCTAAGCATCATCATCGGGTCATAGCTGGGCTTCTGTTGACTCGCGCGATGCGGTTGGCAGCCCAAGAAAACTACCAGTCGCTCTATGATGTCATGAGAATACTTCTATCGCCAGCTTTCGAGGGGGAGGCTGTTAAAATCAGCGCCTCATGACTTTAACCGAGTCGGGCGCTGTCCGTGTTGGGACAGATTCTAACTTGCCCTCCACGAGGCAATACTCATGAGCATGACTAGAATTTGGGAGAGGTTATATCTTGGAAGCCTCCAAGATGCGGCAGACCTTGCGGCCGCGAACCCGTTCGGCATCACTGCTGTCCTCTCTCTCTGCTCTCGGAAAGTGCCATATAGGGCAAGCCGGATCAACTACACTCGCATCCCCATAGCTGAGTCTCGCCCGGTCTCGGCACGGAAGTTCGAGGCTGTGATGGGAGCAATAGCGCAAGGCGTCCGACACGGAACTCTACTGATCCACTGTGTCGCCGGCATAAATCGCTCACCCGTTATGACGGCTGCATGGCTGCATCGATGCGGCTGCCTCAGCCTCGTTGCAGCGCTAGTCGAAATCGACAGGCGTCGTCCGATGATCCATCCATCACCAGTGTTACTGCGAAGCGTAGCCGAGCACCTCCGCCGATGAAGGCCCTCCCCCTTCGCGCTCCCCGTCTAGCAGGTTGCGGAAAAACTCGTGGGTCGAACACTCAACGGGCGGGGTTGAAGGCGCGATAGAAAAGAACGCCACATACCAAATGCCCGTATTGCACTCGCTTTGCATCTTTGACGCTACGGCGGATGATCCCAGCACGAACGGGAATTTACCCGTTGATGACAATTGGAATGCCCTATCCCGCCCGCGTCCAGCCTGGCAAGCGCCGGCGATTCACGAATCCCATCCGGTCTTTGCAGAGGGCGGCGTCACCACGAGAGTTTCCTCCCCTTTTTTGAACAGAAATCTACGGAATCCACAACTTTCCCACAGTCTGATGAGGATTATATTGCTCGCTCCGAAGGAAAGCTCACGTCAGCGCTCCAGCGCTGCCTACTAGAGAGCAAAGCCGATAACATGCCAAGAAGACACAAGGTTTTAGCGGCAGCCGCGCTCTGGGGAGCATGCGCTTGGTTCGTAAGCTTGGATGTGGATCTCCTGGTGACGAGCCTCCACAACGCTCCCCATTGGCTGCTGCAAGGTTTCCGCGCTCTGTTCATGGGGGCCAGCGTCGGCATCGGGTACGTAGTCTATCGGAAGTATTTGCTCGAGATGCAGACTCGTGGCGAGAAATATGCGGAGATCAGGGTGCAGATTCGCCGACTTCTTGCCGAGTTGCTAACTATTCCTGATGAAGATTTGATCCACCAACTGCAGCGTACGATCCAGCGTATCGAGCAACTGCTCAAACGCTACGACCCAAAAGCCACTCCCGGAAGTGAGGAACCGAAAAGGTCAAAAAAGGCTGCGTAAACACAGGACGGCAGCATGAAAATAAAATCGGGATACGCTCGCGCCGGCGTGGAGAGCGCAAGCAAGGTTCGAAACAGCTCACCTCACACGTCACAAACGAAAGGTACAGTTCTATGCCCCTATTGTGTTTCCGGCTTCGAGTTTCGCCTCATGGTCGCGCACGTGGATGGCAGATATATCTGTGACCGGTGCGGCCATACAGCGTATCCGGGGAATACAAAATACAACTGTCGCTGCACCAAGTGCTTAGAGTCTGCGGTCGCCTAGTCGCAGGTTGATCGCAGTACTCTGTACATACGCCGTGCCTCCTTAACGAAAGAACCCACGAAGGCGTTCACGCCAGGCACAGCCAGCGTGAAGTCAATGCAGTCGAATCCGCTCGAACAGGATGCGCCGCTTGCGGTGGTGACGTTCGAGGTGGCAACGGACTGCGGCACCAGTGGAATCGTGACCAGAAGGTTCGAGCCGGAAATGCCCATAGTCTGCAAAGCCGAAAGAGTGACGATCTCAGACACCACACCAGAGGAACCACTCGTCTGCACCACACCGGTCAATGAGGCGGCTCCGGTGTTGGCTCCGTTTGCACTTGGCTCCGGATTTATTGGAATGTTGCCGACGGCTGTGCTGGCTTGCATGCCTGTGGTCACCGTGGCCGCGTAAAAGACGCCTACCCCATTTACGGCGGCAACCACAAGATCGTAGGCCCCAGCCGGCACCGGACAAAGCGCGAAGTTGCCGTTGGCATCAGCTAGTATGGACATTACAACTCTATCCACATTGCTGCTGTCCTTTTGTTCAAGAGCGACCACCGTAGTACCGCCCACAATCGGTTTGCTAGTCGAGTTGTCGATGACGCTTCCATTGATCGCAGACGACAGCCCGACTTCCCCGGCATGCAAGACGGGCTTCAGGATGAACTGGCCGCTGCCATTGGCCACGATCGAGGCACAGGCATTGAAATCTATGTCGAGGTCTTTGGTTTCTCCGGGCGCGATAGTGAACTTCCCACTAGCGATCTGCCCAGAAGGTATTTTTAAACCGCTAATCCAGCGTCCGCCCCGTTCTCCCCTAACGCTTCGGATAGCGCGACCCGGTTTCGTAGTTTCCCCACCCTCAGCGTGGAAATTTCTTGTGGCGATAACGTCGATTAAAAATGCCAAACATAAACCCAATCACCACAAATACCATCCAGCTCGCTTCCGGGCCCAGCATGCCGCCGGTGAGCCATTGCGAGCCTTGCCAGCGAGTTTCAAGAAGGTGGCCGATGGCATACTCGCCAGCGTTTTGCCCTGACCATACAAAGAGGTTCGCGAAATCAAAGGCAGCGTGGAACCCGATGGCGAAGGTCAGTCAGCCAGTGCGGCGCAGCGTGAGGCACACGAATAGGCCGAGCAGGCTGGTGGAGACGAAGTCTTCCCAGCGCTCGTGCGGTTTCAGGAAATAGTGCAGCGCGCCGAAGCTGATGGAGAGCAGAATGGCCGCCGCCCAGAAGCCAATACCATCGGCGAGCGTGGTGAGGAGATAGGCGCGGAACTGAAGCTCCTCCGAAAATACGATGAGCAGATTGGCAATGATCCGAACGCCTAAAAAGTATAAGATCGCGCCGCCATGGATTGCGAGCCCTAGAATACGATAGCCGCCGAAGGCTGCGATCAAGCCTACGAGCAGGGAAGTTGAAGCCAGTCCCCAAGTAACTCCAACCCAAAAGTCACCTCCGAAGGCATTGCGCGCCGGAATGCCTTAGTCAGCGAAGCGGCGGCGCTCGATTCGGGCCATAATCCAGGTGGCGACCAGCGCCTGGATGAGCGTCTGCAGTTCATCCGAGATGATGCCTACAGCATCAAGGGAGGGCTGCTGGTTGACATGGAAGATCTTTGGAATGATCCAGTCCGCCAGGAATCCGAGTCCCACGAAAATGCCGACAAAAATGAGCAGCCGCCAACTGGCGCGCAAGTCACGGGAGTTGAAGAAGATCTTTCTCACATTGTAGGTACGCTCGCTTGAGCACCGAGAGAGTCAGCTTCGATTGCTCGAATCGTTTGTGACACTACTGACTCCGCCCCACCGCCGGAGCGCCAGTGTTGACGGTTAGCGAGCCGCCAGGTGAATAAAATGCGGCCAAACTCGTGGGATCCTGGTCCCACCAAGCTGCCGTATAGCGCGGCGGCGAAATCTCGCAATTTGGCTGGGGTCACCTTGCATCGACTCGTCATCGTATCAACTTGGCTTCAGAGAGGATAGCGCATGGATAACGGGCAACACCCCGAAGTTGACCGCCCACGAGGGCCTGCGGTACCCGGATCACCTCCTGTTGACCGACGACCTGGGAGTGGCAGCCAAGACCGATCAGATACCAGCCCGCGCACGGTGGATGGCGGGAACAGAGTTGGTCAGTTATGTTGATAAACTGCAACTTTTCAGCGCGGTGCAACGATCCCGTGTGAGCCGGAAAACCGCAGGCCTCATTTGTTCTATGCATAGAGGCGCGATGCCGAGGACCTTATGAGTGGTGATTCCTTACCATTGGCGCTGCCACTCTCGGGCTTTGCGACCGACTCGTGTGAGGCCACCACTCTGTATCGCGAACTGCGCAAACCTCTGCTGCGATATCTGGTATGTCTCGGGCTCTCAACTGACGAAGCACAGGATGTCGTGCAAGATGCTTTTCTTAGCCTGCACAAGCACTTAGCCTCGGGAGGAGCGCAAGCGAACATTCGTAGCTGGCTGTATCGCGTTGCTCATAATGGCGCCAGAAATCGTCAGCTTAGCTATGATCGTCGTTTCGGAAAACCACTGGATCCCGACCTCGACTCGATTTCAGAACAAGCCACCCCGGAACAACTCGTCCTGGAGAAGGAGAAACTCCGTCGGGTGGGAAAGGCGATTCGCTCATTGACAGAGTCCGAACGTGAATGCCTCCTGTTGCGCGCGGGAGGTTTGCGCTATCGGGAAATCGGTGAGGTCCTCGAGATTCCAACTTCCACCGTGGGCGACACGGTGGATCGCGCGATCAAGAAACTGGCGGAGAAATGCAATGTGTGACTTTTCAGGAAGATTAGTAGCCTGGATGGATCGCGAACTTCCGGACACCGAAGCGGCGGCTATGGAGCGGCATGTTCGAGACTGTTTGGAATGCCGGAGGCGCGTCGATGCCTATCACGAGGTGAGCCGCGCATTCGTCGCCTACTGCGATGCGGCGGTGGGGGCAAAGATGCGTCGCGGACTGCCACGCTGGGTGCCCGTCCTGTCGAGCGCAGTGTCGGTTGCCTTGCTGCTCTTGGTGTTCCGGCCAGTATTCGTCAAACAGATTCCGGTCCGTCCGCGAGTGGCCGATGCCTTCCTAGCCAACATCCTTGAAACTGCGCCCAGTCCAGTCAAGAGATTCCATCGACGACGCGTGAGTGCACCCAAGAAGACCCCAAACGCGAATTGGGGAATAATTGAACCCGCTATCCGGATCGCCATTCCGGTCGAAGCAATGTTCCCCCCCGGTGCTGTCCCCGAGGGGATCACATTCATTGCGGACCTCAGTATGGCGGCCGACGGTTCGGTTCAAGGACTCCGTCTGCAGCAGTGATTTGCTTTAGGTTGAAAAGGAGACCGACCCAATATGAAACTTACATTGATCCTTGTTTTGGCAGCCTCATTCTATGCATTTGCTCAAGAGGGCGGAAACGTAACGTACCAAAGCGCTGGCCCGGCGGGTGCGGTTGCCTTGGGCTCATTCGGGCCGGTAAAGGGCGCGCCCTATTCCGCCACCATGAACAACGAATCCATCCAGACGCTCGTGGATGGCAATCGCATCGTTCAAACCAACACCGGGACGATTGCACGGGACTCACTGGGCCGCACACGCCAGGATGCTGCGTTGCCGGCGATCGGCAATCTATCCGCCGTCAGCGCTCCGCACATTGTCTTCATTCAGGATCCGGTCGCGGGTACGTCTTATACCTTGAATTTGACCGACAAGACTGCGTGGAAAAACCCTATGCCTCCCGCCGGAACCGGTAGCTCCATCGCAGCAGTCAGCTCCGGCGCGCTTTTCATACAGGCGGGGAGTCCCCCCCCGGTCCCCCCTCCGCCCTTTGCGATGATTCCCCTCTCGAAACATTTGGCGATGGATGAGCAGTCGGAAGGAAACGCAGAGCCCCTTGGCTCCGAGACGATGGAAGGTCTCGTGGTGAGTGGAGTGCGTACAACACGCACTATTCCTGCCGGTCAAATCGGCAATGATCGACCCATCAGCATTGTTACTGAGGTATGGACTTCGCCGGACCTTAAAACGATCGTCTCCAGCAAGCGGAACGATCCGCGAATGGGTGAGCAGACATTCCGGCTAACAAACGTTGTACGCGCAGAACCCGACCCTTCGTTGTTCACTGTGCCGGCAGATTTTAAGATCATCGATGGCGGCCCCAAAACCATCATCTATCGGAGAAACCAATAGGATAGCCGTCATCTTCTGCCTCGGTGGACTAATGGCCTGTGGGTCCCCGTGCTGGCCGCCGATTGTGTAAGGCTTACGGGCAACTCTCACCTTACAGTCGCGGCGCTACTCTGATCATTGATCGGTGGCACGGAGGCCACCGGTCATGAAGCAGAAGCCAAATTACAGAAAAAGACGCAACAGTACCAAATCCATCCTGCGCTTGCCCGACCTTGAACACGCCAAGGCTGCGGTGTTGAACAGCCTCAACTCGACAGACGCAAAGCGCGGTTATCGTCACGCCATTGATGAGTTCGTTGACTGGTATTGTTCGGAACCTCGCTTGGCCTTCAACAGGATCGTGGTCTTACGCTATCGCTCTCATCTTGAACCCCGGCAACCCGCCCCCGGTACCATCAATAGGTGCTGTCTGCGGAGCAACTCCTGGAGGAAGGCTTCTCGGTGCACGCCGGTGCGGATGAGCAGAGTCAGCTTCTGTTCCTGAGACCTGAGTTTGTGCCTGCGGGCTACCGATCGGCTCCATCGCTGACAGGAGCGAATTTCGCCGACCTGGTACGGATCGCAAAGACCGAAGGATGGCCGGGCTACCTCGGCGCGCCACGACTCGCCACTGCGGCTATAGGTGCGCACGAATTCGCGCTTTCCTCGCAAAACGTAAATGCAATGGCCCTGCAGATTCTGGACGATCTGGATTCCAGGAAAATTCCCAGGTATGCGGACGAGATGGATCCACTTAGCGTGGCCGGAGAAAATGCAGAGTCGCAACATGAACAGGCGATGGAGAAGCGAGAATTGGACCAGCTGAAAATTAACAAAGTCCAGTAAGGTACGCGCATCCTCCCAGATAGCAAGGGCTCACTTTAGGCACCAATGTAAGAACTTCAGAGCGACAAACCGGTGCCTTTTTGTTTGACTGAGGGCAATCTGAAGGCAGCAAAGAGTTGAGAACTTCGAGGTATGCATCCAACAATAGATGCGCAGGTAGATCGTGCGGGCGCAACATTTTGACCGCGCGGGCGTCCGGGCGATCTAGTTATCTACGATGCAGCGTCGCGCAAGGAATTCAAGCGGGTGCAAATTGGCCACGGAGCCGCAGGCATTCTTATGGATCAGGATGGTGATCGTGCCTTCATCGCTTGTGGGCCTGACAACTACGTCGCTGTACTGGACCTGAAGAGCTTAGAGGTCACGAGCCACATCGACGTTGGCGGCGAGCCGGACGGTCTAGCCTGGGCGATCCGACCGTAACTCGTACTCAACTCGATCGCAGCAGGTCCTCATCAACTGGCCGCTCTGACTGACTTCCTCATTGTTGCCTTGAGTATGCATACTCGTCCGGAAGGTGAATCGACTGAGGAACCAACAGAAGGCATCCGTCCCATCGATACGAGACTGCCCATTCTTCTCCGCGGTTGCGATCAAAGCAAGTCGCCGTGATTGCACGTCCCTCTAAGCGCATCAAAGCCCGAGATGGACCACCGCTACGGGTATGCGCGCATTACATGTGGCCCCCGGGGAAAGGAGCAATTGGATTAGTTCGGGGCGGTCCGTCAGTTTTTCGAATGTTCCAGTTCATCAGCGTTGTCCCAGGGTGGTGCCGGTGTTTCCGCTGTCAATGCGGCCCAAGTGCGGGAAAAACGGTGTCACTTCGAAGGGCTCCTT
>Ga0210384_10008382_pt1 | contig 10774 bp, 8 predicted proteins | sample IncBWH2MmetaG_FD_160574 | JGI IMG/M metagenome (GOLD analysis project Ga0210384, IMG submission 160574) | Forest soil microbial communities from Barre Woods Harvard Forest LTER site, Petersham, Massachusetts, United States - Inc-BW-H-2-M | ecosystem: Environmental > Terrestrial > Soil >...
GCCAGCTTCCAAGAAAAAGCAGGATCATCAAAGCGGTAAGGCACCCAGCTATGATCGCCTCCTTAACCACTCCTTCAATCGCGGCCGTGACGAAGACAGACTGGTCGGAGAGCGTTTGGATATTCAGACCGGCAGGCAAGGTGGGTTTCAGACGCTGGACGAGGTCCTTCTCGCCCTGGACAATGTCCAAAGTCGATGCCTTACCGTTCTTCTGGATCTGAAGCATCGTGGCCCGCAGGCCGTCGAAACGAACAATGTTAGTCTGAGGAGTGAATCCGTCGCGCACGCTCGCAACATCGCGAATATAAGTGGTTGTACCGTTGAGTGTACGAACTGGAATGTCGCCCAATTCTTTGATAGTTTTGGGGCTGGAATTCAGTCCGATATCAAATTCCTGCGTCCCGATCTTGGCTGTTCCGGAGGGCAGAATGACATTCTGCGCGTTGACCGCATTAATGACATCAGTCGGGGAGAGACCTCGCGCCTGCAGTTCCTGGCTATTGAGATCGACGGAAATCACCCGCTGCTTACCGCCGTAAGGGTACGGAACAGCGGCGCCGGGAACCGTCACCAATTGCACCCGGAGGAAGTTTAAAGCAAGGTCATTGAGCTGTTGCTCCGAAAAGTTCGCTCCGCTTAAGCCCAGGCGAAGCACCGGAACGTTTGAAGCGCTAAAACTCAGGATTAACGGAGGCGTTTCTCCAGGTGGCAATTGCTTCAAAACCGCCTGCGAAGCGGCCGTCAATTGGGCCATCGCTACCGGAACGCTTGCATTCGGTTGCAAGTAGATTTTGACGACCCCTATCCCGTTGTATGAAGTGGACTCAATGTGTTCAATGTCGTTGACGACGGTCGTCAGGATCCGCTCATAGACCGAAGTGATACGGTTGGAGAATTCCTGGGCCGGCATACCGGTAAAATTCCAGATTGCCGCGCAAACCGGGATGTTGATATCCGGAAATATATCCTTTGGCGTCCGTAGAATGGACAGAACGCCGGCGATCAGAATAAAAATCGCCAGCACAATGAAAGTGTAAGGTCGTCTTAAGGCTAATTGGACGATCCACATAGATTATCTTCTCCCAGCTCATTACTGGATCGCATAGGTTAGTCCAAAAAATGGATTCGTCTAGTTGACCAGTCGGTAAACAGAGACAATAGCGGAACAGATCGTACCTGCCAGAACATTCATTGGAACGATTCGCACTTGTTTTAGGAGATTTCGACTGGACAGATTTTCTCAATCACGCGTTCCGCCTTGTAAGCGAAGGCTCCAGCCTTTGCCTTCGCGGCGTGCCATACAGCAAAAGCTGGAGCTTTCGCTTACGCGGCAGCGAAGCCGGACGCTTCGCCGATTGAGAAAATCTACCGATAACGTTCTCGAAATTCCCGAGGGCTGCTCCCTTCGACCTGTCGGAAAAGCCGGGTGAAATAAGATGCGTCGTCAAATCCGAGCTGGTACGCAATCTCGGAAATGTTGAGGTCGGAATGCGCCAGAAGACGTTTCGATTCAAGAATCAGCCTCCCTCGAAGATGCTCAGTGAGGTTTTTTGCGGTCTCCTGGCGAACCAGCTGATTGAGCCAGCTCCGGGACACCCCAAGAAATTTTGCAACCTCCGAAGCGCTCGCCAACTGGTAGGGACGGGCGCTTAGGCTGCGCAGGAATCGCGCAGTTAAGGCCGAATACTTATGAAAAGCGTTGGGAGCAGTGTGATCCGGTAAACAGCGCCGAATCTCAACGAAAAGGAGGCGCAGCAGAGCGGCGGTAGCAGCCCGGTACCCTTCTTGCTTCGAATTAAATTCTTCAAATATCCGTTTGCAATAACAGTCGACTCTCTCGACGGAAGACTCAGGTACCACTAAGACCGGACGATATTGCGCGGGATCAAGCGTCGGACATTCTTGAAAGAGATTGACAGAATGTCCCTCCGTCTCGAGAAAATCTTCTTGGAACGAGAGAATGAACCCTGCGGCCGGATTCTGCGTCCCGAAAGTGTGGACACTACCCGGTGGAACGAAGACCAGTGCGTGCGCCTCAATCGGCAATTGATCGAAATCGATGGTGAAGGATGGGGCTCCGCGTTTCATCCAAAATACCTGGTAAAAATCATGCCGGTGCGGACGCTGCCGATTTTGGCGGAGCTGTAGCCCCTCTTCAAGAGTGCCGACATGAAGCTTTTCTTGAGCCCCGGCTAAGTAATCGGAAAATGAAAAGACCGCAGGTTCGACCTTTTTCGGGTTCGGATTTGCATTCACCAACTTGGCCACAACGTTTTGGGATGACAGATAATTACGCTACGCAGAGCACGGCCGCTGAAGCGGTGTACCCGTGGAGAAACGCTTTTCCGCTCACCGGCCCGATCTCTCCGTTGCAGAAGAATCCGGCGAGAGGAAGATCTCCCAAAATGCTCGCGAGCGTTTCGGCGTCGTGGTCCGAGGTACCGAAAAGCCCCTTACCTCGACCGGCACAGGAGAAAAGCAAGATGCCAATCGGGCCCGATAGACCTTTTTTGACGTGTTCCGAAGCGAGAACCAAGTCTTCCCGGGCGGATTTCGAATCTCGCAACTGAAATTGCACTGTCTGACCGACTCTGGGGTAAGCGCCGACTGCGAGCGCACCGATCTGCGGGTCAGCACCCAAGATGTTGCGGATCAAAAAATCTCCCTGTTTGAAGTCGTCGATATACTCAGAGATTGCGAGACCGAGGAACAAGTTGTTCCGAACGGAAACGCGTTGGTCGGCCGGAATACTCAGGAAGGCCGCCTCTAAGGCTTGATAAGCGGGCAGATTTCCGATCTCCAGGATCAAATTCTCTTCGGCTTTGGTGATCGGCGAGGGATCGCCGATAGGCCGGCATCCCTGGCTGACCAGAGGCCGAACCACGAGTCCCTGTTTCAACGCGATCGCCAGTAACGGAGCAGTGGAGACATCCCCGTCCCGCAGGAGAAAAATCTCGGAGTTGGTGGCGCTAGCCAGTCCGCCGAGAATGGGAATATGCGGATAGGCTGCACTCCATTCATTCAGCCAGCTCTCAACGCCCCCGAAATATGGGTTGGCGAGGACGAGCCAAGAACGTACATCCTCGGCCGAAAAACCGGTGGCCTCGTGCCAGTACTCCGCTCCGGTGGATTCTTCAGCCTGAGCTTCGCTGATTTGGACAACCGCAAAGCTCTCGGAAGGAAGAGAAAACAAGATCAGACTGAACCCGGGTTGATGTTCGATTTCCCGTCTGCTTCCGATGAAGCCCCATCCGGAACATCCTACCAATTGCGGCACATGGCCGTGTAGCCGGATCAACTCTAGAGTGTCTTCGACGTGGGGTCTCCATTCCTGCGTCAGAAACAAAAAACCGAGAGACGCGTTTGTTCCGATCTCGTGCCGCAGCCTTTCAGCAACTTCAACCACCGCTTGCTCGGAGTATTTTCCGACAAAAACCCGCGATGCTGCTCTCGGTGTCATCAAAGGCAATCTACGAGATGGAACCCGAGATTCAAAACCTCGATGATGAATTCGTAAACAAATCGTCTGGATGGATCTTGAGGAAATTAGAGGTTTGCGGCTATCTGAAGGAGAGCATGCGGATCGTGATCACTGGTGGACCCAGCAGCGAGCCGATCGATCAGGTGCGGGCGATCACCAATCGATCGACCGGCGAGTTGGCTGTCAAGCTCGCGCGAAGAGTTGCGGCTTCAGGGCACAGCGTCGAGTTGTTCCTGGGCCAGGGTGCGATCTTTCGCTCTGAGACCGCAAAATATTTTTGGACCAATGAGGACCTCTATCGGCTACTAAGCGATGTCGTTGAGCGTCACCATATCCATGCCGTTTTTCACGCTGCTGCACTGTCGGATTTTGGAGTTGCGAAACTGGACATTCGAGGGGGACACCCGGGTGCCGCGAAGATTTCAAGCGATGCTGAATCCATCCAACTGCGGCTTGTTCCCAAACCGAAGTTGATTCTCCGGCTCCGCGAATTGTTTACGAACGCCTACATCGTGGGTTGGAAGTTCGAGTTGGACGGCACGCTGGAGGATGTTGTGCGGGAAGGCATTCAACAGATCCGGCTCAACCGGACTAACGCGTGCGTGATCAATGGAGCCGCTTTTGGCCCAGGATTTGGTTTTTGTACTGAGAATGGTTTGGTGCACACGACGGAGACCAGGGATGCATTGACAGATTGGTTGGTGGAGATGCTTGATCGCAACGCGCTAGCAGGCGATGGGGGCGAAAGGGACGCGGTCCCGCGCGATCCGGCGGCGCAGGTCTGAAGGTGAAATCTGTTGCATCCAGGTCGCGATGAATTATCCTCGAGACTTCTCAGAAGTATGCGCGATTAGCTCAGTGGTAGAGCGCTTGCTTCACACGCAAGAAGTCGCAGGTTCGAACCCTGCATCGCGCACGTATTTGCGAAAGATTCGCCCGCCAGAACAATTCTGGACACTGGTTGGGTGAAGCCTCTAAAATTTTACTTTCCAGCAACATTCAGTTGCCGTCCTGGCCTGGATCGGCCCCAACTAACGATCCCCTTTTGAACGGCGAGGCCGGTGGCGGTGTCTGATATCACTGGTTAAGGCGATCCGGGTTCGCGTGCAGAAGTCTCTCAAACTCCTTGGTTGTACGGAACCCGGATCACTTCTTCAATAACAAATATCGTCAAGGGAAGCTCAAATCCGCCACCGCCGGCCAAATCGATTTACTCGCGGCGGTTTCGATACTCGGACACAATCTCCGCAATCAGCCCCCCAATATCCGGCCTTGATCTGCCAGGGGATAGTCGTCTTAACGCTTCAGATCGCAACCATTCGGCCGCAACAGGGGAGGGTCCACAATCCTCAAGACTCCGCGCGGAGTTGGCATTCGCAGCTCAATATCTTCCAGTCGCACGCCGTCGATCAACACCCCTCTTTTGGGTAATCAACAAACGCTCTTTCGGTTCATAGAGATTCTCCGTGCCGAATGATAGGGTTACTCTATGCATCAAGTCCGGACGCCTTCTGCACTTCATCTTAAACAACGCGGCCGGATCCGATCGCTCGATACGATGACTGTGGGGAAGAGGCGTATGCCGTCGCAAAACCTCATCCACGAACCCAAAAAACACAGATGAAATATCCAACTCCACGCACGCGCCGAATCTTCTTGGCAATCTGGAACGGTCAAAAGCGCATCATAACCCGCCAGCAATCTCCGGACGCGGCAATCGCCTTTCTGGAGGCCTGTAAGTGATCTAGAGCCTGGTTTCTAACATAACGCACCAGGATCATGAGCAACCAGGTCTATTACATACTCGCCCGCGTGGGAGCCAATAGCATCGGTCTCTATGTCGAATCGTCCGACTTCGATTCCGCCTACGATGTCGCAGAAGAGCGCATTGCGCAAAGCTACAAGGGTCCGTTCACCGTCCAGGCTCTTCAGCTCATCAGAGATCGGAACACGGCAAATTTGCCAACTGCGGAGTCCCGCTGACCGGTCGGAAGGCTAACCAAGACCTCTTTCCGGCTTCACCGGATAACCGGATTCTCGAAGCGCGGCATAACGCTGTCCCGCCGCACGCTTCAGGCGTGACAGCGAGTCAACCGGTCCAGCGTCGAGATTGTGGCGCATAATGGCCCGAGTGATAGCACTGCGCCAACCGTTGGCGAAGCCAAAGTTGCATTGGCACAAGAGCGATCGGTTAATCCATGGTTTCCGCGTTCGCCGTTTGGCGTCTAGCACCTCGGCCTGACTTTTCTTGTCCCGAACGATCACAGAGTTTCGCGGATCGACTACCGTTACACCGAGCGTACTGTCGTCTTCACGCTCGAACAAAACCTTTGTCTGATCTTTTGAGATCTTGCGGATTCTGACACCCTCGCCCCGTCAGGATTCAAGGGCGACTCAGATCAGCGCATACTAACTTTCTGCCGGAGATCGAAAATACTGTGTGCAGAGCCTTTTCACATAGCGGTCGCTCAAGCTGTTCAGCGCCAACCGTGCCAAGGAAAATTTCTCCGCGAGCGTTCCAAGAACCGGTTTCCATTGGGTTTGATCCGTTTCCCGCGCAGCGACGTGGTAGAAGCGTTTTCCCGTCTGCTCGTAATCTTTTAGCGTGCGCTTGGCTGAGAACATGTTTTTTCGGAAACCTGAAGAATGAGCTGCATGTTCAGGGAAAATACCGCTAAGAAACAGCGCAATATCGGCAATTCGTTTATAGAGCGCCGGTCGCATCTCCGGGTCAATGATGCGAGCCAACTCGACCATGTCATCCAAGTCGATGTCGGTGAAGCGTCTTTTATGCCATGTGCCACGCTCCTTCCAGTAAATGATTCCGCTGTTTGTGCGGGCAAAGGAAGAAAGCATTTCGGATAAATAGTCACGTGTTTGTTTGTCCGAGAGCATCTCCGCCACTGCCGGACCCGCAAAGACCGGGATACGTTTTCCCTTGGTATCCACGTCAAGGACATACGCCTCCTTTTCCAATTCCCTTCGCAATCGGCGCAGGAGTGCCGAAAAAAGCATGTGTGGAGTTACGCGTACCAAGGCTTCCTCATCACGAAAGAGTCGTTCCGTAAGCTTCGGATCATCGAGCATGGGCTCCAAAAGGTCTTCTTTATCGCGAATAAGGTTTACAATGTGGTCGTAGTCGCGCCGGTTGGTCGCTACAGTTTCCACTAGGAAACGCAAGTCGGACTCGCTCAAGTGCAGCATCGTTTTGCTCCAACGAAGATCGTGCGTTGATCTTTTCACTTGTAAAGTGGATTCAATGGTTTCCGCCTTCGGTCGTTCGGCGTCCAGCGCCTCAAAGCATTTCTCTTTCCGGGCTGACATTCGCCGAGTTCCGATCCGTGGTGTTTGACCTGTCCCTCGTTTCTCGTCGTCGGATCGATGGGGCGTAGCGACTAATCAAGAGCCAGGCAAAAATTTTGTCGCTATCGGGAATAAAAAAGGGGTCACGACTGGTCTTATTAGTTGGCGGCTATTATGTTGTCGCGGCGATTGTCGGCTATACCAAAATCGTGCTGTACGAAACTTAATACTAAATCTCAAAGAGCGGACCGAACTGGGTCCCTCCAACGTGGACTCCGGAGCTTCAGGGGCTTCTCTGGATCTTACCTGAACCTGGGAAAGAGCTTGGTGCTTTCTCAATTGAGCATTTCATATGAAACCATTACACGTTTTTCGCTGGGTTATGTCAGCGGCCATCGTTGCTCTATTGCCGGCAACGGTCCAGATCACGGCTGCCCAAAGCATGGGAGGGGGACACGGCGGCATGCGGATGGCACCGAATTTTTCTAGTGGTCGCGGATTTGGACATTTCGACCGCCGTCATGACTTCGCATTTCGGCATCATGGCGATGACCATTTCTTCTTTAGCCGTCAAAATCGTTTCTTTTTTCAACATTTTGCTTGGCCTTTTTACTCGTATCCCTACTACGATCCATTCGCCTATTCCTATTTGGAATACGCACCGGATTACAACTATCAGTATTTGGACGATTCCGCCGCGCCTGTGCAATCGGAATCCTTCAGTCGCGTCGCCGACAATGACCCGATTGTCATTGTGATCAACACGGGCAACTCCCGGCCCAGGGATTCAAGCTCTAATACCGGGTGCGTCAATAGCGGCTACAGTCCGACCCACGCAGGAGGGGAACAAAGAATAGTCACCCAGGATCCGAACAAGAAAGTCGGACCGCGAACCGATCCAACGATGCTCGTTCCTCTAGCGGGTCCGGAAGCTACTCAGACAGCAAAAAGCACTCAGACGACGCCACAAACGCAGGCCGGAATGTTTGGTAAGCTTGTGCTCGTCGGTTGGCTGCAGGACGCTGGAAAGGATGTGATCTTTGTCCAAAATACCGAGACGAACCGCGTTCAGGAGATCACCTCCGAGCCCAACAAGGACAATTTCAGGATCGTTGAGGTACACCCAAACGCAAATCCGAAGTTGTTCGAAGCGATTATCTCGAACGGAAGCGAACAAGGACTGGTCAGGTGCCGTTTATAAACTCCGGTCGCCAGACGATCCACTGCCCTCGACGGATGTGGCCCTGGGCCGCTTCCTGAAAGCGCCTCCCCGGACACAGCCGTGGACTGGGTAGACTCGTGCAGGGGAAATAGGAGCGTTCGCAGAAGGCTGTGGTTAGTCAGGCGTTAGCAGTTAATTCGTGGAGCAGGCCACGGTTTTTCTCCTCGGGCTCCGGAATTGAAATGCAGAAATAAAAAGGCCTGGGATTTTCGTACCAGAGCGGTAGCCTTGGGTGAGCTCAAACACAACTGCCATGTCTCTCATCGAAACCGTTTTCCTCTTCGACCTGGATGGTACACTGATCGATAGCGTGTACCAGCACGTGCTCGCCTGGAGAGAGGCTCTGGATCAGGAGGGGATAGACTTGTCGGTCTGGCGCATTCACCGCAGGATCGGCATGAGTGGTGGCCTATTTACCAACATGCTCCTAAGGGAAACCGGCCTTGAGATCAGTCCGGAGCGTGTAGAACGGCTTCGCCAACGGCACGCCGAGGCTTATACCCGGTATTGCCATCAGGTGCGCCCTCTGCCCGGCGCACGCGAACTTCTCAAATACTTGAAAGAAAATGAAAGTCCCTGGGCAGTCGCGACCAGCGGTCGAATGGAGACGGCCAAGCTGAATTTGGACGTGCTGGGCATCGATCCGGCCTTGGTTCCCGTGGTGACTCGGGATCAGGTCAAGTATGGCAAGCCTGATCCCGACCTTTTTCTAGCGGCGGCCGATCGTCTCGGCGCCAAGATCGAGCACTCCGTCGTGATTGGCGATGCGATCTGGGATATGCTGGCCGCGCGTCGGGCGAGAGCCCTTGGCGTTGGATTACTTTCCGGCGGCTATGGGCAGGATGAACTCGAACGCGCTGGAGCTGTACGGGTTTACGAAGATCCCGCCGACCTGCTCAGACATCTTGATGAAATCGGTACTCGTCGTTGACGCGGTCCTCTCTCAGTTCCGATCTTCATCCCCAGAACCCCATCTGACTTGAGGATCCGTGCCACCCGCTTGGCAGTGCTCAATCGCGAGAGTATCAGCCTCAGTCGCCGACCGCTTGCCATGGGAGCATGGGGACAGGTCAAATATCGCATGCGCGGAGTTCCGATCCGTGAAGTTTGACCTGCCCCTCGTTTCTCTCGGGAGGGGTCACCGAATAGGGGACAGGTCATGGGACAGGTCAACAAACAGGCTCCGGATCCGTGATGTCTGACCTGTCCCTCGTTTCTTGCCGTGATGTCTGACCTGTCCCTCGTTTCTTGCGTCCCTCCTCGTTATCGGGTCTTTCGAGAGGTTTTCTATCGGCAGTTTTTTTTATTCTCCTCTTGGGAGCAAACAGAAAGGGAGAGCAAACAGAAAGGGACAGGTCAAAAAACAGGGCTCAGGTCAAAAAACAGGGACAGGTCATGGGACAGAAGGAGGGACAGGTCGACAAGCAGAATGCAGGTCATGGGACAGAAGGAGGGACAGGTCGACAAGCAGAATGAGGTCAATAATCGAATGGCAGCATTTTTATATTACGCTTTTGTACGGTGTTGTATATATTTTGCCCAATCCATGCGTTTCCCACGAGTCAAGGCTGAGGGTCAGAGTTTTTACCACTGTGTTTCCAGAGTGGTCGATGGCCGCTTCATCTTCCAGACCTCGGGGCACGGTTCTGTCGAGGCAGAGAGATTTTTGCAGCTCATGCGACGCTTGGAGGCTTTTAGCGGCATTGTGATTTTGAACTACGCTCTAATGGCTAATCACTTCCATCTACTCTGTGAGGTCCCAGAGCCCAGGACCTTGTCCGAGGCCGAGTTACTTCAGCGCGTCGAAGCCGGATTCGGTCCGGCGCGTCGTGAGGCCCTCGAACAACAAGTGGCTCGATGGCGCCAGCAGCCAGATGGACTCGATCAGATCCAACGCCTCCTGGAACCCTATCGCAGGCGCATGAACGACATCTCGATCTTTATCAAAGAGCTCAAAGGCAGCTTTGCTCAGTGGTTCAACCGCCGCCATCGCCGTTACGGAGCATTATGGGCCGAGCGCTTTAAGAGCGTTCTGCTCGAAGGGGGCGAAGCACTGGCAGCGCTGAGTGCTTACATCGATCTTAATCCGGTTCGGGCTGGTCTGTGTGCCGACCCTAAAGATTATCGTTACTGCGGCTATGCGGAGGCGCTCGCCACCGATTCGTCTGTGGCTCGCCAGGGCATCAGAACCATACTGGATCAACCGGAGACGATTTCCTGGAACGAAGTCAGTCGGCAATATCGCAAGCACCTGTTTTTGAAAGGCAGCGCCAACAGCAAGCGGCCCGCCTTTGACCTGGCAACGGCTCAACATGTCGTTGAGCAGCAGAACGGGGAACTCTCTTTGCAGGAACGCTTGCGGTGCAGGATTCGCTACTTCACTGACGGGGTGATCCTGGGGAGTCAATGTTTCGTTGAATCACACTTTGACCGCCTAAAGCAAAAGCTTGGCTACCGCCGCCGGCAAGGCGCAACATCCTTAAAAGCTCTGGGTTCGCCTAGTCTCTGGGTCTTTCGCGACCCTCGAGTCCGACTCAGCGGCTGAGATCATTCCAGTTTCGGCCAACCAAGCGAACCCGCCTCCTCGTCATCGGGTCTTTCGAGAGGTTTCCATCGGCAGTTTTTTTTATTCGCCTCTTCGGGACTCTTGCGAGTTTGATTTCGATTCCAAGGCCTCGCAAAGCTCTCAGTTCAAAAGCCTCTCCTTGTTCTAGATCCTTTTCCATTCTCTCTCGCTTTCCACTTCTTCCTCTTATCTTGCCTGTCCT
>Ga0210384_10008383_pt1 | contig 10773 bp, 5 predicted proteins | sample IncBWH2MmetaG_FD_160574 | JGI IMG/M metagenome (GOLD analysis project Ga0210384, IMG submission 160574) | Forest soil microbial communities from Barre Woods Harvard Forest LTER site, Petersham, Massachusetts, United States - Inc-BW-H-2-M | ecosystem: Environmental > Terrestrial > Soil >...
CCCCGAAGATATCGCCATCATGGCGGACAGTTCCATCGCCTTCGTTCGCAGCGCCAGCGAAGCCCGCATCTCCGTCGTCGACTTGCGTCGTGGCGTGCTTCTTACGCATCTCGAACTCGCCGGCCGTCCCACGCAGATGCTGCTCAAGCCCGACGGTGGCGAACTCTACCTAATCTCACCCGAAGCTCACGGCCTGCAGGTAATAAACACCGCCACGCACGAAGTTGGCGACTACATGGTGCTGGGTTCAGCGCCCACACGCGCTATCCTCAGCGCCGACGCCAGCCTGATGTACGTCTCCGACACCGCAGCCAACCGCATTATTCCCGTCGATATCGTGGATCGCCGCCTCGACCGGGACCCCGGCAAAGGCTTCCCCGTCCCCGCCGGCCAATCCCCCGCAGCGCTGCGTTTCGATCCCCAGGAAAATCTTCTCCTCGCCGTCAACCACGACTCCGGCGACATCTCCATCATCCGGGTCCGCACCAACTACCTCGTCACCATGATCCCCGTCGGCGACAACCCCACCGACCTAGCCGTCAAACTTTTCTAATATTTCTAATCGCATCGCGCGCCATAAACAGTCAAAAGGTCAAACAGCCAGATCTCCTCATGTTTTTTTTGGATTCAGGGATGCGAGACAACGCAAGCTCCGACATTGACTAACGAGAATAAGGTTTGTTAATGAAGTGCTTTCGCCGAGTGGGAGGGTTCGGTCATGGACCAATCAAAAATCTTAGCCACCTTCCTGGGGGGAAAGGTTCACGTCGTCAAAGGCGATATCACCCAGCAAAACGTAGATGTGATCGTGAACGCCGCAAACAGCACCCTGTTAGGCGGGGGCGGTGTCGACGGAGCGATTCACGCGAAAGGAGGGCCAAAAATATTGGAAGCATGTCGTGAGATACGCCGCACGAGCTTTCCACGCGGCCTGCCTACTGGCGAGGTTGTTCTTACTACAGGAGGTCAACTCCCCGCGCGCCATGTGATTCATACCGTCGGCCCGATTACAGGAGTCGGAGGGGAACCTGACGCATCCAAGCTTGCGGCCTGCTATCGAAACTCCCTCGCCCTGGCAGCCAACCACGGTCTTCGTTCCATTGCCTTCCCGGCCATTTCAACCGGGGCTTACGGCTATCCAGCGGAGCTCGCCGCTTCAGTAGTTTCGGAAACGATCGAATCCGTCCTGTCTGCAGTGGCTCCGGTGGACCATATACGTCTGGTCTTTTTCAATGAAGCCGACGCGAGAACATTTCTAAAACATCAGACATTCACGGCTGCAGGATAAGCGCAAAAATACTTTGCTGCGAGAAACCGCTCGACGTTGGAACTACTTCTTCGAATCTGCTTCGACCGTCTCGATGTCCCAGGCGGCGTGCTCTTCGCCGAAGCTCACGTCCAAAAATCCCGACGCGGGCAACACGTCCACTGGCAGCCCGCAGTGCCACAGCGCGACTCCCAGCCGCAAGTGCGTCTTCCCCGCGATATCCAGCGCTTCGCGCCGAATCGCCACTTCCAAAATGCGATCAAAAGCCACTTCCGCAATATCTTTCGGATTCAGCAGACAAAGATTTTTTCTTTCCACCGCGAACTCACGCAAATGTCCGCGCCCGATCTTCGCCACTATGGTCAATTCCTCCGCGCCCACAATGCTGATGCGAAATTCCGTATCTTCCAGTTCCGCCAACACCTCAGGAAAGAGATCCACGCGCACGCAGAAACGCTCTTCCTCGAAGCCATAACGCAGCTCATGCAAATAAAAAATGCGCCCATGCATCGAGCCGCCGCGCCGCTCCGGAGAATACAAACCCGCGCCCAGCCACTCGAAATAAGAACTGTCCCGTCCGTCCACACGCACGTTTACAAATCCCGTGGGCGCCAGTTCGAGCGCATGCTCCGGTTTGCGCTTGATGGGCTTGGCCAATTCGGCAGGCGGCACGCGCCCGAGCGCCAGGTAAACTCCCGTCAAATGCTTGCGAAACAAAGCGTCGAACTCCGCGTCATTCGCGGTACTGTGCTCCGGTCCGAACCACCAAGTCCAGTCGCTGCCTTCCGCTGCCAGGATCGATTCGTACGCAGTGCTGAGCGCCGTGGCTAGAGGGGCGTCGGCGTGCCCCTCTCTCCCGGACTCCACCGCTTTCGCGTAAGTCTCGCGCGCATCCCACAACAATTCCCACGCGGCAACGTCTTCGCTGTGACCGATCCATACATCGAAGTTCGCATTAATCCACGAGGCCGGAAAAATTCCCGCGGTCACCGGCACATCGCCCGCTGCTGCTATGGCTTCGGATGCCGTCAACGCGCGAAAATCCTGGTCACTCGCCACGCGTCCGTAAAATTCACGCAAAAATTCGCGGCCATTACCTGGATAATATTCCCATGCATTTTCGCCATCCAAAAAAATACCAATGGTCAACGGCTGCTCGCCTTGCACTCGTTCGCCTAGGTGTCGCAACCGCCCATGCAGATCGGCCGCCGCCGCTTTCGAATCCATGCGGCTATACACAAATCCTATCAAGTCCGACAAATGGTGGTCGCGAAATAATCCAGTTATGCCGCCGCTTGGCGTTTGCACTCGCCACGGCTTATACAGCCGTTCCGCATTAGCGGGAATTCCCGCCCCGTCGCGAAAAAATCCCACATTCAACGTGCGTCCGAGCACTCCTTCATCCGTGCCAAACCATTTAAATCCTTCTTCCGATGCAATCGCCAGCGTTTGGTCCGAGACCGATCCTTCCGAAGGCCACAATCCTGCTGGCTTCACTCCAAAAACGCGTTCATGATATTCGCGCGCCCTCCGCAATTGTTCGCGCGCATCTTCCGGACGCCGGAAGGCGCGACGCGGCAACGGCGTAGAGGGATTCGCCACCCGCGCAATATCCGAATCGCAAATTAACGGTAGGATCGGATGATAAAAAGGCGTTGTGCTGAGTTCGATCTGCCCGCGCCGTGCGGCCTCCCGGTGCGCAGGCAACACCAATCCAATCAGCTCAATTTCCTTAGCGCTCAGCGCCTCTTTATCGCTCTCCGTGAAATCTCTTCCCTTCGACGCCAGCCTGCTGACCACTTCATCTTTCTCGAGCCAGGACTCTTCCATCCACGCCAGTTGTGATAGCAGCTGCAGATCCCGCCAATCGCGCACCGTAAATGTCACTTGCGCCTGCGCGCCGTCAGCGGGGCGCGACCATTCATACAACTCCACAAAGCGCTTCCACCGCGACATCAACCGCTCGTGATTTACCTGAAAAGCCCGCGCCAGAATCTCGATCTTGTCTTCTTTGGTCAGTTTCTCGGCATTCTTGAAAGCCAGCGAAAACCACGGTTCCGTGAATTTGCCGCTGGCATATTCTTCCAGTTGCATTCCCAGCGCCGGTACAACGTTGAACGAGGCGTGAAATCCAGGAAATTCCTCCAGCACTTTCACCATTCCAAAATAATCCTTCGTGGCATGCAGCCGCGTCCACGGCAACACATACCGCCCGGTTTCCGGGTCGCGATATTGCGGCTGGTGCATGTGCCACAACACCACCAGGTTCACTCGATTCATCTTCTACACCGCTCCTGTCTCAATTCTTCGCGCGTGTTACACTCACCGTTCGCCACATGCGCATATTGGACCGTTACATTGTCCGCGAAGTTTTTCGTCACGCGCTCCTCGGACTCATCGTCTTCACCTTTGTCTTCTTCGTCCCTCAGCTGGTCCGTCTCATGGAGCTTTTCGTCCGCCACACCGGCTCGGGCTCCCAAATCCTCAAGCTTTTCCTTTGCCTCTTTCCGGCGGTTTTCACTTTTACGATTCCCATGGCCGTGCTTATTGGCGTACTGCTCGGACTTGGCCGCATGTCCGCCGACAGCGAAATCATCGCTCTCACCGCCCTCGGCATCGGCAGGCGCCGCATCCTGCTTCCCGTAGGCGTCCTGGCCGTGGCGGGCTTGATCGTGAGTCTGATTATGGCTCTCTGGCTTTCCCCCTTAGCTCTGCGCACCTTTCGTTCCATTGAAGCCAATTTAATAGCTTCCCAAATCTCTTTCCAGGTGCAACCTCGCGTATTTGACGAACGATTTCCTCAACTAATACTTTACATTTCAGATGTGGCTGCCAGCGGCACTCTCTGGCATGGTGTGTTCTTAGCCGAAACGGGTGCCGAGAGTGGCTCGCGTTTAACCTTGGCGGAGCGCGCCATTGTCATCCCGGATCCCAATCACGGCACTCTGCAGCTACACCTTCAAGGCGGCTCTACCCACGAGTTTTATCGCGATCGCCCTGACCGCTATTCCGTTACCGCTTTTGGCCAGAGCGATTGGCCCATCGAAGTTAACAACCTCATGCCCGCCACGCAGCGGCCGATCAGTAATCCGGAGCGTTCTCTCCGCAGTCTTATAGCAGATCATGGCCATGGCTGGCGTGAATCTCGCGTGGAGCTTCATCGTCGCCTCGCATTTCCCTTCGCTTGCCTGGTCTTCGCGCTGGTAGCCGTCCCCATCGGCGCGCAACCGCGTCGCGGAGGTCGCGCCGCCGGCTCGCTGATCGCCGTGGCCATGATCGCGGGATATTATCTTCTTTTCGTTACCGGCGCGGGACTCGCCCGCCAGGGCACCCTCCCGCCGGCGATTGGCATCTGGATGGCCAATCTGATTCTCGCCGCGTTCGGCATCATCCTGCTACCACGTATGGAACAATTCCGCGGCGAGAGCCAGTGGCTGCATCCGAGCGGTTTCATCAGAACTCTGTTGCGTTTTCTCCGCCGTAAAGCGCGTGCGCGCACCGCCGCGATTCGCAAGCTCGGCCAGCCCCTCAACGGGTCCACGGGTTTGAACGGCAATTCTCATCAACCGGTCCCCGGCGGCAGCATTCCCCGGCTTCTGGATATTTATATTCTTCGTCGCTTCACCGTTTATTTCGTGCTTATCATGGCCGTGTTCGTCTTTCTATTTGAGACTTTTACTTTCTTCGAGTTGCTCGATGACATTGCGCGCCACCACGCAGCCTTTCTCGTCGTCATCAATTATTTTCGTTACTTGACGCCCTATCTGGTGTACAACCTCGCTCCCCTTGGCGCGCTCGTTTCCGTGCTGGTAACGCTGGGCGTCATGAGCAAGAACAACGAAATTGTAGCCATCAAAGCCAGCGGCATCAGTCTGCATCGTTTGGTTATTCCACTCCTGGTTGCAGGCATCGTTCTAGCCGGCGCCATGCTGCTCGTCAACGAAACTTACCTTCCCTATGCCAACCAGCGGCAGGACTCCTTGCGCAACCAGATCAAAGGCCGCCCGCCGCAAACTTACACTCATCCGCAGCGATGGATTTTCGGCGAAAATTCCAAGATTTATAATTACGATCTCTTTAGTCCCCTGCAGAATCTGTTTGGCGGCCTCAGCGTCGTAGAAATCGATCCCGCTACGTTTAACGTTCGCCGACGTATTTTCGCCACGCGCGCGCACTGGTCCGCATCGCAGAAAATCTGGCTCTTGGAATCAGGTTGGGTTCGTGATTTTTCTGGTGGTTCCATCACGCGTTTCGATCAATTCAACGTGCAGGCCTTCCCCGAGTTGACCGAGCCGCCCGAATATTTCAATCGTGAAGTTCGCCAGGCATTTCAGATGAACTGGTCGGAGCTCAACCGCTACATTGAAGATCTGCGTCGCGCCGGTTTCGATGTTGCCGGCCTGACCGTACAGTGGCACGTCAAAATTGCCTATCCGCTGATTGCACCCATCAGCATGCTGCTCGCTATCCCGTTCGCTTTCCTGGTAGGCTCCCGTGGCGCGGTTGGCGGAGTGGCCATCGGCATCGCCATAGGAATAGGGTATTGGAGCATTGCCCGACTTATGGAAGCGATGGGCGGCGTTGGACAACTCCCGCCGTTCTTAGCCGCGTGGTCTCCAGACCTAATCTTCTTTTTTATCGGGCTGTACTTTTTCTTCAAGATTCCTACATAGCAATACTTAAAGTAATACTTTAGGTCGCTCTCCCGAACGCCTTTACAAAACTGTCGACAAGCCGACAGTTCAGCTAAGACTTCACCTGCGCATAATCGGGAGATTTGTGAGGACTAACTCGTGTGGCTCCGACGTTGAAGACCAACCAGGTTCCCGCTGAATCCATCACGCGAGGGCTTTCCTGAATCCAAGCGGCGCCACTCTACTTGAGGCCGTGACCTTCCAGGACGATTAATTCCGCCGGGGGGCGAAACTTTCGCAAGAATTTGCGAAACATAGCCATAGATACCATCGGGGCCGTCCCACTTAAAAGTTTAAGCGCCAGTCTACGGTGACCGGCTCGCCAGCAGTAATGAAACGCCCATGCCGCCGCCCGCCCTCCGATGTATGCGTAGCGATCCGCTCTTCTTTCCTTCCCACCGAAATCCCCGTGGCGTTCAGAATCCGCCAGACGGATGAGCGCATTGGCAACTGCTTCAGTGTTTTTGGTGCTGTTTTCGCCGTGCTGCCGGTATGCGGAGATAAAAGGACTATCGATTAGGATGCTCTCCCCCCGCGTCCCGACCTTTAGCAATAAGGTGTTATCGTCGCAATACCAAGTTTGCGGTGTGCTGTTGCGAAGCCCTCCTACCGCGTCAAACACGGATTTCCGCACCACGATGCACATGGTCCCCACAGGCTTTGTCTTTGAAAGATAGTCTCGGTATTTGATAACCCGGATGGTACGGTCCATAGGTCCCGGTGGCGCCCCCTCGCCATCTTGAAAACGCGACATACTCCCCATCAGCAGCGTTGGTGTGCCAAAACTTGAGATGACCTTGTCCAAAGTCTCCAGCGCGAATGGAAACAAATAATCGTCGCTATCAAAAAACACCAGATATTCGCCTTGGGCGAGCGCCGCCGCCTTATTTCGAGCCACCTCTGGCCCTTGGTTGGGTTGTTGCAGAAGCTTTATGCGCGTCCCGTAAGAAACCAAGACGGCGGCAGACAGATCCGAAGATCCGTCGTCTATCGCGAATAGCTCATAATTCTTGAATGTCTGGGCAAGTACGGAGTCGATGGCTTGACCGACATAGTTCTGGCGGTTGTAAACCGGCATCAGAATGCTGAATCGATACTTCACACTGCTCCTGGCACACACCGAAAGCGCGGGATCGGGCGGGGGTTATTCCGCAGGTGATCGATTGTCATTCCAAGCAGTTTAACGGTGGGAGCAATGCCGTCGGCGCTAACTGCCTGGTGCCGTGGGGCCACGTTGCCCTCGCGGGTTTGCTTCGAGTGCAGGGGACCACATGAGCACCCGCAAACCAAGTCAATCATAAACTACTTAGGTAAAAAATCCTAGTCGGCAAGCGGTTCTTCTGGAAGATCGCTGTGGAGATCAAACGCTACACACGCGATCTGTACACATTCCGCTTAAACGCGCCCCGGTAATTGGATTCTACCCAGCACGCTTCGGCTGCATGAACATTCGTTCCATTCTTGAATTCGCCTGCTAATAGATGATTCGCAATTTGAAGCTCGTTGCGAAATTTTATTGTCGACGGGCTACGGCAGAAAACACTATCGGCTTTTCCCCGAGCGTGGGGTTCTTAAAATAAAATCAACGCCACAGCGGAATTAACCTGCTGCCTTGCTCGCCTTCTTGTTTCCACGCGTATTTTCTTCAATCACCGCCTGCGCCGCCGCCAAGCGCGCTATCGGCACGCGGAAGGGCGAAGCGCTGACATAATCCATTCCCAAGCCATGACAGAACTTCACGCTCTCCGAGTCTCCGCCATGCTCTCCGCAAATCCCCACTTTGAGCTTTGGCCGCGTCTCTCGTCCACGCTCTGTAGCCCAGCGCATCAGCATCCCCACTCCTTTAATGTCAAGCGTTTGAAATGGGTCTGCGCTAAACACGCCGGCTTTTTTCTCGTCTACGTAGTCGGGCAGAAATCGCCCGGCATCGTCGCGCGAGAGACCCATGGTGGTCTGCGTCAGGTCGTTCGTCCCGAACGAGAAAAATTCTGCAACCTCGGCAATCTCGTTGGCCAGCAACGCCGCTCGCGGCAACTCGATCATAGTGCCCACTAAATATGGCAGCTTCACGCCAGCTTTCTTGATCAGATCGTCGGCCACTCTTCGCGTGGCCTGTTCAAGTATCTGCAGCTCTTTTCTATCCAAAACCAGCGGATGCATTATCTCAGGTAACACTTTAACTCTGCCCCGCTGGCATTCGATGGCGGCCTCGATGATCGCGCGCACCTGCATCTCCAGAATTTCTGGATAGGTAATGGACAACCTACATCCGCGGTGGCCCAACATGGGGTTTGCTTCGTGGAGCTGCTCCACTCGCCGCGCCACTACGTCCACTTCCAGTCCCAACTCCTTCGCTAACTCCTGCTGCTTGGCTCTTTCGTGTGGCACGAATTCATGCAGCGGGGGATCGATTAGTCGGATGGTCACCGGGAAACCGTCCATGGCTTGAAATATGCCCACGAAATCGCGTCGTTGAAATGGCAACAGCCGGTCTAGCGCCTTTACGCGCGCTTCGCGAGTCTCGGCCAGGATCATTTCCTGGATGGCTCGTTGCCGCTCATGGCTTCTTTCTGGATGCTCAAAATCTGTAAAGAACATGTGCTCCGTTCTGCAAAGACCGATGCCTTCCGCGCCGAACTCCCGGGCCTTGCGCGCGTCCTGCGGCGTATCGGCATTAGTGCGCACGCCCAACCTTCGCACTTCATCGCCCCATTTCATCAGCGTGGCGTATGCCTGAGGCAACTTCGGCGTAACCAGCGGCATTTCGCCCGAGTACACCACGCCTTCGCTGCCGTCGAGCGTGATCCAATCCCCTTCTTTTACGGTTTTCCCTTTGGCCACCATAGACGACGATTTGTAATCGATCTGCAATTGCTCCGCACCCACGATGCAGCACTTGCCCCATCCACGCGCTACTACCGCAGCGTGACTTGTTTTTCCACCGGTGGCGGTCAGAATCCCCTGTGCCACGGCCATCCCGCCTACATCTTCGGGACTCGTTTCCCGGCGCACCAGAATTACTTTTTCGCCCCGCTCGGCCCACTCCTCGGCCTGTTGTGCTGAGAACACCACTTTCCCCACCGCCGCACCCGGCACGGCGTCAATTCCGTGAGCGAGAATGCGCGCCTCGAGTGATTTCTTGTCGACCTTGACGTCAATCACCGGATAGAACAGGCGTTCGATATCCTCCGACTTGATCCGCGTAATCGCTTCTTCCTTGCTGATTAATTTTTCGTTGGCCATATCCACGGCGATGCGGAACGCCGCCGCAGGCGTGCGCTTGCCCGTGCGAGTCTGCAACATATACAAGGTTCCGTCTTCGACGGTGAATTCCATGTCCTGCATATCGCGATAGTGATTCTCAAGTTTTACTCGAACCTTATCGAGTTGTGCGTAAACCTTCGGCATCGCAGTGGCCATTTCGCGCAGCGGCGTGGGCGTGCGAATTCCAGCCACCACATCTTCGCCCTGGGCATTCACAAGATAATCGCCGTAGAAAACTTTCTCGCCGGAACTTGGATCGCGCGTGAAGCACACACCGGTTCCCGAAGTGTCGCCGGTGTTTCCGAACACCATCTGCACCACGTTCACTGCTGTGCCCATGACTCCGGTAATCTTTTCGACGCGCCGGTAGGTGACCGCTTTCTCGGCCATCCACGAACCAAAGACCGCACCGATTGCTCCCCAGAGTTGATCCATCGGGTTGTCCGGGAAATTCTTGCCGGTCTTTTCCTTGAACAACGCCTTGTATTCCTGCACCAATTCCTTCCAGCCGCTCGCCGGAACGGCGGTATCTTCACGTACACCGAGTCTCTCTTTCAGCGCACGCAGCCGGTGCTCCAGGTCTTCCTTGGACATTTCCATCACCACCGTGGAATACATCTGCACGAAACGGCGATACGCATCGTAAGCAAATCGCTCGTTTTTCGTCGCGCCCGCCAGAGCTTCGACGCTGCGGTCGTTCAAGCCCAGATTCAATATGGTCTCCATCATTCCAGGCATGGATCGCGCGGAGCCCGAACGGACACTTACAAGCAACGGGGCCTTAGGATCACCAAGCTTCTTCTTGGCGACTCTTTCCAGTTGCGCCACGTGCTGGGCGACTTCCTTCTTCAATTCGGGCGGATACTTCTTGCCGTTTTTATAGTAGTAGTCGCAAGCCTCCGTCGATATTGTGAAGCCCGCCGGGACCGGAAGCCCGATCTTGGTCATCTCCGCCAGACCGGCGCCCTTGCCCCCCAAAAGATCGCGCCAGTCGCCGTTACCTTCCGCTTTGCCAGCTCCGAAGAAATACACCCATTTTTTCACTGTGACCCTCGATGTAGGATTTAAGATCAACGTCCAATTTAAAACTCAGAGATACAAAATTTCGAGCGTTGTGAGCCCTCATTCGAATCGACGGTCGCGATCCGAACCGAGCAAACTCGCCCTCAACCGTTACTTTCATTGTCGGTTCGCCGACATTTTCGCAAGTCACCATCGTTCGACCAGAAATATCGCAATCTAAACTATCGCCTTACATTGGACGCAGAGTCTCAAGGAGCTGCGGCCATAATCGAAAAATAGATTCAACCATTAGTCTAAGGTGTCGACACGTCGACATTCTTCTATGCCGCGTACCTTTCATCAGAAACCTCGAACCTAAAGCATCAAATTACATTTGTTGTATCAAACACCCGGTAATACGCTCGCGAAAAAGAATTCAAACCAGCACTTCAGATGTCGGCTCGCCGACATCTTTCCTGATTCTGTTCGTCTCCAACATTTCAACTGTTACTTCAAGTACGTGTACCAGGACTTCCGGGGCCGACG
>Ga0210384_10008384_pt1 | contig 10771 bp, 9 predicted proteins | sample IncBWH2MmetaG_FD_160574 | JGI IMG/M metagenome (GOLD analysis project Ga0210384, IMG submission 160574) | Forest soil microbial communities from Barre Woods Harvard Forest LTER site, Petersham, Massachusetts, United States - Inc-BW-H-2-M | ecosystem: Environmental > Terrestrial > Soil >...
AAGTGGCCGCAGCGGCTGTGGAATTTCGACAAGCATTACCAGTACATCGGCAACGCGGGCGGCTACGGAGTCGGCTACAACGCTCCTGCGGCCACGGGCGCCGCGCTTGCCAATCGCAAACATGGGCGCCTGACGGTCAACATCCAGTGCGATGGCGACCTGATGTACGCGCCCGGAGTTTTGTGGACCGCCGCGCATCACAAGATTCCGCTGCTGCACATCATGCACAACAACCGCGCGTATCATCAGGAAGTGATGCAGGTGCAGATCATGGCCGACCGCCACAGCCGCGGCATCTCGAACTGCGGCACCGGCACGACCATTACCGGCCCGGATGTTTCCTACGCCAAGCTCGCGGAGAGCATGGGCATGTACGGCGACGGACCGATCTCGGACCCCAAAGACCTCGGCCCCGCGATCAAGCGCGCCATCGAAGTAGTCAAGCGCGGCGAGCCGGCCCTGGTGGATGTCGTCACGCAGCCTCGATAAAGTAAAAACAGATGCCCGCGAAAAGGAAATGTGCGTGATGAGAGGGCCTGACCGTCGGGCGGAAGAGAGCGCGGTACTACGAATGGATTTCAACGCGAGCCATGTAGGGACTCCGAATCGATTCGTTGCCTTATTTCTTTTTATTTTTGCTGCGCTGCTATTCGGGATTCCCGTGGCGCGGGCGCAGCAGTCTTCCGACGCTCCTCCCACCGGCAACGCACAGAACGGAAAAAAACTTCTCATCAGCGACGGATGCTATGAGTGCCATGGCCGGGAAGGCCAGGGAGCGGCGCAAACCGGCGCGGCGCGCATCGGCCCTCCGCAACTTTCTTTCGAGGGATTTCAGAATTACGTTCGTAAGCCGACGAATCAAATGCCTCCTTACACCAGCAAAGCAGTTCCGGATCAGGACCTGGCCGATATCTACGCGTACCTGAAATCGATTCCGATGCCGCCCAAAGGGAAAGATATTCCTTTGCTGAACAAATAATCGCGTCGTGTGGAAGAATCGTTTGCTTGAATGAAGTCGAAAGAATCCATCCAATTGCTGCTATGACGCCTTCCCAGCGTAACGGTGTGCAAAATTATAAAACGATCTGGAAATTCGGAGGATTGAAGCTGTGGGAACTTTCGAGGAGCGTTATTCGTGACGCCATAGAGGATGATCTCGTCGGGCGCGCTTCCGGACTGGCCTTCGATTTCCTGCTGGCGCTCTTCCCGTTGTTGGTTTTTCTGCTCGCGCTGTTTGGTTTGTTTGCTACCCGAAGCATCCAATTGCGGACCGGCTTGCTGAGTTACTTGGCCGCTTTTCTCCCTCCCTTGGCTTTTCAACTTCTGAAAAATACAACGGAAGAGCTCGCCACGAACGCAAGCGGAGAAAAGTTGACGGTCGGCATTCTTGTGGCATTGTGGTTCGCTTCGGGAGGAGTGGCTTCGATGCTTTCCGCGCTGAACGTGGCGTATCGCATCAAGGAGGCTCGCTCCTGGTTCAAGGTGCGGGCGATCGCGCTCGGTTTGACGCTGATGATCTCGATTTTTATTTTTTCGGCATTGTGCATTGTGCTTGCAGGCGGGATGCTGATTGATTGGATCGGCAATGAACTTCACCTCGCTGCGGCGCTGGTTGCGATCTGGAAGGTGCTGCAATGGCCGGCGGCCGCGCTATTCGTGGTCTTCTCATACGCGCTGATTTATTCTTGCGTGCCAAATGCGCAGGGGAGACGCTGGTACTGGATCACGCCGGGTTCGGCGTTCGGTGCATTTTTGTGGCTCGCCGCGTCGGCCGGATTTCGAATTTATCTGCGCTACTTCAATACGTACACGGCAACTTATGGGTCTCTCGGAGCCTTGGTCATCCTGGTGGTTTGGCTGTACGTTGCGGGGCTGGCGTTTCTGATCGGAGGCGAAATCAACGCCAACCTGGAACGCGCAGTCATTGAAGATCGGAGTAAATGAAACGTGGAATATCGCAAAACGTTGGGCATTGCTGGAAGACCGGAAAAACGTTTAACACCGAGGGCACAGAGAACACAGAGGCCGAACCGGAGGTTTGCACCGGTCACTCCTCACCAGTCACCAATCACGATTTTTTCCCGACGTTGTCGCTGATCAGGTCGCCGACCGCGATGGCCTGGCTGATCTGGTCGCGCAGATTCTTCATTTCGCCCGGTGCGTGGGACAGCATCAAAGTGTTTGTGTTCGCGGAAGCGCCGATTTCCTTCAAAGTGTCGAGGTACTGCGTGAGCAGCACCAGCGTCATCACATCGCGCGCCGTCGTGCCCTCGACGACTTTTTGGAAGTCCTCCACTGATTCCTTCAATCCGGCGATGATGGCTTTGCGTTGTGCGGCGATGCCTTCGCCTTGCAGGCGTTTGCTCTCCGCTTCCGCTTCGGCCTTTTTCACCGCGATGGTCTTATCGGCCTCACCCTTTGCCAGGGCCGCCTCTTGTTCGCGTCGCGCCGCGTTGATTTCATTCATGGCGGTCTTGACGCGAGCGTCCGGCACTATGTCGGTGACCAGCGCCCGCACGATGGAGAAGCCAAAGTTTTCCATTGTGGCATCGAGTTCGTCCTTGACGGCCTTGGCGATCTGATCCTTTTCGAGGTAGGCCTCGTCGAGCGCCAATTTCGGGACGTGGCCGAGGATGACGTTGTAGACGTACGACTCGATTTGCTTTTGCGGGTCAGTGAGCTTGTAGTACGCGTCGCTTACCTTGTCGGCCAGAACCTGGTATTGGACCGAGACGGGGATGACCACGAACACGTTGTCCTTGGTCTTGGTTTCGATCTTGAACGGGAGCTCCTGCACGCGCATGTCGACTCGGTGCACCGTCTCGGCATACGGCAACTTGAGCGAAAGGCCCGGGCCCGCGATGCGGGAAAATTTATTAAACCGTTCGACCACGCCGCGCTCAGCCGTGTTTATGGTGAAGAACGAACCGAGCAGCGCGCCCAAGACGATTAACGCTACAACGATTACCAGAATCAGGATCATGTAGGACGCTGGGCTATCCATGGCTTTCTCCTATCCGGCAGGGAAGTCATCTCACAAGGAAGCCTCGGAAATCAAGGGCGGCGCAGCATAACCCGGGCCGTGACACTCGCGCGCGCAGATCGGAGAGGGAGCGATCCGCCTCGGATTGTGGTGTAATACGCGCTCGATGGTGACAACCGGATGAGCGCCTGGGAAAAATGGAAGAGACGCCCGCAGAATGTCTGGCTGCGCAGGGCGCTGTTTCAAGTTCATCTGTGGACCGGAATCGGCCTTGGCCTTTACGTTTTACTCATGAGTGTGACCGGCTCCGCGCTGGTTTTCCGGCGGGAAATGGTCAAGTCCCTTGCACGCGAGCCAAGCGTTGCCGCCGGTCCGGGCGCGCGGATGACCGAGGACGAACTCCAACGAGTTGCGAAGCGCGCTTATCCCGATTACGAAGTGACTCGCGTCTGGCAGCGAAAAAATCCCGACCAGGCTGTCGAGATCTGGATGGAGCGTCGCGGCAAGAGATTGCAGCGCCTGTTCAATCCGTACACGGGTGCTGATTTGGGCGATTCGCTGCGATTCGGATTTCGTTTCGTACTTTGGCTCGCGGACCTGCACGACAATCTTTTGCTGGCGCAGACAGGCCGCCTAATCAATGCCGCCGGAGGAATTTTCACGATGCTGCTCGTTCTCACGGGCGCGATCATTTGGTGGCCGGGGACCGGTGCCTGGCGCCGCAGCCTCAGCTTCCGCTGGAAAACGAATCCCAAGGGAATGAACTGGACGCTGCACAGCGCGCTCGGGTTTTGGACCTTCGCGTTCATTTTCATGTGGGCGATTTCGGGAATTTACCTCTCGATTCCGACCACGTTCAATGCCGCGGTCGATTTCCTGGAGCCGCTGAATGTGTCCAGCCGAAGCCTGCGTTTTGGAGATCGGGTCTTGTACTGGCTGGCGCAGGCGCACTTCGGCCGGTTCGCGGGCGTTCCGGTGAAAATTATTTGGACAGTCATGGGACTCGTGCCCTCAGCCTTGTTCGTTACGGGCTTGCTGATGTGGTGGAAGCGAGTGCTGAAACCATGGTTGGGAAGAAAAGCGCTTGTCCCGCCGAAGATGCAGGGGGTCGAAGCGACGCGTTCTGAAAATTCGGTTCAAGCGCGTCCATAGCTTCTGTCAATTAGCAAGCAGGTCGTTCCAGATTATTGTTTGTTCTTCTCTGTGCCCTCTGTGTTGAAAGATTTTACGGCGTGCGAATCGCGCAAGAATTCAAAAGCTTTCAACACAGAGAACACAGAGGGCACAGAGAAAACAGAGACGAGGCCTGTGGTTTGCACCAGTCACCAATCACCAGTCACATCCTAATGAAGCTGCACGAGCGATTCCGGCGAGGACGGCGGCGCGGCAATGGGCTTGAGCGTTTGCGGACCGCGCCAGTTGTCCACCACGGCGATTTGCTGGACGCAGGAAACCGTGCAGAGCGGCGCGCAATGTTTTTTCGTGAAGTATTCGCGGCGCAGATCTTCGGCCGTGTATTTTTCCAGCGGGATGGCCGGATAGCCGCGCTGCTGCGAGCACCAGTGCACGAGGCCGTCCTCGCAGACGTAGAGGTAGCGCGAGCCGGAGCGACACCGCCAGTCGTTCGTCTTGCCCTTGGCGATATTGTGCTGGAACCCGTTGATGCGCGAAAACCCGCGCTTGCCCATGGCCATGATTTCTTCAAAGATTTCAATCTCCCGCCCGCCGAGGGGTTTCAGTTGTCCCTGGCCATCGTGCAGGATGCCCACGGTGCTGGTGAAGCCCAGTTCCTGCGCGCGGCGCGCCACCTGCAGCGCGTCCTCCGGATTTTTTACGCCGCTGCCGAGCACGGAATTGATATTCACCTGAAACACGGCGTGCTCGGCCAGCAACTTCAATTTCTGATCGAGCACTTTGAGGCTTTTTTTCGAGACTTCATCGGGCACTGCGTTGTCGATGCTGATCTGCAGATATTCGAGGCCCGCGCGATTCAGCCGCTCGATGCGCTCGGCGGTGAGGAGATAGCCGTTCGTGATCATCCCGGAAAGGATTCCGTTTTTGCGCATGCGCACGATGATCTGGTCAAGCTCTGGATGCAAGAGCGGTTCGCCGCCGCTGATCGTGACGACCGCTGTGCCAAGTTCCCCCAGCCGGTCGATCCGGCGAATCATTTCCGCGGTGTCCACCGGCTTGGAGTGATCGTCGAATTCGTTGCAATACGTGCAGGCCAGATTGCAGCGCCGGATCGGAATGATATGCACGAGCAGCGGATGCCGCGTGGACACCAATCCCTTCACGACGCCGCGCAATTCGCGGATACGCGTGCGCCAGGATCGCAATCGCCTCCGCGTTTTCGTGCTGAGCGGCATCGCTAAACTATACAGGGATTTGGAGTGGTTTTGAACCCACCGGCGATTTCGTTCTGGCCACTCTCCAACCACGGCGTTTCCACGGATTGGGTGGACGGAAGCGCAATTATAGACAGTTCCCCATCTGAGGGCGCAGCCATGGAGCGACACCTGCGAAGCTTGCTCGCGATTAGCTGTTTAATCACACAGGATTTGGATTCTGCGTCGTCCCGCGTTTGGAGAGTTATCCTAAAAGAGACGGCTTCCCTCCGTAGTCCGCAGCTACAAGTAGACGGTACTTTAATGGTGGGTGTTATGAAAACCAATGAGGCGCCAGGAAAATTGAACACGGCCCTCACGGAACCTGAGATCGCGGCTCGCCCCGACCACGGCACCGATTGGATAGGTCTCGCGTGGCTGGCCCTTCTTGTGGCCGCGGGCTTAACTGCCTACGAACGATTGGTGCATTTCACATTCCCCCACTTAAAGTCCTGGCAGTATCAGACCGTGACGGTTTGCGTTGGGACGATTGCTGCGGTAATTGGTAGCTACTACTTGACGCGGAAACTCGGACGCGCCCTTTCGCTGCACGCCCAAGCGGAGAAAAAGCTGGCTTTGGAGCGCAATGTCCTCCGCACCGTGACCGATAACATCCCCGACAGTATCTTCGCCAAGGATATCGAAGGCCGTTATCTCCTCGCGAATAAGGCCTTCGCCTCGATTCATGGAATGAAGTCGCCTGACGAATTATTGGGGAAGACGGCCTTTGATTTGTTTCCAAAGGAGCGGGCCAATGCTTTGCACAGCGACGATCTGCTGGTGATGAGATCGGGCGGTGCCGTAATGGAAACGGAGCGCACGGCAGTAGACGCTGAAGGAAACGTGAAGATGCTCCAGACGACCAAAGTTCCCTTGATCGACAAGAGCGAAACGGTTGTGGGGATCGTCGGCTTGCACCGGGACATTACCCGGCGAAAAGAGGCGGAACAAAAGTTGCGGCAGAGCGAGGCCAACTTGGCGGCTGCGCAGAGGATCGCCCATTTTGGAAGTTTTGAGCTGGATCTCGTCAACCTCGATGATCCGGATAAGAACCCAGTTTCCTGGTCGGACGAAGTGTTTCGGATCTACGGGTATGAGCCCGGGGGTGTCGAACAGTCGAGGCGGACTTTCTTTCGCATGGTGCATCCGGATGAGAGGGAGGAAGTGCGGCAGGCGCTGGATTACTCCCTCCGTGAAGCCAAGCCGTACACAATTGATTTCAGAATCATCCGTCCGGACGGCTCCGAGCGAAACATCCATGGACGCGGCGATATCATCTTCGATCCGAAGACCCATAAACCTCTGAAGCTGGTGGGGAGCGTTCAGGACGTCACTGACCGCGTACAGGCGGAAATCCAGCTGCATAACGCCAACCAAGAATTGGCTGAGAAAGTGCAGGAATTGGAGCGGCGCACGAAGGAAATCAATCTTTTGAGCGAAATGGGAAGCCGGCTGCAGTCTTGTAAGGATGCAGAAGAAGCTTACTTGCAGATCAGCTCCACGGCGGAAAAGCTATTTCCAAGATGGTCGGGCGCGCTCTGCGTAACCAGCGCTTCTAGAACGGCGGTGGAGACCGTTGCCGATTGGGGCAAGACCGGTCAGGGGGAACGTGTCTTTTCCCCGGACGATTGCTGGGCGTTACGTCAAGGGCATCTGCAATCATCGCGGCGCGGGGAAAAGGCTTCCGCTTGCCGCCACATTGATCTGACGGATGTGACCGAGTCTCTTTGTGTGCCCTTCATGGCGCAAAATGAAGCGCTTGGAATCGTGAGTTTGCAAATGAGGAGCGGGCTGGAGCAGCAGGAACCGACGCCTCGATCCTCGGTCGAAGCGGAGCGCCAGCTGGCGGAGGTGCTAGCCAAACAGGTGGCCTTGGCCCTTGGGAATCTAAAATTGAAGGAGAGTCTTCGCAACCAGTCCATTTGCGATCCGCTGACCGGACTTTTCAATCGCCGCTACATGGAAGAATCGCTGGAACGGGAATTCAGCCGGGCGAATCGCAACAAAACCACTGTGGCGATTGTCATGATGGACCTGGACCACTTCAAGCGGTTTAACGACACGTTTGGCCACCAGGCTGGCGACGCGCTTCTTCGCACGCTCGGAGATTTTTTGAGAAGGAACACGCGGGGCCAGGATATCGCCTGCCGCTACGGTGGAGAGGAGTTCGCTATCGTGCTCACCGATTCTAATTTACCTGGCGCTATCCAAAGAGCCGAAATCTTGCGTCAACAAGTGAAACAACTGAGCGTGGAGTACGCCGGCCAGCTCCTGGGAGCCATCAGCGTGTCGATCGGTGTGGCTCTCTTTCCCGACCACGGTACAACGATGGGCGATGTTCTGAGAGCTTCCGACCAGGCTCTGTATTGCGCCAAACGCGAGGGCCGTGACCGCGTCTCCGCGTGGACTGCAGAGGCAGTGGTCTGAAAAGCCCGTATTCGTTCTCCTTCGCGTCCTCGCCCTGAGTGGTATTCCCGGACAATACAATTACCGGCGGTCCTTCTCCCGCCATTATGGCGAGGTGCGCTCTGCTTTTTGGGGCCGATCAATCCGCGGCAGTCATCGCCGAAAGCGCCGGTTCGATCCTGCCGAGGCGAGCGAGGCTTTCTTCGCGCGAGCGCGTCAGCCGGTCAAACCAGGCAAGGCCGGGCAGCTTGCCGATGGTGGCGTCGATTCGAGCGGCCACTTCGCTGCCGCGCGAGTCGCCGAGGATGAAGCGGTTCATCCAGTCGACTTCCGAATCGGGCTTTACGCCCCCGCCGACCGGCATCCAGAAATACCGGATGACTCCGGTGGTAAGGCGCTGCGCAGCGCGCGGCACGAGGTGCTCGCGCGCCATATTGTAATAAAACGAAAAGTGGCGCCGCTCGTCCTTTGCCAGACGGCGCAACAATTCGGCCAGCATCGGATGGCGCGAACGCGCAGCCAGAATGCCGTAGCCTTCGAGCGTGGTCAGTTCGGAGATCGCGCCCCAGGTGAGATAGACCGCGTGAAAGTGGCGCGAAATCTGGCAAATCAGCGACGAGCCGGCGCTCTCGATCCAGTCGCGCCACGACGCTTCTTTCTGAACTTCCGCCATGCGGGCCGGGGAAAATGAGACGCCGGCAGCTTCGAGAAACCGCCGCAGGGTGTGCCCGTGGAAAAATTCTTCATAGGCCCAGCAGCTCAAGAAGGACGTCGTGCGCGGATCTCGAATGGCGCACGTGGAGAGAATACCCTTTAAGTAAACGATCGTGTGGGTCTCGATGTCCATCATGTAGGTGAGGCAGCGAATTTCCTCTTCCGAGAGCGGATAACGCGGCGCCTGGCTGAAATCCATGTCGCTCGCGTCCACTTTCTTGGAGTGCTCGAGATAGCTTTCCAGGTTGAACTCTGGCATAGCGTATTTGTCCTCTCGCCGAATGTCCGTGCTATGCAACACAATACGGAATCCCCGCGCGAATGGATGATGTGGCTGCGCGAGAATCAGCAGATTGGCTTGGTTCAGGTGAAGGCTAGGATGACAAGTACAGCCAGTGGGTTTTAGAGTCTGTGTGAGAACTCGGTTTTGGTTCATGTAGCGCCCGCCTTCAGGCGGGCATCTGCTTGATTCCAAAGTGCCCGCCTGAAGGCGGGCGCTACAAAGACGTACCAATTTTCAGTTCTCACACAGACTCTTTAGCTCCTGCAAGATTAAGATTCCACACGCTGAAGCCTGCGCTACCTGATTCGCCTCTTCGGCAATTTCGTGTACTATTAGATTTCAGGGAACCGGGGCCAATCGCACGGCCATCGCTAGCGGGAGCACACCATGAAGGCGCACTTGATTCGGGCCATCGCCATTGCTTCTCTTTTGCTGGGGTTTTTTGCTGTTCGGAATGCGCACGCGCAGCAGCGCGGGCCGTCGACGGCCGACGAGCGAGCCCGGGCCGTTAAGATCGCGCACGAACTCGAAGGAGACCCGCTCGCCAAGGAGGCCAAGGACAATCGTGAATGGGTCATCCAATGGATCGTGGATATTCCGGACATCACCGTGAACGTATGCTTCGACTATTTTGGCAAGATGCCCAAGCCGTCCCGGGGACATTCCAAGGAAATTGTCAACCAGATGATCATCTCGAGCGCCTCGTTCATGATCGAGCACCCGGATAAAGCCAAAGATGAACAGGCGGTGGCAACGGCGGGCTTGCTCGGTGCACTGAAGGCGTATCAGTCGATCCTCAAGGCGGAACCCGACGCGCGCTGGCCCTACGTGGATAAGATTGTCCAGATGCGCGATCAGGGAAAGCTTGACGACTTCGTTTCCGATACGCGCCGGAAGTGTGCGCAGGACGAAGAAGAACCCGATCCGGACACGATCCGCGCAGAGGCGCGCTGAATTGTCCCGCTGGTCCGGCAACCTCATAATTCCTGTTCGATCTTTCCGCGAGCGGTCTTGTGTCCGTGGCCGTCCCGGAGAAGACTGACACGGGCTGCAAACGATGATTCTGCTTCTCGACAACTACGACTCGTTCACCTACAACCTCGCGCAGTTCCTCGGCCAGTTAGGCGGGAAGCTGGAGGTGCATCGCAACGACAAGATTACACTTGACGAAATCGCCGCCAAAAAACCCGAGCGCATCGTGATTTCTCCCGGCCCCGGCACGCCGGAAGATTCCGGCATCTGCGTTGAGGTGATCCGGCGCTTCGCGGGGCAGATTCCCATCCTGGGCGTGTGCCTGGGCCACCAGGCCATCGGATACGCGTTCGGAGGAAAAGTAATTCGCGCGCCGGAAATCATGCACGGCAAGACCAGCCGCATCCATCACGACAACAAAACGGTCTTCCAGGATTTGCCTCAGGATTTTGTCGCCACGCGTTATCACTCGCTGATCGTCGAAGAAAAAACTTTTCCCGGCGATCTGGAAATCTCCGCGAAAACCGGCGGCATCATCATGGGCCTGCGCCACCGGACCATGCGCGTGGAAGGCGTGCAATTCCATCCCGAATCCGTGCTCACCGAAGTGGGGATGCAGCTCCTGAAGAATTTTCTTTCGATTTAGATTTTTGTAGCGCAGGCTTCAGCCTGTGGGTTTTGGTCTAACACACACCAAACCCCACAGGCTGAAGCCTGCGCCACTTCTTGTTACTTTGGCGTGAACGCAACGAGCGCGTCGAGCTTTTTGCTGGCTTCGCCGGAATCGATGGACGCGGCGGCAAGCTGCGCGCCCTCGAGAAAATCGGCGGCGCGGCCGGAGGCGACAATCGCGGCGGCGGCGTTGGCGACAACGATATCCCGGCGCGGGCCGGCCTTGCCGGAAAGAATCGCGCGGATGAGGCCCGCGTTTTCCGCCGCGTCTCCTCCCGAAATGGAGTCGAGCGGCGCGCGCTCCAGACCGAAATCTTCGGGCGTGATTTGATAGATCCGCACGACATTGCGGAG
>Ga0210384_10008385_pt1 | contig 10770 bp, 6 predicted proteins | sample IncBWH2MmetaG_FD_160574 | JGI IMG/M metagenome (GOLD analysis project Ga0210384, IMG submission 160574) | Forest soil microbial communities from Barre Woods Harvard Forest LTER site, Petersham, Massachusetts, United States - Inc-BW-H-2-M | ecosystem: Environmental > Terrestrial > Soil >...
ACCCAGTCTTTGCCAGTAGTTTTTCGACGGCATCGACCGGCGCCATCATCACCCATTTCGGCTCCACGCCGCTCACCGCTTGCGCCACGATCCGCGCCATGGGCTGCTTTCCCAGCCGCGCGGCATTGCGCTCGCTGGTCACCACCAGCGCCGCCGCTCCGTCGTTCGTCCCCGGCGCATTGCCGGCCGTCACCGTGCCGTCCTTCTTGAACGCCGGCTTCAGCTTTCCCAGCGCTTCCATGGACGTATCTTCCCGCGGTGATTCGTCGTACTTGATCACCACCGGCTCGCCCTTTTTCTGCGGCACCTCGATGGGCAAAATCTGCGCTTCGAAGAAGCAGGACTTGCGCGCTCGAATCGCTCTCTGGTGCGACCCTACCGCAAAGCGGTCCTGCTCCTCGCGCGTAATTCCGTATTTCTCAGCGACCAACTCGCCGGTCACGCCCATGTGGAAGTCTTCGTAGGCATCCCACAAGCCGTCGTGAATCATCGAATCCACGACTTTTTGATCGCCGAGCCGGTAGCCGGTCCGCGCGTTCGGCAGCAAATACGGACAATTCGACATCGACTCCATACCACCGGCTACCACGATTTCCGATTCGCCGGTGATCACGGCCTGTGCCGCCAGCGCCACCGCTTTCAGGCCCGATCCGCAGACCTTGTTAATGGTCATCGCCGCAACACGCGGGTCGCAGCCGCCTTTCAGCGCCGCCTGCCGCGCCGGATTCTGACCCAGCCCGGCCTGCACTACGTTTCCTAGAATTGCTTCGTCAACTTGCTTGCCGTCCAGCCCAGCGCGGCGGATCGCTTCCGCCACGGCTTTGCCGCCCAGCTCCGTCGCCGCAAAGCCGGCCAGCCCACCCTGAAATTTGCCCACAGGCGTGCGCACGCCAGAAAGAATCACCGGAGATTCCATCGTGTCCTCCAACTGAATTCCCATTATACCGCGACACGAGGGCCCGGCATTCAGAGGTACTGCCAGCGAGGGCGCAGCGTTCTCGCGCGCCCTCGCCGACATGTAGTTACCGGCAACCGCTAGTTGGTGGCGGCCTTTTCCGCTAGCGTCTCGCCTTCATCCGCCGACGGGCCATACAGCCCGGGCACCGGAATATCCAGCATCCGGTAATATACGCCCAACTGCGCGCGATGATGAATCAGGTGGTTCAACACGAATCCGCGGATGCACGCGATTCGCGGCATGGTGAAGATTTCCTTCCCGCCAGCCAGCAGCGTCCAGCCTTCCATCATATCCTTGTCACTTGCATTGGCCAGGGCGGCGCGCGCTTCAGCCGCACTCTTATCAAACTCGGCCAGCGCTTCTTTGCAGTTCTCGATCTTCGGCGGCGTGTACTTCGGCCCGTCCACCGGCGCGTAATCCAGTTCCTTGGTCTGAATGGTCATCGCCAGCCATCCCGGCAGTGTGGCGATATGTCCGGTCAGCCAACCCACCGTGCCGGACTTTTCGTGCGGCTTCCAACCCCACTTATTGTCGGGTACGCGTTCGAGCGTCTTGCGCGTGTTTTGCATTTCCTGGTCAAACTCGGGGAGCATTGATTGGCCGATGGTCATGATCGCCTCCAGCGCGGAATAGTAGATTCGAGCGGTGAGACTATGGCGAATAAAAAGCGAACTGTCAAGCTTTTCTTTTCGCACTCTTTCCCCTTCGATGCCACTGTTTCGATCCGCGTCTCCCGAGCCGCTCTACCGTTCGTATTGCAGCCTGCTCCTGTCCGAGCGCAGAATACCGCTATGCCTCACCACTTCAGCACCTCTTATATTGAGGATTCCCTCAGCCTGTTCCGCTATTACAAACGCCTCGCCGAGCGCGCCATCGAGCAATGCCCCGACGAAGGCCTTTTCGCCACTCTGGATCCCGAATCCAATTCCATCGCCATCATCGTCAAGCACATCTCCGGCAACATGCGCTCCCGCTGGACCGACTTCCTCACCTCCGACGGCGAAAAGCCCGACCGTCATCGCGACACCGAATTCGAAGCAGCGCCGGAAACTCGCGCGGAGCTGCTGGCTCTCTGGGAACACGGCTGGCAGTGTCTATTCTCCGCCCTCGAGCCCCTGACCGACGCCGACCTGGCCAAAACCGTCACTATCCGCACCGAACCGCACTCGGTCATGCAAGCCATCAATCGCCAACTCGCCCATTACTCCCATCACATCGGCCAAATTCTCTTCGCCGCCAAGCATTTCACCACCGCAAAAACCGGCAGGTGGAATTCCCTCAGCGTCCCCCGCAACCAATCCAAGCAATTCACCGCCGACGTAGCCTCCGGCAAAAAATCGCAGCGCTGATCTTCGTTGGGGGCACGGCACAAGAATTCCGCTCCGCGCCGAAATTTGCGCTGCGTTTTCCCTTCGCCAAAAGAATCCGCTACTCTTGCTGTATGGCGACTCTGTTTGATCTGAATCCGCTGCCTTCCGGCCCGGAAATGAATGCGGCGCAGAGCCGCGCCATCAATCACGGCGAAGGCCCGCTGCTGGTCATCGCCGGCGCGGGCACCGGCAAGACCCGCGTCATCACCGAACGCATCCGTCATCTACTCGAATCCGACCGCACTGTCTCTGGCGAAAACATTCTCGGCCTGACCTTCACGCTCAAGGCCGCCGCCGAAATGAAATCCCGCGTCGTCAAAGCCGCCGGGGAGCGCGCCAAGGAAGTGACGCTCAAGACGTTCCACGCCTTTTGCGAATCGCTGCTCAAAGACGTGGACTCCGATCACATCATGCTCGACACCGTCGATCACTGGATTCTGCTGCGCCGAAACCTGCACCGCCTGCAACTAGACCGTTTCCGCCGCCTCGCCGAGCCCGGCCAGTTTCTCAGCGATTTCATCGAATTTTTCTCCCGCTGCCAGGACGAACTGGTCTCCTGCAGCGACTACCACGCCTACGCCGAGCAACTCGCCGCTGAAGTGGCCAGCGAGCGCACGCAACTAGACGAAGATACGCTCAAGGAGCGCGAAGAAGCTGTCGCCCGCGAACGCGAAATCGCCCGCGCCTTCCGCGCCAGCGAAGATCTCCTCCGCGAAAAAAAGCGCTCCTCCTTCGGCTCGCTGATCACCGGCGCCGTCGAACTCCTGGAACGCGATACTACTCTTCGCACCACGCTGCAAAATCGCTATCGCTACATCCTGGTCGACGAATTCCAGGACACCAACATCGCGCAACTCCGCCTGCTCGAACTCCTGGCGGGCGAAAAGAAAAACATCTTTGCCGTCGGCGACAACGATCAAGCCATCTACCGTTTCCGCGGCGCCTCTTTCGGCAGCTTCAAGCTGTTCCTTGAACGCTTCGCCGGATGGCGCGAAGGCCAGGATTCCGCGCCATTTCGCGTAAGCCTTACCGAGAATTACCGCTCCACTCCCAATATTCTCCGCGTAGCCAGCCAAGTCATCGGCATGAACACTGCTAGCGCGGACTTCCCCAAGAAAGTCCTGACCGCCAATCGTCCCGAAGGCGAAAAAATCCGCGTCGTCGAACTCCCGGAGCCCGAAGAAGAAGCCCGCTGGGTGGCCTCGGAAATCGAACGCCTTCACCACGCCGGCCGCCGCTGGCGCGATATGGCCGTTCTCTACCGCGCGCACAATCACCGCGATCAATTGGTCCGCGAACTCAGCTACCGCAAGATTCCTTTTGTCATCGCGCGCCTGTCCATCCTCGAGCATCCGCTGGTGAAAGACGTCATCGCGTATCTCCGCCTGATCGCCAAGCCCTTCGACGATATCGCCGCCGCCCGCGTTCTCGCCGCCCCTGCCTGGGGTTTCGCTCCCGCTGATATCGTGCGACTCGCCGAGCGCGGCCGCAAGAACCGGAAAAAAATCTACGACGAGCTGCAATCCCCGCAGTCCACGCTGCCCTTCGAGCCTTCGCCGAGCTCGGTCAGCGACCTGCTCGAATTTCTAGCCACGCAACGCCAAGCCATGTACCGCCGCACCGCTGCGGAAATCCTCTCCGACCTGCTCGAATGGCTTGCAGTTTACGCTCTCGCCTCGGAACAGGACCGCGCTTACGTCAAGCGTCTCCCCGAATTCCTCAAAACCTGGGAACCCAAGAGCGAAACCCGCAGCCTGCCCGAATTTGTCGAATACCTCGAATACTTCGACCAAGCGGGCGGCACGATTTCCCTGGAAGAAGATGCGCCCGGCGACGCTGTGCAGCTGATGACCGTCCACGGAGCCAAAGGCCTCGAGTTTTCTCATGTCTTCCTGCTTCGCGTGAACAAGGGCAAATTCCCGCAGTGGGAGCGTCCCCGCGTCTTCGAATTCCCCGCGCGCCTGATGAAAGAGGGCCTGCCGGAAGAGCATTTTCACAATCAAGAGGAGCGCCGCCTTTTCTATGTGGCGCTCACGCGCGCGCAGGAGCGGCTCACCATCACCTCCATCGCCGAATCCAGGGGCAAAGTCCCGCCGTTTATCGAAGACCTGCTGATGGATCCCGCCGTAAAGCGCCGCGACCTTCTGCAACTCGCGCCGAAGCTAGCACCAGTCGTTGCGCAGCCCGCCAAGGAAGCTCCAGGCGTCCGAACCTCGCAGGACACCCTCTTTTCGCACGCCGCCGGGAGTCCCAAGGTTTTCTCGCGCATCGCCGAATGGGCCGAAACCTTTCATCCACCTTCGCCAGAACCTCTCGAACTGCATCCCTCTGCGGTCATGAGCTATCGCTCCTGCCCGCAACGTTATCTCTTTTCCTCGCTGTGGTCCTTGCAGGAAGGCGCCAAAGCTACGCTGACGTTCGGCCGCGTCATTCACGGCACCATTCGCCGCATGATGGCCGAACTCAAGAAAGGCAATCGCTTGCCCTTCGACGAAGTGCAACGCATCTACGAAACCGAATGGTCCACCGTGGGATACGAAGACGAATACCAGCAAGGCGAGTATAAGAAAGACGGCCTCGAACAATTGCGCATCTTTCATCAAGCCCTACTCGATCAGCCCCTGCTGGTTCTCGAACTGGAAAAGAACTTCGAACTGCCCGTTGAAAACAACGTCATCCTCAAAGGCCGCATCGACCAGATCAATTCCCTGGGCCGCTCGGACGTGGAAATCGTCGACTACAAAACGGGCGCGCCTGGAAAAGACAGCGACGCCCGCAAAAACTTGCAACTCAGCGTCTACGCTATCGCCGCCAAGGAAATCTTCGAACTCAATCCAGTCCGCCTGGTCTTCCACTATCTGCAAAACAACCAGCGCCAGGAAACTACCCGCAACCCCAAACAGCTCGACGAAGCCTTGAAAATTGTCCAGGAAGTAGCCGCCGACATCCGCGCCGCCAACTTCCCGGCCAAAGAAGCCTTTATCTGCCGCAGTTGCGCCTACAGACCCATCTGCCCCGCCCACGAAGAGCGCCTGTCGGTCTGAAGCATTGGTCGCGGCCGCACATGCTTTGCACGGCTACCTCTAGGAGCGCGGTTGTGCCAGGCCGGTTCAGCTGGCGCCGCAGACGCAAGCCCGTCGCACTCCTTGTCGGGACCGGGCTGGTCCCTCCCGCCGATTGTGCTACCCCAATCGCAAATGCTCGCGCCCCTATCGCCATCATCTCTAAGAAAAAAGGCGCTCGAAATCAGAGCGCCCTTTCCCTGCAAATCTCTTGTGAAAACGGCCGAAAATCTACTTCCCTTTTTTGCCGCCCTTCTTATCGTCCTTCTTTGCCTTTTTCGCCATAAAACGAATCACCTCCTCAATCCTAAGGCGCGGATGGAAGTCCACGACTTGAGGCTGACCGAGCGTTGCCGCCAGTAGCCTCTGCTGCTGATATACGGGCGGCGTCAGCGATAGTCAAGAGGATTTCGCGGCCCGAGCAAACATTTTTGTCTCAACGCGGAACGCCGCCGGCGTAATACCCTTCGCGCGCCACCACCGTGAGCCCTTCGCGCTCCACGCGCACTTCGATGGAATGATACTCGGCGCCGCGATCCGTGCCTGACGGCGAATACGCCAGCAAGTATTGGTGCCGAGCTTCCTCGGTGACCCGCGAATACAGCTCTTCCATGGTTTGCCGTTTCGCCGCGAAGTACACCTCGCCGCCGGTGGCGTGCGCGTAGTCCACCAGCCGGCTGAACTTGCGGTCGAAATATACGCTGCCGACCGCAAGGCTGTACACCGTAATGCCATTGCTGAGCAGTTGTTTCACGGTCGTATCATACGAGTTGGTGTTGTACTTCGAGCCGTTACGCCCATCCGAAATCAGGAAAATGATCCGCCGGCGGTCCCGGCTGGACCCGCGCTCCTTCAAAAGCTCTGCGGCGTTGAACACCGCATCATCCAGCGCCTTGTTCACCTGCCCCTTGATAGCTTTTGTGGAGCCAGCTATCCCAGGCCCTCCAGTGACCGATTGGCCATTGATTTGCGGCGTGTTCTGAAACGGGCCGCCTGGCGAAGGGGCGTCGGACTCGGTATCGAGCCGCGTGCGTTTCAGCTCCGTGAGCAGCTTGTCCTGATCGGTAGTGAAGCCTTTTCCCGGATGGAAGAACTGATCGAAGCGGCAGACAAAGGATTCGTCGCTCGGGCTCAACCCCGCGACAATGGCGTCGATACTCTTGGACACCTCTTCGGAGTCCTTCTGTTTCAAGTCGTTGTCCAGCAGAATCACCACGGACAAAGGGGTCGCTTCGGCGCGGAAGTACCGGATGCGCTGCTCGACTTTGTCCTCAAACACGCGGAAATCGGCCTGATTGAGGTCCGGCACCAGCCGACCGCCGTGATCCTTCACCGTAACGGGAATGACCACTTCCGTGACCGGAACCTTGATCACCACCTGCCCGCCCTTCGCACTAGGAGCGGGTTGCTGCGCCGGCGGCGGCGCTGCGGGCTTCTGGGGCGGGTCTTGCCCTGCAAGACGGAGCGCGCACGGCGCCGCGAGCAGGATGGCACAGACGGCTGCGGCTAGTTGTCGTAGACTGTTCATGGTCCTCGAGCCAGACTTATTGAGTTTCAGCCGCTCATCGGCCTGGGCCACGCATCCAAGGCCCGGTATGGCCGCATCGTATGGGTGGAAGCGACGATTGTGAACCGCCCGCCTGGTTCTTCCGGCGGACCTTTCGACAACAAGGAAAGTATACATGCCTTCCCTGGACAAGTTTGTGACGCGGTGCGTGGTGCTTACGGTTGCCCTGCTGCTGGGCGTCCCCGCGTTGCCGCAACCGCCCCGTCCGCCTGCTCCGCCAGTACAGCAACCACAGCAGCAAGGCGGAGTCATCAAAACCGACGTCGCGCTGGTCAACCTATTTGCCACCGTTCGTGACAAGAATAAGCGCATCGTCGGCGATCTCAAGCAGGAAGACTTTCATATCTCCGAAGACAATCAGGACCAGAAAATCTCCTTCTTCTCCAAGGAAGTCTCTCTGCCCATTACGCTCGCTCTGCTTCTGGATACCTCCGGAAGCGAGCAATTCATGATCGGCGCCATTCAGGAAACCGGCAGCAGCTTCCTGAGCCGCGTGCTGCGCAAGGGCGACGAAGCGCTGGTGATGTCGTTCGATTCCGACGTCGACTTGCTCTCCGATTTCACCGACGACCGCAAGCAGCTCGACCGCGCGGTGCGCCGCGCGCGCATCAACATCCCCGGCGGCGGCAGCATCGCCGGCAATCCGGGACCCGTCGGCGGGCAGCAAGTCACGGGTACGGCGCTGTACGATGCCGTGTATCTGGCGTGCCATGAGAAGCTGAACACCGAAGCCGGACGCAAAGCCATCGTTATCGTTACCGACGCGCAGGACGAGGGAAGCAAGGTTAGAATTGAAGAAGCCATCGAGGCCGCGCAGCGCACCAACACCGTCATTCACGTTTTGCTGGTCTGGGATCCGCGCTTCGGAGCGAACAACGGCGCCGCCAAAAAGATGGCGGAAGAGACCGGCGGCCGCGTCATCTCCGCGAATTCAGAGAAAAAACTGGCGCAAGCCTTCGACGAAATTTCCGAAGAGCTGCGCAGCCAGTACACGCTAGGCTATTACCCCAGCAACACCGCCAAGGACGGCAAATTCCGCAAGATTCACGTGGACATCAGCAATCACGACCTGAAAGTCCTCACCCGCAAAGGCTACTACGCGCCAAACGCCGCCGAAGGCAACTGATTTCGGAGCGCACGCGAGCCGCCGTGGCTCGCGCCTTGCAAATAACGCACCGCCAGCGCAGAATGCCGCCACTTCTCTCCTATGCGCGACATGAACAGCGAATCGCGATTGCGCGCGTTTATGCCCGTGCTGGCGCTTCTGGCGCTGGCCATCCTGATCAATTACGTCGACCGTGGCAATCTTTCCATTGCCGCTCCGGCACTGAAGGATGAACTGCATCTCTCGGGCACGCGGCTGGGGCTGCTGTTCTCGGCATTTTTCTTCGCCTATACCGCGTTCATTTTCGTAAACAGCTGGCTGGTCGACCGCTTCGCAGTGAATTGGGTGCTGGCGGCGGGTTTTGCTTTGTGGTCGCTGGCCACCGCGGGCACCGGCTTGGTCGGCGGATTCGCGACGCTTTTCCTCATGCGCCTGTTGCTGGGCATGGGCGAATCGGTGGCCTTTCCTACTTCGTCGAAAATTCTGGCGCAGAATCTGCCGGAGTGCGATCGCGGGTTCGCCAACGGTTTGATCTGTTGCGGCATGAAGCTTGGGCCTGCGGCTGGCACATTCGGAGCCGGTATGCTCATGGCGAAATTCGGCTGGCGGCCGGTATTCATCGGCATCGGACTGATCAGCCTCCTGTGGCTTCCTGCGTGGTTTAAGTGGATGCCCCGCCGCCCCGCGGAACCAGCGGGCTCTGCGATTTCCGGCGCCGCTGGCTATACTGACGTTTTGCAGCAGCCTTCTTTTTGGGGCGCTTCGGCGGGCCATTTTTGCGCCAATTACTTGAACTACTTCCTGGTGTCCTGGCTTCCTTTCTACCTGGTTCACGAACGCCAACTCGCCATGCCAGCCATGGTGAAGATCGCCGGCGCATATTACGTGCTCGATGGCCTGTCAGCATTTGCGACCGGGTGGCTCACTGACTTCCTGATTCGGCGCGGCGCTTCGGTAACCGCAGTGCGCAAGGGAGCCATGCTCGTGGGAGCCTCGCTGGCGGCCACCGGGTTGGCAGGCTGCGCCATGGCCGGGCCGCAAACGTATCTGTGGTGGCTGGCGGTACTAGCCATGGGCAGCGGAATGGGCGGCGCTGGGATCTTTACCTTTGCGCAAACTCTGGCCGGACCGCGCACGGCGGGCCGTTGGGCCGCCCTGCAAAACGGATTCGGCAATCTTTCGGGCTGGGTGTCGCCCGCGCTCACCGGCTATTTGCTGGATCGCACCGGGCACTTTACGGCTCCGCTGGCCATCGCCGCTGGTGTGTGCTTGGTCGGCGGCCTCGCTTGGGTCTTCGGGGTCGGTCAACTCGAGGCGGCGACATGGAAACCGGTGCGCTCCGCAACGCTCGCTCCCGCCGAATGATCGCGTCTTTCCGCACCGGCGCCGGGCGCCAATCCTAGCATTCTCTTCGTAGATGGGAACATCACCTTCGGTTGCGATTGACCGCGGGTTCCCCTGCGAATAACATCCCCTACACACGCAACCATGGAAAATCAAATCATTGCGCACTACAGAATCTTGCGGCGGATTGGCGCCGGCGGCATGGGTGTGGTCTACGAAGCGGAAGACACCAAGCTGGAGCGCCGCGTGGCGCTCAAATTCCTTCCGGAAGCGACGCATCGCGATCCGCAGGCGCTCGAGCGCTTTCTGCGGGAAGCACGCTCGGCCTCCGCACTGAATCATTCGGGAATCTGCACCATCCATGCGATCGAAGAGCACGAAGGGCGTACGTTCATCGCCATGGAGCTGCTGGAAGGCCAGACGCTGGAACAAGTGCTGAAACTCGGACACTTGGCGATTCCGCGGACCATCGAGATCGTCATTCAAGTGGCCGACGCGCTGGATGCGGCGCACAAAAAAGGCATCGTGCATCGCGACATGAAGCCAGCGAATGTTTTTCTTACAGAACGCGGCGCAGCGAAAATCCTCGATTTTGGCCTGGCCAAACTCATGCAGGGAAACGACGGGCACCTGGAAGGGCAGACGGTGGGGGATCAGACGCTGCTGCTGACGAGTCCGGGCACGGCAGTGGGCACGATTGCCTATATGTCGCCGGAGCAGGCGCGGGGAGAAGAGTTGGACGCGCGCAGCGATCTTTTTTCTCTGGGTGCCGTGCTATACGAGATGGTGACGGGCAAGCTGGCGTTTCCGGGAACGACGAGCGCGGTGGTCTTCGACAATATTCTGCACCACGCTCCCGTCGCGCCGGTCACGCTGAATCCGGACACGCCCGCGGAGCTTGAGCGCATTCTGAATAAAGCGCTCGAGAAAGATCGCGAAGTACGCTACCAGGGCGCCGCGGAGTTGCGCGCGGATTTGAAGCGCCTGCAGCGAGAGCTCGATCCCGGGCGGCCGGGATCCGGCTCGACGCGCACGACCACAGCTACAGCCGCGGCGCAGGCAGCGGCGACACCTGCTAGCGGGACGACTCGGCCTCCTTCGAGCGGCGCTGTACTGGCAGAGGCGGCCGGGCGGAACAAATTGGGCACCGGGGTGATACTGGGGGTGACCGCGGTGGTGCTGATTGCCGCGAGCTTTGGGGTGTATTCGCTGCTCAAGCCGGCTCCGCCACCGCCTAAGCGGCTTCCCTTTGAGCATATCGAGATCAACAATCTGACCAACAACGGACACGTTTCGCTGGCCCGCATTTCGCCGGAAGGCAAGTACCTGCTGCACGTTCTGGAAGAAAACGGCTTGCAGTCGCT
>Ga0210384_10008387_pt1 | contig 10769 bp, 11 predicted proteins | sample IncBWH2MmetaG_FD_160574 | JGI IMG/M metagenome (GOLD analysis project Ga0210384, IMG submission 160574) | Forest soil microbial communities from Barre Woods Harvard Forest LTER site, Petersham, Massachusetts, United States - Inc-BW-H-2-M | ecosystem: Environmental > Terrestrial > Soil >...
CTTGTTGGACGAGGAATGGAAGAGCACGGCTCAACGTCACAAAGACAGTGGCGGCCAGGAAAGCGATGACGAAGTGACAGAGAAGGCCGAGGAAGCCGTGGCGAGGCCGCCGCTGAAGGTGCGCGGGCCGAGTAGTCCGCCGGCGATGCCTTGCAGCAGGTGGAGCGGCTTGGCGCCCATGATGAGGCAGTAGACGACGATGGCAGCAGTGATGTCCAGAGTGCCACAAGCGCCGCCGCCCCAGAGGATGGCTAGCAAGGGGCTGGATTTTTGCACTGAGAACGTTGTCGCGGCGGGATTCATAGGTACCTCGTCGATACGGTTGTGGCGCGTTGAGGTGCTGGTTTCGGCGAATATCTTACCGTAGACGAAGGTGGCGAGATGAACCCGCCACTACGAAAAACGAAGACCCACCCTTGCAGACCGAGGATTGCGGACGCCTAGCCCGTCCCGTTACGAGATCCTTTCTTAATGTAAACCCTAACTTATTCCGAGTGGGTGAAGTCGTGGATTTGGGCTTCGAGGGCTTGGTTGTATTGGCGCTCGACTTCGAGTTGCGTTTGGAGTTTTTTCACCAGTATTTCGAGGCGTGCCACTTCAACGCGAAGTTTTTGGAGGTCGGCGGTGGCAGGTGCGGGATGTGATTGCGAAGGCGCGTTTTGGTTCAGCTGGCTGGTTTGGAGATTGGACGGCGCGGATTGCTGGTGCTGACCGGGGAGGCCAGGGACAGGCCTGGGGGTAAAGGCGTCGGCTAGGGCGCGGGGCCAGGCGGAGTCGCCTTGGGCCTGGTTGGGTGGCGGCTGGGGCGCGGCGGCCGGAGGCGGCGCGAAGAAATTGGTCAACACACTTGTGGCGCCGGGGGCGCTCGGCAACGCGGTGCGATCGGGTGACGTGGTGGGAGCGGGTTTGGGGTTTAGCAAGGCTTTGACGCGGCCGATGAGTTCTTGCGGCTGGAAAGGTTTGCGGATTAATTCGTCGGCATGAACGGATACGGCTTTGTCGGCGACAGTCTTGTTGACTACGCCAGACATGAGTACGACGGGGATGTGGCCGAATTGCGGGTGCTGTTTGACCTGGGTGCAAACGGAGTAGCCATCCTGGTCGGGCATGATGACGTCCGTGATGACGGCGTCGGGAGGAGTCTGCTCGAACTGGGCCAGGGCCGAGGCGGCGTCGGCACAGGTGACGACGTTGATGTTCTCACGGCGGAAAGCGATCTTGACGACCTCGCGCATGGTGGCGCTGTCGTCGATGAAATAGACCGTCGGTGTGCGTTTAGCGGTCGCGTCGGTGAGAGGTGGAACGGTCATGGCTTCGCTCATAGCGCTTCCTTGTCCGCCAAATCGCGAGCGCCTTCATCGACCTCGCGCATGGCATCGAGCATTAGGTCGGTAGCCGAGCGCAGCACGGTGTGCTGTGCGGAAGTGGCTCCGTACACGAACTTGTAGACGCCAGAGCCGCCTTGCACGCAGCTCTTAATGATGTGGACGACGGCCTCGTCGCCAAAGAGGCTGCCGCATTCGGCGTGGGTAATGTTGCCGGCGTCGTAGAAGAGCAGGGCGTCAGTGGCGCCGGCGTTGATATGCAGAGCGCCGGTCTGGTGAGCGTGACCGAGCATTTGGAGAACGCCTGGGAGATCGGTGTGCGAGAGGCTGCCACTGAGGCTGGTGTCGGCCTGGGCGAGCATTTGCGTGGGCTGAAAGCCTTCGGCTTTGCTGATGATGATGTTCTTGATGTGGGTGGCGATGACGGCCGGAGCGCGGCCGCGGTCGATGTAGTCGTCGCAGCCGGCCTGGAAGGCTTCCATGAGAGCGCGCTGGCTGCCGTCACCGAGGGCGATGATGGGTAGCGAGGCATTCTTGGGATCCGCGTGGATGATCTTGGCGATTTCGAGAGCGCCCATTTCGCGCATATTGGTGGCGCAGACGATGGCGGTTGGCGCGTCGTACTCCAGGGTGGTCAGAGCGAAGGCCGCCTGGGTGCTCGACTGCACCTCGAAGCCTTCGCGCTTCAACGCATCGCCGAGGCGCTTGGCGAAATAGACGTTGCTATCGATCAAGAGAATCTTGGCAGCGCGGCCCGCGATCATAGATGAGCCTCTTGCGCCGGCGCGAGGTCCGGCACTGGAGCGGCGAGCGCGGGAGTAAGGCCAGGAGTAAGAGCGGCGAGGTTGAGCACTTCGATCACGTCGCCATCGTGGGAGAGCCATCCGGCGACGTGGGGCATGTCGGTTTCGCCTGCGGGCATCATTTCCGCGAAGATCAGTTCGCAGTCTCCGGTGACGGGAAGGGCGATCCACTCGACTTGAGCAACGTAACGGCGCTGGGCGATGAGGTAGAAACGCCGGGAGGTCAGGCTCTTGCCAATGAGTTTTTCGGCGACGTCGCACACGGGAACGATGCGCCCACGGCGCAAGATGACTCCCTCAATTTCTTTGGTGCGATGAGGAAAGCGAAAGATACGGCTGGGAGCGACTAGCTCCGCGATATTGCCCGCGGCTACGGCGAAACGGCGCTCGCCCAGGCGCAGGAGCACGAAGGAATCGGAATCTGGAATAGGGCTCATTGCGTGAAGCTCACGTCTTCGCCCAGGTTCATAGGGGCCGCTTCGATGGGGCTCGCTTCTGCCAGACCGTCATTCGTCGGCGCGATTTCTTTTGGCTGCAGGGACGCGTCCAGCAGGGAGAGTTCGTCGGGCGTCAGAAATCCTTCGGGTTTAACCACGGGGACGACGGTCTGATCGAGGGCGGTAAGGCCGCGATACCACTGTTGCTCTTCGTGGCAGAACGCGCTGGGAAGCGCCTGAAGACGGGTCATGGTCGTCATTTTTTCGATGCCGTCGACTAGCAGGGCCGTTCTGGTGCGCCGAAAGACAAAGACGAGCGCGGCATGCGATGCGGGAAGGCCGAAGTGCAGGGCGCCATTCACGACATAGAGCATGTTCTCTCCGCGACGCACGGTTTGCCGGACTTTACGGACGCTGGGCAGCGAGATGTCTTTTGCCGCGCCGGAGAGGGTGTCCACGCTGCGAACTTCCTGAACGGATGCCGACGAGACCGCCAGCAACTGGCCGCTCACGCGAAAGAGAATAATCTGCTCGGCGCGAACGGGGCGAGTCTTTGGCGGGGCGGCAAGGCGCACTATTTCACTCCCACAGGGGTCGCTTTGCAGATGCCGATGACGCGTTTCTCGATGGCGGCGTAGATGTCGTCGATGCCGAGGATTTGCTCGACGGCGCCGGCTTTGATGGCCTCGGCGGGCATGCCAAAGATGACGGAAGTGGCTTCGTCCTGGGCGATGACCAAGCCATTTGCCGCTTGGATGGCTTTGGCGCCAGCGGCACCGTCGTTGCCCATGCCGGTGAGGACCGCGCCGATGCTCATGGCACCAGCGTAGGCTGCGACGGTTTCCATGGTGACGTCGATGCACGGCAAATAACCGTTTATGCGCCCCGAAGTGCTGTCGAGCTGGATTCGACCCGTGGGGGTGACGCGCAGATGCTGAGCGCCGGGGCAGATGTAGAGGGTGCCGGGCTGGATGGTCTCGTTGGCTTCCGCTTCCTTGACGCGGATGCTGGTGAACTCCGCGAGTTGGGTAGCGTATTGCGTGGTGAACGCCGCGGGCATGTGCTGCACGAGGAAAACGGCGGCCGGGAAATCGCGGGTAAAGCCTGGGGCGAGACGCATGACGGTGGCAGGTCCGCCAGTCGAGGCACCGAGGACGACAATGGGAAACCGCTGGTCCGGAGCCGCTTGCGGGCGCTTTGGCGCTGCCGCTGACGTAGCGGGGGCCGGGCTGCCAGTGGTCGAGGAGCCTTGAACGGTGGAGGCCAGACGAGAAGCTGTGCGAACCACTCGCACCTTGGCGGCCATGCGCACTTTGCGGAGCAGTTCTTCTTTGACGCTTTGCATGTCGAGATCGATACCGCTGGAGGGCTTGGCGACAAACTCGACCGCGCCGATTTCGAGAGCTTTCAGGGTGCTGGCGGCGCCCTCGCGGGATTCGGAACTGACGATCACGATGGGGCGCGGATTGGTGGTCATGATTTGCGCGGTGGCTTGCAGGCCGTCGACGTGGGGCATGTTGATATCCATAGTGATGACGTCGGGCTTCAGCGATTCCGCCAGGGTGATGGCTTCGCGTCCATCCTTGGCTTGCCCGACAACCTGCAACTGGTCGTCGGCGTTAAAAATGGTCTCGAGGACCTTGCGCATGAAGGCCGAGTCGTCAACGACGAGCACGCGGAATTTTTTATTGACGCTGGGTGCCATCGCTGATCTACGCCACCGGCACAGGCTGGCGTGTTGCCTCCGTTCCCATAAGTTTTTCGACTTCTGCAATCAATTGATCTTCCTGTACGGGCTTAGTGAGAAACGCGACGGCGCCTTCCTTCATCGCGCGGTCGCGATGCTTGGCACCAGCGCGCGAGGTTACGACCATTACCGGAATACGGCGCGTCGTGGGGCTCTGGCGCAACTGCACCATTAGTTCGTAGCCGGTCATGCGGGGCATTTCGAGATCGGTGATGACCAGGTGGCAGCCATGCTGGGCGACGATTTCGGCGGCTTCCAGGCCATCGGCAGCGAGCTTCACGCGATAGCCGTTCTTTTCCAGCATGCGGCCTACGAATTTGCGCACGCTGATGGAGTCGTCGGCCACCACGATGACGCGCTCGTGCTGAACGCGATCGATGGCTTCGGTGGGAATCGTGCCGCGGGCCACTGCTTCGGAACCCGGAGCGAACACACGGGCGGCGCTGGCGCTGGCTTGCAGGGTACGGCGCTCGTTGGGCTCGCTGGCCACCATACGATTCAGGTCGATCAGAAGAATCAGGCTGCCATCGGGAGCAATGGTGGTGCCCGGAAATAGCTTTACGCGGCGCAGGTACTCGCCAAGATTCTTGATGACGATTTCGTCTTTGCCGAGAACTTCCTCGACGACCAGGCCAATCTGACGATTTCCTGCATTGGCTACGACCATGCGGAAATATCCGTTGATGGGCTCTAGCGGGGGGAGACCGAGGTAGCCGTCGAGGCGAACCACTTCGGTGACGACGTCGCGAACCTTGGTGAGGAGCTTGCCGCCCACATCCTCGATTTCATCGGCTCTCAGGCGGCGAATTTCTTCCACGACGGCGAGCGGAAGGGCAAAGCTGGTGCCGCCGCAGCGGACAAAGAGTGCGGGCGAAATGATGAGGGTCAGCGGGACTTTGAGAGTGAACTTGGTACCTTGACCATGGGTGCTCTGGATCTCGATTTCGCCGTTTAATGTGTTGAGGTTGGCTCGGACAACGTCGAGCCCGACGCCTCGGCCGGCCAGTTCGGTCTTCACTGGAGCGGTAGAGAAACCGGGATGGAAAAGCATCTCGCGCAGATCGCGCTCGGTGAGGCGATCGGCGGTTTCCGGAGAAACAAGGCCGCGCTCGATGGCGCTTTGCTTCACGCGCTCGTAGTCGATGCCGCCGCCGTCGTCTTCGACCTCGACGTAGATGTGGTTTCCGCGATGATAGGCGTGGAGCGAGACTCTGCCGACCTCGGATTTGCCGGCCGATCTGCGGCCTTCGGCAGACTCGATGCCGTGCGCTACGGAATTGCGAACGAGATGGACCAGAGGATCGGAAATCTGCTGAATGATGTTGTTGTCCAGCTCGGTTTCGTTGCCGCGGAGGTCCATTTCGACTTGTTTGTTCGCGGATTTGGCGGCATCGCGGACCGCGCGAGAAAGACGCGAGTAGAGGGTGCCGATAGGCACCATGCGGGCCGCGGTGAATTCGTCCTGAAGGTGATGCGCGAGTTTGGTGAATTCGTCGATGTCGCCTTCGACGCGGTTGATGTAGCCCTCGAGCTGGGTCAGGACTTCGTTCACGTCCGCTGAAATCTCGGCCATGGACCTGGAGAGAATATTGAAATCGTCGTAGCGATCCATTTCGAGTTCGCTGAACTCGGAAAAGAAGGAAGTGTCTCCGGCGGCGGCGCTGGTGAGCCGCTGAGGAGTGGTGGCTTGATTCCAGGACGCGGTCGTACGTGAGTTGCTGATGCGGTTGAACTCGTACTTCTCCTGGAACTCATTTACTTTGCCTTGCAGACGTTCTTTCGAAAAACTGAGGGTCTCGACGAGTTTTTGAAGTTCGGCGACACGGCCAACCATGCGGGTGCGGTTGATGACCAGTTCTCCGACCGTATTCATCATACGGTCGAGGCGTTCAAGCGCTATACGTACGGACTTTGCGGCCGACGCTGCGCCGACGGGCGGCTTGGCGGCCTTGCGCGGGGCGCCTTCGCCTTGCTCGGCGATTTCGGTTTCGCCGGAGGCTTGGCTTTGTTCGTTGCTCGAGGCTTCTTGAAGAGCCTCTTCCTCTTCCGGATCAAGTGGCGCGAATTCCGCGATGCGGCCAAGCAGGGAATCGACTCCGAGGCGCATTTCGGAATCGTCGGCCCACTGCTGGTGGAGCGTCTTCTTCAGAACATCGACGGACTCGAGACACAGGTCAACGACGGCGGGAGACGGCTCGATCTCTCCATCGCGCAGGCGGCCGATGAGATCTTCGACGCGGTGGGCGATGGCGCCCAGCCGGCTAAGACCTACTTGCGCGGCCGAGCCTTTTACCGTGTGAATGGCGCGGAAAAGGCGGTTGATCTCCTCGGGATTGTTGTTGCCCTCGAGAGAGATCAAGCAATCGCTGACAACCTGAAGATGTTCCTCCGCTTCGGGCTGGAAGAATTCCAGGATTTCAGCGGGGACGGCGTCGTCGACCGGCAAAGCGTCAAAGTAGGAGCCGGTGGCGGCGGCTGTCGGAGCGGCGTTGGGTGCTGGTGAGGTCCGCGACTCAGGCTGCGGATAGTTCAGCGGCGCGGGTTCCGGCGGGAACGCAAACCGATAGCGCTCCTTGAAGGCCGCGACGTCTTCGAAAGCTTCTTGGCCGGTATCGCTGATTTCCAGCAAATCGGCTTCGAGCAAAGAGATACCGTCGGAGAGAAACTCGGTCAGCGGCCCGTGCAAGTCATTGCCCAGCGTGGCGTTCATCGCATATTGAAAGACATGGGCTAGTTTGGCGGCCACTTCGGAAAACTTCGGAAAGCCGTAGCTGGCCGAGGTGCCGCTGAGCGTGTGACCGGAAATGTAAAGACGCTCGAGATCCTCGCGGCGAGGTTCGACGTCCTGGAGGACGCTGACGTACTCCCGCAGATACTGGAGGTGCTCGGAAGCCTCCTGGAGGAAGATCTCGACGGATTCGCGGTCGGGCATCGTCACGCGAGTCCCTCCATCACGAGTTCGGGCTTCTGGAGTTCTTCCGCGGTCGGTTTGCGGTAGAGAATGCAATCGTTGAGCACAATGGCTTGAAACTTGACGGGCATCTTGGCAATGGATTCCGAATGACCCAGAAAGAGGTATCCGCCGGGTTCCAGGCTGTCGTAGAAGCGCTGTACCAGGCTGCGGCGGCGTTCTTCGGAGAAATAGATCATTACGTTCATGCAAAAAATAAGGTCCATGCGCCCGACGTACACCGCGGCGCCCAGATTCATTTGCGCGAAGGTCACCATTTTTCGCAGGCGAGACTTGGTTTGATAGCCTTCCTTGACCTTGGTGAAGTGGGCGGCCAACTGCTTTTCGCTGACACTCCCCAGGCTGCGGCCGGAGTACAGGCCGCGTTCGGCGTGCTTCAGGGCGTTTCTGCTGATGTCGGTCGCGAGGATTTCGAGTCTCCAGGCGTCTGCAAAGGAAAGGGCATCCGAGATGGTGATAGCGATCGAATAGGGTTCCTCGCCCGTGGAGCAGCCGGCGCTCCAGACCCGCAGCGTCCGCGGATCTTTCCAAAACTTCTTGGTGTGCAATTCGGGCAACACGCGTTTCTCGAAAGCCTCGTAGACACCGGGATACCGGAAAAATGAAGTCTCTTGCGTCAGTACGCGTTCGAGCAGGGCCTCATACTCGACGTTCGTTTTTCGAATGGCCCGAAGAAGTTCCGTGCCCCCGGCGATCTTGTTGGCCGCCAAGTGCTCGCGCACCTTGGCCGAGAGGAATCGCTGGCGCGATTCATCGAAACAAATGCCTGTCCGTTCTTCGATGAGCATGCGGATCTCATTCAGCTCATGTTCATTCAGACCGGCTGTGGGTCCCTTGCGTTCGCTCATGTGGTCACGTTTCCGCTCCCGCGATGCACTGGAGCCGGGAATGACTGCTTACCTCAGAGCGCCTGCTGGGACGGGCCGCTCGGACTCTTCCGACTGCCCGGCCTGTTTGGTCGCCGCACGGAATTGGGCCAGGGCTTCGTTCAATTGGTCCGAAAGTTTCACAAGCTGGCTGACGGTTGCGACAGTGCCGCGGGTTCCTTGCGACGTCTGGCGCGTGATACTAGAGATGATCTGCATGGCGTGGGCGACGCCTTCTGTACCCCGCACCTGCTGTTTGGAAGCCAGCGAGATCTCTTGCACGAGTTCCGCAGATTGGCGGACGACACTGGAGATGGCGTCGAGGGCGCGGCCTGCCTGGTCGGCCAGGGTTGCGCCGCTTTCCACTTCCTTGGTGCCTTCTTCCATGACCACCACGGCTTCGTTTGTCTCGGCCTGGATGGCCTTGATGAGAGCCGCAATGTCTTTCGTGGCGCTGCGGGAGTGCTCGGCGAGCTTGCGAACTTCGTCGGCAACGACCGCGAAACCTCGGCCGGCTTCACCTGCGCGAGCGGCTTCGATGGCAGCGTTCAAGGCGAGCAGGTTGGTCTGCTCGGTGATGTCGTTGATGACGTTGATGATTTCGGAGATTTCCAGGGAGCGATCACCCAGAGATTTGATCTTCTTGGCGGAGGCTTGCACCGACGCGCGGATGCGCTGCATGCCTTCGAGCGTGTCGCGCACGGCGCGGTTGCCTTGCTCGGCGGCATCCAGGGCACGCCGGGCGGCTTCCGCGCTGGCCTCGGCGTTGTTGGAAACCTGTTTCATGGAAACCGTCAGCTCTTCGACGGCGCTGGACGTATTGGTGATTTCCTGGTCCTGCTGAGTGGCGCCGGCCTGCATTTCGTCGGCGGCAACTAGAATGTTGTTGGAGCATGCGGTAACTTCCATGGCCGCCTTGCGCACGCGCTCGAGAACCTTGGTGAAATTGTCGAGCATGTAGTTGATGGAATCGGCCACGTTTCCGAGGGCGTCGTTGGTGACTTTTCCGCGCAGGGACAAGTCTCCGCGAGCGACCTGGTTGATTACTGTCAACAGCTCGGTGATGCTGCGCTGAAGATTATCGTTGGCTTCCTGGTTGATGGTGGCCTTGGAAACCTTGGTGATGGCGCGGTTGAGGTTCTCGGCGATAAAGCCGAGTTCGTCGCTGGAACTGACTTCGGCGCGGGCACGGCTGTCGCCAGCGGCGAAGCGCTCCGAGAATTCCGCGAGGTGTTGAACGGGGGTGATGAGCCCGCCGAACAGGCGCCATGCCAGGAGTCCGGCCATGCCCACGACCAGCAGCAGGGCGATCAGCACAGAACTACTGGCGCCACCGGGCAGCGCGCCAAAATCGAACAAGGACGCTCCGCCGGATTGCCGGCCGGCGCTGTACGCCAGCCCGAGCACGACAAACAATACGAAGGTGTTTGCCAGCACCAGCGTCCAAACTGTGGAACTCAATCGCGATTTCATGCCTTCCTCCAAATCTTTACGGCGGCAGCCGCAGCGCGCGCCGTCAGGTCCCGGTGATGCTCAAATGCTGGGCCCCGGAAATACCTCGAGTAGTCTCCGTAGATCGATCACCAGCGCCAGCCGGTCGTCGTGGCGCAACATGGCGATGCAGTGCGGCACATTTTCCGGCGCTTGCTCCAAAAGATCGTCGGTGTTGACGACGTAAGTGCCGATGACTTCATCGGAGGCGATCCCTACGCGGAGCTTGTCGTGATGCCCCTCGCCAGGCAAGGAAGCTACGACCACATGCTTTGGCAAAAGCCCGGGGCGGCGGCCTTCTGTCAAGGCGATGTCGATCAAAGGCACAATCGCGCCACGTAAATTGAAAATGCCCAGCAGATATGCCGGAGCCAGGGGCAGCTTGGTGAGCAGCGGGAAGTCCAAGACTTCCTCGACGTCCAGCACGGGCAGGCAAAATCGTTCGCGCCCGCTGCGAAAGACGCAGAACTGGGACTCCGGTGGGCGCTCTTCGAGCGGGCCGAGAGCTTCCAGCAGGTCGGAAGCGTCGGCGTCCGCGGCCAGTGGAGTCAGATGGAAATCTTCGATCATCCGTTCATCGCCCCTGAGTAATCCTTGTTATGCAAAACGTCGAACCGCGCGCAGCAGTTCGTCGCGAGTGAATGGCTTGGTGACGTAGCCATCGGCACCTTGCTGCTGACCCCAATATTTGTCGCTCACGGAATCCTTGGAGGTGACCATGATCACCGGGATGGTGTTGTACTGCGCGTTGCTCTTGAGTTCCCGGCAAATCTGAAAGCCGTTGCGCTCCGGCATAATCACGTCCAGCAGAATCAGGCTGGGACGCTCCGCGGCGATGGCTTCTTCGACACGCCGAGGATCGTTGATCCCGACGGGCTGATAGCCTTCGGTCTCGAGCAGCCCCTGCATGAGCTTCACTTGGGCCGGCGAATCGTCGACAATAAGGACTTTTTTCAGCACGGCAGAGCGCTCCGAATAGTTCTCCAAGGATCAGAGGTGCACGTCAGAGGCCAGCTAGATGGCCGAAAGTTGGCTGATGTCGATTTGATATAAACGCTTGACAATCAATTGCTTGCAGGAATCCGAGAGGGGCTCAGCGGTGCCTGGATGTGGAGGCCGGTGCGTCTTC
>Ga0210384_10008388_pt1 | contig 10768 bp, 9 predicted proteins | sample IncBWH2MmetaG_FD_160574 | JGI IMG/M metagenome (GOLD analysis project Ga0210384, IMG submission 160574) | Forest soil microbial communities from Barre Woods Harvard Forest LTER site, Petersham, Massachusetts, United States - Inc-BW-H-2-M | ecosystem: Environmental > Terrestrial > Soil >...
TGGCGCGGAGGGCGGCACCGACGCGGAAATTGGAATACGGAGCATGGGCGTTCGCGCGCGCTTGCTTGGCCGCAGCGATCAGATGATCGTACTCAGTCACGCGATGGCCTCCGAAATTCTAGGGATGACGGCGCGGAGCAGGGCGATGAATTGCGGCTTGATGCGTGCGGCGATTTCCAGCACTTCTTCCTGATTTAGCGGGGCGTCGGTGGTGCCCGCAGCCATGTTAGTGACACAGGAAATTCCGAGGACGCGAATGCCGCTATGGCGTGCGGCGATGACTTCCGGAACTGTGGACATACCGACTAAATCCGCGCCGATGGTGCGGAAGGAATATATTTCCGCCGGCGTCTCGTAGCTGGGGCCTTGCACGGCGAGATAGACGCCGTTGTGGATGTTATGCCCCAGCTTCTTGCCTTCTTCGGTGACGAAGCGCTGAAATTCGCGGTCGTATGCATGGGTCATATCGGGGAAGCGTAGGCCGAAGCGCTCTTCGTTGGGACCGGCGAGTGGATTGACGCCTTGCAAGTTCACATGATCGCGAATTGCTACGAGGCAGCCTTGCGAATAGTTGCGATTGATGCCGCCTGCGGCGTTGGTGACGATCATTGCCTTGATGCCCATGCGGGCGAAAACGCGAACAGGGAAGGCGACTTCCTTTCCGGAATAGCCTTCGTAGAGGTGGACGCGGCCTTGCATACCGGCGACGGGGATGTCGCCAACATTGCCGATGACGAGGCGCCCGGCGTGGCCGATGGCGGTGGATTGGGGAAAGTTTGGAATTTTAGCGTAGGGGATTTTCGCAGCGTTGCCGAATTCGTCGGCGAAATCGCCGAGCCCGGAGCCCAAGACCAAAGCGATCCGCGGGTGGAGTTTCGTTTTGGCGAGGATAAATTTCGCGGCGCGTTCGGCGCGGAGAAACTCCACGCTGGGCTTGGATTTCGGTCGGTTGGATTTGAGTGTCATGTTTCTTGTGAACCTGAGTGTATCTGCTCGTAGACCTCGATAGCTGGGGCACAGCCGTGCTGCGCCCCTACAATGGAAAATTCATGAAAAAATTCCAACGATGGACGCGGACATTAAATTTGCCATCGTACCGGCCAGCATGGCGCGAATGCCGAATTTGGCGAGTTGGCTGCGTTGCTCGGGAGCGAGAGCTCCGATTCCACCAATCTGAATGCCGATGGAGCTGAAATTGGCGAAGCCGCACAGGGCGAAGGTGGCGATGGTGAAGGATCGCGGGTCGAGCGCTTCTTTCAGTGTGCCGAGTTGCGCGAAGGCGACGAACTCGTTGAGCACCATGCGGGTGCCGAGTAAATTACCGATGGTGGGAGCGTCGTGCCAGGGAATGCCGATGAGCCAGGCGATGGGGGCGAAAACCCAGCCAAACACTTGCTGCAAGCTGTAGGGAAACCAGGCGACGTGCAGGTGAGTCCAGCCCATGATGGCGTTAACCAGGGCGAGTAGGGCGAGAAAAGTGATAAGCATGGCGGCGACGTTCAGGGCCAGGTGCAGGCCGTCGACGGTGCCGCGAGCGATGGCGCCGAGGATGTTGGATTCTTTTTCCATGGGCGGCATTTCGACGCGTCCGGCGGTGAGCGGCTGCTCGGTTTCGGGGACGAGCATTTTGGCCATTAGCAGAGTGCCGGGCGCGGTCATGATGACCGCGGTGAGCAAATGTTTGGCGTCTGCGCCACCCACGCGCATATAGGCGGCCATCATGCCACCGGAGATGTGGGCCATGCCGCTGGTCATGACAGTCATCAATTCCGATTTGGTGAGCTTGGGAAGAAAGGGCCGGATTGTCAGCGGGGCTTCAGTCTGGCCCATGAAAATGCTGGCGGCGACGTTGAGAGATTCGGCACCGCTGGCGCCCATGATGACGGTCATTAGCCATGCCGCGCCGCGAATGATGATTTGCATCACGCCCAAATGGTAGAGGACGGCGAAAAATGCGGCGATGAATATGATGGTGGGCAAGACTTGGAAGGCAAAAATCAAACCCAGCGAGGAATGGTCTTTGCCGAGTTCGCCGAAAACAAACGAGGAGCCCACGTAGGAAAAGTCGAGGAGCCTTTTCGCTCCGTTGCCCAGTTTTTGGAACAGCCACTCTCCCCATCTGACACGCAGTACAAAAAGGCCAAGGGCTAATTGAAGGCCGAGTCCCCAGGCAACTGTCTTCAGACGAATGGATTGGCGACTCGTCGAAAAAATGTAGGCGAGAGTCAGGATGGTGGCGATGCCGAGCACTCCCGTGAATCGTCCCATGCGTTTCTCCTCTGCGCTTGCGCTTCGCAGCTACTGTTAATGGCAAGCTGCAGCGAACAGAAACAACTTCGATCAAGAGGCTTCAACCGTTTGCTCAGGCCTCGAGAACGCGCCGGATCAGGGGACGCTTTTCCCGGGGAGGTTCCTGGGCGACGAAAAAACTCTCAACGATCAAGGCTTTCGCTTCGGCCAGGCGAGTATCCGCATTGTAGCCAATCGTGGCCAGCGATTCGCCTTTTTCCACGGGATCGCCGATGCGCTTGTGAAATTGCAGGCCGACGGCGTGGTCGATCGCATCTTCTTTTTTCTCGCGACCGCCGCCGAGGATGGCCAGCGCGATACCGAATTGCTGGCAATTGGTGCCGGAGATGTAGCCAGTGGCGGGGCTGGGAACATCTACCCGAGAGCGTGGAGTGGGCAATCGCTGCGGTTCATCCACCACGCGATCATCACCGCCTTGCAAACGAATTCCCTGTCTGAACTTTTCCTTGGCTTGGCCGTTGGCGATCATGGTCTCGGCCAGGCGGCGGCCCTCTTCGACTGTCTTGGTTCGTTCGCCGATGTAGAACATCCATGCGGAGAGCTCCACACTTAATTCGCGAAGATCCGGAGGACCGCCGCCGCTTAAAACGTCGATGCACTCGGCGACTTCGTTGGCGTGGCCGGCGGTGCAGCCGAGAGGCTGGTCCATATCGGTGATGAGGGCGACAACTTTTTTGCCCATGCGTTTACCTGTTTCGATCATCACCTCGGCAAGGTTGACCGCTTCTCTCTCGAGCTTCATGAACGCGCCGGAGCCGACTTTGACGTCGAGGACGAGGGCGTCGATGCCTTCGGCGAGTTTTTTGCTCATGATGGAGCCGCAAATGAGGCCGATGTTTTCGACCGTGCTGGTGGCGTCGCGCAGCGCGTAGATTTTCTTGTCGGCGGGCGCGATTTCCTTGGTCTGGCCGATGAGGCCCATGCCGCATTCTTGTAGCACGTGGCGGAATTCTGCGAGCGAGAGATTTACGTTGAAGCCGGCAATGGCTTCGAGTTTGTCGAGCGTGCCGCCGGTGTGACCCAGACCACGGCCGCTGATCATGGGAACGATAAGGCCGCCGGCGGCAACGATGGGAGCGAGGATGAGCGAGGTCTTATCTCCGATGCCACCGGTGGAATGCTTGTCGACCTTGCTTCCCGGGAGGTCCGAGAAATTGAGCACTTCGCCGGAATACAACATGGCTTCGGTGAGAGCAGCGAGTTCAGAGCGCGACATACCGCGCAACCACACGGCCATCAACCAGGCGGCCATCTGATAATCGGGAATATCGCCGCGCGTGTAGCCGGCGACCAGAAAATCGATTTCGTCGCGGGAATGTTCCCCGGAATCACGTTTTTTTCGGATCAAATCGACGGCGCGCATGCGTGTGTGAGGGTCGCGGGAGCGTAACACGTTCGGGAAGGCAGAGGCTAGGGGCAGCGTGGCGATGACAATAGTTCTGGCGACGTGCGCCTTCTTGCGTTGTCGTTGCGGCCTTGCAGTTCTGTGGTGCGAGCATGGCGACGGCGCAGAGCACGGCACTTCCGAAAGCGCGCGGTTTGAAAAATGAAAACTGGCGACTAAGACCTTGCTCGCAGGTAGAAGCCGTAGATCAGCAAACCCAATCCGCTGAGGAATACGGTAGGGGCGAGGTAGGTTGTGACAATCGGGGAAATCCCAATCGGTACCTTGAAACTGCTATAGCCGCCGGCGAAGTACTGAATGACGCCTCCCAGCAACATATAGAGGAGTCCGCGACGGATCTGCAATCGTCCGCCGGTGCGCGGGCGCGCAGACAATTGCACGCGAGGAACGTCTTCGCGACAATGCGGGCAACGACTGAGATGGACGAGCATGGATTTCCCACAGAATACGCAAGGGCGCGTTTGCAGCGCTTGATTCTGCAGAGAAACGGCCATATCGAACGGAAAACCTCAATATTGAGCGTAGAACCAGGGTCCGGCGGCGTCAAGGCGAGCGCCCTCATTGAGTAAACATCGGCCGTCTTCTGAGGTAAAAAAAGCCGTTACCCCCGACAGAACAATCCGTCCGGATACCTTCTATTGTTTTCCCATAGGGAGTGTGCCATGCTTGCTGCTATGGGTTACCCATAGGAGAGCGATGAGCGAGAAGAAAGATGTTTGGCAGGGCACACTGGCGTTGATGGTGCTGAAGACCTTGCATACCCTGGGACCGCTGCACGGCTATGGCATCGCGCGGCGTATCGAGCAGACCAGCGGCGATCTGTTGGCCGTCAACTACGGAACGCTATATCCGGCGCTATTAAAACTCGAGCAGGAAGGCTACATCAGCTCCGAATGGGGCGTTTCGGACAACAATCGCAAGGCGAAATATTACAAACTCACACGCGCGGGCAAGAAGCAATTGGAGCGGGAAGCACGCGAGTGGGAGCAGACCAAGGCAATTGTGGCGCGGTTCCTGACACCCGGCGAGGAAGTCACATGATATGGCCGTACTCGCGTGACCTGGGTGTGGCCGAAACATTTGCGAGACCGAGGCGGGAAGGGGAACACTCATGAGGGGATTGCGGGCCTGGTTTTGGCGGTTTGCCGGCTTATTTCGCAAAGAGCGGCAGGACCGCGAGTTCGACGCTGAGATGGAAAGCCATCTCCAAATGCATATTGAGGATAACCTGCGCCGTGGAATGAGCGCAGACGAAGCGCGCCGGCAAGCTCTGATCAGGCTGGGTGGTGTCGAGCCAACTAAGGAAATTTACCGAGAGCGCCAAGGTCTGCCGGTGCTCGAAACGGGATTGCAGGACCTACGATATGCGGCGCGCGCTCTGCGCAAGAATCCGGGCTTCACCATTATTGCGGTGCTCACGCTCGCGCTCGGGATCGGAGCTAACACGGCCATCTTCAGCATGGTGAACGCGCTGCTCCTGCATCCTTACAGTTTTCCGGATCTCGATCGCCTCGTGTTGGTGTGGGAGAACCGCGGTATCGATGAGGGCGTGGACGCCAGGTCCATCGCTCCACAGGATGCGGCCGATTTGTTTAACGAAGCGCCCGTCTTCGATGCCCTGACTACTTATCGTTGTGGCAATTTTAACTTGAACGCTGAAGGGAATGTGCAGCCTCTGCTGGGATGCCGCGTTTCCGCAAACTTCTTTGCGGTCCTCGGCGTGAATCCTGCGGTAGGGCGCGTATTCAATTCCGCAGAAGAGCAGCCGGGTACCGACCAAGTTGCTGTTGTGAGCTACGGTTTTTGGCAGCGGCGCTTCGGAGAGGACGCTACACTCCTCGGCAAAGCAATCCAGATGAACGGAAAGAAATACACGGTGGTCGGCATCATGTCCCGCGGGTTTCACTATCCAGTGTCAACGGAATTATGGGTTCCTTTGGCTCTCAGCCCTGCCGAGAAGGTCGACCGTACGAAGCTCTCGCTCGAATCCCTAGGCAGGCTAAAAGCCGGCGTCAGTGTCGCGCAAGCCCGCATCGCCACCGATTCTGTAGCCCTCCGTCTCCAGCGGGAATATCCGGCAACCAATGCCAACCGGAGGACTGAAGTGTTGCAGCTGCGCAAGGAACTGTACCTCTATAGCCTTCCATTGTTCCTACTGTTACAGGCTGCCGCCGTTCTTGTGCTACTTCTCGCTTGCGCAAATCTGGCGAATTTGCTGTTTGCGCGAATTTTTGGGCGGCAGAAGGAAATCGCAGTGCGCACGGCGTTGGGTGCCGGGCGGTGGCGTCTGGCGCGTTTGTTCGTCACGGAGACTTTGCTGCTGTCGTGCATCGCAGGAGGCGTTGCCATAGCAGCCTCTTTCTGGAGCGTCAAGATCCTGCGCACGAGCATCGCGCCGAGCTGGACTATGTGGGTTCCGGGATGGGACGGAATTCAGGTGGATCGCGCGGTCCTGGTGTTCACCCTGCTGCTGGTCGCCGCGGTTGGGCTCCTATTCGGCCTTGCTACCGTGCTGCACTCCAACGACAAGCATCCGTACACCACCCTGAAGGAAGCCGGACGCAGCGCGATGCTCGGTAGCGCGGGCGGGGTGCGCAGCGCGTTGGTTATTGCGCAAGTGATGTTCGCTCTGGTGCTATTGGTTTGCGCCGGATTGACCGCCCAAGGATTTTTGCGGCTTGTCGATGCGTATGGCGGCTTCCAGGCGGCCAACGTGTTGCGAACAGAAATTCGCCTGCCTGAGAAATCTTATGCGGACAGTTCACAACTCGCGAGCTTATACGACCGCATCCTGCGTGGAAATGCTGCGCTGCCCGGCGCCAGCGCAGCTTCCGTAGTGACCAACAGCCCGGCGAGCAACGTCGACAACGAGACAACGTTTTTCACCATTAGAGGCCGCTCCACGCTGAAAGCCACTCAAGCGCCTTCCGCCGATTTGCAGATTTCCAGCCCCGACTATTTTTCCGTGCTGCGGATTCCTTTGGTCGCTGGCCGCGTGTATTCCTATGCGGACAACGCCGATGCTGCGCGGGTTGCAGTTGTGAGCCGAAGCATGGCCGCGCGCTACTTTCCTAAAGGCGATGAATTGGGTCAGCAGATCAAGCTTGGAGCTACGGATTCCACCGAACCCTGGATGACGATTGTCGGCGTCGTGGAGGACGTGCGGCAGAATTGGTGGAATCCCACGAATCGTCCAACAATCTACGAACCCTTTTTCCAGGCTCCGCAACGCTCGACGGTATTTCTTATGCGCGTGACCTCCAATCCGGCAGGCTATGCCGCAAGCCTACGCGACGTCGTTCGCGGGATTGATGATCAGGTCGCGCTGACGGGTGTCGGCACTCTGGAGACGGAAATAACCGACTCTATCGCGATTATCCGCATCATGGGTGTGCTGATGGCGCTGTTTGGTGGGGTGGCGCTGGCGCTGTCTTCGGTCGGGGTATACGGCGTGCTGTCGGAGAGCGTCGCCCGGCGCATACCGGAGATCGGAGTTCGCCTGGCCTTGGGAGCCGAACCGCGCGATGTAATGAAATTGGTTCTGGTGCGGTCACTGAAACTGACGGGAATTGGTTTGGCCATTGGAATCCCCGTCGCTCTTGCCGTCAATCGAGCGATGAGCAGCGCGATCTTCGGCATTGTGAGCATCAATCTCTTCCTGCTCGCGGGCTTCACGGTACTACTGCTAGTCGTGGCGCTCGCTGCCGCGTACATCCCGGCGCGACGCGCCATGCGCGTCGATCCCGTCGTCGCGCTGCGCTATGAATAATTGCTTACTTCATATCGCAGCCGCGATAATCCTGCAACGAATGCACGAGCCATGAAGTAAGGCTCGGGTGTTTTCGCTAAAGCGAGCGTAAGAAATTCAACAGGTTCTGCCGCTGCTGCTGGGTCAGGCTGCTGAAATTGTGAATCACTCCGTTTGCTTCAGAGCCGGAACTGGCATGTTGCTCAATCGCATTCAGCAAGTCACTGGTGCGCCCATCGTGAAGGAAGAAAATTCGTTGGCCCACGCCCCACAACGGGGCGGTCCGGAATTCATCTCGTCCGGCGGCGCCTTGTGACACGCCATCGGCTAGGTTGGTGCCCATGTTGTGCACTAGCAAATCTGAGAATAGGTTCGCATTAACCTGGCTCAATCCGGGCGTGATGTGGGAAGGCGCCGTTGGCAAAGCCGGAGTATGGCAAAGCGTGCATCCAACAGCCGCGAACACCTGGCGGCCACTTGCGATCGAAGATGCTCCTCCGGGAGTCGTGAGCGAGGCCGTAGGCGGAGCCAATAAACGCATGAACATGGCAAACTGGCTGGCGTCGCCCGGCACACCGCTATCCTTTGCGGCCGCTAAGTTCGTTGCGTCTTCGGGAGTAGGATTGAGTTTGCAGACTGCTGGCAGCCCGCCGTGTTGCGCTTCATCCGGGTTTGCCCGCTCGTTTGGAAATAGTTCATTGGTCACGCCCATTTCCACGTTGTAGGCTTCGCCGGAGAAAATCTCCAACGACTTGTTTTGGGCCTTCCAGCCGAACCGCGAAATCATGCCGTCATTTCCGTCGCGATTGGGATGTCCAGAGATACCCAGCTCCTGTTTTGCGAACCCGTTTGCTCGCATATTTCCTAGAATCGTCTCTTCGCTGATGTTTTCGATTAAGCCCGCGCCGAATGTGGGTGTCGGAATTCGGAAAGTTACATTATTCAAGGCGAGATGGTGCGCGAAGTCTGGCTGCTTGATCGCACAAGTTGCGGCGTCGGACCGGCCGGTAATGACAAACAGATCGTGGACGCCGCCGTCCGCCGTGGTACTCAAACCTCCGGTTGGAGTCAAAAAGAACTTGAAGCGTGCTTCACGAACGGGTCCGTCGGGCTCCACAAAAGGGGGGAGCGAATTTTGGGCGCCGCCCAGGTTGAAGACCTGCGTTTCCGGATTCGGACCGACAAACGGAAAGACCGTTGCACTGGGGCTGGTGCCGCCGACCGCCGGCTGCGAATGACAACTCGAGCACTGATTGCTGTTGAAGCGAGGCCCCAGACCGTTTTGCACCGTCTCGACTTCTTGGAAGCGGCCCAACCCGTCCGTAAAGAAATTTGATGCTCCCGGCGTTTGTACCAGCGAATCAAGCGGCTGTCCGGAATCAACGCTACCAATGCGGACGCCGGGATCGCGAACCACAAACTGCGCGGCGACGACCGTCGCAAGAAAGATAGAGACCGCCAGGAGGCCCGCCGATCGAGCGACACTGATTTTATTTCTTGAATATGGAATTCCCAGGCATACGGGGACCTTTCCGATCATTGTTCCTCCTCACGTCGGCACGCAGGCACACGAAGGCCTAATCAAATTCTTGCGGTTCGTGACGCGACGCGCGCCGACTTACAAGACAACGGAGCAGAACGCCGGGTTAGGGCGGAAGGTGGATCGAGCTCTTCACGAACTCGATGAGCCTAGCGTAGGGCTGGATATCTGTTGCGCGAGAGACTACGTCGAGTGCGAGACCGTGTCATCTGAACGTGAGGCCAGTTTTGGGACAGGACAATAGGAGTAAGGTGGTTACAGGCCTTTCTTGTTGGCGAAGAGGCAAACGCCTGACCATGGCCGATCGCGCCGCGATTTCTCATTCTCCGGAAGCAATGCGACCAATCGTAGAAAGAATGACAAGCGTTTTAGCCGGGCGGCATTTTTCAAGAGTGATTGCACCTCCACCGGTTTCCACCCGCGTGGTGTGAAGAACGCCGGTCCTTCCTCAGGGGCAAATCTAAACGGTGCTGCTTCTCGCAGCTGCGATGCCATGCGTTTCCGAAGCATACGCAGGAGTCCCGGCGAAGCGATATCGACGAGCCAGGAATGAAAACTTGCAGGCGCCGCCAGGTCCGCAGCCAGCTCGCCAACCGCTTCCGGGGTCAGATAAATCATCAAGCCTTCCGTAATGATCAGAGCTCGTTTTGCGCTCTGTCCGAGACGCGCAAATAGTTCGCGCCTTGCGCTGAGGCTCGACAGATCGAGCCGAATGCGCTCGAGGGCGCACACCGGATGCTCATCGCGCAAAACACTCTCTTTGTAATCGAGGATTTCCGGTAGATCGACTTCAACCCAGCGCAACTTAGGTGGCAGTTGCATGCGGTAGGGCCGCGAATCCAGACCGGCAGCCAGATTAACCACCAGGTCGGCGCCGCGCTGGAGCTCAGCCTTGATGAACTCATCAATCAGATATGTGCGCGTGATCATCGACCAGGAATTATCCCTACCCAGCGGCATCAATTTCGCGATTTTTTCCCCGCGCTCGCCAGCTAGCCGCCGCGCAAAGGGATCGCGAAAGATAGCGTCCGGGCGCTCTGTCTCCTGAGCACGGTAGGCTGCTACCCAGCGTGCAGTATCTGAGACATTGCGGATCAATGGTTCGGATTGCGATTGCGGCTTGACCACGGGAATGGGAACCTCAATCTTTTTCGAAGAGTCTAGTGGTTAGGCTTTGCCTACACAAGCGAACGTCCTTAAAAAGCACTTCTGTGGAACACGGGAACGGTTGCGTCACACGTTTTAAAGCGGCTGATCGTGATACGGGGGCAAGAGAGTCGCCTGCCCGGTAACGACGTGATAGCCTCCGCTCGTATAAATATACACATGCATCACACGCATTTGGCTGGCGACCTGCTGTCCCTTCAACACGGCTCGCATCGACCACGTGCTCGTGGCTACGGCCGCATCTCGATATAGCCGTACCTTAACATCCGAAGCGGTGAATGATTCATATTTGATGTCTGGCGCCTGTACGGCCGCAATAAAGGAGTTCCTATCTACGATTTCACCGCGCGACAACACTGCATTGAAATCGTCGCTGTACACGCGCCGGAAAAATGTCGCATCGCCAAGCAGAACGGCGCGCGCCGTTTCCTTCTCCAAAGCAACGACTTCTTGGCGCTGCAAGTCCGCATTAGGGCGCTCGAGCATGCACGCCTCCATGCACGCGGATTTCAAAGCTTGTCGTGCATCATCTTGAGGGTGCAGGGTGGGGCTGACCGCTAGCCCAATTATTAGAAGAATCGTGATCCTTTTCATGCGG
>Ga0210384_10008389_pt1 | contig 10767 bp, 8 predicted proteins | sample IncBWH2MmetaG_FD_160574 | JGI IMG/M metagenome (GOLD analysis project Ga0210384, IMG submission 160574) | Forest soil microbial communities from Barre Woods Harvard Forest LTER site, Petersham, Massachusetts, United States - Inc-BW-H-2-M | ecosystem: Environmental > Terrestrial > Soil >...
GACGACCTCGCCCTCCATCTGTATCGCATCTTCTTTGGACATACCGCCCTGAACGACTTTACGGGGCGCGAATTGGATCACAAAGCGCGCCGCTCTGGCTAGCCACCCCACGAAATCAAGCTCGCCGTGCGTTGCGAGCACACAGCGAGAATCAAGATGCTTGAGTTCGTGGGGACCCCACCAGCCACCCCGCTCGTCAAGGTGGCAAGAGCGGAGCGCAAGCGCCGTGCGCGTGCTCGCGCAGCAGCGCCCGGAACTGCGTGCGGGGAATGGTGCGTGCGCCGAGGCTGGCGAGGTGCCGTGAGGGAAGCTGACAGTCGATGGCGACGATCGCGTTCGGATGGCACAGCCCCACCAGGTGCGCGAGCGCGGCCTTGGAGGAGTCACGGGCGCGACTGAACATCGATTCTCCGAAGAACACCCCGCCGAGGCGCACGCCATAGAGCCCACCCACCAGCGCCCCCGCGCGCCATACCTCCACGCTGTGGCCGCAGCCGAGGCGGTGCAGCTCGAGGTAGGCCGCACGCATCTCGGATGTGATCCAGGTGCCGGGACTCGCCGCACGCGGTGCCGCGCATCCGTCGATCACGCCGGCAAAATCGCGGTCGACCGAGAGGGTGAAACCGCCGTTGCGCAGCGTCTTGGCGAGACTGCGCGTACAGCGAAATTCCTCGGGAAAGAGTAGCGCGCGCGGGTCCGGCGACCACCACAGCACCGGCTGTCCCGGGGAGTACCAGGGAAAGATACCGCCGCGATAGGCCGCGATGAGCCGCTCGGGGGAGAGATCCCCGCCCGCGGCGAGGAGTCCCGCGGGTTCCTCCAGAGCCTGCTCGAGTGGCGGAAACCACTCGGGCGCATCCTGCGGTGAGAGCCAGGTGATCCTCTTCATCCGAGGCGCCCGAGGGTGCGGCGTTCGCGGTAGGGTACGTGACCCTGCACCTCGAGCGCGTAAGCATCCACCGCCGCGCCCTCGCGCTCCAGGTACTCGCCGATGGCGGCGCGAAAATCAGGATCGGCAATGTAGTGCGCCGACCACGTGATTGCCGGCTCGAAGCCCCGGCTGACCTTGTGCTCCCCCTGGGTGCCCGGCTCGAAGCGCTCGATGCGTCGCTCGATGCAGAACTCGATCCCCTGGTGATAGCACGCCTCGAAATGCAGGCTGTGATACTCCGCGGCCGCGCCCCAGTAACGGCCATAGAGCGCCTCACCGCTCAGGAAGTAGATCGCGACCGCCACGACCGTCCGTCCGTGCAACGCGAGCTTGACCATCAGCGACTCCGGCATGGTGCGCGCGGCTTCGCCGAAAAATGCACGCGTCAGGTAGGGCTCATGGCCGTGACGCAGGAAGGTGTCGCGGTGCAGCGCATAGAGGCGATCGAGCAGCGGCTCATCGAGCTCGCCGCCCAGGCGCGTCTCGAAGTGCACTCCGGCCTCCGCGACCCGGCGCCGCTCGCGCCGCGCCTTCTTGCGCTTCTCGGCGGTGAAGGTGGCGAGATAGTGCTCGAAGCTGGTGTAGCCGCGATTGGTCCAGTGGAACTGGCAATCACGCCGCAGCAGCCAGCCACGTCGCGCGCACGCCGCGCGGGCCGTCTCATCGAGGAACAGGGCGTGCACGCCCGAGAGGCCGTGGGTCGCGGCGTAGCGCTCGAGCTCAGCGAGCAGCCGCGCGGCGAGCGCGTCGCGGTCGAGATCGGGGCGCACGAGCAGACGCCGACCGGTGGCGGGCGTAAAGGGTGCCGCAAGCGTCAGCTTCGGGTAGTAGCGGCGGCCGAGGCGCTCGTAGCCACGTGCCCAGGCGAAGTCGAACACGAACTCGCCGTATGAATGGGTCTTGACGAAGGCCGCCGCCCCGGCGGCCACACCGCGCGCATCGCGCAGCGTCAGGTAGCGCGGCTCCCAGCCGCTACCTCGCCCGAGGCAGCGCGATTGTTCCAGCGCAACGAGGAACTCATGGCGCGTGAAGGGATTGTCGGCGGCGCCGAGCGCGTTCCACTGCGCGGCGTCGAGCTCCCCGATGCTGTGGTGGTACTCGGGCCTCATCACACCGATATCCGTGCCCGCGGCTCCTGCTGCGGCTCCGCCGCGGGCATCTCGAGATAGCGGTCCGCATCAAGCGCCGCCATGCAGCCGGCGCCCGCGGAGGTAATCGCCTGGCGGTAGACATGATCGGCGACATCGCCCGCAGCGAATACTCCGGGGACGCTGGTGGCGGTCGCGTCACCGTCGAGGCCGGCGCGCACGATGAGGTAGCCCTCGCGCATGGCGAGCTGGCCGCTGAAGAGCGAGGTGTTGGGCGTGTGCCCGATCGCGACGAAGAGGCCCGTCAGCTCGAGCTCGCGCGGCCCGGCGCCGCTCAGCGATCGCAGCCGTACGCTGTTGACGCCATGCTCGTTGCCGAGCACCTCGTCGATGGTGTGATTCCAGATGACCGAGATCTTGCCGGCGTGCACTTCGCGGAACAGCCGGTCCTGCAGAATCTTCTCCGCACGCAGCTTGTCGCGGCGGTGTATCAGCGTCACGTGCTGCGCAATGTGCGAAAGGTACAGCGCCTCCTCAACCGCGGTGTTGCCACCGCCGACCACGGCGACGCGATGCCCGCGGAAGAAAAATCCATCGCAGGTTGCGCACGCCGAAACGCCGCGGCCGCGGAACCTCTCCTCCGACGGCAGCCCCAGGTATTTCGCGGTCGCACCGGTGGCGATGATGAGCGCATCGCAGCTGTAGTGACCGATGTCGCCTTTCAGCAGGAAGGGCCGCACCGACAGATCCACCGCCTGCACGTGATCGACGACGATCTCGGTCGCAAAGCGCTCGGCGTGGCGTTTCATGCGGTCCATCAATGCCGGCCCCTGCAGGCCTTCGACGTCGCCCGGCCAGTTATCGACGTCGGTCGTGGTCATCAGCTGTCCGCCCTGCTCGACGCCGGTGATCAGCAGCGGCGCACGATTGGCGCGCGCGGCGTACACCGCTGCGCTGTAGCCGGCGGGGCCTGAGCCCAGGATGATGAGACGACTGTGGCGGGTGCTCGTCATGGGTATCTCACGGTACCAAGCCCTATAATGGCAGCCATCTATCTTAAGACGGAGCACGTGGATTGGCGGAATCTTCCGCGCAGGCGCGCAGTGCGTCGCGTTTCACTACGGCCGTGAGCCGCGGCCTGCGCGAGAGCGCCATCATCGCGCTCGCCATCGTGGCCCTGGTGCTGTTCATGGCGCTCGCCACTTACAGCCCAGAGGATCCGGGATTCTCCTTCACCGGCAGCTCCGGCGCCGTGCACAACCGCATCGGCGTCATCGGCGCCTGGGTCGCAGATGTACTGTTCTTTCTGTTCGGCCGCCCGGCGTTCCTGTTCCCGCTGGTGCTCGCCGCGGCGTGCTGGGGTCTGCAGCGACGATTGCGCACCGAGAGCGGCGGCTCGCGCGCCAACTCGCTGGTGCGCATGGTCGGTTTCGTGCTGGTGCTGGTCGCGAGCTGTGCACTGACGACGCTCCACTGGCAGCCCGGTGTGCTGCGCCAGAGCGCGGGCGGAGTCGTCGGCAGCGTGGTCGGCGGCGGTCTGGCCGCCGGGGTCGATTTCCTCGGTGCGACACTTCTCATGATCGCCGCCTGGATGGCGGGGCTGTCACTTGCGTTCGGCGTGTCCTGGCTCACGGTGGTTGATCGGCTGGGGGCCGCTACCTGGGCGGGCGTCAGCTGGCTACGGGCTCGCTGGAGCTCATCGCGGGATGCGGCCGAGGGCCGCGAGCGGCGGCAGGCGCGCAAGGAATCGGTGGAGAGTGCGCAGAAGAAATCCGCGACGCGCGCTCCGCCGCGCATCGAAGCGCCCTCGCCTGCGGTCGAGAAGAGCGCACGCGTCGAGCGTGAGCGACAGGTGCCGCTGTTCGATCCACCCAAGGCGAGCGAGCTGCCGCCGCTCAAGCTCCTCGATGACCCGCCGCCGCGCGAGCCGCTTTACTCCGCCGAGGCACTCGAGGCGCTCTCGCGGCTCGTGGAGATGAAGCTCAAGGACTTCGCCATCGATGCCGAGGTGGTGGCGGTGCAGCCGGGGCCCGTGGTGACCCGCTTCGAGCTGCGTCCGGCACCGGGAGTGAAGGCGAGCCAGATCACCGCGCTCGCCAAGGACCTGGCACGCGCACTCTCGGTGCTGTCGGTGCGGGTGGTGGAGGTCATTCCGGGCAAGAGCGTGATGGGGCTGGAGATCGCCAACGAGAAGCGCGAGGTGGTCACCCTCGGCGAGATCATCCGCTCCAAGGCATATGACGAGATGCATTCGCCGCTTGCGCTCGCGCTCGGCAAGGACATCGGCGGGGCCCCGGTGGTCGCCGACCTCACGCGCATGCCGCACCTGCTGATCGCGGGCACCACGGGCTCCGGCAAGTCAGTCGGCATCAACGCAATGGTGCTGTCACTGCTTTACAAGTCGACCGCCGAGCACGTGCGCCTCATCATGATCGATCCGAAGATGCTCGAGCTTTCGGTGTACGAGGGCATTCCGCATCTGCTCGCGCCGGTGGTCACGGACATGAAGCAGGCGGCCAACGCGCTGCGCTGGTGCGTGGCGGAGATGGAGCGCCGCTACCAGCTGATGGCCGCGCTCGGCGTGCGCAACATCGCCGGCTTCAACCGCCGCGTCAAGGAAGCGGACGATGCGGGCAAGCCGATCCGCGACCCGGTGATGATGCTCAAGGCGGCCAACGACCCGAGCATCGACCAGCGCGAGATTCCCGATCTCACCCCGCTCCCGTACGTGGTCGTGGTGGTCGATGAGCTCGCGGACCTCATGCTGGTCGTCGGCAAGAAAGTCGAGGAGCTCATCACGCGTCTCGCGCAGAAGGCACGCGCCTCGGGCCTTCACCTGGTGCTCGCCACGCAGCGTCCCTCGGTTGACGTCATCACCGGTCTCATCAAGGCCAACATTCCCTGCCGCATCGCTTTCCAGGTCTCCGCGCGCGTCGACTCGCGCACCATCCTCGACCAGATGGGCGCCGAGACGCTGCTCGGCCACGGTGACATGCTGTATCTGCCGCCGGGCACCTCGGTACCGACGCGCGTGCACGGCGCGTTCGTCTCCGACCAGGAGGTGCATCGGGTGGTCGAGGCGCTGAAGACTCCGGCACCGCCCAACTACATCGAAGAGGTGCTCTCGGGACCGAAGGCGCCGATTCCCGGCCTCTCCGGTGAGGAAGGCGAGAGCGGCAACGGCGGCGAGGACGCGGAAGCCGATCCGCTCTACGACGAGGCAGTGCGCATCGTCACCACCGAGCGTAAACCCTCCATTTCCTACGTGCAGCGACGCCTGAAGATCGGTTACAACCGGGCGGCGCGGTTGCTGGAAGCGATGGAGCTCGCCGGGCTCGTCGGCCCGCTGCAGGCGAATGGCGCGAGGGACGTGCTCGCGCCGGCTCCGCCGGAGGACTGAGGTGCTGCCTCGAAGCTTGCCGGTGCTGGTGATGACGGCCCTGCTCGCGACGACGGCTGGTCCCGCAGCGACGGGCAGTCCCGCGGCGGCAGTGGCGTCTGCCGCGCCGGCCGCTGCCACCGCGCCCGCCAACTCCGCGCCTACGCCCCTCGACAAGTATCTCGATGATCTGCACACGCTACGCACCAGCTTCCTGCAGACACTCGCCGATCCGCACGGCCGCGAGATCGACCGCGCCACCGGCACGCTGATCGTGCAGCGGCCGGGCAGATTCAGCTGGGACGTCCATCCGCTGCCCGTGGCGAACGATGCCTCTGGCGCGAACGCCACCCGTGCGACCGGCGCAGGCGGCGCTGGGCAGCTCATGGTGTGTGACGGAACGAACCTCTGGTTCTATGACCGTGACCTGCAACAGGTCACGGTGAAGCCGGTCGATGCCGCGTTGTCTGCGACACCCGCAATGCTGCTCTCGGGCGCGGTGGACGTGCGCAAGAGCTTCACGATCTCGCAGGTCGGCGAGCGCGAGGGGCTCGACTGGGTGCTCGTGGAGCCCGCGGGGACACAGGCGGATTTTCGCAGTGCGCTGTTCGGTTTCGAGCGTGCTGAGCTGCGGCGCATGATTCTCGAGGACAAGCTCGATCAGACGGCCACGATCGTTTTCCAGAAGATCGAGCGCAACGGGCCGGTGCGCCCCGGCGAAGTGAGCTTCAAGCCGCCAGCGGGAGCCGATGTCATCGGCACACCACGCAAGTGAACGATCCGCCGCGACCGCTCGCGGACCGTATGCGGCCGCGGAGCCTCGCCGAGTTCCTCGGGCAGCGCCACCTGCTCGGACCCGGCAAGCCGCTCTCGGCCAGCATCGAGTCGGGGCAGCTGCACTCGCTGATTCTCTGGGGACCACCGGGCACCGGTAAGACCACGCTCGCGCGCCTGATCGCCAAGGCAGCGAACGCGCACTTCATCGCACTCTCGGCGGTGATGGCCGGCGTCAAGGACATTCGCGCCGCGGTCGAGGCGGCGCGCGAGGCCCGTGCCACGCATGGCCGCCCGACGCTGCTGTTTCTCGATGAGGTGCATCGATTCAACAAGGCGCAGCAGGACACCTTTCTCCCGTACCTCGAGGATGGGACGTTGATTTTCATCGGCGCCACCACCGAGAACCCCTCGTTCGAGGTGATCAGCGCGCTGCTTTCCCGCGCGCGCGTGTACGTACTGCGACCGCTATCGATCGAGGATCTGCTGTCGCTGCTGCACGCCGCGCTCACCGATGTCGAACGCGGCTTGGGAAGAGAGCAGCTCGAGGCCGAGCCCGCCGCGCTCGATCTGCTGGCGCGGGCTGCCGACGGCGATGCGCGCCGCGCACTCAACATGCTCGAGCTCGCGGCCGCACTCGCCGAGACTGAGGGCACGCGACGACTGACGCTCGTGATGGCGCAGGAGGTGGCCGGTGGCACGCAGCGGAGATTCGACAAGGGGGGCGATCAGTTCTACGACCAGATCTCCGCGCTCCACAAGGCGGTGCGCGGCACCGATCCCGACGGAGCGCTCTACTGGCTGTGCCGCATGCTCGATGGCGGCTGCGATCCCATCTACATCGCCCGGCGGGTGACGCGCATGGCGGTGGAGGATATCGGCCTTGCCGATCCGCGGGCGCTCGCGCTCTGCATCGATGCCTGGCAGGCGTATCAGCGCCTCGGCACGCCCGAGGGGGAGCTCGCGATCGCGACCGCGGTCGTGTATCTCGCCTGCGCGCCGAAGAGTAACGCGGTGTATGTCGCCATGGGCGAGGCGATGGCTGACGTGGAGGAGTTCGGTACCCTCGATGTGCCTGCGCGGCTACGCAACGCACCTACGCGGCTGATGAAGGAGCTCGGCTACGGGCGCGGCTATCGCTACGCGCACGATGAGGCCGATGCCTTCGCGGCCGGCGAGCGTTATCTGCCGGATGAGATGCCGGATCGGCGATACTATCGGCCGGTCCCGCGTGGGCTGGAAGTGAAAATAGGCGAGGCGCTCGCACGGCTGCGGTCGCACCCGCCAACGAAAGGCTAGGCCCGGTGATCGATCCGAAGCTGCTGCGCTCCGATCCGGACGCCGTGGCGCGCAACCTCGCGCGACGCGGCTTTGTGCTCGATGTAAGCGCGCTCATGGCGCTGGAGGAGAAGCGCAAGCCCTGGGCGGTGGAGGTCGACCGCCTGCGCGCCGAGCGCAACGCGCAGGCGAGGGCAGTCGGTCAGGCGAAGGCGCGAGGCGAGGACCCGAGCGCTCTCATTGCACGCGGCGAAGGCCTCACCGCGGAGCTCGCGCGCGCTGAGAGCGAGCTCGAGAGCGTGCAGCGCGAGCTCGAGCAGTGGCAACTGGGGCTTCCCAATCTGCTGCACGAGTCCGTGCCCGAGGGCCGCGACGACAGTGCCAACCGGGAGCTCTCGCGCTGGGGCGAGCCGCGCCGGTTCGACTTCCCTGTGCGCGATCATGTGGAAATCGGCGAGCGGCTCGGCGGGCTCGACTTCGAAGCCGCGGCGCGCGTCTCCGGGGCGCGCTTCGTGGTGATGCGCGGTCAGGTGGCACGACTGCATCGTGCGCTCGGGCAGTTCATGCTCGATGTGCACACGCGCGAGCACGGTTACACCGAGGTGTACGTCCCGTATCTGGTGCGCCCGGAGGCACTCACCGGCACCGGACAGCTGCCTAAATTCGCCGCGGATCTGTTCGCGATACACGGCGGCCCACATGCGTACTTTCTGATTCCGACCGCCGAGGTGCCGGTCACCAATCTGGTACGCGGGGAGATCCTGAGCGCCGCAGCGCTGCCACTCAAGTACGTGGCACACACGCCGTGCTTCCGCTCGGAAGCGGGCGCCGCCGGCAAGGACACGCGCGGGATGATCCGCAATCACCAGTTCGACAAGGTGGAGCTGGTGCAGATCGTGCGTCCGGCGGATTCCTATGCGGCGCTCGAGGAGCTCACCGCACACGCCGAGACCGTGCTGCAGCGGCTCGACGTTCCTTTCCGCCGCGTGGCGCTCTCCGGCGGCGATGTCGGTTTCAGCAGCGCCAAGACCTACGACCTCGAGGCGTGGCTGCCCTCGCAGCAGCGCTATCGCGAGATCTCCTCGTGCAGCAATTTCGAAGCATTCCAGGCGCGGCGCATGCAGGCACGCTGGCGCAACCCCGAGAGCGGCAAGCCCGAACCCGTGCACACGCTGAATGGCTCGGGGCTCGCGGTCGGGCGCACGCTGGTCGCGGTGCTGGAGAACCATCAGCAGGCGGATGGCTCGGTGAGCGTGCCGTCGGCGCTGCAGCCCTGGGTGGGCGGGCTGACGCGGCTCACCGCGTAGACTATCGATTATCGATAGCCCTATACTGGATTCAATGAAGCGCCCGTCGCGCAAGGATGGTCCGCTGCGCCCGCGCGACCCGCTGTTCAACAGCTCGGTGCAGAAGGCGCTCGCCATGCTGGAGACTTTCGGCGGCGAGCGGCGCACGCTCGGCCTCGCGGAGCTTGCGGCGGCGGCGGGCATGACCATCAGCTCCGCACAGCGCTGCATCCACACGTTGCTGCGTCTCGGCTACCTGCGCCGCGACGCGCGGCTGCGCCGCTGGGTACTGACCCCACGGGCCTTGTCACTCACAGAAGCCTACTTGTCCGGGCACGCGCTGCTCGAGCACGCTAGCGCGCATCTCATCGCGCTGAACCAGGCGAGCGGCGAGTCGGTGAGCCTGTCGGAGCCCGACGGCACCGACATGGTGTTCATCGCACGCTTTCCGAGCCTGCAACCGTTCCATATCCACATGCCGGTCGGACGGCGGCTGCCAATGTACTGCACCGCCTCGGGGCGAGCCTACCTCTCGGCACTGCCGCCGGCGGCGGCGCGCCGCATCCTGGCGCGCTCGCGGCTCGAGGCGCATACCTCGCAGACGCTGACCGACTTGCAACAGATCTGCAAGCGTATCGATGCGGCGCGCGAATCGGGTTATGCCTGGTCGGATCAGGAGTATTACCGCGGCGATGTCACGATCGCTGCTGCCGTGCTCGGTGAAGACGGGCAACCGCTCGCCGCAGTGAACATCTCCGCGCCCACGAGCCGCTGGACGCTGGCACAGCTGCGCGCGAAGCTCTCGCCGCTGCTGCTGCAGAGCGCCCAGGTCGCCTCGCTCGGGCACACGCGCAGGCCAGAGCGGCGCGTGGCGAGATAACGGGGGAGGACATGTCGGAACTCAGCCGCTCACTGCAGCCCCGCCACGTCACCATGATCTCGATCGGCGGCATCATCGGTGCGGGGCTGTTCGTCGGCAGCAGCGCCTCGATCGCGGCGACCGGGCCGGCCATCGTGCTGAGCTATCTGATCACCGGCACGCTGGTGCTCCTGGTGATGCGCATGCTGGGAGAAATGGCGGTGGCTCTGCCCGCGGTGCGCTCGTTCACCGAGTTCGCGCGCGTGGGCCTCGGTCCCTGGGCAGGCTTCGTCGCCGGCTGGCTGTACTGGTACTTCTGGATCATCGTCGTGCCGGTGGAGGCGATCGCCGGGGCCACCATCCTCCACGGCTGGCTCGGCCTGCCCGCATGGCTCCTGGGGATCGTGCTGATGGGCGTCATGACCGGCGTCAATCTCCTGTCGGCCCGCTCGTATGGCGAGTTCGAGTTCTGGTTCGCCTCGATCAAGGTGGCAGCGATACTGGTGTTCATCGCGTTCGCCGCGGCCTACGCCTGCGGCTACCTCTCGCCCACCGGGCCGACCTTCGCGAACCTGACCCGCTACGGCGGCTTCGTTCCCAAGGGATGGGTTTCGGTGCTCGCCGGGGCGGTGACCGTGTATTTCTCGCTCACCGGCGCGGAAATCACCACCATCGCGGCTGCAGAGTCGCGCGAGCCGGCGCGCGCGGTCGCCCGCATGAGCAGCGCCGTCATCGTGCGCATCCTCACGTTCTACGTGGGGTCGGTGCTGCTCATCGTCACGGTCGTGCCGTGGATCGAGGTGCGGCCCGGGGAGTCGCCGTTCACGCTGGCACTCAACACCATGCACTTCCCCTGGGCGGGCGTCGCGATGAGCGCCATCATTCTCACCGCGGTGCTCTCGTGCCTGAACTCCGCTTTCTATGTGTGCTCGCGCGTGCTGTTCGTGCTGGCCGAGCACGGCGATGCCCCCCAATGGCTGGTGCAGCTGAATGCGCGGCGCGTGCCGACGCGCTCGGTGTGGGTGGGAAGCCTCGCCGGAGTGCTGGGCATCCTGGCGGCGATCAATTACCCGCAAACGGTGTTTGCTTTCCTCGTGAACGCCTCGGGCGCACTCATGGTGTTCATCTACATGATCGTCGCGCTCGCGCACATTCGCTTGCGCCGCGCGCGC
>Ga0210384_10008391_pt1 | contig 10767 bp, 8 predicted proteins | sample IncBWH2MmetaG_FD_160574 | JGI IMG/M metagenome (GOLD analysis project Ga0210384, IMG submission 160574) | Forest soil microbial communities from Barre Woods Harvard Forest LTER site, Petersham, Massachusetts, United States - Inc-BW-H-2-M | ecosystem: Environmental > Terrestrial > Soil >...
AAGCGTATTGGCCCGTTCCCTGCGAAGCTCGTGAACCAGACCGAGGACGTACTGGTGGATACGCGCGGCAACATCTACATCACCGACAAGCAGTGGGGCCTGTTCGTCCTGCGCTACACGGGTTCCGGCGAACCGGCGCCAACAGCCAAGTAGCTCAACTCACGACGGATGCCTTCTTGGACGCAAGAGAAACAGAGCGATGTCGGCACAATTCGAAATCCTCGAACCCCTTGTCGACGCGGCCTTTCAGGTGCACGGCGCGACGTTCAAGTCGTTGTTTGCGAACGCCGCGCTGGCCCTCGATTGCCGTCGAGCTCGAGGCGATATCGAACTGCTCGGGCCGTCCGACTCGTAGGTCTATTAGACGGCCCGAGCGTGGCTTCTACTCGGATCCAGGCCGAAGACAGCAGAAACCGGAGAAATGGATGGTCTGTGCAACTCTTGATTTGGCCGGCTCTCTTGCTGGCCGGGCGGTCAGGTATTGATGTGAACAACCTAGACCGCTTGGGGGATTGCCTCGGTTTGAACCGTCCGCATAGAGTGGCCTGTAGAGAGTTCCTCGGAGACCGAACCACGCTCTGAATCGAATGATGGAGAAAGTATGCGGACAAACCAGCGGCAAACCGAAATCCCCGAGACTAGTGATTCAACGCTCGCGCCTGCACACAGGCGCAGCAAACGCATACTCCTAGACGTCCCGCTTGCGATTCGTGGTGAAGCCGAAGACCAGCGCCCCTTCCAAGAAGAAACCTTCACGGTGACGGTAAGTGCTCACGGTGCGCTGGTAGTATTGGAAAGAAAGGTAGGCCTTGGGCAGAAGGTCGTGTTGATGAACCCTAAAAACTGGGATGAGCGCGAAGCCACAATCACTTTTCTCGGACCTTGCAATGCAGGCTTATCGAAAGTAGGCATCCAATTCACTCAGCCTTCGCCTGAGTTTTGGCTGATCAGCTCGCCTCCTTCGGATTGGAATCTGTCCTAGACGCATTCTTTACGGATTCTCAGTCTTTCTTTTGACAAGCAATAACTCATCCTGAAACCACTCAACCCAGAATCTGGTTGACCAACGCGCAGCGAGCCCGCGATGGTGCGCATCCGGGTACTGGTGCGCAGAGCGACAGAGGTTGATCGCTACGTCAGAAGTTGGCCGCAGCCTAGTGGGAACGCGCGCAACGTAGTGAACAAATTCTTGTCCCGAACTGGAAAAGTGGAAAAGGACAGGAATGTCGAGGGGTCGGCGTCGCGGAATTTTTCGGTCCGCCTCTCATGCAACTGGACAGACTTCGATCTTCAACCTCCAAGCCTTGGTTACGCCCGGTTTTAGACAGGTGAATGCTTTGTTTTGCACCATCGGAGAGGGACTTTCAGCCGGTTCGAGGTACCCAACTGTGGCGAAGCCTAGTTCTGCCGTTCCGGTGAAGATTCCGGATTCTATGGGTCCGGATGTGAGACAGTCGTGTTTGGCACAAAAGTCGATGAACGTGGAAGCTTTCGGTCATCGGACGGGTGAATTTGTAGACGACCAAGCGAATCTACCGATGCGCAGACGAACGTGCCCACGTGATAGGCTGAATAGATGATTTGTTGAAGAACCCGTGATCTGTGTATTGTGCGTGATGAGACAGCCCGGTTGCAGATTCCTGGTCCCGCAAGTCGATGAAGACATTCCTTGCGCCTCCGAGCTGCCCGCATCGCTTGGTGGCTTGGGAACGGCAGGCATTTACGCTTCTTATGGCACTTCCTGTATTTCTGTCGAGTTCCGCACCAGCATGGGTCACGCCTACCAGGTAGTACGCTTGCCATTTGGCTGACTCTAGAATCGGGGTGTCTGGAAAATCGGCGAAGCCCACCAGGCAGGCGGTTCTGGTTGCTCATCGACAACGGAGTGCAGAAGCAAGGCGAGGGAACGATGGGTGGGGTATAATGAGGCATGAAGAACAATGCGGCGGACAGTTACCTCACAGGCGGAATTCCGCAATTTCTCTAGTCTGCATCCAGTAAGGGCGTCCGTGTGCCCCCCTTTCGGCCTGTATTGCGTCAGGGCAGGCCCGGCCAACCCAGCGCGTTGACCTAATCAAGCGGAGAAACCCTTGGCACTCGTGATCGACGAAAAATTTGACCAGGTACGTCAGCTCATCAATATGGGCAAAGAGCGGGGCTACCTACTCTACGATGAGCTGAATGACAATCTTCCGGCTGAAGTCCATTCCTCGGGAGCAATTGACGACTTGCTCTCGACATTCGAGCGTCTTGGGATCGAGGTGTACGAAGACCTGTCGAGCGCGAAAGCGGCGCTTGCAGCTGCCGAATCCGTCGCGCCGGCCGAGGTAAAGGAAGACCCCGCCAGCGAAGATGGCGGGCTCGACTTGACGCCCGGAACACTGGAGAAGACAGAGGACCCGGTTCGCATGTACCTGCGCGAAATGGGTACCGTCCCACTGCTGACGCGCGAAGGTGAAGTGGCGATTGCGAAGCGAATTGAGCGCGGGCAGTCGCTCGTCCTCAAGACGACTTCGCGCGCCCCAGTCCTGCTGAAGGAGCTGCTGCAGATTGGCGAGGACTTGCGCAACGGCTCCCGCTCGATCAAAGAAATCGTCCAGTTCGACGACGAGGATCTGACCGAAGAGAAGGTCGAAGCAAAAATGAGGGACACGAACAAGCAGATCGACAAGATCGCGAAGCTCTACCTGCTCGCGAGGAAACAAGCTTCGAGTCTGCAGCGGGTTCCGCGTTCAAAGAAGCAGCGCTACCTGCACGCTCGCTACGCTCTGGTTCGGACCCGCGTCGAGATGTCGAACCTCGTCCGCAAGCTCGATTTCAACCGGCTCGAGAAGAAGCGGCTGGTCGACAAGATTCACCAGACCGTCGACCGCGTCCATTTCCTCGAGCGCGAGATCGCGAAGCTCGAGCGCCGTGTGGAGGCGTCGAAGGCCGACGTCCAGGCCGACGCGCGCAGGGAGCTGCGCTCGCACCGTTCCGAACTGAAGCGGATCGAGGAGTCGAGTGTGGTTGGGCTCACCGAACTGAAGCGCACGGTCACCCTGATCCTGCGCGGCCAGGCCGAAGCGGAACAGGCGAAGAAGGGGTTGACCGAAGCCAACCTTCGCCTGGTCGTCTCCATCGCCAAGCACTATACCAACCGCGGCCTGCAGTTCCTCGACCTGATCCAGGAAGGCAACATCGGCCTGATGAGGGGAGTGGATAAGTTCGAGTGGCGTCGCGGCTACAAGTTTTCCACCTACGCGACCTGGTGGATCCGCCAGGGCATCTCGCGCGCCATCGCGGACCAGGCCCGCACGATCCGCGTCCCAGTGCACATGATCGAGACGATCTACAAGCTCGTGCGCACCCAGCGTCAGCTCGTTCAGGAGCTCGGCCGCGAGCCCACTTCTGCAGAGATTGCCAAGCGCATGGATATCCCCGTCGACAAGGTGCGCAATACTAAGAAGATCGCTCAGGAGCCGATCTCGCTTGAAACGCCCATCGGCGAGGAAGAGGATTCGCACCTGGGCGACTTTATTGAAGACAAGGTTGCCGTGTCACCCTCGGATGCGATCATCAACCGGAACCTGAAGGAACACACGGCGTCGGTGCTGAAGACGCTCAGTGACCGCGAAGAAAAGATCCTCAAGATGCGTTTCGGGCTGGAAGACGGCAGCGAGCACACGCTCGAGGAAGTCGGCCGGACGTTCGCCGTCACCCGCGAGCGCATCCGTCAGATCGAAGCCAAGGCGCTTCACAAGCTTCGGCATCCGTCCCGCTCGCACAAGCTTCGCCCCTTCGTCGAATGAGACTTGCGGGAATAACTGACTTCCGCTGCGGCGTCGGCGGGCTTCGAATGGGACACTGGGCTGTGTCTGGGCTTCCGGCAGCCTGGGCTTTTTATGCTTGCCTCTTCCGGATTGGCATAGATAATTTGCTCGAGCCCGGCGATGAAGGCTCCCGATTTGATGTTGTTTGCATAGGCGTCCCCTAGAGTCTGCGGTGACAATTCTAGTACTTCCATCAGACGCTGCACTGCTGTCCATTAGTTCACTGTTGCCTGTCAATCACAATCTAACACGGTTCCATTTCTTAATCTGATATAGTTAAGCGAGTGGAGGTACCTGTGGATGTTTGCTTAGTGATCAAGCAGCGATTGGAAGAACTGGGACTTGAGCAGAGAGAGTTGGCAGCTGCCGCCGAGGTTACCGAGTCCTACATTTCCCAGTTGCTGACTCGGAAGAAATTGCCTCCCGCGCCTGACCGAACCGATATTTATGGGAAAATGGCAGAGTTTTTGAAGCTCCCGAGCGATAAGCTTTCAAAACTGGCCGAGCTCCAGCGCATGGAAGAATGGAAGAGGAACTTGGGGGACCCGCCCGCGCCCTTATTTAAAGAAGTTCGAGAATTGATTCTCCGCAAGTGCGCACCCAACAAAGAAAAACAAATACGTGCGATTTTTGAGAAGCAGCCCTTCGGCGAACTCGAACGCCTCGTCACACAAAAGCTTTCGGACGTGGTCAAGAGAGTCGCCAAACAAGAGTTGGAGAGTGAAGACTGGCTTCACCTGGTGGCTCGACTCAGCGGCCGAAGCTATGCAGAGATGCGGGGCATCATTCTTGAATTTCTGGACACCGATGTCTTCGACATTTCCGTTGAGAATTGTGTTTCCTTTCTTGAGCCGCTGATTGACTCCTGGGATGTCGACCTCGCGACTTTTGGTATCGAAATTGTCTTGAACAAGAGACTAGCCCCAGGAGACCCGAAGAAATTCGAGTTCGTTGAAAGCGAACTCGACCAACGAGAGGAAGAGCCGGGGCTTAAAGAATTCCTGCGTGACCCTTCTCTTCGCGGCGATGCGACCGAGCAAGAAATCGAGTTTCTAAAGAAGCTGAGGTTCAAGGGAAAACGGCCCACCCGACTCTACTACTACCGGGAAGTACAAAGTCTCAGAGACCCGCTCCATTTTAGCCCCGCGTCGACCACGAGGAAGCGGCGCAAAACGGCTACCCATTAATTTTTACAACGTGTAACGGAAATTGTAGCGGGCCCCAGCCTTACACTACCTCGACGGCGAGCCGCGTGGACCTCCCCGTGGGCACGGCTAGGGTGATGCTCCAGGGGAATATCCCCCACGGGAAATGCACCTCCGCCAAACTGTCCGAAGTATCCGCCTTCCTCGAAAGGCAGCCCACAGTCCTGCTCTACTACCTCTGAACAATGACGGAAATCGGACTGGAGAAGAGCGTGCGGCTGGTTTGCGCCTTCCACTCCCAGAGACCTATGGCAGGATTTTGATCGAGATACACGAGTGCAGGCATCGCAAGTCAATGTTATTCTTCACCCCTCTATCTCTACAATCTTCAAGAAGGGTGATCGGGGCAGGGGAGCCATCCGCGAGCGTGAACGCCTGCAGGAACAAATCACACTGTTGGCTCTTCAGGCCTCCGTTGGGTCGCGCCACTCCAGCAACTCGCAATCGGCGTGGGCCAGTTCGGTCAGAGAAGTCCCGAGCGATCCGCCAGACCAGATCGAGTTCCTCGGGTCCCCACGCGCGACCACCCCGACGACAGACCACCACCAATTGTCACGGGCGTGGGATGCACGGCCGGGTTAGTCGCTTATGCGTCACGAAACGAGAATTTTGTTCTCGTTGTATTGCGAAGCCCCCTGAAGTGAGAGGGATATCAAGGGCGGAGCCCTTGGCTAGTTAGAGTGAGACCTCTCCACCGAACACGGGGTTCAGGTAATCGTCGGAATCGGTCCCTGCCAGCAAGAAGTTATCCATAACCGCCCGCGCACCGCATTCCTGGCGTATTTGTTTCGGCAGCGCGGACTTACAGTAGGTTGAACTCGAGCCAAACCAGTCGAAGGAACCAAAGGTCACGGCCTTTGGATTAGCTCATCTGTCCTTTTCTTTCGAGTAGAGCCAAATCTAGTGATCGCCTGTTATTTCGTAGTCTCAGCCGCATTTTCAGGAGGGAGACCAAGGTATTCGAGCAAGTGTTCCCATGTATCGACACGGCCATGGATCGGCGCGATCGTCTTCACATCCAGGTGCAGGCGTTTAACGTTGTCATAAATGTTCTGTGCGTCGCAGCACCGTTCGTAGGGTCGATCGGTCGGCTTAACGGCCACCATGCCCGGCGTCCAGGGATCGCCTTCGGTAAGAATCTTCTCCTTCGGCAGGTACGTCATGAGCATGGCGCTACTATGGAGACTGCCCTCCATGTGATAGATTTCAATCCGGCGCCCTCCGTCGGCGATGACCCGGTTCTGCTCCACTCCTTCAACGCGAAACTTTGCGTTTGGTGTCTTCTGCAGCGTGTCCGGAATGAGGGTATGCGGGGTTTGCAGGAGCGCCTCGATAAATTCCTTGTTGGCTTGCTGGGTGATGATCGTAGCTCCCAGGGCCGCGAAAGTTCGGATGCCTCCTGTATGATCGACATGCGGATGCGTATTGATCACGTATCGGATCGGTTTTTGGGGAATCAGTTTCTTGAGCTCGTCGATTAAAGCGAGCGAACGCGCATCATTCAGAGGCCCTTCAACGAGCGTAATGAAGTCCTTGAATTCCACGGCCAGGCTACAGTCATTCTGTCCCGCAATGTAGTAAAGACCGTCGCCTATTTTTTGCGTCATGATCGTGGCCGGGGGAGCTGGCGGAGTTTCCCTGACGCCTTTGGGAACGGCGAGGTCGACTGGAATGTTGCCCTTGACCTCGGTGACGAAAAGTTCGACTCCGAGTCCCTTCTTTCCCCTCAAAGCAGGTGTAGTGATCGTTTCCACCATGTGGGCGGGAAATTGCACACCATTGCGATCTTCATAATAGTCATACGTGCGCACAACATGCTCGTCACCATACATCGGGTGGTCCATCAAAGTTTCGACCTTCGCGACTAGGTTGTCTTCGCCGATATACCCGGTGATCTTCGCTGTGTTGGGTCCTGTCCAGCTAATCACCTGGAACTTCTTGCCGTCGATCGCCTGCTGCTTGACGACGGTGTCGTTAGCTTTCATAGCTCCGATGACGAAACCATGCGGTGTCAGCCATATCTGTTCGAGTCGGTCCATCTCGGAGTGCGATTGCAGTCCGTCCCCGTCAGGCTGTCGTATGGGATCTCCTGGCTTCTTAACTGATGGAGGGAAGGGAATTTCCAGCCAATCCTTCGGCCTTTCCGGAACCCTAAGCCCAGGGAGGCCGCCGACGTCCCAGGCATACTCGCCGTTTCCAACGTTCACGTATTGTACCGAGTGGCCCTCGCCGCCGATCGTTTGCATCGGCGGAATTCCCTGAATGACAGTCCTCTCGAGCATCGAGGCGGGGACCGTATAGTCCACCTTGTAGACGTACGCTTTTACGAGGGCCCGTGGCCCAGGCGTGTTGCCGTCCATCAGTTGATCCGGCTGACTGCCGCTTCCCGAAAATTCAAGCGTTTTCAGATTCGTGCCTCCCATCGCTTTGAGCGCTTTCTCCACAACGGCCTTGGCATCTTGGGCTGCTGCAGCGAGGGGAAACGCCATCAAAAACGCCAGAGTGCCGGCAAGCTTCTTAGACATGCTTCCTCCACCTCAACCAGTATTCTTCCGCGCAATCTACACCCGTCCGCTCAGCTGTGCAATGCGGCACCGAGAAGGGCCTCTCTGGGGAACAGGTTCCGTGACAGTCGCTGCAAGGCGGGGAGATCGCTACCGTGAATCTGCGGAGCAGGTTTTCGTACGCTGCGTTAGATCGCGCGATGACAGCCGTGGAACTGGCAAGAATCACACAAATGGGAAGTCAACGAAGGGCTCAGGGCCCAGTTCCGGACCGAAGCATTACCTATCCTCAACCATATTCAATATTGTCTCAATAGAACCCGTGGAATCCTCGGTCCCTCCCTCTGATCGCCTTCGCATCTGGGTGATCACCCCAACGCCGGACTCCCGCGATACCGTTATCGGAAGCCGGCCGCACCAGATCGCGTTCGGATTGAGGTTGCGTGCTAGGGGCTACCTGAAGTTCCCCCGCACCGAACCCGTCTTGTGTAAGATCGAGCTACGCAGCGACTGCGGTGGACGGAGGTGGGAAGATAGACTGCCTCATGCCCGCAGCCGCGGAAAAAGGCGCTCGGCGTTTCCGCGATCGATTGCCTTCCAATCGCTTGACGAGAACCCCGTATACGCTTGAAGCCTGTCATCAGTCAGATCGTAACTCCGGATGGGAACATCGCTCCCGTACAGGATCTGCGATGTGGGAACCAAATCCTTCAAAGCGTCCAAGGGACCTGCTGCAGCCGCGTGCGCCGTGTCGAAATAGAGTTTCTTGAATTCATACTCCACCCCATGCGGCACTCGATCGGCAAATTTCTTCGGAAAATCATCGATCATGCGGGGCGCCAATACAGTAAACGCTCCGCCGGCGTGGGAGAAGATAAATCGGATATCAGGGCAACGTGACAATGTGCCATTGAAAAGAAGGCTGTCGACCGCGCGTGCGGTGTCGACGTCGAAGTCGATCATGCCTGACTGGTTCGTCATGTCGCGGCAGCAACTGGGGTGGGCTGGGTGAAAAAATACAACGGCCTTACGATGATGGAGTTCGTCGAACGCCTGAGCAAAGGCGGGGTCACCAGGCCATTTGTCCATGTAAGACGTAAACAGACCTATTCCGTCCGCCTTGAGCACGTCAAGCGAGTATTCGATCTCGCGCAGACTTCCGTCTTGGTCGGGCAGCGGCAACGCCGCGAATAGGCCAAAGCGGTTGGGGTGATCTTTGACCACCTGTGCGCCATATTCATTGTTCTGTCGTGCCAAACTGCGCGCCCGTTCGCTGCGGTCGCTCAGCGAATCCCTCACCACGTTCAGGACAGGCGATAACATTGCCGTTGCAACGCCAGCCTTGTCCATCATTTCCAATGATAAAGTGGGCGTCCAAGCCTTGCGCGTTGACGCACCGAGTTCCTGCTCCATTGCCTTCAGGTAAAATGGCGGCGTCATGTGATGGTGCACGTCAATCCGACCGGGCGTGGTGCGATCGAGTTGCGCGAGCGATTCGCTCGTGGACAAGATCGCGCCGGCGCCAACCATGGCAAGCGATTTCAGAACTTCCCGGCGCGAAGCGCCAGTGGTAGGGTTTCTTGAGTTCTCTTGACGCAGGCCCAGGGCACTATCGTCGGGGCCGAGGTTGCGCTGCCTCATTTAGCGCCTCCGTTCAAGCTCCTATCGCAATTTGCTGCATACCGTATCACATTTCCCACCCACCCGAACCGACCTTGCGTAGCTTTTGTACCTAGGCCCGCTTGAAGCGAGGGCAGGCCGAGCATATAATCTTTACAAGAACAGGTTCTTTGCGTGAACTGCCCTGCAGCAACTGGAGTGCATGTCGAACACACCGCAAGACGCCGGAAGCACGCTTCGTATTGCTGATCGGCGGCTCCACGTGCGCCGACGGGTCATATCATTGGCTTATGTTGAGCTGAGCGAGAACAACGGCGGGATCATTCTGAACATTAGTGAAGGCGGACTGGTCGTGACCGCGGCTGCGCCTTTGGGGGAAGATCGCATGCCGCGGATGCGGTTCCAATTGCCGGGATCGAACGATTGGATCGAGGCAAGCGGAGAGATCGCGTGGATCAGTCAATCGAAGAGAGAAGCTGGCATACGGTTTGTAGATTTGACCGCAGAGAACCGCAACCGAATCAGGGAGTGGTTTTCTTCGCAATCTTCCGGGGTGGAACTTCACCGGGAACGAGGCGGAGTTCGCGGGAAGGACGGGCGGCTTTTGGAGATGCCGAACACTCGCGAGTCGAAGAGTGTCATTCCGCCAGCCACGAATTCTGATCAGGTCGTTCGAGAGCTTGCGCAGGTTTCCGAACTCAGGCCAGATGTCGAAGTGGCAGACCGGTCGATGAATGTTCTCGCACACTCGAGAAGTTTGAGGAGTGCCGCGGCGTTAGTCATTCTGGTGACGTTCGTATCATTTCTAGTGGGCTGGTTTGCGGCGGGACAAGCGACCAGAAACGAAATAGTTGGGATGTTCACGAGGAAGCTGGCAGATACGAGTGAGTCGGCCAAGGGTAGGGAGCCTCCCCCGGCGGACGCCACCGCAAATGTTCCCAGTTCTCCGCTGCAGGATGCACCCCCACAGCAGCAAGCTGTAGAGCCTCCCCCGGCGGACGCCACCGCTCATGTTCCCAGTTCTCGGGCGCAGGATGCACGCCCGCAGCGGCAAGCTGCAGAACCTCCTCGTCCGGCCTCTACCGCGAGTGCTTTCGTGCCGCCGCTGAATAACACCCGCGCGCAAGAGCATAGTCCAGATCCTGGCCCTTCGAGCGCGGCCGCAAATGTTCCCAGCTCCCAGGTTGAAAACGGGCCCCCTCAGGACCGCGGAAGTCGACCCCCGCAGCCAAAAGAAACAAGCAACGTGTCTCCGAGCCCGAACGTGGAACAACCGGAGGGTGCACGAACGACTGCTGCTGTGGAAAAGGAGAACTCGCCGCCTCCGAAGCCAGCGGAAACTCCGGAGGTCGTAAAGGGGTCAGTTTCGGTCAGCTTCAGCCCTTATCCTTCAATTCGAGTGCCGGCCGAGCTCAGGTCACAAATGTCGCGGCAGGGCGCCAGCCTCCAGATCGGTCAACTCCTTTTACGCGTTGATCCCATTTACCCAGCGGACGCGGAGCAGCAACGAGTCGAAGGCACAGTTAAGCTTCACGCCATTATCGGCCGGGATGGAGCAGTAGAGAGCGTTGAGCTGACTGGGGGTCCTGCCTTGCTTGTGCCGGCGGCTGCGAGCGCCGTTCGGCG
>Ga0210384_10008394_pt1 | contig 10764 bp, 9 predicted proteins | sample IncBWH2MmetaG_FD_160574 | JGI IMG/M metagenome (GOLD analysis project Ga0210384, IMG submission 160574) | Forest soil microbial communities from Barre Woods Harvard Forest LTER site, Petersham, Massachusetts, United States - Inc-BW-H-2-M | ecosystem: Environmental > Terrestrial > Soil >...
TGGGGCGTCGATCCATCCCGCGGGGGATATCGCACCTACCGAACCATGCTGGAAAACCGCCCCGACTTCTTCATCCATTCCGGCGATCACATTTATGCCGACTGCCCGGTGCCATCCGAGCTGAAGCTCTCGAACGGCGAGATCTGGCGCAACATCGTCACGCCTGAGAAATCCGAGGTCGCCCACAGCCTCGAGCAGTTTCGCGGCAACTATAAATACAATCTGCTCGACGATAACTTGCGCGCCTTCCACGCCGAGGTGCCGATGTTCGCGCAATGGGACGATCATGAGGTGACCAACGACTGGTCGCCGATCGGCAGCATCGACGAGACCGGCTACGACGAAGACGGCACCTCACGCCTGGTGGCGCGCGCCCGCCGCGCCTTCTTCGAGTTCATGCCGACCCGCCCCGTCCCCGGGCAGGCCGGCCGCGTCTATCGCAAGATCGGATATGGGCCGCTGCTCGACGTGTTCCTGATTGATATGCGCAGCTATCGCGATTCGACCTGGAACAAGCGCGACGACCCCAGCGACACCTTCATCCTGGGGCCGGTGCAGCTCGCCTGGCTGAAACGGGAGCTCGCTTCTTCCAACGCGACCTGGAAGGTGATTGCCGCGGATCTGCCGATCGGTCTGATCAGCGAGGACGCGGTGGCGCTGGGTGACGGCCCGCCCGAGCGGCGCGAGTGTGAGATCGCTAATCTGTTGTCGTTCATCAAGCGCGCCGGCGTTGCCAACACCGTGTGGCTGACCGCCGACATGCATTATACGGCGGCGCATTATTACGATCCGAACCGGGCGGTGTTTTCCGATTTCGAGCCGTTCTGGGAATTCGTCTCCGGCCCGTTGCATGCGGGGACGTGGGGTCCGGGCCAGCTCGACGACACGTTTGGACCGTCGGCGATGTTCCAGAAGGGGTGCAGCGCGGAGCAGGGCGAAAATCTCGCGCCGTGCTTCGGCCTGCAATTCTTCGGCCGCATCGATATCGACGGCAGGTCCGGCGTCATGACGGTGACGCTGAAGGACGTCGATAACCGCGACCTCTGGTCGGTCGAAATCGAACCGCGGCCGGACGCGCGGATGCCGGGAATTTTGGCGCAGCATTCCTGAGCCGGTCGCAACATCTTGATCCGGCGAGCCTTGATCTGCTGGGCATTTCGCGGGCAGACTCACTATGACCCACCACCTATTTCATTGCTTCAGCCAACATTTGCTTCGCGCGACATCGCCGGCTGTTCTTCCGGCCGCGAACTGTTTAGGAGTTACCATGGAAAGCATCAAAACCCAGGGCATCAGCCTGCCGCGGCTTGGGCTCGGCACGTTTCGCATGCAGGGCGACGTCTGCCGTGCTGCGGTCGAAAGCGCACTGGCGCTCGGCTATCGCCATATCGATACCGCGGAAATGTATGCCAATGAGGAAGCGATTGGCGCTGCGATTGCGTCCGCCGGTGTTGCACGCAAGGATCTCCACGTCACCACCAAGGTATGGAACGAAAACCTCGCCCCCGACGCGATGCGCCGGGCGTTCGACAAGAGCCTGAAGAAGCTGAGGCTCGATCAGGTCGATCTTTATCTGGTGCATTGGCCGGCGCCGAACATGAACCTGCCGGCGATATTCGAAACCCTGATGAAGCTGAAAGAAGAGGGGCGCACCCGTGCGATCGGCGTTGCCAATTTCAACATCGCGCTTCTCAAGACCGTGGTCGAGGAGATCAAGGCGCCGATCGCCTGCAACCAGATCGAATATCATGTGATGCTGGATCAGACGCCCGTGCGCAAATATCTTGCCGCGAAATCTATCCCGCTGGTGGCCTATTGCCCGCTGGCGCAAGGCCGTGCCGCTTCGGACGAAACGCTCACCGCGATCGGCCGCAAGCATGGCGCCAGCGCGGCGCAGGTGGCGCTGAAATGGCTGCTCGATCAGGACGGCGTCGCCGCGATCCCCAAGGCATCGCGCCGCGAGAGCCAAAAAGCCAATCTCGATGCGCTGAACGTAGGACTCGACGATGAGGATCTGAAGGCCATCGCGGGCCTGCCGAAAGACAAGCGCTTCGTGAGCCCCGGGTTTTCGCCGAAATGGGATTGAGCCGGGTTCGTCATCCTGAGGTGCGAGCTCTTGCGAGCCTCGAAGGATGACATGTCACTCATCCTTCGAGACGCCGCGGAGCGCGGCTCCTCAGGATGACGGCGGTACATGTGCACAAAAAAGAATGGCCCCTTGCGGGGCCATTCCTGTGTCGGGCCCTCAATACTCGTGGCGATGTTTGACGATCACAACCCGGTCGCGGTCGCGGTCGCGATGATGCCACCAACCCTGGTGCCAGCCGCGGTCGCGGTGCTCGCGGTACTCGGCGCGCGCGCCATCCCAGTGATGGCCGCCGCGCTTGATCACGACGGTCTCGGCGCTGGCAATCGACGGCGCCGCGACCGCGATCGCACCGAGTGCTGCGATGACATATCCAAACTTCTTCATGTTGTCCTCCTCACACTTCACGAAGATCAAACTTCGCCTGAGAAGGAACGTTCCGCCGGAACCGCGAGAGAATTCTGAACAGATGTTCAGCTAGCTGCGCCGCTGCACTTATGCAGCGTCGGCGTCGGATTGCCGCTGGCGGTGAGTTTGCCGTCCTTGATGGTGTATTCGCCCTTCCGGTCGCGGTTATACATCGCGCGCATGCTGCCGTCGGGCTGCCTCATCAATCCATATTCGCGTATCTGGTTCAGCGACGGAAAGTAAACGCGCATATTCAACATGCCGTCCGCCGAGACTTCGGCGCCGACGACTTCGTTGTCGTCCTTGGCGTCGCCGAGGTCGCGCCGCAACATCAGATGGTTGCCTCGCGCAATCGCATAGATCAGGACCGTGCCCCTGTCGTGGTCGGGCGGCAGCGAACAATCCTGCGACCACGGACCGATCAATCCCCATTTGCGCGCGGTCTCCGTCACCGCGCCCGCGCTCGCGCTCGCGCAAGGCACGAGCGTCAGCAAAACCGGGATCGCCAGCGTCAGCTGGATCAACAGATGACTAGCGTTTCGCATCGCCCGTCTCCCCCGTAAGGTGATGGACGATCGCATCCTAGCATCTGGATTCCGGCGCAAATGGGCCGATGCCCAACGCGGGGCGCTTGCGGAAGGCGGGCCGTGCGGGCATCATCCACGCATAAAAAACAAGATTGGGGGGAGCGCCATGTCCGCATTGTCACGCCGTCATTTTCTCGAGCTGACGGGGTCAACGGCCCTCGCACTAATTTCCGCAAGCGCCGATGCCGCGATGGGACCGAACGACAAGTTCGATCTCGTGATCAAGGGTGGCGACGTGCTCGATCCCAGCCAGTCGCTCAAAGGCAAGCGCGACATCGGCATCCGCTGGGGCGTGATCGAGGCGATTGAGTCGGAAATTCCTGCCGCGCGGGCGTCGAAGACCATCGACGCCACCGGCAAGCTGGTGATGCCGGGTCTCGTCGACCTGCATTGCCACGTCTACCCTTATGGCTCGGCGATCGGTATCCCCGCCGACGAGCTGGTGCAGTTTCAGGGAACCACCACGGTGGTGTCGGCGGGCGATGCCGGGGTCAACAACCTCGCGGCGTTGCGCCGCTACATCGTGGCGCAGTCGCGGGCGCGCATCTACGCCTTCGTCCATATCGCCAATAACGGTCTGTCGGCGTTTCCGGTCGCCGAGCTCTACAATATCGACAATGCGCAAGTTGAAGCGTGCGCGATGGCGCTGGCCGAAAATCAGGACTTCCTGATCGGCGTCAAGGTGCGGATGTCGGAGAACATCATCTTCAAGCATGGTGTCGAACCGCTCAAGCGCGGCATCCAGGCCTGCGAGATGTGCGGCTGGTCGGCCAAGATGATGGTGCATATCGGCGGCGTCGAGACCAAGGAGCTGATGTCGCAGATTCTCGATCTGCTGCGGCCGGGCGACGTCTTGACCCACGCCTATTCCGGCTTCCCGAACATGTCGGGCGTCGGCACCAATATCGTGCAGGACGGCAAGCTGTTGCCGGCAGCGCTGGCCGCCAAGCAGCGCGGCGTGGTGTTCGACGTCGGCCACGGCGGCGGCAGCTTTGATTTCACGGTGGCCGAAGTGGCGATCCCGGGCGGCTGCACGCCGGATACGATTTCGTCCGATATCCACGTCTTCTCCGGCAATTCGCCGGGCGTGCCGTTCCTGCCCAACGTGATGAGCAAGTTCATGGCGATGGGTTTTTCGCTGGAGCAGGTGGTGACGATGGCAACTTCGGCGCCGGCCAAGATCATCAACCGGGCGCCAAAGATCGGCACCTTGCAGCCGGGGGCGCCCGGCGACGTCGCGATCATGGAACTGGTGGAAGGGCCGGTGACCTTCGTCGATACCCGCAGCAACAAGCGCGACGGCAAGGCCTATCTGAAGCCGATCCAGACCGTGATCAACGGCGTGCCGTTCGGCCGGCCGTACCAGGCGCCGTTCGCGGTGAGGTGAGCCACCGATCAGCCCAATTGTCTCTGCGCGCGGGTATCGCTGACAATGTCGGCAATGACCGCGCCCATCACCAGGGCGCCGCCCAGCAGAGCCCGCGAAGAAGGAACCTCCTGGAACGCGAGCCATACCCAAAATGGCATCAGCGGTGTCTCCAGCGTTGCGATCAGCGTAGCTTGACCTGACGGCAACAGGCGCGATCCAAGCATAAACAGGGTCAAGCCCAATGCGACCTGGAAGAAGCCGAACATCGCGAAGATGACGAGATCGGCTGCGGTGACGCTGGCGACGCCGTGGGCAAAGGGAATGCTGACGAGGCTGCCCAACAGGTTCGATAGCGCGGCGGCTGCCACCATCGGCGTGCTCTTGTGCCGCCGGACGGTGACCGTCATTGCTGCAATCGCAACGGTCATGAGACAGGCGAGCGCAATCCCCAGTATATCGGAGCCAGTGCGCGTGTTGCCGACAATGATGGCGACGCCGCCCAGCGCCACCACGCTCGCCAGCATGGTTTGCCACCGGGCGGCCTCTCGTAGCCTTATCCAGGCGAATGCTGCGGCGACGAAGGGGCCTGTCGCGATGATGATCGCAACATTCGACACGCTGGTCAGCTGGAGGGCCGGGATGAAACACACCATGCCCAAGGTCGACAGCGATGCGACCAGCCAGCCGCTCTTTCCCATCCCGGTCAAATCCCGCAAGCCGGCGCGGCCTTGCAACAGCACGAGAATGGCGGCGATCAGACCGCCGCCAAACAGGCCGCGCCAGAACAAGATCGTCCACGAGTCGAACGGCAGCAGCCGCGTGAAGAACGCCGCGGTGCTCCAGGCCACGGCAGCGCCGACGATGAGTGCAATGCCTAAGCGATGCTGCGATTGAGCCGTCGCCATACGGGAAATCCTGCTAGCGACCAGGGCGGCGCCCCATCGCGGCGGCCTCGTCCGACCGGCTCAACTTGACGTGCGGGCGCGCTTCTCCACATTGGCGATTCTCGCCGGAACGCCGAACTCCTTGCGGCAAACTTCCGCAAGCACGGCTATGCCTTCGCGGATTTGCTCGTGCGAGGGGCTCGCAAAGCACAGCCGCAAGCGGCTATAGGCATGGGCCTTACTGGTCGACCATTCCGGCCCCGGATTGATGGAGACGCCGGCGGCCAGCGCGGCCTGGTAAAGCTTCAGCGTATCGACATGGTCCGGCAGCTTGACCCACAGGAAGATGCCGCCCTTTGGCGCCTCGAATTCCGCCGCGGTGCCGAACTGCTCGTTGAGCGCCTCCATCAGCGTGTCGAGCTTGGCGCGAAGCCCGCGCGTCAGCTTTGGTACATGCGCGGCGAAATGCGGCGCGCAATATTCCGCCAGCACCATCTGCTCCAACGCGCCGCTTCCGGCGTCGGTCTTGAGCGCCAGCATCCGCGACAGCATTTCCCAGGGCGCGACGATGAAGCCGACGCGCAACGCGGGTGCGATCGACTTGGAGAACGAGCCGATATGGATCACGCCGCCGTTCTTGCTCATGGCATGGATCGCGGGCGGGCGTTTGCCGTCCCAGATCAGGTCGGCGTAGCAATCGTCCTCGAAAACCGGGACGCCGTAGTCTTGCGACAGTCTCAAGAGCTCGGCGCGCCGGGCCTCCGGCATGATGGTTCCGGTCGGGTTCTGTACCGTCGGGATGGTATAGATGTATTTCGGCGTGACGCCGCGGCGCTTGAGATCGATGAGCGCGGTTTCCAGCGCGTCGATCCGCATCCCCTCGCGGTCGAGCGGAATGCCGACGGCGTTGACGCCGAGCCTGGTCAGCCGGTTCAGCGATCCCTGATAGCTGTCCTGCTCCATGATCACGGTATCTCCGCGCGATAGCAGCGTCGCGTTGACGAGGTCGAGCGCCTGCAGCGAGCCCGAGACGATCAGTATGTCGTCGGCCGTGCAGTTGATCGCCGCATCGCGCTTCAATTTCGCAGAGAGAAATTCGCGTAACGGCCGGTAGCCCTGCGGACCATGGGCAAGCCCGTAGGTCGCAAGCGTCTTGCCCTCGCGCCCGAGCACGGCGCTGGCGGCCTCGATCAGGCCGTCCACCGGCACCTGTTCGGGATCGTTATTGCCGCCGACAAAGCTGTATTTGGCGAGTCCCGTCCACCTCGCCGCGGGCGCGGGCAGCCCCGCCGGCAACAGCGGCGCGAAGTCGAATGATGCAGAACTCATGGGCGGCGTCTCTCCCTTGTTTTTGCTTGGCGGCGATCCTAGACAAGTCTGGCGCGCTTGTCCTTAGGGGACTGTCGGGGCGCTGCGACACCAGAGCCGCTCTGCCCTGCGTAATGACGCTGGCGCCGCCTTTCGAGTCCGGCTAATCCTCCCGGCACCGAAGCGAGAGATATCGACCAAATGCCCGATACGATCCAGGAAGTCCTGCAAGCCTTTGCCAATGGTGAGCTCGTCGTCGTGACCGATGACGAGGACCGCGAGGGCGAGGGCGACCTGATCGTCGCGGCCTCGCTCTGCACGCCCGAGAAGATGGCCTTCATCATCCGCCACACCTCGGGCATCGTCTGCGCGCCGATCACGACCGAGGACGCGCGCAGGCTCAGGCTCGATCCGATGGTCGCCCATAACGAATCCAACCACACCACCGCCTTTACGGTGTCGATCGACTACAAGCCCGATGGCGGCACCGGAATCTCGGCGGACGAACGCGCTTCCTGCTGCCGGGCGCTGGCCAATCCCAATGCCGGCGCCAACGATTTTGCCCGGCCGGGGCATATTTTTCCGCTGATCGCGCGCGATGGCGGCGTGCTGTTGCGCTCGGGCCATACCGAGGCTGCGGTCGACCTCTGCAAGCTCTCGGGCCTGCCGCCGGTCGGCGTCATCTCTGAATTGATGAACGACGACGGCACTGTCATGAAGGGCGAGCAGGTGGCGCGCTTCGCGGCCAGCCACAAGCTCAAGCATGTCACCATAGCCGACATGATTGCCTACCGCCAGGCGCGCGAGAAGCTGATCGAGCGGGTCGCGACGTTCACGACCGAGAGCCCGATCGGGCCGCTGCAGGGCTATGCCTATCGTTCCCCGTTCGACGAGATCGCCCATGTCGCTTTCGTCTATAACGGCGTCGGCGACGGCAAGAACGTGCTGACCCGGTTCCACAAGCCCAACATCGTCCGGGACATTTTTACCGGGCAAAAGCACATGCTGACGGTGCTCGAGCATTTCAAGAAGACCGGCCGCGGCGTCCTGGTCTATCTGCGCGACGGCGCCGCCGGCGTTCCGGTTGCACCATTGCCGCAGGAGAAATCCGCCGAAGCCGACCGCAACCGGCAATGGCGCGAGGTCGGCGTCGGCGCGCAGATCCTGCGTGATCTGGGCGTGACCTCGATCCGCCACCTCACATCGTCGGTGCACGACTACAAGGGATTGTCCGGCTTCGGCATCGAGATCGTCTCTAATGAACAGCTTGAAGGTTAGGATTGATCGTTTGCGGATCGCTTGAAGCACCAGACCCGGAATATTAAGGGTCATCCAATTCAATTGCGCTTCCGCCCGTAGCGCTTTAATTTATCAGACAATTCCATAGAGATTGACGCGAAAGGAATTCTCATGAGCGTGCGCCCTCAGACCAAGGACAAACCGTCGGCGGTGAATTTCCAGTGGGACGATCCGTTCATGCTCGACGAGCAGCTCACTGAAGACGAGCGCATGGTGCGCGACACCGCGCGCGCCTATGCGCAGGACAAGCTGTTGCCGCGCATCACCAAGGCCTATCTCGAAGAAAAGGTCGACCGCGACATCTTCCACGAAATGGGCGAGCTCGGCCTGATCGGGATCACGCTGCCGGAGGAATATGGCTGCGCCAATGCAAGCTATGTCGCCTATGGCCTTGTGGCGCGCGAGATCGAGCGGGTCGATTCCGGTTACCGCTCGATGAACTCGGTGCAGTCCTCGCTGGTCATGCACCCGATCTACGCCTATGGCGATGAGAACCAGCGCAAGAAATATTTGCCGAAGCTCGCTACCGGCGAATGGGTCGGCTGCTTCGGCCTGACCGAGCCGGATGCCGGTTCCGACCCCGGCGGCATGAAGACCCGCGCCGAGAAGGTATCCGACGGCTACCGCTTGACCGGCACCAAGATGTGGATTTCCAACGCGCCGATCGCCGACGTGTTCGTGATCTGGGCCAAGTCTGCCGCGCATGATAACCAGATCCGCGGCTTCATCCTCGAAAAGGGCATGAAGGGCCTGTCGGCGCCGAAGATCGGCGGCAAATTGTCCTTGCGCGCTTCCGTGACCGGTGAGGTCGTGATGGAAGGCGTGGTGGTGCCGGAGGAAAACCTGCTCCCCAACGTTTCCGGCCTGAAGGGGCCGTTCGGCTGCCTCAACCGTGCGCGCTACGGCATATCCTGGGGCGCGATGGGCGCCGCCGAAGACTGCATGCATCGCGCGCGGCAATACACGCTCGACCGCAAGCAGTTCAACCGGCCCTTGGCGGCGACGCAGCTGGTGCAGAAGAAGCTCGCGGACATGCAGACCGAGATTGCGCTCGGCCTACAGGCCTCGCTTCGGGTCGGCCGGCTGATGGACGAGGGCAAGATGGCGCCGGAGATGATCTCGATCGTCAAGCGCAACAATTGCGGGAAGGCGCTCGACATTGCGCGCGTGGCCCGCGACATGCACGGCGGCAACGGCATCCAGATCGAATATCACGTGATGCGCCACAGCGTGAATCTGGAAACCGTGAACACCTATGAGGGCACCCACGACGTCCACGCGCTGATCCTCGGCCGGGCGATTACCGGCATTCAGGCGTTTTCGTAAAGCCGCAATCGTCATTCCGGGGCGCGCCAGAGGCGTGAACCCGGAATCTCCCGCCCGCATCATTCCACTTCATCGAGATTCCGGGTCTGGCTCTTCGAGCCATCCCGGAATGACGCAAAGAAAAAAGCCCATGGCAGAAAACGACGACGTCCCGTTCAACCGCAACTTTCCGCTTCTGCCCGGGGTCGTCGACGAGGTCCTCCCCGGGGTGCGGCGGGTGCTGTGCGACAATCCGAGCCCGTTCACCTTCACCGGCACGGTCAGTTACATCGTGGGCCAGGGCAAGGTCGAGAGCATCGATCCTGGCCCCGACAGTGGGCCGCATGCGGCGGCGCTGCTTGACGCCGTGCGTGGCGAAACCGTGACCCATATCCTGGTTACCCACACCCACCGCGACCATTCGCCCAACACGAAAAGGATCAAGGCCGCGACCGGCGCCACCGTTTACGCCGAGGGGCCGCATCGCGCCTCGCGGCCGCGCTTCGAGAGCGAGAAGCACAATCCGGAATCCGGAGCCGACCGCGACTTCAATCCCGACGTCAGGGTTCGCCATGGTGACGTGATCGAGGGGCAGGGATGGAAGCTCGAGGCGGTGGCGACGCCCGGCCATACCGCCAATCATCTGGCATTCGCCTGGCCCGAGCGAAAAATCAATTTCGTCGGCGACCACGTGATGGGCTGGTCGACCTCGATCGTGGCGCCGCCGGACGGATCGATGATCGACTATATGGCCTCGCTGGAACGGCTGACGCAGCGCGACGAGGATCTGTATTTCTCCGGCCACGGCCCGGAAATCCCGGAAGGCCCGCGCTATGTCCGCTTCCTGATCCGCCATCGCCAGGCGCGCGAAGCCTCGATCCTGCACCGCCTCGCCAAGGGCGAGGCCGACATCCCGACCATGGTGCGCGCGATCTATATCGGCATCGACCCGCGGCTGATGAATGCCGCCGGCTATTCCGTGCTGGCGCATCTGGAGGACCTGGTCGGGCGCGGCATCGTGGCAACCGACGGCGATCCGGTGATCGGCGGGACGTATTGGCTGGCGAGGGACAACAGCGAGTAGGCGAGTAAGGCCGGGGGGCGGCCTGATCGTCATTCAGGGATGCGCCGACAGGCGCAGACCTCAGATGTGCAATTGCACACCGGGAAATCTGGAAATTGTTGCGCGAGATTCCGGGTTCGCGCTCGCGCGCGCCCCGGAATGACATGCGTCACTTCTTGACCGTCTTTGCCGGAAGCTTCGGCGGCGGCACCTTCTTCGCCGGTTTGAGGTTGTCGGCATCGGCGGCGGTATTGATGTCGTCGATCAATTTGGTGATGCGCGAGGCGTTGCTGCCGAGGTCGCTTTCGAAATAGCGCGATGAGGAGCGGATATCGACGCGGGAGTCCTCGCCGTCGGGCGTCACCCGAATCGAGACGTCCTCGCGGAATCCCATGATTGGCGTCCGCGCCACCGCCTCGATGCGGCCGATGCGGCGCGGCGGCTGTGGCGGACGT
>Ga0210384_10008395_pt1 | contig 10763 bp, 6 predicted proteins | sample IncBWH2MmetaG_FD_160574 | JGI IMG/M metagenome (GOLD analysis project Ga0210384, IMG submission 160574) | Forest soil microbial communities from Barre Woods Harvard Forest LTER site, Petersham, Massachusetts, United States - Inc-BW-H-2-M | ecosystem: Environmental > Terrestrial > Soil >...
TCGCCGGCCCGCAACGCCGCGCGCAGCGAGGCGGGATCCTCGGCGTCGACCCGGCAATCGGCTCCCGGCCGCCGCGAGCCGACGAGCGGCTGCTCGCCGGCGCGCCGCAGCAGCTCGACGGCGGCGCCGCCGAAGAAGCCGCGGCCGCCGACGACCAGGATGCGAGTCACCCGGGTCAGGTCCCGACCTCCGGGGCCGCCGGCAGCCCGCCGCCCGGGACCCGCGGCTCGCCGTCCAGGCCGGCCCTCACCTCGCCCTCCGCGGCCGGCAGCGTCCGCCCGAGCCAGACGGCCCACGGGCAGAAGAGCGCGAAGAGCACGCCCGTCGAGATCGCGATCCCGAGGGGCAGGCGCGCCACCGCGCACACGCTCAGGGCCAACCCGGCGACCCAGACCCCCCAGGTCATGGCCAGCAGGAAGCCGCGAAGCGACCTCGTGACCACCGTCAAGGCGATGCCCGCGGCGGTGTAGAGGCCATTGGCCGCGGCCCCCGTGCAGAGCGTCGCGAGGGGAGCGATGCGGGCGTAGTCGCGCGGCAGCCAGCCGATGAGAAGGGATTCCGCGAAGAGATCGCAGACCAGGCCCGCCGCCGCCACGCCGACCGCCGCGATCGCCCACGTCGAGCGGCGGAGCCAGCTCCCCCACCAGGCGTAGAACGCCACGAGGCTCAGCGCGGCAACGATCCACACCGCCCAGCCGCCGCGCCACAGGGCCGGATGCCGCGCGATATAGGCAACGCGGTCCGCCACGGCCGGCACGATCTCGGTTCCCGGGCGCAGCACCGCCGCCATGGTCAGGATCGCCGCGGCGTTGGCCGCCGCGCAGGCGTACGGCGTGGCGGCCCGCACGGACGCGCCAATCCTCGAAAGGCGCGCGAGGCGGGTGCCCTCCAGGAGGAACAGGCAGAAAGGCAGCCACCAGACGACGTCGTCGAACAGGATCAGGGTCACCGTGCGGACCGGCCATTCGCCATGGCGGACGGCCAGCAGCCAGCCCACCGGGCCGAGGAGCTTCCCCAGCAGGCCGATGGCGATGAAGGGCACCGCGCGATCCAGCCGCCACGCCGCGTACGCATAGCCCAGCCCGTACAGGCCGACGACCATCCCCAGGCACGCCCAGATCGACGGGTACGTCGGCGGCGCCATCGCGCAGCGCAGGAAGAATGCCCGCGGGAAGAGGGCGGCCCACAGCCCGAATCCGACGTTGTAGACGGCGGCCGCCGCGAAGATCAGGCGGTAGAGGCGCGCGCGATAGGGTGGCACGGCGGGCGATTCTACAGGTCGCGGCGCTGCCCGCGATCCCCGTGCTCCGTTCCAGATAGCGGGTCCTTCCTCGCGAACAGACCCGCTACCCCGTTCCGGCGCCCGCCTCGCTCCGGATGCGGAACGATGTAAGATCTCCCGGAGCGGAAGGGGGTAGTGGCGTGAGCTTGGCTCTTCCCGATCCTGTCACTCATCTTGCCGCCATCGTCAGGTTCTCGGACGACGCCATCGTCAGCAAGCTGCTGGACGGCACCATCACCTCCTGGAACCTGGCGGCGGAGCGGATGTTCGGCTACTCGGCCGCAGAAGCCGTCGGCCGATCGATCAAGATCATCATCCCCCGGGACCGCTGGGACGAGGAGGACGAGGTCCTGGCCCGGCTGCGCCGGGGCGAGGTCATCGATCACTTCGAGACGGTGCGGCAGCGCAAGGACGGCAGCCGCTTCGAGATCTCGCTGACCGTCTCGCCGGTCAAGGACGAGTCCGGCCGCATCGTCGGCGCCTCGAAGATCGCGCGCGACATCAGCGAGCGGCGGAAGGCCGAGGAGGAGCGGGCCCGGTTGCTGGCGGAGGCGCAAGCGGCCAACCGCGCCAAGACCGACTTCCTGGCCGTCCTCTCCCACGAGCTGCGGACGCCCCTGAATCCGATCCTGGGCTGGGCCGAGGTGCTGCGCCTGCGCCAGGACGACCCGGAGATGACGGCCCGCGGCCTGGAAGCCATCGCCCGCAACGTCAAGGCCCAGGTCAAGCTCATCGACGACCTGCTCGACGTCTCGAAGATCGAAGCGGGCAAGCTGCGCCTCGACGTCCGCACGGTCGAGCTGGCGCCGATCGTCGAGGCCGCGCTCGACGCGATCGTCCCGGCCGCCGAGGCCAAGCAGATCCAGGTGCAGCGCGTGCTCGACCCCTCCGGCCTGGTGCTCGGCGACTCGGATCGGCTGCAGCAGGTGATCTGGAACCTGCTGGCGAACGCGGTGAAGTTCACCCCCAAGCGGGGACGCATCCAGGTCAGCCTCTCGCGCGTCAACTCGCACGTCGAGGTCGCGGTCAGCGACACCGGCCAGGGCATCGCCGCCGAGTATCTGCCCCACGTCTTCGACCGCTTCAGCCAGGCGGACACCTCGATCCGCCGGCACTTCGGCGGGATGGGGCTGGGATTGACCATCGCGCGGCAGCTGGTGGAGCTCCATGGCGGCACCATCGAGGCCAGGAGCGCCGGCGAGGGCAAGGGGGCGACTTTCGTGATCAAGCTGCCGCGCTCCCTGGCCGCCGCGCATCCTCCCGGCGAGATCCGCGAGCATCCCACCGCGGCGGCGCCCGGGCCTCCCGGCCTGCCGTATCCGAACCTCGCCGGGGTGCGCGTCCTGCTGGTGGACGACGACGCGGCGACGCGCGAGGTCGCGCAGGCCATCCTCGAGCCGCTGGGCGCCGACGTCTGGCTGGCCGCCTCGGCGGCGGAGGCGCTGGCGGTGCTGGCGCGCGACCGTCCCGACGTGTTGGTCGCGGACATCGAGATGCCGGGGGAGGATGGCTACTCGCTGATCAACAGCGTACGCTCGCTGCCGGCGCACGAGGGGCGAGGGACCCCGGCCGCGGCGCTCACCGCTTTCGCACGCCCCGAGGACCGCTGGCGGGCGCTCGACGCCGGCTTCCAGCTCCACCTGGCCAAGCCGATCGAGCCGCTCGGCCTGGCGATCGCCGTCGCCCACCTCGCCGGCCGGGCCGGCCGCCCGAGCACCTAAATTAGTTTCCCACGAGCGCGCGGCCGCCTGGCCCTTGCTTCCCACTCGCGGCGTGCGCCTCTCCCCGGTCGCACTGCCGCGCCTGGCGGCACCCGGCGGCAGTCCCTCTTCGACGGCTGGTAGACCCGACAGCTCGACCTGTTGACAATCTACAAGAACGGGGCATACTCTTGTAGACGATCTGGAGGAACGATGCCCCACCGCCCCGCTTCCGAGCTGTTGCAAGGTACCCTCGACGCCATGGTGCTCAAGGTTCTCGCCCTCGGTCCGCAGCACGGCTGGGGAATCGCCCAGCGCATCGAACAGATCTCCGAACGGGACCTGCGGGTGCAGCAGGGCTCGCTCTATCCCGCGCTCACCCGGCTCGAGGAGAACGGCTGGATCGCCGGCGAGTGGGGCACCTCCGACAACAACCGACGCGCCAAGTTCTACCACCTCACGGCGGCGGGCCGGCGGCAGCTCGAGCGCGAGACCGCGGAGTGGCTGCGGCTCTCCGCCGCCGTCCATCGAGTCCTCGGTCACGCTTGAGGCAGGAGAGACGACGATGCGATCCTGGAGGCGCTTGCGGAATGGTTTGCGCACGCTGTTCTCCCGCTCCCGCCGCCAGGCCGAGCTCGAGGACGAGATTCGGTTCCACCTCGAATCGGCGATCGAGCGGCACCGGGAGCGCGGCCTGCCGGAGGAGAAAGCTCGGCGAGCCGCGCGGCTGGACTTCGGCAGTGTCGACGCGGCGAAGGAGGGAGTGCGCGACGCCTGGGTCCTGGCGCGCCTCGCCGAGCTGGTGAGCGACGCGCGCCTGGCGCTGCGGGGCCACCGTCGCCGGCCGGCCTACGCCGCGACCGTCATCGTCACCGTCGCCCTGGCCATCGGCGCCGCCGGAGTCATCTTCAACGCCTTGTGGGCGGTGATCTTCCGGCCGCTGCCGTTCGCAGTCGACGGCGACCTCGCGGTGCTCCGCTACGCCGAGCTCGCTACCCACGAGACGCTCGGCCTGTCGCCTCCCGAGCTCGCCGACTTCCGCGCCGCCAATCGCTCCCTCGAGAGCCTTGCCGAGTACCACCACATGAACTTCACCCTGCTCGGCCATGGTGAACCGCGGCGCGTGCGTGCCGGCGTCGTCTCTCCCGGCTACTTCCGCCTGCTCGGCGTCAGGCCGATCCTCGGCCGAGACTTCGTGGAGGACGACGACTCGCCGAGCGCCCGGCCGGTGCTGCTGCTCTCCCACCGCTTCTGGCGCGAAGAGCTGGGCGGCGGCGCCCTGGTCGGTGCCGATTTCACGATGAACGACAAGATCCACACCGTGATCGGCGTGCTGCCGCCGCTGCCGCCGGCGCCCGACGAGAACGACGTGTTCATGCCGGTCTCCGCGTGCCCTTTCCGGGCCGGCGAGCACTGGGCTCATTCGCGCACCGCTCGTGGTCTCGAGGTCATCGCGCGCCTGCGCCGCGGCAGGGACTTGCGGGCCGCGACGAGCGACCTCGAGCTGGTCACCCGACGGTTGGCCCAGAGCTACCCTGAGGCCTATCCCGCACGACTCGGGCTTCGACCCGAGCTCGTTCCGCTGCGCGACGCGATGACTGCCAACGCGCGTCCAACTCTCTGGCTGCTCGGCGCGGCCGCCGCCACCATGCTCCTCCTGGTCGCGGCGAACCTGCTGAACCTCACGCTGGCGCAGCTCGCCCGCCGCGATGCCGAGCTCGCGGTGCGCGCCGCGCTCGGTGCCGGCGGCGGCCGCATCGCCCGCCAGCTGGCGACCGAGGGTTGCGCGCTGGCGCTCGCAGGCGGCGCACTCGGCTTCCTGCTGACGTTCGCCGGCCGGGGTCTGCTGGTTCGCTTCCTCGGCAGGCTCACGCCGCGCGCCAGCGAGATCCGGCCCGACTGGACGACCGGCGGGATCGTTCTCGTGCTGTCGCTGGGGATCGGCCTGGCCATCGGCCTGTTGCCCGCGCTCACGCGAGCGTCCAGCCTGGCCGCGGCCCTGCGTTCCGGCGGACCGGCCACGACGGTGGGCGGCGCCTCGACGCGTACCCGCGATGCGCTGGTCGTTCTCCAGGTCGCGGGTTCGTTCGTGCTCTTGATCGGCGCCGGGCTCCTGCTGCGCAGCGTGTGGAACCTCGAACGCGTCCCGGCCGGATACCGTCATCCGGACGTGCTGACCGTGGGCCTGCCGGTCAACTGGACGAAGTACTCCACGGACGCCCGGCGACTCGCCTACGCCGAGCGCCTGCTCGCGCGAGTCCGCGAGCTACCCGGCGTCCAGGCCGTGGCTCTGGCCGACAACTATCCGTTGAGCTCCGACCTGCCGTGGAATCGACGGGTGGCGGTCGGGCGCGCGGCGCCCGATCCCGCGACGCCGGGACCGACCGCCGACTTCCGCACCGTCTCGCCGGGCTACTTCGAGACCGTCGGCGTGCCGCTGCTCGCCGGGCGGCCGTTGCGCGACGACGATCGCGACCCGGCCCACGGCGTGGCGCTCGTCAACCAGCAGTTCGTCCGCCAGATGTTCGCCGACCGCGATCCTCTCGGCCAGGGGGTGATCTTCGGTGGCGGCGATACCGTCTGGTCCATCGTCGGCGTGGTCGGAGACGTCCACCAGCGCACCCTCGGCGAGGGGGCGACGCCGGAGGTCTACGCGCCGCTGGCGCAGCGCGGCGGCGGCATCGGAGTGATGCTGGTCCGCGCCGGGGCCGCGCGCTCCCTGGTGCCGGCCCTGCGCGCCGCGATCCGCGCCGTCGACCCCGAGCAGCCGATCACCGAGGTGCGCACCTTGGCCGAGACCCACGCCGAGGCGCTTGCCGCGCCGCGCGCCACCGCGGCCTTGCTCGCCCTCGCCGCGGTGTTGGCGCTGGTCATTGCCGCCGCCGGTCTCGCCGGACTGCTTGCCTACTCGCTCGGCCAGCGACAGCGCGAGTTCGGCATCCGACAGGCGCTCGGCGCGTGCCGGGCGGACATCGCGCGCCTGGTGCTGGTTCGCACCGGCGGCCTGGTCGCGGCCGGCGCGCTCATCGGCCTGGGCGGCGCGCTGCTCGCGACGCGCGGCCTGGGCTCGATGCTCTACGGTCTGGCATCGAGCGACCTGCAGACCTACGCGGTGGTCGCCATCGTCCTCGGCGGCGCGGCCTTCGGCGCGTGCCTGCCGGCGCTGCGCCGCGCGATCGGCACGGCGCCCGGCCTCGCCCTGCGGGCGCTCTGACGCCCCGCCGGCTCCGCCCGCCGTCGGCTGCCGACGCGGGCGCGCCGGCGCTCGCTTGCCGAGCTTCCTGCGGCCGCGCCGCCAGACGGGCTCCGTTCTACGCCATCCCCGCCGGAGCGAGCTCGACCCCGGGTCGCGGCAGGCGGCGGGGGATGCGGTAGGCCGACTCGGGGATCTCGGCCAGGCGCGACGGGTGGAGCCGCGGGCCGAGGCCGTAGAACTGGCAGAAGCTCATGATCAGCGGGCGCCACCGGTCCGGATCGATGCGGTCCCGGTGGCCGGCGAGCAGCAGCGTCTCCTCGACGTGGACGCGCACGATGCGGACCTCGAGCGCCACCAGCTTTCCCTGGCGGTCCGGGTCGCCGGCCTCCAGGGGATGCGCATGGTCCAGCACGGCCTCGAGCTGCACCGGGCACTCGCGCACGCGCGGCGGTGCGACCAGCTCGGACGCCACGGCGGTCAGGCACCCGGCGCCGAACTTGTCGGCCTCGTGGCGGTAGCCCATCGCGACCTTGTGCGGCGGCACCGGGTTCGATCCGGTGAGCCGCGCCAGCCGGTCGACGTGGGAGACCTGGTCCGCCGACGGCAGGTTGAGCACGCACTCCCCGGTCCGCCGGATGTTGGCGGGCGTCTGCGAGCGCGCGCCGAAGCCGAGCATGCAGCTGCGGCCGAGCCACCACGCGGACGACATCGGCGCGAGGTTCGCCGAGCCGTCCTCGTTGAGCGAGCTGACCAGGACGACGGGAGTGCCCCAGTAGAGAATCGCCGGATCGATCGTCTGGTGCATGGTGTCTGCCTCGCCTCCTCCGCCAGCCCTCCGCCCCCGTGGCGGCGCATGGTGCAAGCGTAGGCTGGACCCGGGCGGCACGGCCACCCGGATCTTGCTCGGCAATCCTGCCGCCGGCCGGGTCGTGGGCCAGGTTCCCTCTGCGTCCCTTTGGGCGAGGGGCCAAAGTCCTCCGTCTCTGCAGCCCCGGCCCCTCGCCCAACGGGACGCAGAGGGAACCTGACCGGTAGTGGGTCAATTTCCCTCGGAGTCCCTTTGGGCGAGGGGCCGAGACTGCGGGGGCGGAGGACTTTAGCCCCTCGCCCAAAGGGACGCCGAGGGAAACTGACCCACTACCACCTGGCCCACTACCGCCGGCCGGGCGGCGGAGATGGCTTATGCTTCCCGCCATGTCGCGCCGCATCGTGCTCTCGCTCCTCGGGTTGGCTCTGCCGATCTGCTCCGCTCGCTCTGCGCAGGCCGCGGGCCTGCCCTGCCAGCCTTGCGCGGGGATTCGCCTCGCCGCACCGCTCGTCGCCCCACCGCCGGCCGCGCCGCCGGCGCCGGCAGCATCGCCGGCCGCCGGAGGCGCCGCGGAGACCGCTGCGGATGCCGTCGCCGGCGCGGCCCCGCCCGGCACTGCCGCGGCACCGGGGCCGTCCAGGGTGCTGGGCCTGCTGCGGGCCGAGCGGCTGCCGCCGGGAAGCCCGCTCTTCATCGCCTGGGAGGTGCAGCTGGCCACGGCCGCCGCACCGGCGGCGGCGGGCGCCGGGCCGTCCGCGAAGCCGTCGACGCCACCGGCACCGGCACAGCCTTCCCGGCAAGCGCCGCCGACACCGGGACCGACACCGGGACCGCCGGCCCAGGCGGCATCCGCCGCGGCGGATGACCTCGCGGCGGCGGGCGCGGCGGCGCGGGCGGTGGCCGCGGCGGGGGGGACTCCCTGGCTCTCGCTGGTCTTCGGCACGCCGGCGCCGCTGGCCCGCAACCTGGCGCAGCTGCAGGCGGAGCTGAGCGCCGCGGCGGAGGTCGCGGCGGCGGCGCCGCGCGGCACCTGGTTCCAGATCGTCTGGCGTCCGGCGCCGGCGGCCACCGGCGCCGGGGCGTCGGGCGCCATCGGGGCCGGGACCGGGGCGGGCGCGGCGGCCGGAGCGGGCGCGGCGGCCGCGGGCGACCACCCCGCCTTCGCGGCCGCGGACTATGCCTTCCTGTTCAAACGAGCGGCGGTGGCGGTGAGCGGCGCCCAGGCCAACGTCCACGTGGCCACGGCCCCCCTGCCCGCCGATCCGGAGATGATCGCCGCCTTCTACGGCGCCGAGGTGGCGGCGTACGTCGATCTCGTGGCCCTGCGCGCCGATCCGGAGGACGCTTCCCGCCTGGCCGCGGCCGCGCAGCAGGTGCGCGAGCTCGATCCCGGGCGGCCGATCGCGCTCGATGCGCTCCCCTATCCACTGGCGCCGGCGGGCGCCGCGCTCGCCGAGGCCGCCCGCCAGGCCGCCGCCGGCTTCGACCTGACCCTCTTCCGCGCCCCGGGGGCCGCGGCAGCGCCGGCCTCCGGCGCTCCTGGACCTCCCGGCGCCCCGGAGATCACCGCCGCGGTGCTGAATCCTCTTGCTCTGCTGGCGCGCGAGCTCTCCGGCGACCTCTCCTACGATCCGGGCTCCGCCCCCACCGGCGCGGCCGAGGCGTGGGCCTTCGTGCGCGGCAAGGACCTCGCCCTGCGGGTCATCGCCGTGCTGCCGGCCGCACCCGGCGCCGGCGCCGAGACTCCAGCGCCCGCCGCGCCGGTGTTGCACTTCGCGGACCCCGACCTGCGGCGGCCGACCCGCTTCCCGTTCGCCGTCGGCGCGGTGGCGCCGCCCAGCGGCAAGATCACGCCGCCGCCCCATCCCGGCCTCGACGTGCAGGTTCCCGACCCGAGCCCGGTGATCGTGCTCGGCATCGAGAGGCTCACCGCCGCCGAGCGCCATGGGGTCGCCGAGAAGCTCACCGTGGCCTCGGAGCGCGAGGTCCCGGTCGAGGAGATCCTCAAGCGGCTGCAGGTCTTCGAGGAGGCGCAGCACCGCCGCCTCGACGACTACACCGCGATCAACACGACGCACCTGCGCTTCCAGCCAGCCTCCGGCGCCGCCAGCGTCGAGGCGACCTTGACCGGCCCCTTCTTCTGGAGCCGCGTCGAGGGCGCCGACTGGGCCTGGGAGTCGCTCTACCTCAACGGCGTCCGCTGGCGCGGCAAGACGCTGCCCGAGATCCCGCTCATCCAGCCGGAGAAGGCGGCGGCGCTGCCGCTCGAGATCCTGTTCACCCGCGAGTACCGCTACCGCCTGCGCGGCAGCGAGAAGCTCGCCGGCCGCGACGCCTGGGTGGTCGACTTCGCCCCCGCCGGCCCCGGCGCCGGGGGCCGCCGCCTCTACCAGGGCACGGTGTGGATCGACCGCACGCTCTATGCCCGCCTGCGCACCCGCGCGGTGCAGCTCGGGCTGCAGGGCGAGGTGACCTCGAACGAGGAGACGCTCGAGTACTCGCCGATCGATCGCCAGGGCCAGCCCGCGCCGTGGTCGGCGGACAGCTATGTGCTGCCGCTCCACCTGGTGGCGCAGGAGATCCTGTCGGTGCTCGACGCGCCGCTGCTGGTCGAGCGCGAGACCCTGATCACCCACCTCGAGGTCAACCCGCCCGACTTCGCCGCCCGCGAGAAGAGCGTCCAGGACACCGACGTCACCATGGTGCGCGACACCGACCAGGGGCTGCGCTACCTGGTCAAGAAGGGGAGCGGCCCGCGCGTCGTCAAGCAGGGCTTCGCGCCGAGCAAGCTGTTCGCGCTGGCCGGCCTGTTCGTGGACGACTCGCTGAGCTATCCGCTGCCGCTCGGCGGGGTCAACTACTTCTCCTTCGATTTCAAGAACTCCGGCAAGCAGGTCAACGTCTTCTTCGCCGGCGCGCTGCTCGTCGCCAGCGCCGCCAATCCACGCCTGGCCGGCAGCCGGTTCGACGCCGGCGCCGATCTCTTCGCCATCGCCGTGCCGTTCACCGACGACCTCTACCAGCAGGGCAAGGAGGTGGTCGACCAGGAGCTGAAGATCCGCCCCGCCACCTTCAACCTCAAGCTCGGCCATCCCCTCGGGGAGTTCGCCAAGCTGGGCGTCGAGTACGGACTGCTCGACTCGGTCTACAGCCGCAACAGCAACACCGCGCGGGACTTCGTGCTGCCCAGCAACAACCTGCTGCAGTCGGTCGCGGGCAACCTCAGCTACACCCGCGGCGGCTACACCCTGGCGGGCCACTACAGCTACAACATGCGCTCGAGCTGGCACCTCTGGGGGCTGCCGGGCAATCCCGATTTCAGCCCCGCCGACCGCGATTTCACGCGCTGGAACCTGACCGCGACCAAGAACTGGTACCTGCCCTTCTTCCAGAAGCTCGGCGCCGAGGTCAACTACTTCGCGGGCGACCACCTGGACCGCTTCAGCAAGTACGAGTTCGGCTTCTTCGGCGGCACCCGCATCCACGGCTACCGCAGCAACGCCGTGCGCGCCAGCCAGGCCGTCATCGGCCACCTGAGCTACGGCTTCGACTTCAGCGACCTGTTCCGGATCGACACCCTGTTCGACGCCGCCCTCGCCACCGACAAGGAGACCGGCCTGCACGACACCCTGCTCGCCGGCACCGGCGTGGCCGGCAGCTTGATGGGACCCTGGCAGACCCTGGTCACCCTCGACGTCGGCCTGCCGGTGGCCGGGCCCGACCACGGCTTCGTGCTCTACCTGGTGTTCCTCAAGCTCTTCCGCTGACCGCCGGCCG
>Ga0210384_10008397_pt1 | contig 10763 bp, 6 predicted proteins | sample IncBWH2MmetaG_FD_160574 | JGI IMG/M metagenome (GOLD analysis project Ga0210384, IMG submission 160574) | Forest soil microbial communities from Barre Woods Harvard Forest LTER site, Petersham, Massachusetts, United States - Inc-BW-H-2-M | ecosystem: Environmental > Terrestrial > Soil >...
GATGGAAATCATCACCACGGGCGATGCGGGATTTCTGAACGTAAATCAAGTCTTGCCGGAGATGGGGACGCACCGTGACGGGCAGCGCGTCCTGGCCAATGGCGGCCGATTTATCAAGACTCATGAATCGTATCGCTCGCAGTACAAGCGCGCAATTTATCTGATGCGCGATCTGCGCGACGTCATGCTCTCCAACTGGGCGCGCGACAAGGAAATGGGCTTCTCCGAATACTTCGATCATGGTAGAGGCATGGACGGATACGTCGAAGCATTCCTGCAGGGAAAGGTGACGCGGTTCGGCTCATGGCAGTCGCATGTGGATTCCTGGCTGAACAGTCCGCTGACAAAGAACGGAAATCTGCTGGTCGTGCGCTACGAAGATTTGCGTGCCGACACGGAAACCGGGTTGGTGGAGATGCTCGATTTCCTCGGCATTCAAGCCGATCGCGATCGTATCCGCCGCGCCGTCGAAAACAATTCGCTGCGCAACATGCGCGAGAAGGAAGAGAAGGCGAAAAACTCCGGCGCCACACTTGGCAAGGGAACGCTGCTGCGCAAACACCGCGTCGACAAGGAAGATGCCCGCTTCGTCCGCACCGGATCGGTGGGTGGATGGCGCGCAAAATTGAGCGACACGCAAATCGAGATGGTGAAGCGCTATGCGGGCGAAGCCTTGCTGCGAGCTGGGTATCCGGCCGGTCTCGACATGCCGGCGCAGCGCGAAGAGGTTACTTCGGAAGTCCGGGCGTAACCGGTAGCGCATGCCTTTGGTACTCAAGCAAATTGCACCTGTTCTGGCGATGATGATGCTGTTCTCTCCCTCTGCCTTTCCCCAGGCGAAAGACGAGACACCCGGGACCGAAACCTTGCGGCAGACTGCCGCGAAGACCGGATTCTGGGTCGGAACAACGATTCAGGGCAGGATGTGGAATCACGATCCGGAATACAAGCCAGTGCTGGCTCGCGATTTCAACGCCGCGGTTTCGATCGTGTTTCAGGGAATCACCCAGCCGCAGCGGGGACGCTTTAATTTCGATGGCATGGACGAGGCCATGAGTTTCGCCCGGCAGCACAATATGAAACTCATGGGGCACAGCCTGGTGTACAAAAATGCGACGTCCGCACCGTGGCTAAACTTTAGTAACCCATCCTGCGGAGGGTGGTCGGCGAAAGAATTGGATCAGGTCCTGAGGGAGCACATTCAGGCCATTGTCCACCATGGCGGCGACACGTACTATTCATGGGAAGTGGTGAATGAGCCCACCGAACCTGCCCACAACGGCTGCTGGTCGCGCATTCTGGGCGAAGATCAATACATGATGAAAGCTTTTCAGTACGCCCGTGAGGCGAATCCGAACGCGTTGCTCATCCTGAACGATACGTTTGGGCAGGGTGGAATCGACAAGACTCGGTCCGATGAATTCTTCGCCCTAGTCAAGCGATTGAAAGATGCGGGCGCTCCGGTCGATGCGGTGGGGACGGAAATGCACTGGGAGATGCCGCAACTGCGGCCAGGTTATCTGGACGAATTCAAGGACTTTCTCGCGAGCGCGCGGAAGTCCGGCGTTAAGGTTCATGTCACAGAGATGGATGTTTACCAGGGTTCGACAAATTCTCCGGAAGCTTTCGCCAAGCAAAAAGAAATTTTCTACAACGTGGTTCACACCTGCTTGCTGGACACGAATTGCATTGGCTTCATGACCTGGGGCATTGCCGACCGCTACACCTGGCTGCGCACTACTGACTGGAAAAATATGCCGGACGCGAAGCCGGTGCTGTTTGACGACGACTACAAGAAGAAGCCTGCCTACTACGGCGTACTGCAGGCGTTAAAAGAAGGGCGATAAGGTAAAGATGAGCTTCACCGTTCTAGATCGGGCACAAGAGCACTCACTGGATGCGCCCCGGCGCAATCCGTTATGGGTGATTCTGTTTTTTGTGCTGGTCGGATTTTTCATTGCGGTCGTCATCTCGCTGCTCGCTGGCTCGACTCCCTACGGAGTCTTGATCGCCTCTGGCTCGATACTGCTTGCGATTCCTGTGATTCTTTTGATGATGAAGGCGGTACCGCAGGGATGGGCTAAAGTCCGAGTCCTGCGGCAGAACTGGACCTGGTGGCATCCGCTCTGGTTCTTCATTTTCTTCAGCATGCTGGTGTTCCGCATCCGTGACGTAGGAGCGGCCAAAGCGAATCCTCTGGATGCCTGGGCAATGACACGCGTTCTTCCGGAAGTGTTTGTATCCCTAGCCTTGATCATCCGCCTGCTTTTGAAAAAGCCCAACTGGCTGCGAGCGTTGTTCACCGGAATTCCGGGAGCGATGGCGATTTACTGCGTGGTCTGTGTGGCTTCATCCGCATGGTCGGTGAACGCTTCATGGACGGCTTACAAATCGCTGGAATTTCTGGCGGACGTTTCGCTGCTCGCCGCGGTGGTGGCTACTGCTGACTCGTCGCTCACCTATCAAAATCTTCTGGATTGGACATTGACGTTCTACGGACTGTCGCTGGTTGGAGTCTGGATCAATCTTCCGATCTGGCCGACCGAAGCGATGGACGGCGGCCGCCTCACGGGAGTCGTGCCGGTCGAAGCCTCGAACAGCGTGGGGACGTCGGGCGCTGTCTTATGCCTGGTTGCGCTGTGCCGTCTAATGCCGTTGTTTGGCCGTGCCAAGAGCCGTGCATGGTACATCCTCCTATTCATCTTCGGATTGGTCTCCATGGTGCTGTCGCAGACCAGAAATTCGGAGGCGGCTTTCATGTTTGCCGTCGGCCTGGTTGTTCTTTTCCAGCGGCAGTTGCGGAAATTTGTACTGGTCAGCACCGCGGTGCTCGCACCTTTTGTGATTGTGTCTGTACTCATCAGCCAGCGCATGTGGGTAAAGGGTGGCGATCTGATCTTGAGCTTCGCCGAGCGCGACCAATCTTCCGGCGCGATCGGTTCTTTGAGCGGACGTACTGCATGGTGGGCCTACGGCATGGAGCAGTTGGCGCATCATCCGTTCACCGGACTGGGAGCCTACGCCGCGGGACGCTTCGCCGTGCTCGGCAAGCTCGGAGTCGGTGCGGCTGCCATGATGCACAGCGACTGGATTGAAGTGGCCATTGGCACCAGCTTCTGGGGCCTTATTCCCTTTGCCGGGGCCCTGATTGCCGCCTGGTGGATGCTGATCAAATGTATCCGCAGCAACGCTTTTTCCCCCGAACAACGCCAGCTCGCGCTGGAATGCTTCGCTTTACTTGGCATGCTCACCGTGCACTCGTTCTTCAACGATGAGCTGAGCTGGCATTGCCCTCTCCTGTATTTCGCAATTCTCGGTTACGCCGAGTTTATTCGGGTGCAGCGAAAAGCTGAGCCCGAGCATGTGCCGACAGAGGGTCGGCTCTGGCAGTCCGCCACAACTGCCTGATCGGACTTTCGTGAAGCAAGTTTTTGCTGGAAGACGTATTGCAACAATCAGAAGCATCACAAAATAGTTTTTACAGTCCGCAAACAAAAAAACTCTTAGGGGGAGTTAACGAAATGCAAAATAAGACTCGAATTCTGGTAACTGGTGCCGGTGGATTCATTGGCCATCATCTCGTCAAGCGGTTGAAGGCCGATGGTCACTGGGTTCGCGGCGTTGATATTAAAATGCCTGAGTATGAGAAGTCCGCTGCCGACGATTTCCGGCAGCTCGACCTGCGCCTCTGGGAAAACTGCCTGGAAGCGACCCAGGACATCGATCAGGTCTACAACCTGGCCGCCGATATGGGCGGAATCGGTTACATCACCGCATTCCTCGCCGACATCTCGAAGAACAACATTCTGATCAATGCGCACATGCTCGAAGCCAGCAAGCAGAATGACGTCAAGCGCTTCCTATTCTCGTCTTCGGCTTGCGTGTACGCGCAGTCGAAACAGTTGTCGGCGGACGTCACCCCGCTGAAGGAAGAAGACGCGTATCCCGCGGAGCCCGAGCCGGGTTACGGCTGGGAAAAACTCTTCGCCGAAGAGCTCTGCCGTTACTACTATCACGACTACAAGTTCGAGACGCGCATCGTGCGCTTCCACAACGTGTACGGTCCTCTCGGCACCTACGATGGCGGCAAGGAAAAGTCTCCGGCAGCAATTTCGCGCAAAGTTGCGAAAGCCACTAACGGCGGCGAGATTGAAATCTGGGGCGACGGCGATCAGACACGTTCCTACATGTACGTGGATGATTGCGTGGAAGGCCTGATCCGCCTGATGGCTTCAAATCACCGCGAAGCGCTCAACCTCGGCACCGACGAGATGGTGAGCATCAATCACCTGGTCGACATGATCTGCGGCATCGCCGGCAAGAAGTTGACCAAGCGTCACGATCTCACCAAGCCTCAGGGCGTTCGCGGACGCAACAGCGACAACACACTGCTGCGCAAGGTTCTGGGTTGGGAGCCGAACATGCCTCTGGAAAAAGGTCTGGCCATCACTTACAAGTGGATTGCCAGCGAATTGAAGAAAAAGGAAGTCGGCGAGTTGGCTGAAGTTGCCGGCGACTAACTGCGATCACAACTCCGGGTCGAATACGGCTATGTCCACTCCAACCACCAACGATTGCGTAAGCATCCTGGGCGTGAAGGTTCATGCTACTGACATGGACCGCGCCCTGGCGCTGGTTGAATCCGCTCTGGCAAGCGGTGACAAAGGCTATGTCTGCGTCACCGGTGTGCAGGGCGTGATGGAAGCCCAGGTCGATTCCAACCTGAAACGCATCATCAATCATTCGGTTCTCACCACACCCGACGGACGCCCTACCGTCTGGGTGGGGTGGCTCCGGGGATTTTTAAAAATGCGTCAGGTCACCGGGCCTGACATGATGTTACGGCTCTGCGCGCTTTCGGTAGAGAAGGGCTACACGCATTTCTTTTATGGTGGCAACGACGGCGTCGCCGAGCAACTGAAAGATTCGCTCACACAGCGTTTTCCGGGCATGAAGGTGGTGGGCACGTACACGCCTCCATTTCGCGCTCTGAATGCTGATGAAGAAGCCGACCTTATTAGGATGGTCGCGGAGACCAAGCCGGATTTCTTTTGGGTGGGTTTGAGCACGCCGAAGCAGGAAAGATTTATGGACCAGTATCTCTCCAAACTCGACGCCAAGCTGATGTTCGGCGTGGGCGCGGCCTTCGATATTCACACGGGACGAATCAAAGATGCTCCTTATTGGATGAAGGTCACCGGCGTTCAATGGATGCATCGCATCTATCAAGATCCGGCTCGCTTGTGGCGGCGCTATCTGGTCAATAATCCCAAGTTCGTCTACCGCATCACGCTGGAACTGCTGGGAATTGCAAAGCAGGAAGGCGCGGTCGAGTCGCAAACAACTTAAGCCACCGATCTTCACGGATCGTCACGGATAAAACTTTTTTGTTGATCCTGTTCTTGTTTGATCCGTGTGAATCCGTGCAAATCCGTGGCCAACTGACGTACGTATGAGAGTTTTAATCGTACACGGGGCCTATCAGCAGTTCGGCGGCGAAGATTCAGTAGTGCGGGCAGAGCGGGAATTGCTCGAGCGCCACGGCGACGAGGTACTGCTCTACTCGCGGCATAACGACGAGACCAAGACTTTCAACATTTTTCAAAAAGCCGCCTTCTTCCCGCAGAGCGTGTATTCCTGGAGGAGCGGCGGCGAAATTGCCGACGCGGTCCACAGCTTCAAGCCCGACGTAGCTTTCATTCATAACGTTTATCCGTTGCTCTCGCCGTCGGTATATCACAAACTGCATTCGCTGGGAGTGCCCGCAGTTCAGGTGCTGCACAACTTTCGACCGTTTTGTCCGAACGGTTTTTATTACACGCAAGGGCAAATTTGCGAAGCCTGCCGCGACGGTAATTATCTGAATGCAGTGCGCAAGCGCTGCTACAAAGACAGTTATGTTTTCAGCGGGCTGTACGCTCTAACACTCGGGTCAAACCGGCTCGCGGGAATGGTGGACAAGGTCGCCGGATTTATCTGTTTGACTGAGTTCTTCAAGATCAAAATGCGGGAAGCGGGTGTGCCGGATTCCAAACTTTTTGTCCGCCCTAACTTTGTGTATGCGCCACCGCTGCCGGAGGCGGGCGATGCCGGTAAGTACGCGATGTTCATGGGCCGGTTGTCCCCGGAAAAGGGCTGCTGGACTCTGATTCATGCTTTCGAGCGGGTGCCGCAGATTCTTTTGAAGATTGTTGGAACTGGGCCGCTCGAACAAGAGTTGAAAGACTACGTCAGCAAGAAGGGAATCGGCAACATTGAATTCCTCGGGTTCAAGAGTGGCGACGAGAAGTGGCAGCTTTTGCGTAACTCTCTTTGCCTGGTCGTGCCGTCGGAGTGGTATGAAAATTTTCCTGTGACCGTGCTGGAAGCGTTCATGGCCGCCAAGCCGGTAGTGGCCGCGCGCATGGGCGGCTTGCCCTACATTGTAGAAGACGGGCAATCGGGTCTGCTGTTTGAATCTGGCAAGCCGGAAGAGTTGGCACAAAAAATTCAGCGCCTGGTGGATGATCCCGCCGCCGCGGTTCGAATGGGCGTCCGCGCACGAAGTTTGAGCGAGACCAAGTATGGTCCGGAGCAAGGCTACAGCAATCTGATGAATATTTTCTCGCAGGTCCAAGCTACAGCATGACTACTGCTATTGACATCACGACTGAGGACCAGACTGTGCCGCAAACTTCCCGGCAACGCTCCGAACCGATGAGCGCGGGTCCGGTTTTTGTTGTTGGCATGTGGCGCTCTGGTACTTCGCTCTTATACGCGCTGTTGAACCAGCATCCGCAGATCGGCCTGATGTACGAATCGGATCTGCCTCTGCTCTCGTCACTCTTTGTGCTGTCGCGAAAAAGTTCTTCCTGGATTCCGAAGGTTGATTCGTGGAATGGAGCGTTGACGCGGCATAAGATCGATGCCTCCGCAATTCCGGAAGATACAGTCGGCCTGCCCAACGCCTTTCGTGAAGTTGCGCAGCAGTACGCCAGAAAGAAAGGGGCGAATATCTGGGGATGCAAGTCGCCCAACTATTACGACTGCATGAACAAACTGGCTGATTGGTTCCCTGAAGCGAAGTTCATTGTGATCTGGCGCGATCCTGCGGACGTGGTTCGCAGCATCGTGCGCGCCGCGAAGAAATCTCCCTGGTTTGCCCGTCCCGGCATGGATCTGCGTGCTCTGCTTGGCTGCGAACGGATGAAGCGGGAGGCGGACCGGTTGGTGAACCGTGGCGCTGCTATTCATCAGCTTCAATATGACGACCTGGTGAAGGAACCCGTGGCCAAATTAACTGCAATTTGTAATTTCATCGGCATCCCGTTTGATCCGCAAATGAATTCTCTCGAAGGCGCGGATCGCTCCGCGATATATAACGGCGATCATCATTCCATGGTGAAGAGTTCCGCGATTGTCGCCAACCGCGAGCGTCCGGAAGTGCTTTCTCCAGATTTCAAAAGCAAAGTGGAGCGTTACGTTGCCTTCTGGCGCGAACAATATCAAGGGAAGTGGCCGGTCAACGCCGCCGTCAGAGAGGGCGCCAAGCCAGCGAGCTGGCTGGAACGAACCCGCGACCGGCTTTGGCACGGCCGTCTTCGCTCTTTTGACCTGATAATTCCGGTTCTATATTCACTGGTTCCGGTAGCCCTCTGGCAAAAATACCGGAAAGTGAAATCCCGCTACCTGCAAGTTGAGGTTGATCCTCACGGCGAAAAAGTTTAGCTCCTCAGAAATTAAGCTCGACAAAATTGAGTTCTGAAGGATTGGGTATTTCTTTCTCCGCCAGACTGGAAATGCAAATGCGGCAATCGGCAATACAAATTCCGGACCAGACCTTCAACAGGGAGCGTCATCCATTGACTCGATCGGCAAAATTCACAGCGGTTATCGCCTGCCTGATTTCTCTTCTGGGCGCCTTCTCATTTGCCCAGAGCGGAACCATGAGCACGTTCGCTGGACTGAACACGGTCGTGAACAAGACGAGCCCAACTGCCGCGCCCGACATCACCATCGCCGTTGGAACTCTGGAATACTGCGAGCACGTCAACAGTTCGTACCAGTGCTGGTTCAAGAGCGGAGGCCAGGCCAATCAACCAGTACATTTTCTGGGCACTAGCAATCCCAAGAACGATTCCGGCCCCTGGAGCCAGAACAGCAACAACAGCGGAAACACTCCGAATTGTCCCACGGCATTTACTCCCAATTCGCAGTTACTGCACGACAACGTCTACAACCTTTGGATTCTCGAGAAGCGCATCACTTCCATGCTGAATGGCCACAACTACATGTGCGTAGCCATCAGTAATGTTGAGGACGTTGCTTCTACCTCTCCGGCGTTCGGGTGGTTTGCTTTCGAATACGATTTGGACCTCGTGATCCCCACCAACTCGCGCGGAAACTTTTATTACCCCGATTATCCGCAGTCAGGGTTGTGGCAGACCTCCACCAGCACCACACCGCCTTACACCGCCGCAACCGACCAGGCGATGTGGATCACCTACGACCTGCAAGATATAAACAATGCCAGCAACATCAACGGAGTGCTGGTCTGCGCTGTTGACCTGGCTGGCCTTCGCGCCAGCACGGCGAGTCCATGGAATAACAATTCAAAGACTCCGGCGTGCGTCGTGGCTCACCCGCTTACGACTTTTAACCAGCGCCGCAGTTGGGTTCCGGCCAACAACTCCGATACCACACCTCCAATTTCGGCCGACGGCGAAATGTTCACGTATATGATCGAGCCGCCGAAGGATGGCCACAGCTATCTGACGGACCCCAATCACACGCAAGGCGTTGAGCAGTGGACCATTAACTGGTCGGCGCCAACTCCGACACCGATGTTCGTGAATAGTTGGGACCTGGCCTCAACACAAGCGGGTGGAGATCAGCTGGGATGTTTCACTCCCAGCAGTTACTACAACACGGTTTGTATTCCGCAGCCTTCTACTGCGACTACGGGAATTCATATCGACTCCGTTGCCGATCGCATGCAGCAATTTTTCCACTACACCTCGAATGGCGGAACGGGAAGCGTTTGGACCTCCGCCCACGTCATTCAGATTGTCCCGAGTTCGAGTAGTTTGACGCAGACTGAAGCGGATGTTCGTATTCTGCAGCGCAATGTCGCGCCGCCCAATGCCGTCTATCTTTCGGCAGACTATCGCATTCTTGATCCAGTCGATTCCAGTGTTTACGTTTTCCTGCCCAGCGTGGTGCGCGACAAAGCGGGCAATCTGCAGGGCATCTTGGGGATTTCAGGCAGCGGCCCGAGCCAGCATCCGGGTCTGGACAGCTGGAATTTCATCCCCAGCACGCTCACTTCCGGCACCTACGGCTACATTGCGAGTCCAGTCAACGATGGCGATGCCGAAGACATGGATAACTTGAACTACCGTTGGGGAGATTGGTACAGCGCGGTGCTTGATCCGAGCGACGGGTGCACCGTTTGGGTGGCGGGAGAATATCTGCCCGTGAACCGGACCTCAGAACCTTACTGGTACAGCGAGATGGCTAAGCTGCCACCGATGAGCACATGCTCTGGAGGGCCAGTTTCTCTCTCCAGCGTCAGTCTGAATTTCGGCAATCAGCAAGTTGGCGTGAAGAGTTCGCCACTCGTTGAGACCGTGACCAACAACCAGACCGTATCCCTGAACATCACCGGTATCTCTGCTGGCGGGGACTTTACCCAAACCAACACCTGCGGAAACCCGGTCCCGCCGAACGGGAACTGCACCATCAGCGTCTATTTCACTCCGTCCACCACCGGCACTCGTACTGGCACGCTCACCATTACAGATGATGCCAGCAACAGTCCACAAACGGCCTCGCTTACCGGCGTGGGAGCGAGTTCGTCGGTATCCATAACGCCGAGCAGTCTGACTTTCAGCGCACAGGTTCTGAACACAACCAGCTCCGGACAGAAAGTTACGGTCACGAACAACGGCTTCGTAAACCTCACCGTGAATTCGGTGGCCGCGAGTGGCGACTATACGCAAACGGGTACCTGCTCCGGGACGACGCTTACCCCGGGGCAAAATTGCACGATCACTGTTACTTTTACCCCGGTAGTCACTGGGACTTTGGCGGGAACCCTTACTATTAACGACACTGTTCCAGGCGCGCCGCATCTGGTCAGCCTCACGGGCACGGGGCAAATTCCGGTTTCAATATCGTCGAACCTTTCTTTTGCGGCCACCAACGTCGGAAGCACGGCTCCGGCGCAGAACATGACCGTGACCAACAATCAAAGCAGCACGTTGAATTACACCTTCGCCACCAGCGGGGATTTCTCGGCTGTGGGCAACGGCTCGTCTCCATGTAACGGAACGTTGAACGCCAAAGCCAAGTGCACCGTGGCCGTAAGCTTCACGCCGACCACGAATGGATTGATTAAAGGCGCCTTGACGATTACTCCGAATGGCGCTGGAAGTCCGATTGCTGCGGGAGGTATGACTGGCACCGGACAGAACGGTCCCAGTTCGCCGTTAACCTTTAGCCCAGCGAGCCAGAGCTACGGAAACATAGTTCTGAACACTTCCAGCTCAAAGACCACCACCATCAAGAACGTGAGTTCGGCCACCGTGAACCTGACCAGCATCACGGGCAGCGGATTCTACACCGCGACTCCAAGCGGCTCGACCCCATGCGGAACCACGCTGAATGCCGGGGCTTCATGCACAATTACGGTCACGTTCACTCCAACCATACTTGGCTCCAGCATCGGTGGAGTGACGGTGATTGACAATGCTTCGATCACCACGCAGGTGCAGAACGAGTCG
>Ga0210384_10008398_pt1 | contig 10763 bp, 8 predicted proteins | sample IncBWH2MmetaG_FD_160574 | JGI IMG/M metagenome (GOLD analysis project Ga0210384, IMG submission 160574) | Forest soil microbial communities from Barre Woods Harvard Forest LTER site, Petersham, Massachusetts, United States - Inc-BW-H-2-M | ecosystem: Environmental > Terrestrial > Soil >...
TGGTTAAACTACGGGCAGTTTTTGCATCGCCGACGCCAGCCGGAACGCTTGGTTTTCGCATGCATGCTCCGCGCTGAGAATTTGCTCTCCCCCACACCTGGAGACGAACTCTCCGCCGTTGTTCAAGCCCGGGTTGAAAGTGAAGCTCGGCTCGGAAGAAACGCCGCGGCCGTCCGCAGCAAGAGTGAAGGGCTTGCCACAGAAGCCGCGTCTCTCCCAACCTCAGCGTTTGCTCCCGCCCGTTGACGACGAAAGCTCTCCCGCTACACCAAGGAAGCGGGTACGGGCGACAACAATCTGTCTTAGAATGGGAGCCTCGAATTTCGCGCAAGTCGCTTGAATTTGACAATCGAACAGGTAGGAGTTTCATGAGTCTCATGCGATCCCTGTTGCTCGCGGCATCCCAGAACCGGTGGCTGCGCGATCATGCGATGCATTACCGTTTTGTGAAGAGCACGGTCTCCCGTTTTATGCCGGGAGAGAACTTCGACGACGCGATGGAAGCGGCTCGGATTCTTGCGAAGAAACAAATCGGAACGGTATTCACTCACCTGGGAGAGAACATCAAGGATCGCGGTGAGGCAAAGCAGGTCACGGCTCACTACATCGAAGTGCTTGAGGGCATTCGGAATTCGGGGCTGCAAGCGGAGGTGTCCGTCAAGCTGACGCAGCTAGGGCTGGATCTCTCCGCGGATCTCTGTTTTCAGAATCTGAAGGAGATCATCGAGCACGCTCAGAAAGACTCCATCGTCTGGGTGGATATGGAAGCGAGCAACTACGTGGAAGTGACCCTTGATGTGTACCGTCGAGCGCAGCAGATGTTCCCGAACGTCGGTATTTGCCTGCAAGCGTATCTTCATCGAACGAAGGAAGACCTTTCAAAACTTTTGCCTTTGCGTCCTTCCATCCGGCTGGTCAAAGGGGCGTACAACGAGCCTTCCCAGATTGCGTTTCCGAACAAACACGATGTCGATGAAAACTATTTTGCGCTGGCGTCGGAGATGCTGGCGGCGAAGAAGGAAAATCGCTGTGTGCGCGCGGCTTTTGGCACGCATGACGTGCAACTGATCCGGCGTCTCTTCGAATTATCTTCGAAGCTCGGGATTGCGAAAACTGACTTTGAAGTTCAGATGCTTTACGGGATCCAGCGCGGCGAACAGGAACGGCTTGCTATGGAGGGCTGCACTTCCATCGTGCTGGTGGCGTATGGAAGCTACTGGTATCCGTGGTTCGTACGGAGGCTTGCGGAGCGGCCGGCAAACCTGTGGTTTATGGTTCGAAATGTTTTTGTGGGCTGAAACCGGCAAGGACGATGGGCCGCGCCTGGATCCTGTCGAGAAGTGCGCTGTTCGATCAAGTTGCCGTATTGGCTTTCGCTACGAGAAGAATCGCAAAAAGATAGAACAAGAACATGAGCGCAAGAAACGTCTTGGCCTGGCGATTCGCTCCTTGGAATTCCTTCCAGGCCAGAACTCCCCATAACGCCGCTACCATCGGTGCCGATTGGCCGATGGCGTAGGAAATCGCTACGCCGGTGAAATTCGCAGCAACCAGGTTGAAGACTGTTCCGATGCCCCAGATGGCGCCGCCCAAAAGACCAAGCATGTGCCCTGAGGCGGGCCCGCGAAAAAATTCTCCGAAATTCACGGGCTCTCCGACGAGAGGATGCTTCATGAAGTACACGTTCCAGATCAGGCAGGAGGCTAGCGCGCCAAAGGTGAAAAAAACGCTGATGCTGTATGGTCCCAGCGTGTTTCCCTGGGTCATCGCGTGAGTTACGAAGGGCGCCCAGAGGCCCATAAGAATTCCGGAGACGATGCAGACGACGATGCTTTTCTGTGAAACGGCACCGGCGGCCTTCTTCAGGCTCCCGTACGCTTTGCCATCAAGAATCACGGCGATGACCGCACAGGCAACTCCTGCAGCCAGCAAGGTCGCGTTGCCCTTTGGCTGTAGCAAGTAGCTTGAAACCACACCGACGACCAACGCGATGCCGATGGCGACAGGAAATGCGATGGCCAGGCCGGCCATGTCGATTCCCGCGACCAGCAGCAGGTTTGCCAAGTTGAAAACCGCGCCGCCGATGAGCGTGTAAACGAAATTCGAATTGTCCGCGGCGTGGACGTTGTTCAGGAAGCTCGTTGCGTCATTTGAGGTGCTTCCCATGGTGAAGGCCAGCACCAGCGAGATCAGAAAGATGCCGACGGCGTAGTCCCAGTAGAACAGTTCGAAACGGTAGTTCTTCACGCCTTTATAAGTGTTGGCCCAGGAGCCCCAGCAAATGGCGCTGGTGATCATCATTAATAGAGCGATTTCCTTAGCATGAGGAACGAACATGAAGTTGTGGCTCCTTTGCGGCTGTGGCTGCTTATAGTCAGCGCGTCCCGGCGTGTCAAGGACAAACATGGCGGCGCCGTGGCGATTCGAATCAGACTATGAGTGAGAGTTGTTGGTTCTTGAGGAACTTCTTATATAATCCGCGCGCAGAAGAGGCGGAGGCCAACTCATGGCGAAGCAATCCCTCATTGTGGTTGTGGGCAGCGCCAACGTGGATCTCACCACTTTCAATGATGTATTTCCGCGGCCCGGCGAAACAATTTTTGGCAAGAGGTTCGACCTGGGGTTCGGCGGGAAAGGCGCCAATCAAGCGGTCGCCGCGCGCCTCTGCGGAGCAAACGTGGGAATGGTGGCGAAAGTGGGCAGCGACCTTTTCGGGCCGGCTACCATCAAGAATTTCGAGGCACAGGGGATTGACGCGAGCCATGTGCGCATTGCCGAAGGTGTTTCCAGCGGCGTCGCACCCATTTTCGTGGAGCCAAGCGGACAAAACCGCATCATTGTGGTGAAGGGCGCGAACGATTTACTTTCGCCGGAGGATGTGGATGCCGCTGCGCCGCTTCTCCGGCAGGCCGATACCATCGTGCTGCAATTTGAGATTCCTCTGCGCACCGTTTATCACACCGTGCGCTTTGCCAAGGCCAACGGCATTCGCTGCATTGTAAATCCCGCTCCTGCCCAGCCAGTGGACTTCAAGGAAGCCGGCGCCGCGAATTATTTCATACCGAACGAAACGGAGGCGGAAATCACGACGGGGATCGCTGTGAAATCGATCGATGATGCAAAAAAGTGTGCGGAGTTTTTGCTGAGCAAAGGGATGCGCCGCGTGGTCATTACGCTCGGTGAGCACGGGTCTCTTATTGCCGGGTCCGACGGGATGGAGCTGATTCCCGCGTTCAAAGTTCAAGCTGTGGATACTACTGGCGCGGGCGATGCGTTCATCGGCAGTTTTGCGGTTTTCCTGGGAGAGGGTGTCCCGGAAAAGGAAGCGCTGCGGCGAGCGAATCTTTACGCCGGGCTTTCTACAACCAAAGTCGGCACGCAAAAATCGTTCTGCAGCCGGGCGGAGTTTGAGAACGAGTGGCAGAATCGCCGCTGACAACTGTGAAGCGCCTTTGCCAAAGTGATAAGATTGAGCCTTCCTGGCCAATTTGACATAAGCGATAAGATTCCATGACCATGGCCGACAAAACGCGAACTTCCGGCGTATCCAGCCAAGAGCGGCGAGCCCTGCACGGGCCGATTTCATCTTCAGATACTGCAATCGCGCACTACGCGGGGCGAGAACTGCAGCCAAACGCGGGTATTCCACTAAATCTCGACTGGGTGAAGGAAGTCCGCGTAAACACCAGCGCGGTGGATCGGCGCGCACAGACCGTTGGCACTCGCCGCACGGTAAAAAAGGAATGGCAGGCGGCGTGGCTGCTGCGGGCCATCACTTGCATGGATCTGACGACGCTTTCCGGAGACGACACCGACGAGCGCGTGCGGCGCCTGTGCGCTAAGGCCCGGCAGCCCCTCCAACAGGGAATCGTACAAAAGCTCGGCGTGGAAAGCCTGAACATCAAGGTCGCGGCCGTCTGCGTGTATCACACTTTTGTGGAAACAGCGCGCCGTGCGGTCGAGGGCAGCGGCATCCACGTTGCGGCGGTTTCGACGGGTTTTCCCGCGGGCCTTTCCCCGCTCGCCGAACGTGTGGCCGAAATCCGGCGCTCTGTCGAAGCGGGCGCGGATGAAATCGATGTGGTCATCACGCGCGCGCACGTCTTTGGGGGAAAATGGCAAGCGCTTTACGATGAAGTCGCGACGTTCAAAAACGCTTGCGGGCCAGCGCATCTGAAGGTGATTCTTGGCACCGGTGACCTGCTGACGCTGCGCAACGTGGGTCGCGCTAGTCTCGTGGCCATGATGGCGGGCGGGGACTTCATCAAGACTTCCACTGGGAAAGAGGCGGTCAACGCGACGCTGCCCGTCAGCCTGGTGATGACACGCGCCATTCGCGATTACGCGCAAAAAACCGGAATGGCCGTGGGATTCAAGCCTGCGGGCGGGATTCGAACGGCAAAGCAGGCGCTCGAATGGCTTTTCGTGATGAAAGAAGAGCTTGGCAACTCCTGGCTGAACGCGGAACTCTTCCGGTTTGGCGTGAGCGGCATGCTGGCGGATATCGAGCGCCAACTGGAACACCATGCCACCGGGCGATACTCGGCGGAGTATCGCCATCCGATTGCATGAGAAGCAGAACGGCCACGATGAGTGAAGCGGAAGGAAGCGCATGAGCATCGTCGAGAAATTCATGACCATGGATTACGGCCCGGCGCCGGAGGATCCGCGCGAGGCCTTGGCATGGCTGGATCGCAGCGGCCGGCGCTTTGGACATTTCATCAATGGCGCCTGGCAGCCGCCCGCAGCTGGCGAATACTTCGATACAACTGATCCTTCGACCGGTGAAAAACTCGCGAGCGTCTCGCAGGGATCAGCAGCGGATATAGATACCGCAGTGAGAGCTGCGCGAGCCGCTCTGCCTGCATGGCAGGCGCTCACTCCCCACGCTCGCGCGCGCTACCTATATGCGCTGGCGCGCCAGGTACAAAAACACTCGCGCTGGATGGCCGTTCTCGAGACGCTGGACAATGGCAAACCGATTCGTGAGAGCCGCGACATTGATATTCCTCTCGTGGCGCGGCATTTCTATCATCACGCGGGCTGGGCGCAATTGCTCCCGCAGGAATTTCCGGGTTATACCGCTTGCGGAGTCATCGGACAGATCATTCCCTGGAATTTTCCGCTGCTGATGCTGGCGTGGAAGATTGCGCCGGCGCTGGCCACGGGCAATACCGTCGTTCTGAAGCCTGCGGAATTCACGCCCTTGACGGCGCTCGCCTTTGCACACATCTGCCAGGAAGTTGGCCTCCCTCCCGGCGTCGTAAACATCGTCACCGGCGACGGAGCAACAGGCGAGGCGCTCGTGAATCATCCGGACATCGACAAGATTGCATTCACGGGTTCGACCGAAGTGGGCCGCGCCATTCGAAAAACGACAGCCCAGAGTCACAAAAAGCTCTCACTCGAGCTGGGTGGCAAATCTCCCTTCATCATTTTTGAAGACGCCGATCTGGACAGCGCCGTCGAAGGCCTGGTCGACGGCATCTGGTTCAATCAAGGACAGGTCTGCTGCGCCGGTTCGCGCCTGTTGATGCAGGAGAGCATCGCGGAAACGTTGATCGGCAAAATCCAGAACCGTATGAATACGCTGCGCATGGGTCCGCCGCTCGATAAGGCCATCGATATCGGCGCGATTATTGCGCAGGTGCAAATGGAACGCATCCAGCGGCTCGTCGATCAAGGGGTCGCCGAAGGGGCCACCTGCTGGCAACCATCCATCCCTGTGCCTTCACGCGGGCTCTATTTTCTGCCGACGTTGCTGAGCAACGTGCATCCGTCCTCCGCCGTCGCGCAGCAAGAGATTTTTGGACCGGTGCTGGCAGCCATGACGTTTCGAACGCCGCGCGAGGCCGTTGAACTCGCCAACAACTCGGTCTACGGCTTGGCCGCGTGCGTCTGGAGTGAAAACATTAACGTTTCGCTGCACGTTGCGGCACAACTCAAGGCCGGCGTGGTTTGGGTGAACTGTACCAACATGTTCGATGCCGCATGCGGTTTCGGCGGGTATCGCGAGAGCGGTTTTGGTCGCGAAGGCGGCCGTGAGGGTCTGCTCGAATACCTTGAACCTACCTGGTTCAAAGAGGCGCCGCCGGTGCGTGCCACGCCGCTGGCGATCGACCAGCCGCCGGAACAGCCCGCCGCCTTTGCTGACCCGGCGATCGACCGCACCGTAAAACTTTACATCGGCGGCAAGCAGGCGCGGCCCGATTCCGGTTACAGCGTCGAAGTGCGCGCCGCGGATGGCCGCCTGCTAGGAGAAGCGCCTCTTGGAAATCGCAAGGACATCCGCAACGCCGTCGAAGCGGCGCGCAAAGCGGAAAGCTGGGGCAAAGCGACGGCGCACAATCGCGCGCAAGTGCTGTACTACGTTGCCGAAAACCTGTCACAACGCCGCGAAGAGGTCGCTGGCCGTTTGTCCGCGGTGGTGGGCAAGAAACAGGCGGAAGCCGAAGTCAGCCTTGGGATCGAGCGCATTTTTTCCTGCCGCATGGACCGACAAGTTCGACGGCGCAGTCCACAATCCGCCATTTCGCAACATCGCACTGGCGATGAAGGAACCAATAGGCACCGTGGGCGTTGTCTGCCCAGTGGATACGCCGCTGCTCGGATTCTTGTCCCTGGTCATGCCGGCGCTCTCGACAGGCAACACGGTCATCGCCATTCCCTCAGAAAAATATCCACTCATCACCGGAGACCTCTACCAAGTCTTCGAGACCAGCGATTTGCCCGATGGCGTCGTCAATATCGTCACCGGCCGCGCGTCTGAATTGATGAAGACACTGGCCGAACACGACGACGTCGATGCGATTTGGTGCTTTACGGATGAAGCCGGCGCAGCGGCCGCGAAAACTCTGTCGACTGGCAATCTAAAGCAGGTATTCACCAACGAAGGCCGGGCCATCGACTGGTTCGACACCAAACAGGGCGAAGGCCGCTGGTTCCTCGATCATGCCGTCCAGGTGAAAAACATCTGGGTCCCCTACGGCGAGTAGCCGTTCGAGTAGCCGGAAAACTCAACCGCAGTCTAAGTGGGGAAATTAGGACGCTTCAGGAAGGAAGTGGTCGGGGCGAATGGATTTGAACCATCGACCTCCTGGTCCCGAACCAGGCGCGCTAGCCAGGCTGCGCTACGCCCCGACCGATTCACTTAGGCGCGTACTTTCCGCCCAAGCGGGACTATCAGATTAGCATAGCTCTCCAGTCGTCGCTACAGAGCGTCGTACCTGGTGCGGTCCTAATTTGACGAAATTGGACAGTACCTCGTGCCCAGGCGACGGGAGTTCAGGCTGTGATACGCTCGACGTTATGCGGAGTTTTCTTGCCCTTTTGTGCTGCCATTTCGCGCTTGGGAGCGCGGCCGCGCGCGTGCCGGCACCGGACCAAACCACCAGCCGTAACGTTTTTCTGATTACCATCGATACGCTGCGCGCGGACCATGTTCATTGCTATGGATACGACCGCATCCAGACTCCGGCTCTCGATCAACTGGCGACGGAGGGGATTCGTTTCACGCAGGCATTCACACCCAGCCCGATCACAAATTCTTCACATGCGAGCATCTTGACGGGGCTGCTGCCAAGCTCCCACGGAGTGAGCGACTTTGGCGTTCCATTGGCCGAGGGACACCCCACGGTCGCGCAACTTCTTCAGAAGCGGGACTACCGGACCGCGGCATTCATCGGCGCCGTCATTTTGGACAGCAAGACTCTCGCTCCAGGTTTCGAACGCGGATTCGATTTCTACGACAATTTTCCCGCTCAGGCGGAAACCAAGTCGCGCTGGGGCCGAGTCGAGCGCCGCGGCATGGAGGTTGTGCAGCACGCGGAAATATGGCTCAGTGCGCATTCCGCAGGACCGCATTTCGTCTGGCTACACCTGTATGACCCCCATGATCCCTACGAGCCACCGCCGCCGTATTCCACAACTTACAAGGACCGGCTTTACGATGGGGAAATTGCCTATGCGGATTCGGCGCTGAGCCATTTCCTTACTTACCTCAGGAAACAAGGATGGTATGAGGGGGCATTGATTATTGTCGTGGGAGACCACGGCGAAGGACTCGGCGAACATCACGAAGACACGCACGGCATTTTTCTCTACGATTCGACGACACACGTTCCGTTGATTGTGAAGCTGCCGAGTGAACGCGAAGCCGGCAAGTCCGTCGGCGCGCAGGTCCGCACGACCGACATCATGCCCACGATTCTGGGCCTGCTTGGAGTTGCTGCTCCGGCTAATCTGGATGGCGATTCCCTGGAGCCATTTCTCACCGGCGCGGAAGCGGCTCCTCGCCCCGTTTTCGGTCAAACCGACTATCCGTTGCGGTTCGGCTGGGCCCCGCTGCGCTCGGTTCGAACGGAAAGCTTCAAGTTTATCGAGGCGCCGAAGCCGGAACTCTATGATCTCCGCGCGGATTCCAGCGAAACGCGCAATCGCTACGTGCCCTGGGACGGTACGGTTCAGAAGTTGCGCAAATCACTTGCGGAGTTGGGCGCGAGATCGCCGGCACCCGGAAAGACTTCGCCCGCAGCCGTATCCGCGAACACTATCGATGAACTCCACGCGCTAGGATATTTGGGCTCCGCCGATGCTCGAAGCGCTACGGATGTTCCCGAACCCTCGCTGTTGCCCGACCCCAAGGACAAGATTGAAGAGCAGAATCTGCTGCACACCGCAATGATGGCTTCAGAAGACGGAGAAACGGACAAGGCGCGAGTGGCGCTGGAGAAGGTACTGCAATTGGATGAGAGTTCCGTACTCGCTCTGACGCAACTGATCCGGATGGAGATGGCTTCTGGGAATTACTCCAGAGCTGCCCGCTATTTGCGGCGGGCGCGCGATACCCATCCGAATGATGTGACAAATGCGCTCGAATACGCACGAGCACTGGAATTGAGTGGCGATCTTCCCGGCGCGCGGGACGCGCTGTTGGCGAGCTTGAAGCTGAACCTCAACCAATTCGAGGCGCGGCTCGCTCTCGGGCGAGTTCATCTCGGCTTGAACGATGCGAAGGCGGCGGAGGAGCAATTTGAAGCCGCGGTACTTTTGCAGCCCGGAAGTACCGAAGCACAGGTTGATTTGGCGAAGGCGCTGATCCGCCAGAAAAAGTTTGCGGACACAGTGGATCTGCTGGAACTGGTTGCCGGAGCTTCAAGCGATCCGGAAGTGTTTGAGTTGCTCGCACAGGCGTACACCGGCCTCGGTCGTCGGCAGGACGCGCAGCGTGCTGAACTGAGAGCCAAAACATTGCAAAAATCAAAACGGTCGCAGTAAGCGGCCGTTCGACGGGATCAGAATAAATTCCACTTTATGGCGGGGAATTCAAAACGAGTTATTGCTTCACCGCCACTTTATTGTCGCCGGTCTCAAAAATCTCCGTCAGGATGCGGCCCCGCATTTGCTTCGGCTGCTCGATGCCGTAGATGTGCAAAAGAGTCGGCGCCACGTCATACACACTGGCCCCCAACCCCATCAGCCGGAGATCGTGCTTGATGCCCGGCCCCATGGCGAAGAACGAGCCGGGGACGTCGTCTCCATCCGCAAAATCGTGCTTGGCAATCACCGGAGTGGTTTTCTCATGGTCCATGTGCGCGTGCGGATCTTTTTCTTCAAACTCGCGCAGCGGCTTGATGCCGTGGTCGGAGAAAATAATCAGGTACGTGTTCTCATCCACATGCTTCAGGATCGATCCAAGCACTTTGTCGAACGCCACATACTGGTTCGGGAAGGCATCCTGCCGCACGCCGTTGATGCTCGCATTGTAGCCAGCATTGAACGGCGTGATGGGGTAGAGCCAGTGCCCGGTGCGGTCCTCGCACGATTGCGCCAAAAATGTGAACTCCGTGGGGTGCGTCGTCAGCAGATAATCGAACAGCTTGGTCTGCTGGTCGCGAATGACCTGCACTTTGCCAAGCCACTTATCGATGAATTCCGCTTCGTGGCCCTTTAGATCTCCTGCGCCGGGCATCCGCTCGCAGTCAATAAAGAAGTCGCCGACATTATTCAGCAGCTCGGCCTGCATGCTCTTGGGATAAACCGCGTCCCCGCCCATCACTTCGCTCAGCTTGGGGGCGCAGAGTACGCCGTCTTCGCAGTTTTTGCCGCGCGTCAGCATCCCGCTGATCATGTAACCGTTCACGGGCATGACGGGGAACGTAGCAGGGACATTCGCCATACCCACGGTGATCCCGCTTTTCGACAGCATCGACCACACGGGCTCTTCCTTCAGCATGTTGGTGTTGGCAGTGATCCCGCCGACGATAAAGCCGGTAACGCCATGCTCCTCCGGATTCGTGCTCGTGAACAGTGTGCTGTAAACCCGCGGGCAATTGGGGGCGGAAACCGTGCGGAGTTTTCCGTAGGCTCCTTTTTCGATCACGCTGGACAAGTTCGGCATCAGGCCCTTTAGCAGCAACGGCCGGATAATGTCCAGCTCCATACCGTTGACGCCAAGGACGATGACCCGCGGTTTTGGTTTGGTAGTGTTTTGTTGTTGCGCAAAGACCGGAACTGCCAGAAGAAGTACGGACAGCAGTAAGAAAAGCTTTCTGGGAACCATGGAACACCCCTGAGTGAGAGATGAATTATATAGTTGCGATTCGCCGCTGTCCAGCAAAGGTGTCCTACGCCGCGGAAGAAGATTGGGCCGTAAGACAACAGCGGCGGTGTTGTCCGGACCACCCCCCTTATTTTTTGTAAGTGTTGCATCTAAAGAAGTTAACTTTTCCGTAAGTCTATTATTTGTAGCACTTGCGAGGGGA
>Ga0210384_10008399_pt1 | contig 10761 bp, 9 predicted proteins | sample IncBWH2MmetaG_FD_160574 | JGI IMG/M metagenome (GOLD analysis project Ga0210384, IMG submission 160574) | Forest soil microbial communities from Barre Woods Harvard Forest LTER site, Petersham, Massachusetts, United States - Inc-BW-H-2-M | ecosystem: Environmental > Terrestrial > Soil >...
CCTGCGGGAACGCGATGGAGATATCCCGCTCCTCGCACGGCATTTCACGCAGCAGTTTTCCAGACGTATGAAAAAGGTCATAGAAACGATTCCCTCAGAGGCAATGGATGCGCTGTGCCGGTATCACTGGCCGGGGAACATTCGAGAACTCCAGAATGTGATTGAACGCGCCGTAATTATTTCGACAGGTCCCGCGCTTAGCGTCGACGTGGCTGATCTAAAATTTGCCAAGGCTGGCCCACCACCGGCAGAAAAACCGGCTTCTCCGAAAGCAACAAATGGCGCACTTCACAACGTTTTGGAGGAAACGGAACGTCAACAGATTCTGAAAGCGCTCAAGCAGAGCAATTGGATTGTGGCAGGTCCCAACGGAGCAGCGGCACATCTTGGAATGAATCGATCTACCCTCCAAGTAAGAATACGCAAACTCGGAATCTCACGCGGTTCTGCATAATCACACTTTTTATTTCCTACTTCAGTTCCGTCGTCGAAATGCTCCCACGTTCTGATACGACTCTTTCAGTGTGCTAAGAACTTAGCAGACTGCTAAATCCTTGGCGGTAGCACGCTAGCACCGTGATCTGATGTACGGGCCCTTCCTTAGAGATCTCACTACAGATCAACAAGTTCCGCAGTTTCGATAACACAGCAAGCTTTGGACCCCGCGATGCACTCCTCCTGAAACGTGAAGCGTTGCCATGACTGGAATGCCGAGCCTGAACGGTGCATCGGATCTGCGAGCACCGTTCGCTGGGAGATGCGCGGGTCCTTTCTTCGAGATCGAGGCCTGGATGCCGAGTGAAATCAAAGCTATCTCCCCGCTCGTGGAGCGGCTGATGCGACTGATCGAGGGATCCCATTGCGTTGCCGGTGAGGAACCCGCCGTTGAACTCGCGCTCGACGAAGCCCTCGACAATGCCGTTGTTCACGGTAACCGCATGGACCGCCAAAAGTTGGTTCAAGTTCTTTGCCGCTGTGAATCGGGAAAAGAGATTTTCGTCGTCGTCAAAGACCAGGGACAAGGATTTGACCCGAGCGCGGTGGCCGATCCCAGAGCTCTGAAAAGTCGGCGCAGAGCATGGGCCGGGGCATCTGGCTGATGAAGTCCTTTATGGACGAGGTGTCTTTTGAACGCGGCGGTACCGAAGTCCGCATGCGGAAGGCAGTGACACGCCAGGCACGAACGGCGTGCGTGCCGCCAGCGAAATAGCTTTACGCCGTTTCGCGAACAGAGCTGACCACGGCCCGCCGATTGTCAGCAGCTGAACGAGTCGAAAGCGATTGACATGTTGAAGATCACGAGAACGGAAACGCCAGGAGAAGAGAGATGGATTCTGCAAGGCCGCTTGGTCGGATTGTGGGTTAGCGAATTGAGAAGAACCTGGAAAAAGACCCATCGAGCCGACGACAAGCGGCGGTGCATTGTCGATCTAAATGAAGTCACGTTTATCGACAAGAAGGGTGAGGCGCTCATGCGCACCATGTCAAAGCGGGGCGTACAGCTCATCGCCACCGGTATCTACATTAAGCACCTGCTTCAGGAGCGGTGCGCAAGATGAAACGACCAAGGAGCCGAACTATGCCGAGCAAAGTCATGGACGACGTCGACACACATGAAACAGCCATTGCTTCTATAAACAGCCTTTCCAGCAACGCAGACGTCGCCCTGGTAGCTGCCGCGAAGAACGGTGATAGAAAGTCCTTCGAGATTCTCGTCGAACGTCATGAGCAAAGGATTTTCTTCGTTGTGCAGCGCATTGCCCGCACACGAGAAGACGCCGAGGACGTCGTGCAGCAAACCTTTCAAAAAGCCTTCATTCATCTGCGCAAATTCGAAGGGAGATCCGCCTTTTCCACCTGGCTGACCCGTATCGCCATCACCGAAGCCCTCATGCTCCTGCGCAGAAGTCGCGGCTTGCGCGAAGTGCGGATCGACGGTTTAAACGGGAATGAGGAGACCACAACTCCGTTGGAGGTCCCTGACGCAGGTCCGGATCCGGAAGCTATCTATTCACAACACGAGCGGACGGAAATGCTGTCGGCGGCTATCAACGAGCTACCCCACGGAACACGAAGGGTGATCCAGTTGCGTGAGCTCGACGAGCGATCATCGGAAGAGACCGCTCGAATTATGGGGATTTCCGTTTCCGCCCTAAAGGGCCGGATGTTTCATGGACGACGGAAATTGCGAGAGAGACTGAAGCAGTTTGTCGAACCGACTTTGACGTCCGCAAGGAAGGCTTCGCGCTCGATCGGTAACACGACACATGTTCCGCAGAATGAGGCGGTCCGCCATGGCTGCGGTTAAAGCGGCAACAGAGGGAGGCCCGCATGGCGGCGTTCTTCTTTGTTACCGTATTGGCGATTTTGGTTTTTCTATGTTTCACCGGGCCGGACGGTGTTGTCGGCCCGCGGCATCGTCAGTGAGTTGAATGCACGACGCAGCATTTCGTCGGGGATCGCGGTCGAGCAGACCTTCTTTGATCGAATTGGTTTTGTGGTTGTGCAAGAAGTCCGGCGCACCAGATGTCGCACAGGTAGTCGGGGACTGAGGGAAACCTGGCCAAGGTTCACCGGGAGGGCAGAGGTCATGAAATTGGGAGACGTCGTTATGACAAAAATCACAATTCAACCCAACGTCGTGGAAAAAGAAAGAAGCAAGAGCACACCGACTCCAGTGGAAATCCGTCTGCGAGCCTTTGAGATCCATATCGAGCGTGGGGGTATTCACCATCTTGCCCTGGACACTTGGCAGCAGACCGAAGCGAATTTCAAGAAAAGCCCAAAGACGACGAAAGAAAAACAACAAAGAAATGAGAAGCGCGATCGAGACGATGTAGAAAGTCGCGAGCGGGGCGCAACCGTGAAATCGCCTTCCCTTTTCGATTGGTATCACATTCTGAGGGCCCAACATCACTGGACAGTATTTCAAGCGATTCGGTACGCATTATGGCTGGCTCGTTAGATTAACGGTGTTTTTGAGTTGCACTAGGTAACGCGTTCAATTCGGGATTGGCCTCTGAGGAGTTTTAGTTATGTGGATTGTTCGAGTCGCTCTGGACCGGCCGTATACCTTCATCGTTCTGGCGGTACTCATTTTGGTTCTGAGCCCGATCATGATCTTGCGCACACCGACCGATATTTTCCCGAACATCGATATCCCGGTGATCGCAGTTGCATGGCAGTTCACTGGCATGAACCCCGAAGAATTAGAAGGCCGGCTCACCGGCCCATTTGAACGCGTGCTGACCACTACGGTCGACAACATCGAACACATCGAATCAACTACGGTAAGTGGTCAAGCAATCATCAGAATTTACTTGCAACACGGAGCGAGTCTGGACACAGCGAATGCCCAGGTAACGGCCATATCGCAAACCGCCATTCGACAATTACCGCCGGGCATTCTGCCTCCCCTAATCATTAATTACAGCGCTTCGAGCGTGCCCATTCTGCAGTTGGGCCTATCCGGAAGCGGGCTCTCAGAGCAACAGTTGAACGACCTGGGACAGAATTTCCTGAGGCCTCAACTGGTGACCGTGCCCGGGGCCGTGGTTCCGTTTCTGTACGGCGGCAAACAACGTCAGGTCATGGTCGATTTGAATCCCGGCTTGATGCAGTCGAAAGGGCTGGCTCCACAAGACGTTCTCACCGCCGTGCAGCAGCAAAACCTGATTTTACCTTCCGGAACGGCAAAGATGGGTCAATTCGAATACGACGTTCGAGTGAACGCCAGTATGAGAACCGTTCCCGAACTGAACGACCTCCCGGTCAAGGTCGTTGGGAATTCCACTATCTATCTTCGTGATGTAGCGAATGTGCGCGACGCTTTTGCGCCGCAGACCAACATCGTGCGCCAAGACGGTCATCGCGGCGCCCTGGTGTCCATTCTCAAGGCCGGTAACGCTTCGACCATCGACGTCGTGAAAGGCATTCGCGGCCTTCTTCCCCGTGTGGCGCAGACGCTGCCCCCGGAACTGAAGATTCTGCCGCTGGCCGATCAGTCTATTTTCGTCCGCGGCTCTGTGAACGGTGTCATCCGCGAAGCCGTTATCGCCGCCTGTCTAACAGGGCTAATGATTCTGCTTTTCCTGGGAAGCTGGCGCAGCACCCTGATCATCGCCATCTCCATTCCGCTATCCATTTTGACGTCCGTCATGATCCTCAGCTTTCTGGGCGAAACCATCAACATCATGACACTTGGAGGGTTGGCCCTCGCGGTCGGAATCCTGGTGGACGACGCTACGGTTACGATTGAAAACATCGAGCGCTATTTCGAAGAAGGCCACGCGCAGCGGGATGCCATCCTGGAAGGCGCGGCGCAAATCGCTGTGCCCGCCCTGGTGTCGACGCTCTGTATCTGCATCGTTTTCTTGCCCATGTTCCTTCTGAGCGGCGTAGCCAGATATCTATTTGTGCCACTCGCCGAAGCGGTGGTGTTCGCCATGCTCGCGTCATACATCTTGTCTCGCACGCTCGTTCCTACGCTGGCGATGTATCTGCTAAAAGCAAAACAGCACGACTGCACCGGCTCACGGAATCCTCTCATCCGGTTCCAGCTAGCGTTCGAGCGCGGATTCGAGCGCCTTCGGAATTCCTATCACGACCTGTTGACTGCGCTTGTCTACCGGCGGGCCCTTTTCATTCCCACATTTCTTCTCACATGCCTTGCGGTTTTTCTCCTAGTACCATGGCTCGGTCAGGATTTCTTTCCGAACACGGATAGCGGTCAATTCATCCTGCATCTCCGCGCCAAGAGCGGCACGCGAATTGAAGAGACCGCGAAGCTGTGCGATCTCGTAGAGGGCTCCATACGCCGCGAGATCCCCGAGCGTGAAGTGGACAACATCCTGGACAACATCGGACTCCCTTACAGCGCTATCAATTTCATGCACAGCACATCGGGACTCATAGGAGCGGGCGACGCCGATATTCTGGTGACTCTGAAAGAAGATCACCACACCACTGCAGACTATCTTCAGCGCCTGCGAGAGACGCTGCCCCGCGAATACCCGGGCACAACCTTTTATTTCCTACCGTCGGACATTGTCACCCAGGTTTTGAACTTCGGCTTGCCGGCGCCCATCGATATCCAAATCGAGGGAACCGATATCGACGGCAACCGCGAAGTCGCAGCTCGGATGCTGCAAGAGGTCGAGCGCGTTCCGGGCATCGCCGATGCCCGCATACAACAAGCGTTTGACTACCCGGAGTTCGATGTGGCCGTGGACCGTACCAAGGCGGCCCAGGGCGGCTACACGCAGCGCGATGTAGCCAACAGCTTGTTGAACTCACTCAGCGGTAGTTTCCAGATCACGCCCATGTTCTTTCTGAATTGGAAGAACGGTGTGAGCTACAACCTGGTGACCCAGACTCCGCAATATTCGATTCAATCGCTGGAGGACCTTCAGAACACTCCCCTCAATGCGGCGACCGCCGCGCGCCCGGAAATTCTCGCGGATGTCGCCTCGATCAAACGGGCAAACGAGATGGAAGTGATCAACCACTACAACATCCGGCGCACAGTTGATATTTACGCCGCCGTGCAGGGCCGCGATTTGGGGGCGGTCGGCCGCGAGGTCACCCGTATTGTGGAGGCCAACCGAAAATCCTTGCCGCGCGGCAGCTTCGTCACCGTTCGGGGCCAGCTGCAAACCATGCGCACCTCGTACCTCGGTCTGCTCGGCGGACTCGTCTTCTCCATCGTTCTCGTCTACCTCTTGATCGTGGTCAACTTTCAGTCTTGGCTCGATCCGTTCATCATTATCACGGCACTTCCTGCCGCCCTCGCCGGCATTATCGGTTTCTTGTTCCTCACGCATACAACTCTCAGCGTGCCCGCCTTAATGGGCGCCATTATGTGCATGGGCGTCGGAACGGCGAACAGTATTCTCGTGGTTTCCTTTGCGAAAGAACTGCTACTGCACCACGGAGATCCGGTCAGGGCGGCCATCGAAGCGGGCTTCACACGCTTTCGCCCTGTACTGATGACCGCTTTGGCCATGATCATCGGCATGATTCCCATGGCGCTCGGGTTGGGCGAGGGCGGCGAACAGAATGCGCCCCTGGGCCGCGCCGTCATTGGCGGCCTGTTGTGCGCCACGGTGGCCACCCTAATCTTCGTTCCTGCGGTGTTCAGCCTGTTACACCGACAACGCGATCCTTCCGTCCAACAACAGTCAGCGGCCAACGCCGAACCAACGCAAGCTTGAACTAAAAGGAAACCATGACACCGAGCCAGGAAAACGTGACGAGCACCCCCGAACCAGAAACGATCGAAGTGCAGACTGCGCAGCCGAGTCCGGACGGATTTCACCCTCGCCCCGGAGCCCGGCGCCGAACTGCAGTCCTTGTGGCAGCGGCCTCGCTGGCCGTTCTCGCTCTCCTGATTTACTCCGGCATCCATTCGCGCGCGGTGGCCGAATCGCGGCTGACGCAACGAACGCAAGAAGCCGCCATTCCCACCGTCGCCGTGGTCTTTCCGAAAGAAGGCGCCCCCACACAGGAAATTGTCCTGCCCGGCAATACGCAGGCATTCAGCGACGCACCGATCTATGCGCGAACCAGTGGCTATCTCAAGCGCTGGTATTTCGACATTGGCGCACACGTTCAGAAAGGCCAGTTGCTCGCGGAGATTGAAACTCCGGAAGTCGACCAGCAGCTGCTGCAGGCTCGAGCAGATCTGGATACTGCGCAAGCCAACCTGAACATCGCCAAAATTACTGCGAGCCGCTGGCAAGATCTCGTAAGCACGGGCTCTGTGTCCCAACAGGAAACTGACCAGGCGGTCAGCAATCTCAGCGCGGTGAAAGCTGCGGCCGAATCCAGTTCCGCCAACGTGCGGCGTCTTGAGCAGCTGCAATCATTCGAAAAGATCTATGCCCCCTTTGACGGCATCATCACCGCGCGCAATACGGACATCGGAGCACTCATCGATGCCGGGGCTAATACGCAACCGAGGGAGCTGTTTCACATCGCCGCCATTCGCACCCTCCGCCTCTACGTGTCGGTCCCTGAGGTGTACTCCCGAGCTGCGCGCTCCGGTGCGCCAGCCACCTTGACCCTCGATGAATTCCCAGGCCAAACCTTCCGTGGCACTCTCGTTCGAAACGCCAATTCCATCGACATCGCTTCGCGTACGCTCCTTGTCGAAGTCGATGTCGACAATCCAACCGGCCAGCTCCTGCCGGGCGCTTACGTCTTCGTGCACCTCAAACTGCCCGACGAAACTCGTTCGGTAACCGTTCCATCGAATACGCTGATCTTCCGCAAAGAGGGCCTGCAGGTCGGGCTGGTTCGCAACGGAAAAGCCGAGTTGGTGCCCGTCAAGATCAGCCGCGATTACGGCAACAGCGTAGAAATCGTTTCAGGTCTGCAATCAACAGACTCCGTAATCGTTGACCCATCGGACTCTCTGGTCGCCGGCATGCCCGTGCGCCTGAGCAACAAAGCAGCAGGTGGGTCCAAGCAATGAAGTACGTGTTGGGGGTGGCCCGCTTCATTCTTAGCGGCATCGTCGCATTGATTCTAGTGCTGCTGCTCGCGGGTTGCACCGTCGGCCCGAAATACGTCAAGCCTGCGGTGCCCACGACAGCGACGTATAAGGAAGAGCCACCAGCCGCATTCAAGGAATCAGAGCAGTGGCAGCCGGCACATCCCGCGGATCAAACAAACCGTGGAAACTGGTGGGAGATTTTTGGCGATCCCGAACTCAATAAGCTGGAGGAGCAGATCGCCAGTTCGAACCAGAGTCTAAAAGTAGCAGAAGCGCGTTTCCGCGAAGCTCGCGCGGCGATTCGCTTCAATCGGGCTGCACAGTTTCCAACCATCTCCACTTCGCCGAGCGCTAGCTATGTGAAGGGCTCAGATTTTTCGCCGAACTTCCCTTCGAAGATCCAGCAGTCCAGCAAGGGAGATTTCGTGCTGCCCTTTGATCTTACCTATGAGCTGGATCTCTGGGGCCGCGTACGGCGTAGTGTCGCCGCCGCGCGGGAAGAAGCGCAGGCGACCGCTGCCGACTATGAGACGGCGAAGCTCAGCCTCGAGGCGGAGCTTGCCTTGGACTATTTCGAATTGCGCAGCGCCGACGCTCAGAACCAACTCCTGGACGATACGGTAAAAGCCTATACCGCCAACCTGCAGCTCACGCTCAATCGCTTCAAGGGAGGCGTGGCGCCAAAGGCCGACGTTGCGCAAGCGCAAACGCAGTTGGACACCACTCGCGTGCAAGACACGGATGTCACCGTGCAACGAGCGCAATTCGAACACGCCATTGCGATTCTGGTCGGAAAGCCGCCTGCGGACTTCAGCCTCGCAGCCGCGCCGCTCAACTACCAACCTCCCGGCATTCCGATTGGACTCCCTTCTGAACTGTTGCAACGGCGCCCGGACATCGCCGCTGCGGAACGCCGAGTGGCTGAGGCAAACCAGCAGATCGGCATCGCCCGCGCGGCGTATTTTCCCACCGTGACCCTCGGGGGAACGGCAGGATTCGCCGGCACTCATGGTTCGAACTGGTTTACCTGGCCGAGCAGCTTCTGGGCCGTCGGTCCTACCCTGGCGCAGACACTCTTCGACGCGGGGCGCCGTCGCGCCACGTCCGAATCGGCCCGCGCGAACTACGATGGCACGGTCGCGACCTATCGTCAGACCTCACTGACAGCGTTCCAAGAAGTCGAAGACAACGTGGCCGCCTTGCGCATTCTCGAAGACGAAACGAAACAGCAACAGCAGGCCGTTGCGTCATCGGAGGAATCTCTTCAACTTTTTACGAATCGCTACAGGGGAGGGGTCGACACGTACCTCCAGGTTATCACCGCGCAGACGATCGAGCTCGCCAACGAGCGAAACGCCATTGATATCCAGCGGCGTCGGTTGGACGCCAGCGTGCTTCTCATCAAGGCACTGGGAGGAGGCTGGAAAGTGTCCAATCTTCCTACGTTCGGTGCGTCCTCCGTTCGGGACTATTGAGCATCCGGGGGAGCGATGTTCCAGACATCGATGTTGGCCCAAGAGGAAAGTCGCATCTTTGAAGAACTGCTTTCGCGATTTGATTCTCTCGGCGATGAACAGATGCTTGGGGTTGGTGTGACGCCGGATTGGTCGGCCAAGGATTTGCTGGCGCACTTGGCTTACTGGGAACGGGCGGCGGCGGAGCAGGTGCGAGCGCTGGACGCCGGAACCTGGTCACCTAAAAGACGGACTCGAGAGGAAGCCCTGCGGATCAATCGGGAAGTTGCAAAGGCGAACCGAGCGACCTCGCGCGATCTTCTTCGCGAGGAATTCAACCTGGCAAGAAGCGAAATCGTGTTGGCGCTACGAGTGGCACCGGAAGAGATGGAAGAGACATCGCCACTCGCGAGAATCGTTAGTTCGCAATGTGTCCGTCACAGGGCCACCATCTGGCGCAGCTTCGTGCTTGGGTCGAGCGCCTGCGAGGATCTTTGTGAAGGGTAACGGAGTCGCGGACTCACACCCATCACCGCTTAGCGCCGAGCAGTTCCATCGTATTTCGCGCGCGATTTCGGACCGGACGCGCTATGACATCCTGCGCAGTGTTCCAGAGTAGCGGATTGACGTGCGGTCAAGCCGCAGAAGGTCTGTCAAGGTCGTGCGAGGGCGCGCGACGCTCTTCCCAGCTCAGAGTTGAATCGGCTAAATGTCCGTGAAAGCCAGACTCAGTCGCTCTTCAGTGCCACGGATTGATGCTGCCGACGTACTCGAGCATGCAGATCGGGCGACTTCATTTGTCGGCAGTATTCCTCAAAGTTTGGCCGCGGTCCGTTCCAACCAAGGTCTTCGACTGTATCGAAGACCGGCACGTCCAGTCGCAGGGTTGCAAGGTTACGAAACAACAGGGCATCGCTCCACGAGTTAAATAGCGATTCCGAGAGCATGCGAGCTTTCCGGATTGAAGGGTGCCATTGTTGCCAATCCTTCGGAACGTCTTCAAGGTGAGGGTACTGAGAGAAGGTAAGAGCCGCTGCCTTTGAGCCCCATCCAGGCAAACCCGGGAAGCCATCTGCAGCATCGCCAACCACAGCCAGGTAATCCGGAATCGATTTGGGCCTCACCCCGAACTTGGCTACAACGCCGGCTTCATCGCGCAAGATGTCGCGCCTGCGGTCCAGCTGAACCACTCGTGTGCCCACCACACACTGACTAAGATCTTTGTCCGGCGTGCAAATCAGGATTTGTCTCACACGGTCATCCTTGGATGCTTTATAGGCGGCGGAGGCGAGCGCATCATCCGCCTCGTAGTCAACCATCGGCCACACCAGCACTCCCATTGCCTCCAGTGCTTCCTCGAGAAGTGGGAATTGCGAGAGCAACTCCGGCGGCACGCCTTCACTCGTCTTGTATCCCGGATATAGATCGTTTCGAAACGACTCCACCACATGATCGGTGGCAACCCCAATGTGAGTTGCACCGCGCTCGATCATGGACAAAACGGAGGTCAGCACACCGCGCACCGCGCCGATTTCCTGCCCGTTCGAATCTGCTGTAGAGGGCACTGCAAAAAAGTGCCGGAACAATTCATATGTTCCGTCGATCAAGTGCACATCCATATCGTCTCCGATGAGTTCCCGGGAAAGCCATGTTACAAGATCGGACAAACGAATTGGGAGGTCAGTGCCATGTCATGGCTCATTCGAGCCGCCGGTGCGAATTCAGCTTCTATCATTGATGTTGGGCCTGCGAATCCACGCTCGTCGATGACCTTCTTGCGCGAGGCCATGAGAACATCAGCATTCTCGATAT
>Ga0210384_10008400_pt1 | contig 10760 bp, 7 predicted proteins | sample IncBWH2MmetaG_FD_160574 | JGI IMG/M metagenome (GOLD analysis project Ga0210384, IMG submission 160574) | Forest soil microbial communities from Barre Woods Harvard Forest LTER site, Petersham, Massachusetts, United States - Inc-BW-H-2-M | ecosystem: Environmental > Terrestrial > Soil >...
TGATGGCTGTCGGTGGCGGCGCCGAAAGGGATGAAGATGGCGGCGCGGCCTGAGGCAGCGATTTCCGATGCGGTGATGGCGCCTGCCCGGCAGACGATCATGTCGGCCCAGGCGAAACGCTGCGCCATGTTGGTGAGGAAGGGCACGACCTCCGCGGCGTATTTGCGCCGCGCGTAGGCGGTGCGTACCGCATTATAGTCGCGTTCACCGGTCTGGTGCACGATGGCTAGCTCGTTCTTTCGCGTGGCGAGGCGGTCCATGGCGTCGACGAAAGTGCGATTGATGGCCAGGGCTCCTTGGCTGCCGCCAGTGATCAGGAGACGAATGGGCTTTTCGATGGCGCGCGGCGCGATGGCAAAAAATTCCGGCCGCACCGGGCAGCCGGTAACAAGGGCCTTGGTCCCGAGCGCGCGGGCGGAGCGCTCGTAGCCGGCGACAATGCGCGTCGAAATCTTGGCCAGAACGCGATTGGTGAAGCCTGGCTCGGCGTTGGGCTCGAAGATGATGTTAGGCACGCCGTTCATCCAGGTGGCCAACATCATGGGCCCGGCGGCATAGCCGCCCACGCCAAATGCCGCGACCGGCTTGTGCTTGCGCAGCACTCGAATGGCATCGAGCAGGCCGGGGCCCAGCATGGCCAGGTTCTTGACGAGCGTGGCTCCGCCCTTGCCCTTTAGCCCGGCGACTCGCAGTGTTTCCAGCGGCAACCCCGCCTGGGGCACCAACTTCATTTCCAGCCCGCGTTGTGTGCCCACCAGCACGACTTCTCTTTCTTTGCTTCTCGACAACCATTCCTGTGCGATAGCGATCGCCGGAAAAACGTGACCGCCCGTGCCGCCTCCTGCGATCAGCAACTTCACGCCGCTATGCTTCCGCCTGCTGGCTGATGTTCAGGAGCACACCGGTCGCCAGCAGCATTACCAGCAGACTCGATCCGCCATAGCTGATGAACGGCAGCGGAATCCCTTTCGTCGGCACCATGCCGAGGACCACGGCAAAATTTATCAGCGCCTGACTGAGCACCATGGCGGTAATTCCCAGGGCCAGCAGGCGGCCAAATCCATCGGGGGCGGAAAATGCGGCGCGCAACCCGCGCCATCCATACACGACAAACAGGCCGATGATGAGAATCGCGCCAATAAAGCCGAGTTCCTCGCAGATCACGGCATAAATAAAATCGGTGTGGGCTTCGGGCAAGTAGAAAAGCTTCTGCTTGCTTTCCATCAGGCCGACGCCAGTGAATCCTCCGGAACCTACGGCAATCAGCGATTGCAACAGTTGGAATCCTGCGCCCAAGGGATCGGAATCAGGATTGAGAAAGGCCATGAGCCGGGCTTGCCGGTAAGCGACGTGGGTGATCAGCAGGTAGAGCACTGGAAGTGAGACGACGACGCCGGCGGCTATCCATTTCCAGGAGAGGCCCGCGACGAAAAGCAGTGCCGTCGCGATCAGTACTATGTCCACAGAAGTGCCCAAATCCGGCTGCAGGAGAATCAGCAAGACGAAAAGGAGGATCGGGCCGACCGCGGGAAGAATGGTGTGCAGAAAATCTTCCTTGCGAAAATCCATGGCCGCGGAGTCGCGGCGCTTCAAGTCCAGGAACCAGGCCAGATACAGGATGACCGCCAGCTTAGCCAACTCCGAGGGCTGAATACCGAGCGGCCCGAATTTGATCCAGCGGTGCGTGGCGTGGGATTTGTCGAGGAAAAACGTACCGACGAGCAGGAACAAGACCAGAGAAACCGCCGTGTAGACGACTGCGGGCTCCCGCAGGCGGCGGTAATCGGTGCGCATCAGCGCGAACATTCCGAACAGACCGATGATCAGCCAGGCCGACTGGCGCAGCAGAAAAATGTAGGACCGTCCGTACTGCTGGTCCGCGGTGACCGCCGAGGCGCTGTAGATCATCACCGCGCCCAGCAAGCACAGCGCCAGCGTTACGCCAAAGAGCCAACGGTCATTTTCGAGTCGTCTCGGCACGCTTTTTCACCTTTCTACGGGCGTCCCGACGCAGTCGGGGCCGATTTGACGGCCGTTGCCGCTGCGCCGTGCTGCCCGAGCCGCCGCACCAGGTCCTTGAAGACCCGTCCGCGGTGCTCGTAATTCTGAAATTGATCGAAGCTGGCACACGCGGGTGCCAGCAGCACCACATCGCCAGGACGCGCGGCGTGCGATGCGGTCTCCACGGCGCGTTCGAGAGTGTCCACGCGCTCGATCGCCACGCTGCCCGCGATTTGCGTTTCGATTTTTCCGGCGGCTGCACCGATCAACAGCGCGAGAGTCGCCTTTTCGCGCAGCGGTTCCTGCAGGACGGTGTAGTCGCTGTCTTTGTCTTTGCCACCCAGAATGATCAGTACCCGTCCGGGAAACGCGTCGAGGGCTTTTAGAGTGGCGTCTACATTCGTGGCCTTGGAATCGTTGTAGTAGCGCACGCCGCTAACTTCCGCGACAAATTCCAGGCGATGCTCGACGCCGGCAAAGGAGCGCACGCCTTTCGCGATCGCGGGCGCGTCCGCACCAGCCAACCGAGTCGCCACTACCGCCGCCAAAACGTTTTCCAGATTGTGCGTACCGACCAGAGGAATTTCGTCGCGCTTGAGGACCGCTTCTTCCTTGCCGTCTTGGCGAAACACGATGTCTTCGCCGCGTAGAAACGCTCCCTGTGCTGCGCGCTGTTTTCGACTGAACCAATACACGCGGGGTCGCGTGGGGGCGTAAGGCACCGTGGCTGGATCGTCGGCATTCAGAATGGCGGCGTCTTCTTCGGTCTGGTTCTCGAATATGCGTGCCTTGGCCGCGCCGTACGATTCCATGGTGTGGTGCCGGTCGAGATGGTCGGGCGTGAGATTGAGGAACACGCTGATATTAGGGCGGAACATGGCGATGGGCTCGAGCTGAAAGCTGCTTAGCTCCACGACGGTGATGGTGTTCTCGGTCATGCGCGCAACACAGGAAATCAAAGGGGTGCCGATATTGCCGGCAAGGATGGTGGGAAAGCCGGCCGTCTTCAGAATGTGTTCGACTAAGGACGTTGTGGTGGTCTTTCCGTTCGAGCCGGTGATACCAATCAGCCTTCCGTGAAAGAAGCGGTACGCCAGCTCGATTTCGCTCCAAATCGTGATGCCTCTGGCGCGCGCGGCCCGCAGCAGCGGAGCGTCCAAGGACACCCCGGGGCTCGGAATGATCAGATCTTGCTCCAAGAATGTCTGTTCCTGATGCCCGCCGAGTTCCAGCGTCACGCCTGCGGCGCGCAGCGTAGCGACGTCCTCCCCTATCTCGGCCTCGCTGCGGGACTCCGTTGCGGTCACGACGGCGCCGCGCGCCGCGCAAAACAGCGCCGTGGCCACACCCGTCCGCCCCAGTCCCACGACCAGCACGCGCTTGCTCTTCAGTTCGATCGAGGCCGGCATGGTGTTTTTCTTCCGCCAACCCTTCCGTTAAGGATAGTCCTACCGCAATTTCAGAGTGGTCAGCGCAAACAGAGCGAAGACCAACGCGACAATCCAGAATCGCACGATTACTTTCGACTCGCTCCAGCCGATCAATTCAAAATGGTGGTGAATCGGCGCCATGCGAAAAATCCGTTTGCCGCGCAGCTTGAACGATCCAACCTGCAGTATTACCGACAGCGCTTCCACCACGAAAATCCCGCCGACGAAAAACAGGAGGATTTCCTGCTTAATGATCACCGCAATCGTACCGAGCGCCCCGCCAAGCGAAAGCGATCCGACGTCGCCCATGAAAACCTCGGCAGGATGCGCGTTGTACCAAAGAAAACCCAGAGATGCTCCCACCAGCGCGCCGCAAAACACCGTGAGTTCGCCGACGCGAGGAATGTACTGGATGTCCAGATAGGTGGCCCAGCGATAGTTGCTGCTGACGTAGGTCAGCACCGTAAGCGCTCCGGCGGCGATCACCGTGCAACCGATGGCCAAGCCGTCCAGCCCGTCCGTCAGATTGACGGCATTCGAAGAGCCGACGATTACAATCGCGATGGCTACGAGGAACGGCACAAAAGCAAGCGGCCAAAGATGTCCGGAAAAGTAGGATTCATCGAACAGCGAATGGATTACCAGATCGGGCCGAAAGCGCTTGAAGAAGGGGAAGACGAATTGTGTGGAATAGGCGCTATGCGTCGCCAGAACCAGGAGCGTGATGCCTACGATGACGCTGACCAAGACCTGAAAATAGATCTTTTTCTTTGCGGTGAGACCCAAGTTACGTTGTTTGGAGACTTTCGCATAGTCGTCGATAAAGCCGATGGCCGCGAAGGCGATCAACGCGAAGAGCGACAACCAGATAAAGGGATTGGTCAGGTCGGCCCAGAGAAGCACCGGCACCGCTGTGGAAATAACGATGAGTACGCCTCCCATCGTCGGCGTGCCGGCCTTCTTTTTGTGCGCTTCCGGCCCTTCTTCGCGGATGAATTGGCCGATCTGCAGGTCGCGCAATTTGCGGATCAGCCAGGGGCCGAAGATGAAAGCCAGAAACATGGCCGTGAGGCTGGCGTAGACGGTGCGAATGGTGATGTAGCGAAAAACATTGAGCGGGCTGAAATATCGCTGCAGAACATGGTAGAGAAGGTAGTAGAGCATCTAGTGCCGAACCTTCTCCGCGGGGGATAAACCGGCGGCGTGACGCCCGAGGAGCGCTTCGACGATGCGCTCCATTTTGACTCCGCGCGAACCTTTCACCAGCAGCAAGTCTCCGGGTTCCACGAGATGGGACAAGAATTCCGCGGCTTGTTCCGATGAAGGAAAGAATTTCGTTTGCGCTTTGGACAGGCCACCGGCCACCGCGCCCTCGACGATCTGCGCAGCGTCACCTTCCACGCCGACGATCCAGTCGATTTTTCCGGTTTTTGCCGCGAGGCTTCCGGCTTCGCGATGAAGCTGCGGCGAGCTCGCGCCGAGCTCGCGCATTTCGCCGGCAGCCAGGATCCTGCGGCGATACTCGGGCGTCGCCGCTAAAACCTTGATCATGGCGTGCAGCGCCGCAGGGCTAGAGTTGTAGCTGTCGTTGATCAGGGCCGCTCCGTTGCTAAACCGCAACAATTCCCCGCGCATCGCGGGAGCCTGCAGATTGCGGAAGAGATCCTGCGCTTCCGCCTCACCGATGCCCCAAACGCTTGCCGCGGCCAGAGCCGCCAGCGCATTGGAAATGACATGGCGTCCTGCGAGCGCGAGCTCCAGCCGCACGCGTCTTCCATTTTCCACAAGCACAAAGGACGAGCCCATGGCGCCGCGGTCTTCGATGGCTTCCGCACGGAAATCCGCAGCGTTCTCAGTGCCGTACGTCAGCACATGCCCCGGCGCGTGCGATGCAAACGCGGCCACCAGCGGGTCGTCGGCATTCAGCACCGCCACCGACTCGCTTCCGTTCAATCCTTCGATCAACTCGCGCTTGGCCAGCGCAATCTCGTCCACCGACGCAAAAAATTCCAAGTGCGCCGGCGCCACCCGCGTGACCACGCCCACATCCGGCCGCGCAATCTCCACCAAACGCGAAAGCTCCCCGCGCCGCGACATGCCCATTTCCAGCACCGCCGCCTGATGCGTTTCGTCGAGCCGGAACAACGTCAGCGGCAACCCGTACTCGTTGTTGAAATTTCCCTCGGACTTCAGGACGCGGAACCTCGCGCCCAGCAATGCCGCCAAGATCTCTTTGGTAGTGGTCTTGCCGACGCTCCCAGTGACCCCGGCGATTTTCCCGCCCCAAGCTTCGCGCACCGCGCGGGCCAGTTGCTTGAGCGCCGCGAAGGTGTCGGCCACGGCAATGCAACGCTCGCGCACCCCGGCTGGATACTGCGCAAGCCGCGACTCCGCCACCAGCGCGGCGAGCGCGCCGCACTCCAGCGCAGCGGCCACGTGATCGTGTCCATCGTGACGCGGTCCGTGGATGGCGATGAACAGTTCTCCGGCACGTACCGTGCGAGAATCAATCGAGACGCCGGCCACCCGGGCCACGGGGTCGAGTCCCGCCCCCGGCCGAGCACCCACAGCGCCAGCCACCTGTGCAATCGTCCACCGCATAACCGCCTCAAAGGATTCCGCTTACGCAAATACCACACGCGCCGGTTTGTTTTCACCGTTTTGAGGGCTCCTCCTGAGTAAGAGTAACCATCATCCCGAACGCCCTATGACGACCTTTAGCTATGCGAGCGGCTTGCCAAAAAACCTCATCCGCTGCGCGACCGGTCAAAACCTCGTTCGCGCAGAATTCGCCGCGCCACTTCCCGGTCGTCAAATTCCAAAGTGCGATCCGCCAAAATCTGATAATTTTCGTGGCCCTTGCCGGCCAGCAGGACGATGTCGCCGGGGCGGGCTTCGTCCATCGTCAAGGCGATGGCCTTCTCGCGGTCCGGCTCGATCAGATATTTTCCATTCGCTTTCTGCAAGCCGACGATGATGTCGCTGATAATTTTCAGCGGATCTTCCGTCTTCGGATTGTCATTCGACAAGATGGTTAGATCGCTCAGGCGACCCGCGGCTTCGCCCATTACCGGACGCTTGGTGCGGTCTTTCCAGCCGCCACAACCGAATAGAAGAATGATGCGGCCTTTTGGGTTCAATTCGCGCGCCGTGCGGATCAAATTTTCCAAAGCATCATCGGTGTGCGCGTAGTCGACCACCACGAAGAAGGGCTGGCCGAGATCGATGCGCTCAAAGCGTCCCGAAACACTGGCGAGACTGCGGATGCCGTTCTCGATCACTTCGTTCGACAGATCCAGGGCCTGCGCGGCGCCGATTGCGGCGAGAATGTTGTAGACGTTGATGCGGCCCACCAGCGCCGAGGAAACCTGCACCTTGCCGTTGGGCGTCTGCGCCGTAAAAGACAGGCCGGAAAAGGTAAGCTGGAATTTTCTGGTGGTGAGATCGGCTGCGGAATTGAGACCGTAGGTCACGCTGCGCTTGGCGAGCCCGGTCAAACGCTTTCCGTACTCATCGTCGATGTTGAGGATTGCGACTTCCGGGACGCCTGCGCCTGTGCCTTCAAACAGCCGCCGCTTGGCGGCAAAGTAGTCTTCGAAGTTCTTGTGATAATCCATGTGCTCGCGCGTGAGGTTGGTGAAAACCGCCGCCGCGAAATGGCAAGTCCACAGGCGGTCCATGGCCAGCGAGTGCGAACTGGCTTCCAAAATCGCGTAACGCCCGCCGGCTTCGCGAATCTCGGCGAGAAACCCATGTAGATCGACTGACTCCGGTGTGGTGTTGGGCGCGGGATATTCGCGGAGCGGAGTGTGATAGGCGATCGTGCCGAAAAGACCGGTCTTCGAGCCGGAGGCTTTAACGATCGCGTCGATCAGCGAGGTCGTCGTGGTCTTTCCATTGGTGCCGGTGACGGCGACAAGTCGCAGCGCGTTCGCGGGATGACCGAAGAAATTGGCCGCGGTGATCGCCAACGCCTTGCGCGCGTCGCGCACACGCACCCACGCGACACCCGAAGGCATGGTCTCCGGCGCAGGCTCTTCGCTGGCGATGGCCACGGCGCCTCGAGCAACGGCGTCGCGAATAAACGCATTCCCATCGGCCTTGGCGCCATGCAATGCAAAGAACAGGGCGCGGGGCTCAACCTTGCGTGAGTCACAAGCCACCTGGCGGATCTCCAGCTCACCCACGAGCCCAGAAACGCTGGTTTCCACGCCAGCGAGCAGAGCACTCAGCTTTACATTTCGAGTTGGAACGCGCTCGGGCATCGAATCACTCCGCCGGTCGTCGCCCGGATTCGTCGCCGAGTCGCGCCCTTGTTCTTTGGTCTGTATCAATCCCATGTTCGACCGCGGGGCGGTCAACCTCATTGTGGCTCTAATTCCTGGATCTTTTGTGCGCCTTCGCAGCCTTCTGGGGCGGCGGGGAGCCAAATTGAATCGTGACCTTTGCCCCGCGTTTGACTTGGCTTCCCGCTGCGGGTGTCTGTTCCGTGGCAAGATTGCTGCCAACCAGCACGGGTTCCAGCCCCAAGTGCAAGCACATTTCCGTGACATCCCGCATCGTTTTCCCCGCAAAGTCCGGAACGGTAATGTCGCCGCCTTCTTCGGCGGGCATCATCACCTCCGGCGCGCGCTGCTTCGATTCTTTGGGCTCCACTGCGTTTGCCTTGGACTCCGCCGGCAGTTCCTCATCCGGCTGCTGGCTAAAATCCGTGGCGCTGAAATCCTCCAACGCCAGATCGTCCGTCGCACCTTGACGCTTGTAGGCCGCCTGAATCAGTCGCGGATTCAGCGGCACGTCCCGGGGAACTTGCAGATAGGGCAATACTTGCTCGGCGATTCGCTTGAAGATCGGCGCCGCAACGGGTCCACCCTCGTGGAGACCTACAGGCGAGTCGATGGAAACGAGAATCGTAACGGCCGGGTTGCTGACCGGCGCGAAGCCGGTGAAGGACGCCACAAAATTGCTCCGAGAATAGCGCCCGGTGGTCGGATCGATTTTCTGCGCCGAGCCGGTCTTGCCCGCCGCCGTCCAGCCGTCCAAGCGCGCCAACGGACCCGTTCCGTTCAACACCACGCCTTCCATGAGCTGTCGCAATGTCGCGGCGGTTTCCGGCCGGATCACACGCTTCGGATCTGTGGTTGCCGCAGCGCCCTGGTCAGGCAAAACGTCCTGGCCGCGCCGAACCTCTTGCACCACGTGCGGGCGGTACAGCAAGCCGCCATTGGCGATCGCGGAAACGGCGGTCACCAACTGGATCGGAGTGACGCCGACCTCTTGTCCCATGGAGATTGCGCCGATCGAGATCGGCGACCAGTTTTCGAGATGGCGCAGAATCCCCTTGCTCTCGCCTGGTAAATCCAAGCCGGTCAGCGAACCGAAACCAAACGCTCGAATATATTCGTAAAATTTTGGTGGACCCAGCCGCACCGCGATCTTGATCGCGCCGACATCGCTCGATTTCGCGAGAATCTCCGACACGCTCAGCAAACTGAACCGCTTGTGGTCGTGAATGCGGTGCCCTGCGATGATGATCGAGCCGTTCTCGCAGTCGAAGACCTCGTCCGGGCGGGTAACGTTCTGATCGAAGGCCGCCGCCAGCGTAATCAGCTTGAACGTGGAACCGGGTTCGTACACCGCGCTCACGGCGCGGTTCATCCGCCATTCCGCGGGAGCGGTAGTAGCAGCGTTGGGATTGAACTTGGGCCAGTTGGCCAGCGCCAGGATTTCGCCGGAGTTTGGATTCATCACGATCACCGTTCCGGCAATCGCCCGGGTCTTGTCAATCGCCGCGGCCAGTTCGCGCTGCGCGATGTACTGAATCTTTTCGTCCAGCGTGAGCACGACGTTCGCGCCGCTCTCGCGTTGCGCCTCGCCGCCATCGAACCAGCGCTGCCGTGCGTCGGCCATCACCACAATTTTCGCGCTCTTGCCGCGAATCTGGCTGTCTAGCTCCGATTCGATCCCGCCCAGCCCCTTTTCATCCGGATCGACAAAGCCGAGCACGTGCGCAGCCAGGTCCCGCTTGGGATAAAACCTCTGATTCTCTTCCTGAAAATAGATGCCCTTCAGGTTGAGCCGCTCCACCGCTTCCACTTTTTCCGGCGGCAGCTTGCGGGAGATCCAGGCAAACGACCGCGACGATTCAAAGCGCGCCTGCAGCACATCCTGAGGAATGCTGACCACGCCCGACAAGAGATGCGCTGCCAGCGATTCGTCCACGATCTCCGCAGGAACGGCGAACGCCGACTTGACCGGCACGCTCATCGCCAGTGCGTGCATGTTCCGGTCGTAGATAACGCCGCGCTTCGGTGTGATGTCAAAGCTCCGTTGCTGTTGGCGCTGCGCGCGCGCCAGATAATCGCTGTGCCGTACGAGTTGCAGGTAGGAAAGCCGCCCAAAGACCGCGGTGATCCACAACAGAGCCACGCCGGCAACAATCAACAAACGGTTGGCCGCTGTGCGGGAACCTCCGGCGGCGTGGGCTCGGTTCTGTCGCATGAGGATCTAGGTCGGCAAGCGTTCCGGTTGGAAGTTGACTGGAGTTACAGGAAACTGGTTTTTGTGTGTGGTTCTGCGCGCGGTGACATTGACGAGGCGCGCAGCCATCGCGACGCCCTTGCTATTCGCGATTGGGACGCACATAGCGGGCCGCCGCCACTTCCGCACCACCCGGAGTGTCATATTCTTGCACCTGCGTCGGCAACGGTTGCGTCAAGCCGAGCTGGCGGCGCGCAATCACGTCGATGCGTCGCGGATCGCGCAAAGCTTCAATCTCCAGCTTCAATTCCGAATTCAGCGCGCCCGACTGCAGCTGCGTGTGCTTCAAATCTTCCAGCTGAAAGCTCAAATCGATGCAACGGAAGTGCTGGTAGATGTACATCATGAAAAACACCGCGACGAACGCTCCCAGCCCGGCGGTCCGGTAAAGACCCCGCAGCCGGATGGGCTCGACGTTGCGCACCAAGCGCGAATTGTCGATCCGCTTCACGGTATGAAATTGCGTTGCGACCCGCTTTTTCTTCTTCGACCTCATGCGTACACTCTTTCCGCGCACCGCAACTTCGCACTCCGCGACCTTGGGTTCAGTGACGTTTCCCTCTCCAACGGCTGGATCACTTTTTTGGTCAGCACTCTAAGCGTCCCCTGACGCTCTCCCTCTTGAAAGGCGTGCTTGACCAGGCGGTCTTCGCCCGAGTGGTAGCTCAACACCACCCAGCGGCCTCCTAAATTTAATGTGGCGGGGGTCCGAGAAAGAAACTGCCCGAGTTCCTCCATCTCTCGATTCACCGCTATCCGCAGCGCCAGAAACGTTTTTGTTGCGGGATG
>Ga0210384_10008401_pt1 | contig 10759 bp, 9 predicted proteins | sample IncBWH2MmetaG_FD_160574 | JGI IMG/M metagenome (GOLD analysis project Ga0210384, IMG submission 160574) | Forest soil microbial communities from Barre Woods Harvard Forest LTER site, Petersham, Massachusetts, United States - Inc-BW-H-2-M | ecosystem: Environmental > Terrestrial > Soil >...
ATACGCTCAACGACGGCTTCGGCAACGGCATCACGGTGCCGGGCCTGGGGTTCCTGCTGAACGACGAGATGGATGATTTCACCGTGCAGCCGGGGCGCCCCAATCTGTTCGGAGTGGTGCAGGGCGAAGCCAACGCGGTCCAGCCCGGCAAGCGCCCTCTTTCATCGATGACTCCGGCCATTCTTCTGCGCGACGGCAAGCTTTTCCTGGTGCTCGGTTCGCCGGGCGGGTCGCGTATCATCACGGCGGTGCTGCAGGTGATCCTGAACGTGCTCGATTTCGGCATGAACGTTCAGGACGCCGTGGATTTTCCCCGCATCCACCAACAATGGCAGCCCGACCGGCTTTATGTCGAACAAGGGATTTCTCCCGAGACGATCGCAATGTTGGCCGCGCGCGGCCATCAGATCGATTACGCGCCGGGACAGGTGCCGCCCCGCGTGGGAGCGATTCTGATCGATGGCGGCTGGCTGCAAGGCGGGGTCGATCGCCGCAACACGCGCAATCAAAGTAAAGCCGCAGGGTATTAAATGCAATCCAATTCATCCATGCAACGGGCGCTCTCGACGCATCTTTTCGTCAACCACCGCTTGACGACGGTATGGCTGGAGCGTATCTGGGCCGCGGGAATTCCGCTGGTTGAGATTTTTTGCGCCCCGCAGCATCTGGATTATCACAATCGCATGCAGATCTCGGAGCTGGGCCATTGGTTTCGCGATTCCCAGTTGAAACTTCACTCCCTGCATGCTCCGATGTATACCGACGAGATATGGGGACGCTCCGGTCCGCAAGCAGTCATCAATATAACGGAGCCGGTGAAAAGCAAGCGGATGCCGATGGTGGATGAGATCAAACGCACGCTCGATATCGCGGAGGTGGTTCCGTGCCGTTACCTGATTCAGCATCTGGGAGTGGGCGGCCAGGAATTCAGCGAGCAGGCGGTGGACGCAGCGTTTACCGCACTCGAGGAAATCAGCGTTTTTGCGCAGCAAAGAGGCGTGGAAGTGCTGCTGGAGAACACTCCGAACTCGCTTTCGAGCGCGGAACGCCTGCTGACGTTTCTCGAACTGACCCATCTGAATCTGAACGTGTGCTTCGATTCCGGCCACGCGAACATGAACGAAGGTGTGGAAACGGCGTACCGCCTGTTGAAGAATCGGATCCGCTCAACGCACCTGCACGACAATAATGGGAAAGAGGACTCGCACCTGTTTCCATTCATTTCGACGGGAGGCACCATCGACTGGCAGGGGGCGATGACGGCTTTGCGTTCGCTACCGGATCAGTACCCGCTGCTTTTGGAGCTCAAGGAGGTGACGGACATGGAGCACCCGTTCGACGTTGTTCAGCAAGTGTTCGAGCGTTTGGAAGGGTTGAAATCGACCGATGAATCCTGAAACATCCGTGAAACGGGTGACGATTGCCGAGGCGGGCAAGCACTCGGGTGAATCGGTCGAAATCGCAGGCTGGCTTTACAATCTGCGGCGCAGCGGGAAGATTTGTTTTCCGCAGGTGCGCGACGGCACGGGCATCCTGCAGTGCGTGGCCGTGAAGAGCGCGCTGCCGGAGGAGACGTTCGAGGCGCTCAAGAATCTGACACAGGAATCGTCGCTGATCGTTCGAGGCAAGCTGCGGGCGGAAGCGCGCGCGCCCGGCGGGTACGAGCTGGACGTCGAAAGCGCGAAGATCGTGCAGCGCGTTTCGGAGTCCGAGCCCTACCCCATCACTCCCAAGGAACACGGGATCGATTTTCTGATGGATCACCGTCACTTGTGGCTGCGAAGCAGGCGGCAGCACGCGGCGCTGCTGGTGCGGCACGAGGTGATCCGCGCCATCCGCGAGTATTTCGATTCGCACGGTTTCATACTGGTGGACACGCCGATTTTCACGCCGGCCGCGTGCGAGGGAACGACGACGCTGTTCGAAGTGGATTATTTCGAGGACGAAAAAGTTTACCTGGCGCAATCCGGCCAGCTCTATAACGAAGCCACCGCGGCTGCATTCGGCAAGACGTACTGCTTCGGGCCGACCTTTCGCGCCGAAAAATCGAAAACGCGCCGGCACTTGACCGAGTTCTGGATGGTCGAGCCGGAGATGACGTTCGCCGATCTGGAAGACGTGAAGCGCGTGGGCGAGGAACTGATCGTGTTCGTGATCGGCCGCGTGCTGGAAAATCGAGGCGAGGAACTGAGGGCGCTGGAACGCGACGCGAGCAAACTGGAGGCGGTGAAGGCGCCGTTTTACCGGATGACATACGACGAAGCGGTGGTCAAGCTCCAGTCAAAGGGCAGCGAGATTCAATGGGGCGGCGATCTCGGCAATACCGATGAAACGCTGTTGACCGAAGATCTGGACCGGCCGGTGATGGTGGACCGATACCCGGCGAGCGTCAAAGCGTTCTACTTCCAGCCGGCTCCGGACCGGCCGGAGCTAGCCATGGGTGTCGATTTCATTGCGCCCGAAGGTTACGGGGAAGTGATCGGAGGCGGGCAGCGCATCCACGATCTAGACCTGCTGCTCCAGCGCCTGAAAGAACATAATCTGCCGGCGGAAGCGTTCAACTGGTATCTGGATCTGCGACGCTATGGATCGGTTCCGCATGCCGGCTTTGGCATGGGAGTGGAGCGTTTCGTGGCGTGGATGTGCGGCCTGGAGCACATCCGCGAAACCATCGCCTTCCCGCGCATGTTGTACCGCACCCGGCCGTGAAGTTTCGATGAAGCAATCTCACATCGCGATTATCGGCGCGCCCATGGATCTGGGCGCGGGGCGCCGTGGCGTGGACATGGGACCATCGGCGCTGCGCCTGGCGGGATTGAACGAGAAGCTGACCTTGCTCGGTTATGAGGTCGAGGATCTGGGGAATGTGATCGTCGACCAGCCGGAAACCGCGCCGGTCGGCACGCCTCAGGCCCGCTACCTTCCGCAGATTGCGCACACCTGCGTGCGGTTGTCGGAGATGGTCGAGAAAGCAGCCGACGACGGTCGAGTGCCGCTCGTGCTGGGCGGCGATCATTCGGCAGCCATAGGCACGGTGACCGGCATGTCGCGCCATTTTCGAAAGACGCAGCGCAAGCTGGGGCTGATCTGGATCGACGCGCACGCCGACATGAATACGCCCCAATCCAGCCCGAGCGGGAACGTACACGGAATGCCGCTGGCCTGCTTGGTCGGGATGGGGCCGCCGGAATTGACGTGTATCAGCGGCTATGCGCCGAAAATCGATCCCAACTCGACGGCGCTGATCGGATTGCGCAGCGTGGACGATGTTGAGCGGCTCAATCTGCGGGGGGCGGGTGTGCACGCGTTCACCATGCGCGATATCGACGAGCGAGGTCTGTCCAGGGTGATCGAGGAAGCCGTCGAGATTGTATCCGCCGGCACCGCCGGATTCCATCTCTCTTTCGATATGGACGCCGTTGACCCCCGCGAAGCCCCGGGCGTGGGGACACCCGTGCGCGGCGGCATCACCTACCGCGAAGCGCACCTTGCAATGGAGCTCATCAACGACACCGGGCGCATGACCTCGATGGAAATCGTGGAAGTGAACCCGGTGCTCGACGAAGCGAACCGAACGGCCCTGCTGGCCGTCGAATTAGTGATGAGCGCCCTGGGAAAATGCATTCTATGAAGACTGGCGTAGCGGTCATTTACGGAGGGCGCAGCGGCGAGCACGAAGTCTCGCTTCTCTCGGCCGAATCGGTCATCGCGGCGCTGGACCCTGAGCGTTACAGGGTGCAGCGGTTCCTGGTTTCGATGGAGGGGAATTGGAAGCCCCGCGCGATTCTTCCCGAGCCGGGCGCGAACCCTGGAATCGACGTGGTCTTCCCGGTGCTGCATGGGACGTTCGGCGAGGACGGCACCATGCAGGGGCTGCTTGAACTGGCCGATTTGCCCTACGTCGGCGCGGGCGTGCTCGGCTCGGCCGTATCCATGGATAAAGACGTCATGAAGCGGCTCATGCGGGAGCGCGATCTGCCGGTGGTGGAATACTTGGTGACGTCGCGCGGCGCATCCGATGTCGAGCAAATCTGCAAGCGCCTCCCCTTCCCGGTTTTCGTGAAGCCCGCCAACTTGGGATCATCGGTCGGGATCTCGAAGGCAAAGAACTGCGAGGAGTTGAAGGCCGCACTCGAACTGGCCGGGCAGTTCGACCGCAAAATCCTGGTCGAGCGCGGCGTCACCGGGCGCGAGTTGGAATGCGCGGTTTTGGGAAATGCAGAGCCTGTGGCGTCGTTGCCCTGCGAGATACTGCCCTCGCGCGATTTCTACGACTACGAAGACAAGTACCTGCTCGGCGCGTCCCGCTACGTGCTGCCCGCGGAGCTCACGCCGGAGCAAACGCGCGAGATCCAGCAGCTGGCGATCGCCTGCTACCGCGGGGTGGAGTGCGAAGGCATGGCGCGCGTTGATTTTTTCCTGGAAGAGGCAACCGGAAAGTTCCTGATCAATGAAATAAATACGATCCCCGGTTTCGTTTCGATCAGCATGTATCCGAAAATGTGGGAAGCGAGCGGACTGCCCTATCCGAAGCTGATCGACCGGCTGATCGAATTGGCGATCGAACGGCATCGTGAACGCAGGGCGATTCGTTTTAGCAGGTAAGCATGCGGTATATAGCGCTCCTTCTTTTTTCGGTTGTCTTGCGAGCCGCCGATGATCCCGGCGAGGCCTTGGCGGAGCAGTTGAAAAAGATTGTCGACGTGTTCGCGACTGTGGAGCAAGAGGCGGCCGACCCGGTTTCCGCGAACCAGGCTTTTTACCAGGGTGCGATCCCCGCCATGCTGCGCACACTCGATCCGCACTCGATCTTCTTTGATCCGGATCAATTTCAGCAGTTGCAGCAGATGGAAAAGAGCGAGTCCAAGGGCTTCGGCACCATCGTCAGCATCGTGCCGGGCCGGGTGATCATTCTGCAGGCGATCGAAGGGTCGCCGTCGGCCAAGGCAGGGCTCGGGGCGGGCGACGAGATTTTGGCGATCAACGGGATTGCACTCTCGCAACTCGAGCCCGAGCAACTGGTACAGCTTCTCTCGCAGGCGCGGCAGCAGATGGTGGTGATGGATGTTCGCAAGCCTGGCAATGCCCGGTTGTTCCGCTTTTCGCTCACGCCGGAGCTGGTGGATACCCCGAGCGTCGATCGCGCTTTCAAAATTGCGCCCGGCATCGGTTATCTGCGTATCAAAGGATTCGAAGGGCCCACCGGCAAGCTGGTGAAGGACACTATTGAGAAGCTGGGCGGCGCTAATCTCAAGGGCCTGATCATCGACCTGCGCGATAATCCCGGTGGCGTGGTGCAATCGGCGGTGGAAACGGCCTCGCTGTTTCTCAAACCGGACCAACTGGTTTTCACGGTCAAAGGCCGCACGGAGCAGCAACAGGAAGTGCGCGTCCCCAAGCTCGGCGAGCCCTACACTTTTCCAGTCGCGCTATTGATGGATGGAAAGAGCGCGAGCGCCTCGGAGATTCTGGCCGGCGCTTTGCAGGACCATGACCGAGCCACGATTTTAGGTGAGCCGAGTTATGGAAAAGGGCTGGTCCAAAATGTATTTCCACTGTCGAGCAACAGCGGCTTGGCGCTGACGATCGCGTTCTACTATACGCCCAGCGGGCGCTCGATTCAGAAGCCGTTGTCGAGCGGGTCCCTGGACATCGCAGCGAAAGCGACTCCGGGGGTGTTCCATACCGACGCCGGACGCGAGGTTCGGGGCGGCGGAGGCATCCAGCCGGATGAATTGGCCGCACCCGCACCCTTGACCCGGCTCCAGGTGGTACTGGATGGCACCGGCGCGCTGACCACCTTCGCGGGCGAGTACGTTCAAACTCACGACATCAAAGACGGCTTCGACGTGACCCCTCAAATTCTGGATCAGCTTCAGGTGTTTTTGTCGGAGCGAAACATACGGCCGGGCGTGGGCGATTGGCTGCGGGACCGCGATCTGATCCAGAGCAAGCTGAAGCAGGAAATCTTCAACTTGAAGTTCGGCGTGGCCCAGGGCGACGAGATCGAGATGCGGCGCGATCCGGTGGTGCAGGGGGCACTAAAAGCGCTGGGGCGCCGCTAGGTTCCACGGGCGCGGGCGCAAGCCGGCTCTCGGGCCCGGCGCGGTCGTACCGCTTCCCTGCCCTTGCTAACATTGTTCTTGACATGCGCCACGTGGCACGTTACGGTACGGGATGATACGGACAATTCGCCACAAGGGGCTGAAACGGCTCTTTGAACAAGGCGATCCGAGCGGCGTAAACTCGGAACATATTGGCAAGCTGCGGAATATTCTGGCGACGCTTCACGCCGCCCCAACCGTTGCCCATCTGGACGTGCCGGGGTTCCGGTTGCACCCGCTCAGAGGCCGGATGAAAGGCTTCTGGGGTGTAACTGTCCGGGCCAACTGGCGGGTGATTTTCCGCTTTGACGACGGCGCGGAGGATGTCGATTATGTCGATTACCACTAAAAGGAACCATCCCATGACCATGAAAAACCCGCCGCACCCCGGCCGAGTCGTGTTGCAGGAATGCATTGAGCCTTCGGGCTTGAGCATCACGGATGCCGCCGCTGCCCTGGGAGTGACGCGCAACACGCTTTCGGAGCTGGTGAACGAGAAGCGCGGCATATCCCCGGAAATGGCCGTCAGACTGGCCAAGGTGTTCGGCGGCACCGAGCAAGGCTGGCTGGTGCAACAGGCCCAGTACGACCTCGCACAGGTCCGCCGCGACCACATAAAGCTGAAACGGCTGCAACTGGCTTAGCCCCGCCGCATCCAGAAATGGGTCGTTTCTTACCACCCAACTGAACCGCTATCTCCATCTGATATAACCCGCTGTTGCTATCTTGATTCCTGGAAAGAAAGGTGGGTTCTTCGATGGCTGCTCCTCTACCGGAAGGCCAGTACACGATTGCGTCTGAGGTAAATCTGCCGAGCCCGTGTCTCGATGTTCCCTCCCAGCATGTTGCTGATCACACTGCGCCGCTAGGGTTCCACGGGCGCGGGCGCAAGTGAGCGGCGCGACTTAAGGAACTGGATCACCAGCGGCAGAACGCTGACGATGACGATCCCGATCACCACCTTTTCAAAGTTGCGGCGAATGAGCGGAACGCCGCCCAGGTAATATCCCGCCAGGGTCATCGAAAGCACCCAGCTGATTCCGCCGAAGATATTGAAGGAGAAAAATCGCGGGTAAGACATGCGGCCGACGCCCGCCATGAACGGAGCAAACGTGCGGATGATGGGTACGAACTTCGCATAGATCAGGGTCTTTCCGCCGTGACGCGCGAAGAACGCTTGAGTGCGCGTGACATACTCCTGCTTGAATACCAGCGAGTCCGGCCTTGAGAAGATGCGGGGGCCGGTTCGGTACCCCAGAAAATAGCCGCTCTGATCGCCTAATACCGAGGCGAAGGTCAACAGCGCGCATATCTCCACGATATTCAGTTGGCCCGCTCCTGCCACTACACCAACGGTGAACAGCAGCGAGTCGCCGGGCAGGAACAGGCCCACCAGGAGTCCGGTTTCGGCGAAAACGATTCCAGCAATCAGTGCGTAGCCCAGCCACCCGGTGATCACCTGCGAGAGCAGACGGATCAACAGATCCGGGTCAGTAAGACTCCGCCAGACTTCCAGAACAAAATGCACGAATGGGTTTCCGGGCTAGCGCGTTTGCTTGTATTGCGCGATGAGGCGCTGCATCGGCTCTGTATGGATCTTCAGTTTCTTGTCGGCTCGCAGCTTGGATACGATGCTATCGAGGAGCAGATCATACTGGGTTCTGGCCTTCTGCTGTTTCAGCTCGGCCAAAATCGCCTCGCGCTCCTGGGAGAAGTTTTTGGCATCGGCGGTTTGGTGGTCCAGGATCTTGTAAACCACGTTGCGGTCCTGGATCATCACCGGTCCAATGACAGAGCCCACGGGCTGCTTAAATGCCTCGCTCACGTATGTAGCTGGGCCCAGGCCTTCGACCGAATCCACGTGTCCGAACTCGGTTGACTTGGAAGCCTCCAGCTTAAGCGACTTCGCGACCTTTTCGATGTCCTCGCCGCCGCGAACTTTATCGGCCGCGCTCTTGGCGGCGTCGGCGGCCAACTGCTGCGCCTTTTGCAGAACCAGGCGGTCGCGCACCTGGGTTTCGACGTCGGCGAAGTCCGCGTTGCGTTGCGGAATCACCTCGTTCAGGACCACAACCACCAGGCGGTTGGCCGGCAACGACAGAACCTGGGAAACGTCTTTGGGCTTCATCCCGGCCAGCGTGCCATCGATTTCGGGCGAAGCGCCCAGGCCAGGAATGGCTTCTCCTCTTCCAGCCTTGTTTACGTTGACCAGTTCGAGGTTCAGCTTCTTGGCGATCTCCGCCGCTGAGCCGGGCGATTTCTCCAGCTCGGCGCGGGCCTGATCGGCGAGGGACTGCGTCTTCTCATTCACGCCTTGCTTTTTCAGTTCCTCGGCGAGGGACGCCTTGGCTTCCTCGAACGGCTTCACGCGAGCGGGCTCTTTCTCCAGGACCTGAAGAATGTGATAGCCGTACTGCGTCGTTATCACGTCGCTAATCTCTTTCGGCTTGGCTGTGAACGCGACTTTTTCAAATTCCGGAACCGTCTGGCCTCTCACAATGAAGCCGAGATCACCGCCATTCTGGCCGGAGCCGGGATCCTGAGAGTTCTTCTTCGCCAAGTCGGCGAAATCGGCTCCCGCGCGCAACTGCTTGAGCAAATCCTGGGCTTTGGCGAGGGCTTGTTTTTTCTCGGCATCGGATTTGCCTTGCGTCATCAGGAGAATGTGCCGAACCTTCACGCGTTCCGGCATGCGGAAGTTGTCCATCGAAGCCGAGTAGGCCTGCCGGAGTTGCGCGTCGGAGACCTCGAGCGATGCTTCCACCTTGGCCTGATCGACCACCAGCACCTGGAAAGACCGCTTTTCGGGAACCGTGTACAGAGCGCGATCCCTTTCAAAACTCTGGCGCAGCTCTTCGGGCGTGGGCTTCACCTGATCGCGGAATTTCGCGGGGGGAAACGCGATGTATTCGATTTGCGCCTTCTCATGAGCCTGGGCGAGGGCCTGGTCAAGCTCCTGCGGCGTAACCACGACACCGGTGGAAGTAATATTCTGGACCTTGCGGAGCAATAACGTTTGGCGCATCCCGTCGATGCCATCCTGCAGGGTCAGACCCTGCGAACCCAGTTGCTGTTCGAGTTGATCCTTCGAAGTGAGCTTCCCGTTCTGGAAGAATTGAGGGTAAACGCTCATCAACCCGATCAACACCTCTTCGTCGGTGACCTTGATTCCCATCCGCTCGAAGGCATCCACGACCGCGCGCTCTTGAATCATCTGATCCACAAACTGCGGCAGATAAACATCCAGCGTGTCGGGAGGCATTCGCCCGGATTTCACCATGCGGTCCACCGCAGCCTGGGTTTCCGCGAGCGTGACCTTGGAGGTCCCGACGTCCGCCAGGATCGGATCGCTTCCATCGGTGGTGTTGGTGTAGCCGGTGTTGGGAATCAGGTAGGTGACCATGGAGGCGGCCACCACCAACAGCATGGCTCCCAAAAGATAGCGGACAAGCTTGTCTCGGCTGCGGAACAGGTTGAACATAAAGGTGAAAACTCCTAGATCAGGCGGATGCCTTTATTGTACCCCAGGCCCTTTCGGAGCAGCTGCTTGGACGGCTTCGGGATTCCGGCCCAAGCCGCATTCTTCGTGAACCGCGCGGACGGCGCGCTCCAGACCGTCGCGATGCACCACAATAGCAATGGTAATTTCGCTCGAACCCTGGGCGATGGCGATAATGTTGATCCGGTGGCGCGAAATCGCGGTAAAAATGCGGCCGGCCAAGCCGGGCGTGCCGCGCATTCCTTCCCCCACCACGGCAATGAGTCCGACTTTGGAATCCACCTGGATCGGTTTCATATACCCGTGAGTAAGTTCCAGCGCGAAGGTCGCTTCCAGTTGCTCAAGCGCCCGGCCCAGTTCGGATTGGCGGACCAGGAAGCAGAAATTCTGGCGGTAACTGGAGCTGGTGATAGCCAGCACTTCCACATTGGAGACGTCGAGAGCGCTGAGCGCCTCCGACATGAGCTTGGCGCCGCTGGGAGCGGCCCCCGTGGGCTCAATCGAAACCAGAGCCACGTCCGCCATGGAGGTCACCGCGTGGGGACCGCCGATTGCTTCGATTGTCGCCACGATACGAGTGCCCGGCTTTTCCGGCGCGAAGCTGTTCTTACTCCAGACCGGGATCTGGCGCTCGATCAGGGGCGCGAGCGTCCGCGGGTGCAGCACCTTGGCGCCGTTATAGGCTAGCTCGGCCGCTTCGTTATAAGTGATCACGTCGAGGACGCGTGCCTCTGGAATCAGTTTCGGATCGCCGGTCATGATGCCGTCGACGTCGGTCCAGATCCACAGCTCCGCAGCGTCCAGCGTGGCGGCCAGGATGGAGGCGGAGAAGTCGGAGCCGCCGCGTCCTAGTGTCGTCGGCCGGCCGTCGAGCGTCGCGCCATTGAAGCCGGTGACCACGGGCAGGATGCCGTCTACGAGCAGGGGCAGAAGCACGTTTGCCGCCCGCTCGCGGGTTTCATCCATCAGTGGTGTGGCGTTGCCGAACACCGTATCAGTGACGATGATTTGCGCGGCGTTCACGGCCGTGGCACGAATGCCCTCCACCTCCAGATAGGCTGCGAGCATCAGGGCGGAGAGGCGCTCCCCGATCGCCAGAGCCTTATCCACCGACTGCGGAGGCCTTTCGCCCAGCATCATGATGCCTTTCGCGATG
>Ga0210384_10008402_pt1 | contig 10759 bp, 9 predicted proteins | sample IncBWH2MmetaG_FD_160574 | JGI IMG/M metagenome (GOLD analysis project Ga0210384, IMG submission 160574) | Forest soil microbial communities from Barre Woods Harvard Forest LTER site, Petersham, Massachusetts, United States - Inc-BW-H-2-M | ecosystem: Environmental > Terrestrial > Soil >...
ACATTGGCCAATGCCACGGCCGCGATCACACGCACGCCGGTGCTCGACGGTTGCACATGGTAGGAAACCCTCGCTTTTTCGACGTCGAAGGGCAAAGACTTCTTCAGCCGGAAACGGACTACGCTTGCGGCTTCGTCGCGCTTGGAAGGGAGGGTCTCGAAATCGAGCAACACTACCCGGACTGCGGCATCGGGCAATACGGCAATCACGTCCCGCGAACGCCCACCGACGCTGCCCAGGGTATCGCGGACGCTCTCAAATACAGCGTCAGGTTGCCGCAGGTTAGTCTCGATCAGGTCGGGAACCACGCTGCCGGGCGCGAGTTCGCTCGACGCGCAGGCTTCCAGCGTGTGGCCCCCGTTTTCGGAGACCCGGCCCGCCAGGACGCGGTCAGCAGAAATTTCACAGGCCAGCTTCGGCTGGGATCCAGAATGGGGTACACGGCTCATGAGTATCTATCGATCCTACAAGTAAAACGCGGTTGAGCCTGCAATTGCAATAACCGGAAGGGCACTGCACCGAGTCGTCAGTCGTCGGTCCTCAGTCGTCCGCCTGACTCCTTCGGATTGGCGGACGACTGAGGACTGAAGACTGACGACTGCTCTACCGCATGTTTTCGATGAATGTGACCTTGTTGATTTCCTTCAGCGTAGTCATGCCCAGCCTGACTTTGTCGAGGGCCGACTCGCGCAGGAAGCGCATGCCCTCCTCGCGGGCAGCACGGCGGATTTCCGAAGTTGGTTTCTTCACCAGGATCATCTCGCGGATGCGGTCGCTCAGGTCGAGCAGTTCATGGATGGCCGTCCGGCCCCGGAACCCCGTACCCGCGCACTCGATGCAACCCTGCCCTTCGTAGAACGGAACCTGCGACCACTGTCCGGGATCGAGCCCGCTGGCTTCCAGCACTTCCGAAGGGTAGTGCACTACCGTACGACAGGATTCGCAGATCAGCCGAACCAGGCGCTGCGCCAGAATACAGTTCAGCGCGGAAACGAAGTTGTAAGGCTCGACGCCCATGTTCAGGAATCGGCCAATCACGTCCACCACGTTATTGGCGTGCACCGTGGTGAACACCAGGTGGCCGGTGAGGGCTGACTGAATGGCGATCTGCGCCGTTTCGGTGTCGCGGATTTCGCCCACCATGATCTTGTCCGGATCGTGGCGCAAGATGGAGCGCAAGCCGCGGGCGAAAGTGAGACCCTTCTTTTCGTTGACCGGAATCTGGGTAATGCCACGAATCTGATATTCCACCGGATCTTCGATGGTGATGATCTTGTCTTCTTCGGTCCGGATCTCGCTGACGGCGGCATAGAGCGTTGTGGTCTTGCCGCTACCGGTCGGGCCCGTGACCAGGACCATCCCGTAGGGCTCAGCGATGTACCGCCGGAATTTTTTCAAATCATCAGGGTCAAAGCCCACCACGTCGAGCACTAGCTTGTGGAACTTCTCGCTCATCGATTCTTTGTCGAGTACGCGCAGCACCGCGTCCTCACCGTGAATCGAAGGCATGATGGATACGCGGAAGTCGATGGGGCGCTCCGGACTGCCGTATTTCACGCGGAAGCGGCCGTCCTGCGGGACGCGGCGCTCGGAAATATCGAGCTCGCTCATCACCTTGATGCGCGAAATGATGGTGGAGTGATGCTCCTTGCCGATGGGCGGCATGGCTTGGGTCAGTACGCCGTCAATGCGGAACTTGATGCACACCGAATCGTCGCGGGTCTCGATATGAATGTCACTGGCCCGCCTCTGCAGCGCGGTAAAAATCGTGGTATCCACCAGACGGATAATCGGGCTGATGTCGCCTTGTGCGGTCAGTCGGTCGATAGAAATGCTGTCTTCGCCGCCGGCTTCGTCTTCCGATACCACCGCCAGAGTGAAGCCCTCGCTGGCCTCTTCCAGCACCCGCTTTGACTGTTCCGTCTTCTTGAGGATTGCGTCGATCTGCGCATGCGTGGACACCTTGGTGAGGATGCGCTTGCCCAGCAGCAGGCTGATCTCGTCAATCATCATCAGCTGGCTGGGATCGGCGATGGCGATGGACAGGCGTCCGTCTTCGGTCTCGTCCAGAGGCACGAAGTGATAGCGGAACATCAGGTCTACCGGAATCTTCTTGAACAGATCGTGGTGAAGCTGGAAATTGTGCAGATCAACGAATTCGCAGCGATAGCGCCGGGCTATGTCCTGGGCCTTGGCCTGATCGTCGACGTGGGGAGCGGGAGCGAGGCGTGCCCCGCCATTCCCTCCATGTGCGACTATGGGTTTGGTTTCCGCCATTTTTGCCATTCCAAATCTTCTTGCTGTTCCTGCAGACTCTGGTCCGGCCACGCCAGCTCCGGTCAGTGAATATTCGCGCCCAATGAGAAGATCGGCAGATAGAGCGAAATCAACACTCCGCCGACGAACACCGCCATCACAATCAGAATCACCGGCTCGATCAGCGCCATGGTCGCTCCCAGCGCGGTTTGTACGTCCTCCTCATAGAATTCAGCCACCGAATTCAACATGGCGGGCAGGGCCCCGGTGGATTCGCCGACTTCGATCATTTCGACCGAAAGATCGGGAAACATCTTCTGTTGTTCCAGGCTGCCCGAGAGCGTCTGGCCTTCGCGTACCCGGGTCGCGGCTTCCGCGATGCCGTTGAGAATGCGCCGGCTGCTCATGGACGCACCTGCGGTTTCGAGCGAGGGCACCAGCGGCAAACCGCCGGCCAGCAAAGTCGAAAGCATGCGAGAGAAATTCGCCACCTGGTACTTCAACCAGATGTCACCCAGCATGGGCATCTTCAAGATGATTGAATCGAGGCGCTCGGCACCGCGATCCGTGCTCTTCCAGCGCCAGAACAGTACGATTGTTACGACGCCTGCTATAGCGAGATAGGGAGCCCATCTCTGTGCCCTGGTTCCCACCGCCAACATCAATATCGTAATCGCGGGCAGCTGGGCATTAAGGTTTTCAAAGAGTGTGGCAAATTCGGGCACAACGTAGGTCACCAGAAATACCAGCATCACCAGCACCATCGTCACCAACAGCGCGGGATACACCAGAGACACGGCCAGTTTCTTTTTGAATGTCAGTGCCAGCCGCTGGAAGGCAATGTACCGGCCAAGCACTTCCTCCATGTTGCCGCTCTTCTCGCCTGCCATCAGTGTCGTGGTGTAAATCCGGGGAAATACACCTTGAGCCGCGAAAGAGTCAGACAGCAATTCGCCACTCTTAACCCGCTCACGAACATTCGCCAGCAACGACTTCAGATTCGCGTCTTTTTGCCGCTTGATCAGCAGATCGAGAGAGTTCAGGATAGGCAGTCCCGCCTTGATCAGGGTCAGGAACTGCTGGTTGAAGATCACGAACTGGCTTTGCTTGACCTTCCGTCCCCCTAATTGCAGCCTGCCCCCGGAGAACAGTCCTCGGGGTTTTACCCAATAGACCAGGTAACCCTGCTGCACGAAGCGCTCCCGGACCTCGGACTCCGAGTAACCGTGCTCCACCTGCTGTGCCAGGTGACCGCGATCGTCCGCGACTTTTACCAGAAATTGGGCCATGCCCCTGTCCTGTTACCCTTCTCCCCTCCCAAGTCTAGCATTCGGAATCATTAACCTGGCGTGAATATGCCCTAATGGCTGCCCTCTAGAGGTACCTCTGGTAACATCCGGTTTACACCGCAACTGAGTCTTTCACAAAGCCATATAAGTCTCTGATAACAAGAGTATTGCCATTTTTACTGCCCAAACTCTCCATCCACGACCTCGACTCCGGGCGGAGGGCTGAAGCGAAAGAGCTGGTCGGCGATTCCAGCATTCTCCTTCTGCTCACTGAAGCGGTACTCGGTTACCGACTCATCGGCCTCTTCAAATTGGATGCGGGCAATGTGGTAATCCGGTGTAATCTCCAGCACAACTTCGTTGACCCGATCGGCCATTGCCTTGGGTACGCCTCGCAGCACCACGTTGCCTGCGGTCGTAGGCGTCACGTCGGGGGCCGCCGACAGGCCATCCAGCTCCTTTTCCAGCCGTGTTTTCCCCAGGAGAAATCCCAGAGGAGAGCGCAAATCATCCAGTTTCTTGACTGAACTCCGCCGGACCTGGCGATCTCCGGGAAGATAGAACCACGCGTCCTGGCCGTCGCTCAGGAAAAGCTTCTCTTTGGGAGAACGATATTCCCAGCGCATCTTGCCGGGTTTTTTCAGCCAGAGGGAGCCAGATTCGGTTCGTTCGATGCCCGCGCCCCGGTAAGTTTCGGTGAACTCAGCTTGCAGAGTTTGCAGGTGGTTGTACCGGTTGTCCACGGCTTGAGCAATGGTGTGGACATCAAGGCTCGGATTCGCCGCAAAGGCCGGCAGCAGTGCCAGCAAAATAAGAGCCGGCCCAGCAATTCTGGAAGCTATTGTCACCAGCTAACCATATCGCAGTTCGCATTCCAAAAGTAGGCGGCAAGAACTGCCCCGGCAGTCGCCACCGGCAGAGCACCACCGGGCCACGTGGAGACGGCCGCCCTCGGCTGTCCAGTCGAGCGAAGCTCGACAGGTTCTTACAGCCATCTAGTAAATAGCGGAGCTTCGCTCCGCCGGACAGCCGAGGGCGGCTGTCCCCACGTGATTTGTTGACGCCCAAAACGAAAACGTCCCAGACTCATAGAGTCATGGGACGCTCGTCGAACAGCCCTCCCCCGAAGTCTGCTCACAAACAGCCTAACGGCTTTCAGGTTAGGTGGGAATGGCTCGAACGGGCTACTTACAAGATAGTAATCAGCGCAGCGGATCAGCGTGCTTTGCCGTGGAACATGTTTCGTTTTCTCGCTGGAATGCTCTTTCACAGTAATTTGAATTCGAGTTACATCCGTAATCAGGCGAGCGGTGTGTCCGTTGGCACTTCCCAGATCAGCGCTTCGGCCCAGGGCGTACACAGTAAGGTCATCACATTGACCCTCAACCGCCTGCCGTCGATTCTGACTTCGATCCAGGCTTCCCCATCGAATGCCAGCATTCAGGCGGGAAGCGTGCAGCAGTTTTCCGCGGTGGGATACGACCAGTTCGACATGGTGATGACCGGCGTCATCTTTACCTGGTCGAGCTCGGTTACAAGTGTGGCGTCCGTCAAAGGCGTCAACTCGGAGGGTCAAAATGCGGGAGTGGCCACCGGCCTTGCGGCGGGCTCCACTCAAATTACGGTGAGCGCCGGCGGAGTAAACACGACAGTTTCACTGACCGTCACCGCCCCTCCGCCTCCTCCGCCAGCGGTGACGACGATCAACGTGATGCCGGGAGATGTTTCCATCAATACCGGTGGGACCCAGCAATTCAGCGCCCTTGCGACCGATCAGAACGGGCTCGCCATGAGTGGAGTCGCGTTCACCTGGACGTCCAGCGACCCGACGGTCGCGACCATCGACGCGAACGGCCTTGCTACCGCGGTGGGAGACGGCACGACACAGATCAGCGCGTCGGCGCATGGTGTGAGCAGTAACGCCGCGTCGTTGACGGACAGCGCTCTTGACTCCGGGTGCCCCGCTCACCATCACCCGGCTTTCCCCGCCCATGGCGTTGGTAGGGAGCGGAAATCTCGTTTCTCTCACTATCACTGGCACCGGCTTTCTGCCGGGCGCGCTGGTGAACTTGGGGTCCAACATCCTGGTCCCGTCTTCGGTGAATTCGACGGCCATTACAGTCACGGTTCCAGCGGCGGAACTGACAACCCATACGCCTGCCGCTCAGCCAATAAAAGTCACGGTGACGAATCCCGCGCCCCATGCCGCTACTTCAGGCGCGCTGCCTTTTACCATTGCGCGTCACGGAATGGTCTCGATCAACTTTGACGACGGGTATCAGTCCATGTTCGATATGGGCTACCGATCCTCGATGCCGCCGGACTAAAGAGCACCCAGTACATCATTACGCAAAAGGTGGGAACAGACAGCTACGTCACGCTCGACGAAGTTATGCAGATGTACAACAACGGACACGAAATCGGGGTCCACACCCGAACTCATCCCAACCTCACGACTCTTACCGACGCGCAGATGACGGACGAGATCCTCGGCGCCAAGCAGGACCTTATCTCCTGGGGCATCATGCCGACCACGCTGGCTTACCCATACGGAGGCTACAGTCCGACGGTGGAGGCGGTGGTGCTGAATGCGGGACTGCGCGGCGCTCGTGATTCCGACTTAGGCTACAACAGCTCCGGCATCGGGTTCACTTTCGGAGGCCCGCTCGATCACGACACTCTCCCTCTGGAGTTATGGAGCGAAGCGGCCGAGATGGACATGAACACCACGTTGAGCAACGTTACTTCTGAAATTGATTACGCGGTTGCCAACAATCTTTGGCTCATCATCCTCTTCCACAGGGTGGATGAAACTGACCCGTGTTGCTCGTCCATCAGCGCGGACCACACCCTCATTCAGGGAACGGTGGATTACCTGGTGCAGCATAAGTTCCGGTCGTCACCAACAACGAAGGCATGATTATCGAGAATCTCAACGCCCAGCACTAGTTGGGTCTGATGTGGGCGCGAGCGTCCCGCTCGTGCGGAACTATCCATTACCTAGGATGTTTGGAATTGCAGATGCACGAGCGAGGACGCTCGCGCCTACATCGAATCTAGTCCGAGGGGAGAATCTTGGGTGATAGCGGCGGCTCGTAGCCCGCGGGCATGCCCTTTTCGATGAATGGGAAATCGTCAGGCGTGCGCAGATCCACGCTGCCATCGGGCATCAGCTTATAGCTCTGGCCGAGCGGGTCGCGGGGCGTGCCGCGCAACATGCCGGCGGCTTCGAGTTCGGAGAAACTGGAAGGGAAGCGGCCAGTCTGCTGCTGGTAGCGGGCGGTCAGTGCCTCCAGGTTGGTGACATCCTCGTCGACTTGCAGGGCCCGCAAGTGAGCCGCGGCATTCGCCCGCACGTTGACGTCTTTGGTTGTCTGGTAGCTCGTACCCCACATCATGCGGGCCATCTGCCGGTCGCCGGCGTGCTCTGCCATCTTGCCCGCGAGTATTGCCAGAAAAGGGTGGGCGTTAGGCACCTGCGCGCCGCGGGCGAATGCCTTGGCCGCGCCGGCATAATCCTTCAATTCCATGTAGTAGATGAATCCAGCGTTGTAGTAAAGCTGCCAGGCGTTGGGGTTATTGCGAATGCCGAATTCCTCCAGCGCGATCGCCCTCTCGGGCATGCCGGCGCCATTGGGCGGCTTGGGCGCCAGAAAATTCGCTCCGTATTCATACGCGACCAGCAATTGAGGATCGAGCGCCGTCGTGATTTCAAGCAGTGGAGCCAACAGGTCAAAACGCCGGGCGCCGTCGTGATGCTTGTTGCCGTAATACTGTACGGCGCGGGTCCAGTAGATATCGGCCAGCAGACCGTCGTAGCCCAGGCTAAGTCTCTTCAATGCCTGGGGCGAGGAAATGTAGAGAACTTCTTCCAGCGTGGCGCCAGTTCGCAGCTGGTCCACGCCGCGTTGCAGCAGCACCGATGCGATGAGCGAAATCGCCAGGAAGACGCTGAAGATGACGGTAACCCAGCGCGAGCTGCTCATTTGAGATTCCGGCGTTCAAATACCAGCACAGCACCGCAAATGGCCATCGCGGTATAAACCAGAGCGTAGGCGCTATTGTAGAGAACGAGTTGTCCCGAAACCGGTTGGGCGTGGGCCACCGACGTGATGACATTCAGGGCGGAAAAATTCGGCACCAGGTAGGCCGCACCCGTGGCCAGCCAGCGCGTGGCGCCATGCATCATGCCGGCAAATCCGCGCAGGTCTTCGGCGAAGCTGCCGATGACAAACAACGAGAAGGCAAATACCGCGGACAGCAGCGGAGAAGAGAACGACGAAAAGAACAAGGTCAGCGCAGTGATAATCAGAAACTGCAAAATGATGAAATACAACGCCACCAGCACCCAGCCGTCCTGCTTCTGAAAGCGGTGTGAGACGTACAACAGGGCGACAAAGACACCGATCGCCATGAAAAAGGTGTTGACCGCCAGTGTTCCGGCGAGCCCGAAGAACTTGCCGACAATAAATTCCCAGCGCCGCACCGGCCGCGAGAGCACGGTATAGAGCGTACGCTTCTCGATCTCTTTCGAAACTAGCCCTATTCCAATGAAGATCGCGATGACCATGCCGAAGAGCGAGACCGCGGTCAGGCCCAGGTTGATCACCACCAGGCGTTCGATATCGATGGATATCTGGCCGACCACAACCGCCGCCGCCGACATCAGCAAGGCGAAGACGATCAGGTTGTAAAGCACCCGGTCGCGTACGGCTTCGCGGAACGTGTTGGAGGCAATGTGCGCGATCCGTGAGTTCATGCTTTCGCTCCCACTCCAACAGTCGCGTTGTCGGGTTGCAATTTCTGCAAGTAGTAGTCTTCCAGCGAAGTCCGCACCGGAGTTACCGAAACCAGCCGCAGGCGTTCGCGCCGCAGGGCTTCGATGGCCGCATCCTGGTTGGCCTCGGAAAGCATTGCTCGCACCGTGTCGCGAGTGATGTGGCACTCCGCTCCCAGGGCCCGCAAGGATGCCGGCACGGTCGTCCCTTGCCAGACCAGTTCCACTTTGCCGTGAACGCTTGAGGTGAGATCCGCTACTGCTCCCACTCCTCGCAATTCGCCCTGATGGATAATGCCAACGCGATCGCACAGCGCTTCCGCGTCCGACAAAATGTGAGTCGAAAAGAAGACCGTTTTACCCTCCACCTTGAGCTGTGCCATCAGGTCGCGAACTTCGCGCCGGCCCATGGGATCCAGGCCGGACATGGGTTCGTCAAAGAAAACGACTTTAGGATCGTGCAGGATGGCTTGTGCGATTCCCACTCGCTGCAGCATGCCTTTGGAAAACTTCCGCAACTGCACTCCGCCCACGTCAGGCAGTCCAACCCGTTGCAGCACTTCGTTGACTCGGGACGACCGTTGTTTCGCCTCGACTCCGGAAAGTTGCCCGTAGTATTCGAGCAGTTCGCGTGCAGTAAGGTAGTCGTAAAAGTACGGCTGCTCCGGCAGGAAACCGATCTGGGCCTTCATCCTGGGATCGTCGACCTCCATGCCCAGAATGCGGGCCGAGCCGGCGGTGGGAAAGATGAGTCCCATGAGCAGCTTGAGCGTGGTCGTCTTGCCGGCGCCGTTCGGTCCGAGAAAGCCAAAAATCTCCCCCTCCTCCACCTTGAGGTCAAGTGGGCGCAACGCATGCTTCGGCCGTTTGCGCCAGAAGCCGATGCTATAGGCTTTTTCCAGACCAAGAATTTCGATGGCAGCCATGGACAGAACTCGGAAACTTCCTCAGAAAATTATAAGCAAGATGCGTGCGTTTGGAACGGCCAATGCGGTTACGGAAGTCATTTCGTGGACTCCCTGGAGCAAAAGAAGAGGGAACCGAGTGAACTCGGTTCCCCAATTGGCTGTGTACCCTCCCCCAGAGTACAACGCCAAACTCGCTACTGCATGCTTGTGAAGGCCTGACAGGCGGCCAGAGTGTTCACCGGAACGCTGCCAGCGAGGCCTGGGTTAAATCGGATGACGCCGTCGTCGGTCGAGCAGAAGTTGCGTACTCCGGTGATGTTGAAGCTCACCGGCGAAGTACCCGAAACGAACGCAGTAAAGCCTGTGCCCGCGGGCGTCAGACCTGTGGCCGCGAACACGTAGCCACTCTTGCTTCCGACTCCAACACTGGCGGTGGCCAATGAGTCATCAATCAGGCAGGCCGAGATCGAAGTAGGGTTGCAGGGTGCCGGTCCGCCCAGGTTGACCAGGGCGGCGGCATAGCCGACCGATGGATAAGCCGTATTGTAGGCAAATTCTGCGGTGTTGATGTTGCGAATGGCATTGCCCGCCGAGGCTTCATTGGCTGCGATTCTGGCCCGAAGCAGATTGGGAATTGCGATCGCCGCGATGATCAGAATGATCGCGACCACGATCAGCAGCTCAATCAGAGAGAATCCTCTGCTGAGCTTTACCTTCCCGGATCTGGCTTGATAGCAGCTCATCTCACTAGCAAGTGTTGCACTTTTGACGCCAGATCTAGGGATGCGGCGAGATTACTCGCGTGTCGAGGATGTCGTGATAAATCAAAGGGTTAAGGCTCAGACTTAGAAGTGAGGTTTAGAAGAAGGGCGACAACCGGCGTTGTTATCGACAAAAAGTGGCATTGATCTTGGCCGTATTGATCTCAAGTTGAGGAAAAAACGAAGGGAGCAACGGTTTGTCCGTTACTCCCTGTTCTGGGGCTTTCCCCAGGTATTCCTCTGGCTTGCGGTTACTGCAGAACCAGGTAAGGAGCCGCGGTGCAAGCCACGGTGCCTGTGGTGGTTCGGGTCGTAACGCCAGCGGTGTTCGGATCGAAGTGCAGTACACCATCTTCTTCCGAGCAGAAGCGGCGAACGCCGGTCTGGTTGAAGACCAGAGGCGCCGAACCCACACCGTAAGTCACGTTGGTGGTGGCCGGGGCTACAACGACGCCTACAGCGTCAACCGTGTAACCGCTTTTACCGCCACCGGCGATGTTATTTGACAAGGCGGAATCCAGCAGACAAGAAGCCGCGCTGGTCGGGCCGCCTGCGGGGCAGGCCTGAACGCCGGCGCCCGGTCCCAGTGCAACCAACGTCGCCGAATAGCCGACCGTCGGATACGCTGTCAGATAAGTTACTTCGGCAGTGTTGATGGTGCGAATCGAGCTTACTGACGACGACTCGTTAGCCGCAATACGAGCCCGCAGCAAGTTCGGAATGGCGATCGCAGCGATGATCAGAATGATCGCAACCACGATCAGCAAC
>Ga0210384_10008403_pt1 | contig 10759 bp, 7 predicted proteins | sample IncBWH2MmetaG_FD_160574 | JGI IMG/M metagenome (GOLD analysis project Ga0210384, IMG submission 160574) | Forest soil microbial communities from Barre Woods Harvard Forest LTER site, Petersham, Massachusetts, United States - Inc-BW-H-2-M | ecosystem: Environmental > Terrestrial > Soil >...
CATGGCCGGGATTCCAGGCCTGAAAGAAACTTACGTACAACTGAAGACGCGGATGGAAAAGGCGGTGGAGGATTTCCGCAAGGCGATGGCCGCAACCCGCACTGGACGCGCCAATGTTCATATGCTCGACAGCGTGAATGTGGACTATTACGGCTCGCAGATGCCACTCAACCAGATTGCGCAGGTTCATGCGCCGGAGCCGCAGATGATCACTGTGCAGCCTTTCGATCCCTCGCAGATTGGGGCGATCGAGAAATCGATTCGCTCTGCCGAGTTGGGCCTGAATCCGATGAACGACGGCAAGATGATACGAGTGCCTGTTCCTGCCCTGACCGCCGAGCGCCGCCAAGATATGGTGAAGCATCTTCACAAAGTTCTTGAAGAGCACCGTACGGCGGTGCGGAATATTCGCCGCGATGGCAATGACGCCATCAAGAAGGCGATGAAGGACAAGAAGATCAACGAGGATGATGAGAAGCGGTCACTGGAAGAAATCCAGAAGCTCACCGACGACGAGATCAAGAAAATGGAAGAGATGAGCAAAGGCAAAGAAAAAGAAGTTCTGGAATTGAAATAGGCGCTGGTTCTTGCATCTAAGGAGAAAAGGGCATCCGAAACGTGCGGATGCCCTTTGTGTTTGAGGCGTCCGACGGTGCCATCAGCCGTTATAATCAGAAGATTGAAGTTATGAAGAACGTTGTCCATGCCGCCTGCCCGCACGATTGCCCCGATGCTTGCGGGGTTCTCATTACGGTCGAGGACGGGCGCGCGACAAAGATTCAGGGGGACCCGGGGCATCCGGTGACGCGCGGGTTTTTGTGCGCGAAGGTGGCGAAGTATCTGGACCGGGTGTACTCGCCGGATAGGGTGTTGTATCCCATGCGGAGGGTTGCCCCCAAGGGTGCCGTGGCAGGGGAGCGGAGCTTCGCTCCGCATGGACAGCCGAGGGCGGCTGTCCCCACACAAACTGAGCAGGTTTGGCGGCGCATTTCCTGGGATGAGGCGCTCGACGAAATTGCTTCGCGCTTTCGCGCCGTCGTCTCCGAGTTTGGCAGCGAGGCGATTCTGCCTTATTCCTATGGCGGAACGCTGGGCGCGTTGAACGGGGCCTCGATGGACCGCCGGTTTTTTGGCCGCCTTGGTGCTTCTCAGTTAGAGCGTGCGATCTGTTCTGCTGCTGGGGAGGCGGGCTTAACGTCGGTACTGGGCGTCAAGCTCGGTACCGAGCCGGAGCAGTTCGTCCACTCGCGTTACATCATTGCCTGGGCTTCGAACATTCACGGCAATAATGTTCACTTGTGGCCGTTCATCGAGGAGGCGCGGCGCAAAGGCGCGAAGTTGGTGGTCATCGATCCTTACCGCACGCGCACGGCGGCGTGTGCCGACTGGTACCTGCCGATCAATCCTGGCACCGATTGCGCACTGGCGCTGGCTATGATGCATGTGATCATCGGCGAAGGGCTGCACGACGCCGATTACGTTGCGAAACACACCCTTGGTTTCGATCACCTGCGCGAGAAAGTGAAAGCCTACCCACCCGAGCGTGTGGCCGCGTGGACTGGCATTTCCGCCGAAGATATCCGCAAGCTGGCGCGCGAATACGCCACAGTGCGGCCCTCGGTGATTCGGCTGAACTACGGCGTCCAGCGCTCCGAAGGCGGAGGCATGGCAACGCGCGCGATTGCCATGCTGCCGTGCATCATCGGATCGTGGAAGGCAGTCGGCGGTGGCCTTCAGATGTCGACCAGCGGGGCGTTCGGATTGAACAAAGACGCCTTAGCTCGTCCCGACCTTCATTCGGACGACCTCGACCATACGCCGCGAACTGTGAACATGGTGGAGTTGGGCAAGGTGCTGAATACGTTGAACGATCCGCCGGTCAAAGCTCTTTTCGTTTACAACTCCAATCCGGCCGCAGTTTGTCCCAATCACAACGAAGTGGTGCGCGGCCTCAAGCGCACGGATTTGTTTACGGTCGTCCACGAGCAGTTCTTTACCGACACTACCGATTACGCCGATATTCTCTTGCCGGCGACGACCTTCTTCGAGCACAAAGATTTGCAGGGCGCATACGGCCACTACTACCTCCAAGTCTCGGAACAGGCCATCGAGCCGTTGGGCGAATGCCGCTCGAACGTTGACGTTTTCCGCGCGCTGGCCGAGCGCATGGGCTTCGAGGAGGCGTGCTTCCGCGAGAGCGACGATGAGATGATTGACAGCGCCCTCGCATCCAGCAATCCCTGGTTGAGCGGTATTACCCGCGAGCGCTTGGAGCGGGAGCGGCAGGTGAGGCTGAACTTCAGTGGTCAGTCCGAAACTTCTGAACCATTTCTTCCATTCGCAAACGGCAACTTCCGCACACCTTCCGGGAAGGCTGAACTGTACAGCGAAGCAATCAAAGCGCGGGGACTTGATCCGGTCGCCGAATTCATTCCGCCTGCGGAATCGCGGAACGGAGAGGAGCGAAGAACGTTCCCGCTTGAACTTCTTGCCCGCAAGGCTGACAACTTTCTGAACTCAAGTTTTTCCAATCTTCCTTCGGTTCAGGAGATGGAAGAGACGAATCTTCTGGAATTGAACTCCGCGGATGCGCGGGCCCGCGGGATCGGCGACGGCGAGACCGTGAGGGTGTACAACCATAGAGGAGAAATATTTTTGCAGGCTCGGGTCGATGGCGCGGTGCAAGCAGGAGTGGTGTCGGCGAGGCTGAATTGGGCCAAGCTGGGTCCCGGATTGAGGAATATTAACGTGCTGACCTCAGAAAAACTTTCCGACTTGGGCAACTCCGCCACGTTTTATTCCGTCTTGGTTGAAGTGGAGTCTGCCAAGTCGCTTAAATAAAGCCACCGGCAAGAGTGGCGGCTTGGACGCTTTCCATTTTTCTACCGTATAATTGTCGTTTTCCTACATCCCAGAGGCTGAGGTCGTAGCGATTCATTTTTGCTCTCATGCAGATAGTGCTGTGCCCCGGCGCAGCCACGGATCTTCCGGCGCGGTTCAGCCTCCATCTTCTTCATTCGCACGGCTTTGCCGGAGAATGAAGGAGTTTGGCTGGATGCTGGGGATTGCGCTGGTTCTGTTTTCCGCTTCCGCCGGCTGGGCGCAGTCCGACCTGATCTCTGAGATCGACGTTCAGGGTAACCGCCGAATTCCCGCAGAGACCATCAAGGCTCGAGTGTTTACCAAACCCGGCGATATCTACGATACCGCGGCTCTGGAGCGCGATTTCAACTCGCTGTGGAACACCGGTTACTTTCAAGACATTGTCTTCGTGCGGGAGCAGACCCCGAAAGGCTGGCGCCTGATTATTCAGGTCAAGGAAAAGCCCACCATCCGCGAGATCAACTACGTAGGCGCCAGTTCAGTTTCGAACAGTGACATTCTCGACCGGTTCAAAGAAGCGAAGGTTGGATTATCGGTGGAGAGTCAGTACGATCCCACCAAGGTCAAGAAAGCGGAAGTGACGATCAAAGGCTTGCTGGCGGAGCACGGCCGGCAGTTCGCGACGGTGAAAACCGAAGTTCGGCAGATTCCACCGGCCGCAATCGGCATCACCTTTGTGATCAAAGAGGGCCCCAAGGTCAAAGTGGGCAAGATCAAGTTCGAGGGCAATAAGAACGTTCCCACACGAACTCTGCGGTACGCCATGAAGAACCTGCGGCCGATCGGCGTGCCGCACTCTATCTTTCTGGAGAACATCTTCGCCAGAACCTACGATGCAACCAAACTGGCGGAAGATACGGAACGCGTCCGCAACGAGTACCAGAATCGGGGTTATTTCAAGGCCAACCCCGGTGACCCCAAGACGCAGATTCACGATACCGGCCACACTGGCGGCCACATCCCGCTGTTGCAAGGCGGGCCGGGCAAGGCAGTCGACGTCACCATGTCCATTGATGAGGGCGAGCGCTACACGCTGGGCGGAATCACCTTCAAGAACAACAAGGCGGTCACGAACACCAAAGCGTTGCGCGCCATCTTCCCCATCAAAGATGGAGAAATCTTCAGCAAGGAAAAAGTAGGCAAGGGAATCAAGAATCTGGAAAAGGCCTACGGCGAGCTGGGCTACATCAACTTTACATCCATTCCCGAGACCAGGTTTGACGACGACAAGAAGCTGATCTTCCTCGATATCGACGTGGACGAAGGCAAGCAGTTTTACGTGCGCCGCATCGAGTTCCAGGGCAACACTACCACGCGCGACAAGGTGATCCGACGTGAGATCGCTTTGGAGGAAGGCAATATTTACAACTCGCGGCTGTGGGAAGTGAGCTTGCTGCGCCTGAACCAGCTCGGCTACTTCGACCAACTGAAGCCGGATGACCCCAACATTACCGTCCGTCAACTGGACGAGAAAAATGGCCTGGTCGACCTGACGCTAAAGGTACATGAAAAAGGCAAGAACAGTATTGGCCTGAATGGCGGCGTGAGTGGGTTGGAAGGCGCTTTCGTCGGCATCAACTACTCCACCAACAACTTCCTCGGCCTGGGTGAAACCTTGCAGGTGCAGGCCAGTGTGGGCAACCTGGCGAAGAGCATTCGCTTTGGCTTTACTCAGCCATATATGTTTGATCGTCCATTGCAGTTTGGGTTCAACGTTTATTACAACAAGACCAAGTACGATCAGGCGCGGCAGCTCTCTATTCTCGGCGGACAGCCGCTCAACCTGCCCAATGCTGTGTTGCAGAACCTGCAAAATTACACGCAATCGAGCACGGGATTCACGCTCTCGGTAAGCTATCCTCTGCGGCGGTCATTCAAACGCGTGGGCATCACCTACTCGTTCGACCGGTCTTCGCTGCTGGCGTTGAGCACGGCATCGAAGAACCTGTTCGAATTCCTCGCCTTCCGCGGGATTTCCGGGCCCAACGCGCTGAACGGAATCATCACCAGCAAGATCTTCCCCAACTTCTCCTTCAACACTGTCGACAGCCCCATCTCGCCGCACCACGGACACGAGTTCACGTTGGGAGCCGAGCTCGCAGGATTGGGCGGCACGGTTCGTTCCATCCGGCCCATCGTGCAATATAAGAAGTTCGTCCCAGTGCAGAAGGGGCGCAATGCGCTGGGCTTTAATATTCAGGGATCCTTCATCAGTGGATTCGGTGGCCTGGTCGCCCCGCCGTTTCAACGTTCTTACATGGGCGGCGAAAACGATCTGCGCGGCTTTGACATTCGTTCGGTGTCGCCAGTGGCGTTCCTGCCCAGTGTAGGTTCGATTACGCTGACCGATCCCAGCGGTGTGCCTGTACCAAAAGATCCGCAGAATCCACTGAGGGGGAATGTGACCATTCCAATCCCCATCGATCAGATCACCTTCCCCGGCGGCGATTTGAGCGTGGTTACCAACTTTGAATACCGCATTACCATTTACGGCCCGGTGGCACTGGCGCCATTCATCGACATGGGCATTGATCCCATCGTGCGCAAATCGCAATTGCAGATTGCTACGCAACAATATAACGGTGTCGTCGGAACGGCCTTCGGATGTCCCATGCTCTCGCAAACGGCGACTGCCAACACCTGCAGTGTGGGCAGCGTATTGATGCCGCCGCCCTCGAAGGACTTGCAGGTTTTGGGCTCGACCAACTGGCGTCCCAGAATGTCGACCGGACTGGAACTCCAGATGTTCTTACCGGTGATCAACGCGCCCTTCCGGATTTATTGGGCATATAACCCGCTGCGGCTGGATAGCCCGGCGAACCCGCCGATTCCGATTACGCGCAGCATGTTCCCGCACGGGCTAAGCGAGGGGGCGGGTAACTATACTTTTGCCCTGGCAAAGCAGGCCTACTCGCCGAGTTTCCTGCTGCGGGAGCCGCGCAAGACCTTCCGCTTTACGGTGGCCACCACATTCTAAGAGCGGAATGAATGGCGGAGAAGTTTTCACAATCAGGTTTGACGCGGCTTGAGGAGGCTCTCTATAATTGTTGACATCCACGCCATTGCAGAAAGCTGATCAGCGGGTGGACGGCACGCCCGCAACCCCGGCGTGTGACGCTGGCAATCCAGTGCAGCGTTGCCTGAGAGTAATCCGAGTTCATTCCCGGAGCCGATTTACCGGAAGATAATTTACCGGACCATATTCAACGGAACAATGTTCCAAGGAGTTAAGCGATCCAATGACAAGCAAGTTCCTGCGTTCTGTCCTGGCCATTGCGGTTTTCGGATTGACGTTTTCCGCATTTGCCCAAACCGGTAGTGCCGCTCCAACGGGTGTGGGCAGTACGGCCGCAACTCCGGCAGCGCCCACAACCATTGCGACTGGTACCGGCTCGAAGATCGGGACCATTAACATTGAACAAGCCGTCCTCGGGTGCAACGAGGGCCAGCGCGATATGGAGGCTCTGCGCAAGAAGCTGGAACCGAAACAAAACGAGCTGAAGGGTCAGAACGACGAACTCGAAGCTTTGCAGAAACAATTGCAGAACACGGGCGACAAGTTGAATGATGATGCCCGCGGCACTCTGGTCAAACAGATCGAGACCAAGAAAAAGTCCTTTGACCGCTCCGTGCAGGATGCTCAGGAAGATGCGCAGAACCAGCAGAAGGAGATGTTTCAACGCATCTTGCAGAAGATGGCCCCGGTCATTGTGAAGCATGCGCAAGAGAGCGGATTCGCCATGATTGTGGACACTTCGAACCCTTGGCCGCAGAGCCCGATCCTGTGGTACGGCGAGGGTGGCGACATCACGAGGGCGGTAGTGGACCTCTACAACACGCAATCCGGCGTGGCTGCCCCGACTGCTCCGGGTACACCGAAGCCCGCGGCACAGAAGCCGGCCGCACCCAAGCCGACAGCTCCAAAGTCAACCGAAGCACCGAAATAGTCTGATTCAAAATAGTCTGTTCGCGACACCGTATGTGTCCCCAAAGTTCCCGAAGGCCGTGCGAAAGCGCGGCCTTTTTTATTTGTTCGAGTGCGGCCTCCAGCGCGAGATTCGGTGTCCTTAGCAATAACTGTTTTCGACGCCTAGGAGGACACATGTTCGAGAGCACTCTCAATTCATCGTGGGACGAGCGTTCACGCCGGGGGATCACCGCGCTCACATCGTTCGGATTGCAAGCATTCGCGGTCGGGGTGTTGCTGATCATTCCGCTCTTGCGACCAGCGGGATTGCCCTTCATTCACCAACTCTCAATGCCTGTCAGCCTAGGAAGGCCGTCGGGAGCGCCTCCGTTGATCGCCATACGCTCGGGAACAAACAGTGCTGCTTCGAGTAATCCGGTGATTGTCTTGCGGCCATCCAGATCATTTCCGATTGGCGAGCTGTCTCGTGCGGATGATGGTCCACCGCAACTTGGGCCGACCGGTCCCTACACTGCCGGACCTTCGGGACCGGGAAGTGAGATTGGAGTGCCGGGTTCGCTGGGGACCGCTCCAAGTCCCATCATGCCGGTTGCTGCACCGGCAAAGGTTGCTCCGGTTCGCATCTCGCACATGAGCGAGGGAGATCTAATCCGCAAAGTCCTGCCAACTTATCCGCCACTGGCGCGCGGCGTACGTATTCAGGGACAGGTGGTACTGCAGGCGGTAATCAGCAAACAGGGGACTATCGAAAACCTAAGGCTGCTGAGCGGTCATCCCATGTTGGTATCGGCGGCCATTGAGGCCGTACGCCAGTGGAGCTATCGGCCCTACATTCTAAATAATGAGCCAGTCGAAGTGGAAACACAGATCACTGTGAACTTCTCGCTGACAGGGAATTGATCGTCAAAATCGTCGACGGAAGATCAAGCGGGAGTAGCCCAAGCGTAACCTGAGGCGGTGCGCTGCTGCCGCTATAATCGAACCTTGTGGCATCCACTGTAGAAATTCTGAGCCGCGTGGCCACCCGTCCTACCTGGGCGGAGGTGTCGCTGACGGCGTTGCGGCAAAACTTCCGCACCGTGGTGAAGCATGCGGGCGCGGGCGTGACCGTGTGCGCGGTTGTGAAGGCCGATGCTTATGGCCATGGCGCCGTCGAGTGCTCGCGGGTGTTGCAGGAAGAAGGCGCGAAGTGGCTGGGCGTCACTTCGCTCGATGAAGCGATTCCATTGCGCGAGGCGGCCATTGAATCTCGAATTTTGTTGATGACTGGTTTCTGGCGCGGCGAAGAGAGTGAGATCGTCCGCCTGAGGCTAACTCCTACAGTATGGGAACCGTGGCATATTGAGTCTCTGGAAGCGGCTGCGGCTTCCGGAATGAAGCGACAAGCTGTGCACCTAAAAGTGGACACCGGCATGGGCCGTCTCGGCGTGTCGCTGGAAGAACTGCCCGCCGTGCTACAGGCGCTGAATGCGGCTCCCCATCTTGTTCTTGAAGGATTGTCGACACACCTCGCTTCCTCTGAAATCATGGACGCGCCTTCCGTAGCCGAGCAGGGGCGGCGATTCGAAGAGGCACAGCGCATGGTGCGCGCGGCAGGCTTCAATCCGAGCCTGATACACATGGCCAATACCAGCGCGCTGATCTCGCGGCGTGAGACGTGGAATAACATGGTGCGTCCCGGCGTCGCGCTGTACGGATACTATCTACCATTCCAACGCGCAGGCCGGGAAGTGAGCGGAGGCACTCTGCGGCTTGCAGTGAAGCCAGTGCTGACGTGGAAGACGCGCATTCTCTCCATGCGAAACTTCGCCGCGAACCAGGCGCTGGGTTACGGCGGAACTTATGTCACGAAGGCGCCAGCGCACGTTGCCGTATTGCCCGTGGGATACGCCGATGGGTACAATCGCCAGCTTTCGAATCGGGGGCGCGTGATCGTGCGCGATCACTATGCGCCGATCATCGGCAGCATCTCCATGGACCTGACGCTGGTGGATGTCACAGGCATCCCCGGGATCGCTGTAGGGGATGAAGTAATCCTGCTTGGAACCCACGATGGGCTTAGCATCGATGCGCTCGAGCATGCGCGGCTGGCGAACAGCTCGCCGTACGAAATTCTCTGCAATATCTCCAAGCGCGTGCCGCGAAAGTACGAAAGCTAGCTTCCATCAGTCCTCAAGAAATAAGCTGCCGTTTAAGGTGCGAATGTTGAGCGCTAGCCGCCATTTGCGACCATTGGGTGAATCGCCCGCAAAGAGGCTCCCTCAGCTTGGTACACTAGAAGATTGACCATGCCCTCGCGATACGCGCAATGGATGTATGACTGGGAGCACCGGCTTACTTCGGTGGACAACAACCGCGTGGTGCGTCCGCTGGATTGGGGGTTGGAGTTTGCGCGGGACTGGCCTTGCCGCAATGGCTGGCAGCCGGGGCAGGCCGAGGGAAATCCGGCCAAGTTTCTGGTGGACTTTAACCGGCGGATTGTCGCATCGAGTGACGAGTTTTTTGCCTACGCGACGCCGACCGACTTTCGATTGGAGAAACGCGAAGTGCAGGTTTTTTCTACGCGCGAGGTTCCCGATCAGAAGCTGGAAGCGAAAGTAAAAGGAACGTACGCCGAGTTTCTGCGCTTCACTGCGCCGGTGAAGACACCGTATCCCGAAAATAATCTGGTGAATGCGCGCTGGTTTCCAGCGCGAGGGCGGCGGGCCATCGTGCTTCTGCCGCACTGGAATGCGGATGCGATTGCATATGTCAGCCTGTGCAAATTGCTGAACATGCTGGGAATCTCGGTGTTGCGTCTGACGATGCCGTACCACGACATCCGCATGCCGGCGGAGACCAGCCGCGCGGACTATGCTGTTTCCGCGAACATTGGTCGCACACTCGATGCGGTGCGTCAGGGCGTGGTCGATGTTCGGTGCTGCCTGGATTGGCTGGAGCAACAGGGTTACAACAAGCTTGGCATTGTGGGTACGAGTCTAGGATCGTGTTATGCCTTTATTGCGGCGGCGCATGATTCCCGCATCCGGGTGGCTGCATTCAATCATGCTTCAACCTACGTGGCTGACGTGGTGTGGCATGGCCAGTCGACGCGGCATATCCGACAGGGAATTGAATCGCAGACCGATCTGGAGACGTTACGACAATCGTGGCTGTCGGTGAGTCCAATGGCATATTTCGATCAGTTTTCGCGCTGGCCGCGGAAGTCGCTGATCATTTATGCAAAGTACGATTTAACGTTCTTGCCGGAGCTGTCTCGGGACGTGGTGAGGGAATTTGAAAAGCATGGACTGGATCACAAAGTTGTGGTGCTGCCCTGCGGCCATTACACCATGGGCGAAGCGCCTTACAACTATCTGGATGGCTGGCATCTGGCTTCGTTTTTCCGGACGGCGTTTGAGTGAGGGCCGGTAGGGTGACGTTATCACTTGGGCGGGCGTTAGAATGTGAGCATGGAGACTCGCGTGGCTGATCCTCAAGCGGTGACGGAATTTCATCGCGGCGAATTTGTGATCAGCACCAGCCGCGAACGCCTGAATCTGGATGTGATTCACGAGTTCCTGACCAATTGCTACTGGGCCAAAGGCATTCCGCGGGAGATTGTAGTGCGCTCGATCGAGAATGCGCTATGTTTCGGCGTTTATGATGGAAAGGGTTCGCAAGTTGGCTTTGCTCGTGTGATCAGCGACTTCGCCACGATCGCGTATGTTGGCGATGTGTTCGTGCTGGGAACGCATCGCGGCCGCGGATTGGGTAAATGGCTGATGCACTGTATTAGGCAGCATCCCGCGCTGCAGAATCTGCGGCGCTGGATCCTGACCACGCGCGATGCGCACGCTCTTTATTCGCAGGTGGGGTTTACTTCGGTGAAGTCTCCAGAGCGATTCATGGAGATTCACCGGCCTGACGTTTACGAGATGCTCTAGGAAAACGATATGAAGAATTCCG
>Ga0210384_10008404_pt1 | contig 10759 bp, 7 predicted proteins | sample IncBWH2MmetaG_FD_160574 | JGI IMG/M metagenome (GOLD analysis project Ga0210384, IMG submission 160574) | Forest soil microbial communities from Barre Woods Harvard Forest LTER site, Petersham, Massachusetts, United States - Inc-BW-H-2-M | ecosystem: Environmental > Terrestrial > Soil >...
TATTTGAAAAGTCCAATCGCCGTTCCGGGCTGAACACAGGAATTCGCGCGCGCTTCGCAATAGCTATCCTGGCGTTTGTTTGGAGCGGGCTGGCCGCCGCAAAAGAGCCCGCCTTCAAGGTGCTCGCGTTCTACTCCACGAACGTTGAGTCCGATCATGTGAAAACGGCCAACGATGCCCTGGCGTTTTATCGTGATCTGGCTGCGAAAAACAATTTTGTTTTCGACGACACCACGGACTGGGGAAAACTCAACGACAACGATCTAAAACCGTACAACCTGATCCTGTGGCTGAACGAGTTCCCGAAAAATGCGCAACAACGGGCGGCATTCGAAAAGTACATGGAACACGGCGGCGGTTGGATCGGGTTTCACGTCGCCGGCTACAACGATGAAACGACAAAATGGCCGTGGTTTGTGGATTTTCTCGGCGGAGCCGTGTTTTACAGCAACAACTGGCCACCACTTCCCGCGAAATTAGCCGTCGACGACCACACCAGTCCGCTGACCAAGGATCTTCCCGCGTTTTTCGTTTCGCCGGCCAATGAATGGTACCTGTGGAAGCCCAGTCCACGGCTCAACAAGAATGTCCACGTGTTCGTCACTCTCGATCCCTCCAACTATCCTATCGGCGTCAAAGACGTCATCCCGGAAGGTGATCTTCCGGTCGTCTGGACAAACACGAAATACAGAATGCTGTACATGAACATGGGTCACGGGTTGCATGGAGAAAATATTTATTCCGACGCAACGCAAAACCAGCTCTTTGCCAACGCGATTCTCTGGCTCGGCAATCGGAAATAGTTTTCTCTCTTAAACGGAAGAAATATCGGAGGACCACAGTGAAGATCCCGGTGATGCTTCTGCTCATTGTCTGTATGGCGTTCAACGGCCGTTGCAATGCGCAGACGACCGCACAGGCCAAGAAACACCTTTTGATCATCGGCGAAGAAAAAGGCTACCGACACGAAGCCGTTTCTCACGCCATGGCCTCCATCGAACGGCTTGGCAACGAAACCGGCCTGTGGACGACGACCATCCGGACGGATACCGAAGCGCTGACGAAACAAAAACTGGAATATAACGCCAAGAATCTGAACGATTTCGATGCCGTATTGTTCTACACCGGCGGCACTCTGGAAATGAATCCGGAACAGAAAGCTGCGCTTATTTCCTTTGTCCATGACGACGGAAAAGGCTTTATCGGCGTGCACAGCGCCACAATTACTTTTACGGAATGGCCCGAGTACGGCGAAATGATCGGCGGATACTTCGACGAGCATCCCTGGGGCACATTTGACGCTCCCATTCTCGTGGAGGATCCAGCCTTTCCGGGCATGCAACAGTGGCCAAAGTCCTTTGTCCTGAAAGACGAGATCTACCAGATGAAGGATTTCTCGCGAGACCAAGTGCGCGTGCTGATGAGGCTCGATAGCTCCAAACTGGAGTTGAATAATTCGCGAGTCCACCGCAAGGATCTCGATTTCGCGGTTACCTGGGCCAAGAGGTACGGAAAGGGACGCGTTTATTACTCCACGCTCGGCCACGTAGAACAGAATTGGGACGATCCCAGGTTTCAGAAAATGTACGTAGAGGCCATTAAATGGAGCATGGGATTGCTGGACGCGGACGTCACTCCACGGCCGGTTCCCAAGCAATCCGGCAAGACGCGGAAGAACGGTGTAGTAAACGCCGCGCTGTCCGCCGCCAAGTGAATGCGTTGATAAGATCGCTCTAAGGCCGAGACAACGCAATGTTTCGCTTTCGAGGAAAGGAGTTCGAAACCATGGGGCGCATGTTTCTCACCTTGCTGCTGGCGGGCGCGGCCTACGGACAAACAAATCACCCGATCCTCGCGTTGGGCTCGCCTGCTCCGGATTTTTCCTTGCCGGGAGTCGATGGAAAAAACCATAGCCTCAGCGACTACGCTGCCAGCCCGATCCTCGTGGTCGTTTTCACCTGCAATCACTGTCCCATCGCGCAAATGTATGAGCAGCGCATCCAGCAGCTCGAAGCGGATTATCGCGACCGCGGCGTGGCGGTCGTAGCAATTCAGCCCAACGATCCAAAGGCCATTCGCATCGACGAACTGGACTCCTCCGATATCAGCGACACTCTCGAGGAAATGAAAATTCGTTTTGCGTACAAGCATCTCCACTATCCCTATCTCTACGATGGCGACACGCAATCAGTCACGCGTGCCTACGGTCCGCAAGCCACACCCCACGTCTTCATCTTCGACAAAGACCGCAAGCTGCGCTACGAAGGGCGCATGGATAACAGCTATCGCAAGGAAATGGTGAACATCCAGGACGCCCACAATGCCATCGACGCGATTCTGGCCAATCGCCAAGTACCCGTGAAACACACTGGGGTCTTCGGCTGCTCGACGAAGTGGCAGGAAAAATCCGCATCGCGCGTCGAAGCGCTGCGAAAAATCGAAGAGCAGCCGGTAAAACTGGAAATGGCGAGTGCGGCAGACCTCAAGCGGCTCCGGGAAACTCCCGCGAAGCATATGCTGCTGGTGAGTTTCTGGGCAACCTGGTGTGGTTCCTGTATCGACGAATTCTCCGATTTTGAAGATACCTACCAGATGTACAAGGACCGCGACCTGGAATTGATCACGGTGTCCGCGAATATGCCCGACGAAAAGGCCGGCGTGCTGAAAATGCTGGAGAGAAAGCACGCCACTAGCCGCAACCTGCTGTTTGCTTCAAACCAAACGGCGGCGTTGCAAGCGGCATTCGATCCCACCTGGGAGTCGGCGGTCCCCTACACCGTTCTAATCGATGCGGATGGAAAAATTCTCTACAAGAATCTGGGCAGCGTGGACATGCTGGAATTACGGCGAACGATTCTGGCTAACTTGCCATCGGACTACATCGGCTTCAACCAGTACTGGCAGGAAGGATCCACTCAAAAAGAACCGGGTAAGAGCGGCGACCGGTAAAATCATCTGTATTCCATAGCTATTTCCAATCAGATGCTCCTTGGGAGGGCCGATGAAGAAATATCTGCTGTCGCTGTCGGCGGTAATCCTTTGTTTCTGCGCACTGATACCGGCGGCCTGCATCGGCGACGAAATACCAGAAACTGCCTGGAGGCGGCCTCTCGGGCAACCGCTGTCGAATCCTGGCGTCCGCAAAAATAAAACCGATATCGATGACGGTTACTGGCAAGGCGCTCCTGTCGGTGGGTTCGGTGCGGGAACATTTTCCCGCACCTATCGCGGCGATTTCGCCCGCTGGCACATCAAGGCCGCCGTACACAAATACGCTCCGGTATATGCCAACCAGTTCGCTATGTTTCAGCAAGTGGTGGGTGAGTCCGCTGGAATCGCACAAGTGCTCACGAACGATCACCCCAAAACCGGCGAACTATCCAGTTGGCAGTGGGACTATCCGGTTGGTGCCGGAGAATACGCCGCGCTTTTTCCGAAGTCTTGGTTTGACTACAAATGGGAAAAATTCCCTGCGCACGTAGTACTGGAGCAGTTCTCTCCGATTCTCCCCGACAACTACAAGGAATCAAGCTATCCGGTGGCGGTTTACAGATGGCATGCGGAAAATTCGACGAATAAAACGGTCACGGTATCTGTGCTGCTTTCTTGGGCCAACATGGACGGATGGTTCCGAACATACACACACGATTTTCAGGCCGTCCTGAACCAGGGAAACCAGAACCACTCCCGCACGGAGATCCTGGGCGCCAGCGGAAGGATGAAGGGCATAGTCTTTGACCGCAATCGAGCCGAGGATGTTGGCAATGAATGGGACGGCGAATTCTCTATCGCTGCACTGGAGTCACCCGGTGTGGAAGTTTCCTATCATACCGAATTTCTGGCCGATGGTGACGGCAAGGCCGTTTGGGTGCCATTCGCCAAGGATGGCAAGCTTGCCAACAGTGATACGTCGTGGGTCAGCGCCAGCGAAAAATTGGGCGGCGCGATTGCGGTCCGATTCACACTACAGCCTGGTGAAAAAAAGATCGTGCCCATGGTAATCGCATGGGATTTTCCAGTGGTGCAGTTTGGCCAGGGTCGCAAGTGGAACCGGCGCTACACAGACTTTTACGGCGCGAACGGCAACAACTCCTGGGCCATAGCCCGAGACGGTTTGCTGCACGCAAGCGATTGGAGCAACGCCATCGATGCCTGGCAAGCTCCCTATATAAAGGACGAAAGCAAACCCGCCTGGTATCGCGGCATGCTTTTCAATGAGCTATACACGCTCACCGACGGTGGCACGTTTTGGGGACGCCGGGCCGATTCCGGCCGAACCACCCCCGCCACGTTCGCGCTGCTCGAATGTTTTGACTACGCCTACTACGGAACGCTGGACGTTCGATTTTACGGTTCCATGCCCTTACTGAAATTCTGGCCGGAGATCGACAAGCAAGTGCTGCGGCAGTTTGCCGCGACGGTGCCCCGCGAATGGCCAGAACTAGGACTGTGGGTCTGGAAAACGCAGCAAACCGGTGAGCCGGTGCTGCACAAACGGAAGAAAAAAGGAGCTGTGCCGCATGATTTGGGCGTGCCGGAGGGTGACCCCTTTGTTTCCGTCAACGAACCCGGTTGGCAAGATACCAATGACTGGAAGGATCTAAATTCTAAATTCGTGCTGATGGTCTATCGAGATTACGTTTTGACCGGGAACAAGGACAAAGCTTTCCTGCAGGAAATGTGGCCCGCGATGAAGCAAGCCATCACCTATTTGCAGCAATTCGATCGTGGTGGCGGAATCCCTGAAAATAGCGGGTACCCTGACCAAACCTACGATTCCTGGGTGGTGAACGGCATCAGTGCCTATTGCGGCAATCTGTGGCTGGCCGCTCTGCGTGCAGCCGAAGAAACCGCGCTGACTCTCGGAGATAACTCCTCGGCCATGGAATATCACCACAGGTTCACCAAAGCGCAGAAGACCTACGTAGACAAACTTTGGAACGGCCATTATTTCCGCTACGACATGGACAATCAATCCAAGGACGCGATTCAAGCCGACCAGCTCGCCGGGCAGTGGTACGCCAACATGACCGGCCTGGGCGATTTGGTTCCCCATGAGATGCAGGTTTCCGCGTTGAAAACGATCTTTGCCAACAATGTCATGAAGTTTGGCAACGGAGAAATGGGCGCGGCCAACGGTATGGCCGCGGACGGTTCCATTTTGCGCGGAAATGAGCAAGGTGAGGAGGTCTGGGCCGGAACAACTTTTGGCTTGGCTTCCCTATTTCTCAGTGAAGGCATGAAAGACGAGGCCTACAAAACCGCGTGGGGCCTGTATCACGTGATCTACGAAACCAAGGGCTACTGGTTCCGCACTCCGGAAGCTTGGGACGACGCCGGAAATTTCCGCGCCTCCATGTACATGCGTCCGGCCGCGGTGTGGGGCATGGAAATGATCAGCCCACCGCAGCATGGAAGATGAAAAAGACTCAAGTATCAACGAGTGGTCTTGGCCGGCTCGAGATAAACGCGGCCCCCAATCACCACATGGGGCACCACGAACTCCGTGAAACCATCGACAAACCGCGGCGTTAGAGCTTCACAACAGGCTTGCTCGGGCGACTGGTAACGAATCGACGCAAACGCTCCTTTGACCTGCACCTGCACCTGAACTGCTTCCGCCTCGTAGTTGATCAACTCCAGAACAGTTTGATCGCTGTGCGGATCGCGATACGCGATCACTAGTGTGGTCAGCGAATTCCATAAACTGACGGGAATCGTGCCCTTGGTCATCAGCCGCCGGACGTCCTGCGCGAATGTTTCGGGATTCACAATTGGCCCGGAAACTTCAATGACTTTGCCCTTTCCAAAGCTAAAGACCTTCGATTGATCTGTGTGCCGGACAGCATCGGTAGACTGCCAGGGAAAAGATCCGTGCGCACCCACCAGAACAACGGTCCCGCCCTCTGAAGCGTACTTGGAAATGATCGCGACTTGCTCCTTTTCCGGCGCCACGAACGATACGAGCACGTCCATGTCCTTGAGGCTATTGCTATCCAGATGGTCTTTTGTGAGAAGACGAAAAGGAATGTTGTGCCGCGCCATCAAATTGACAGGCTCGTACGAGCCCTGTCGGCCGTCCGTCCAGACAGCGACGCTCGCAACCGATGTTAAAGCCTCGCCATTCTCGCGATCATAAAAATCGACGAAGGGCGTCAGCTGTCTCCAGGTGCCCCACGCTTCCGGTTTGTCGTCGGCCAACGAGTTCTGCAGGTTCTCCGGAACTTCCAGGAGCAAATCGGCGTGGCAAGCGCCGGCCTCGGCAATCGCAAGAGCATATTCCTCCGCGCGAGGTCCGAGCTGTTTTTGCAACGGATCGGACTGCTCCCACGCAAAAGAGTAGAGCGGGCGCGCGTCCGAATGAAACGCCCGCGCCAGTCGTATGGCCGCCAGGTTCGAATCGACCCAAGGCTGCTCCGAGGGGCTCGATGCCTGCACGGTGCCATTGTTTTCGAACAGCAAATGCCCACGCATCTTTGGCTGTTTCTCATGCGAGAACAACAAGCGGAAGGTCAGCTTCGGATACGAACTGCGCAACTTTTCTATCAACGTTTCTGCGTCATGCTCTTCTCCTGAGGCAGGCGCGAGCAGCAGGCCTGTGATACCCGCATTTGCTTCCGTTCCTGCAACGGCCGCCGCTTCTTGAGGAGATACTTCCAGGTACACGCGATAACCCTTCGCTTTGGCGATCACCATCAAATTTTTTGCATTGGCGTTCCAGGGTATAGCAATCTCGCTCATCCCCAGATTATTTGCGGGCGGAATATTACTCTGTGTCCAGCGCAACAGCACTTTAGCCGTCGCGCCTGAAGCAATCAGGCCGAAGAGCAGCAACGAAAAAACCAGTTTGTTGCCGAGAAACATCTTGATTTCCTTTAGTTTTCCGCAGCGCACGGTTTTTCGCCCGGCTCCGCTACGGACGGGTTTCCGCTACTCGGCCCCAATAAAATCCGTGGACCGCTTGTGGCCATCTCCGTGTGCCCTTCGGCGGAAAGCCAAATTGCCGCAGCGTCCTTCATGCCCTGAACTAGGCCTTTTCCTTTTTCTGGGCCGACAAGCAACAATGTGGTAGACAGTGCGTCGGAAGCCGTCCCAGTCTTGGTGACGACGCTCAACGCATACCGCGTCTTTAGGGGCCCACCATCGGCCGGATCGATGATATGTCCAGCCGCCTCGTTGCCAAGCAGACTCTTCGCAGTCTGCTCCGAGGTGGAGGCGCTGTTTTCGCACAGCAGCACTTGCGGATCGATCTTCTGGGAAGGGTCTCTCAAGTGCACAAGCCATCCCGCACGCCCCGGCGGAGCGCCCATCCCGTAAAAAGTGCTGCCCCCGGCGTCAATGAGCGCGTTCTTGATTCCCCGCACGCGCAGAATTTCCGCGGCGCGGTCCACGGCGTAGCCCTTGCCAATGGAGCCCAGATCGATCCGCAAGCAAGGCGAGTGAAACTCGATTTGATTCGGCGGGATCATTTGAACCTTTTCATACCCCACGCATTCCCGCAGCGCTTGCTGCTCCGCCACAGATGGTGCGGCCTCCCCGCGCAGCGCGGCCTTCCAGCGGTCCGCCAAGGGCGCGATGGTCACATCGAACTTGCCACCAGAGAGCTTCGAATACGGCAGCGACTCGGAGATTACCCGGTATAGGTCCGGAGAGACGGTCTGACGCTGGTTATGAGCGGAGCGATTCAATTTGCTCAGTTCGCTTTCGGGCTTGTAGTCGCTCATCACCCAGTCCAGGCGAACGATCTCCTCCAGCACAGCGTTCATAGCCTGCTCTGCGTGCGCCGCTGACGTGTCATACACCACAACGTCAAACACCGTCCCCATGATGTACTTGTTTTTGTGAAACATTTGCACCGATAGCTCCGGCGCAGCGACGGACGAGGCGCTGAGGCCAGCCAGAAGCAGCGTTGCGCCAGCGGTTCTATTCCAACGCATAAACCTCTCCGTCATTTCCAGCGACATAGATGGTTTTACCGGAGATTACCGGCGCAGCCTGGACCGAGCTGCCAACCCCGGCGCGCCACAGAATCTTCCCGGAAGCGCTATCGAGGGCGGCGGTCCCCTGGCTTTCGATGTAAACCACTGAATCTCCAATAACCGGTGGCGAGGTAATTACCAGTCCAGCTCTCGTTTTCCATCGCAGTTTCCCGGTAGCGAGTTCCCAAGCGTATAGATAACCGTCTTTGCCACCTACGACGGTTATATCGCCAGACACTGCGGGAGACGACATGATTCCAAGGCCGGTCTCATATTTCCACTTCACCGCTCCACTGCCTGCATCCAGAGCATAGAAAAAGAAATCTTCGGAACCAATCAGCAGCATATCCCCGGAAAGCGCCGGCGAGGAATCGATGCCGTTTCCGGTAGGAGTCGTCCACAGGAGCTTGCCGGAAGCCGCCTCCAAGGCACAGATATTGCCATTGCCGGAACCCACATAGATGGTTTTCTCCGCCGCATATGCCGAGGAATAGACCCGGCCGCCCAGTGACTGCTTCCAGCGCTCTTTCCCCGTCTCAGCATCCAGCGCATACATATTCCCATCCGCGCTTCCAACGAAAACTGTCCCGTTCCGGATGACCGGCGAGGCCCATACCTCCCCTTGCGTGCGCGCTTCCCAAGCCGCTGTTCCGGATTCACAGTTCAGCGCGTAGACCGCTCCGCTATCACAACCAAACAAAAGTTTCGTACCACTCAGAGCAGGGGTGGAATGGATCTGTCCCGCCGCCCGAAAGGTCCACCTTGCACGACCCGTTTCCACGTTGAGTGCATACACGCCACCGGAAAGCGAGGCTACGTAGAGGATTTCATCCCGCAACACTGGGCTGGACCGGACCGCACCGCCCGTACGTGTCTGCCACCGCGCACGCGTTGGGGTCGGCAACAGCGGTGCGCCGTGCCCCCCACTTCGTGTGCCGTCATGAAGCAAGGCGATCCAATCCGTTTCAGACGCCGTCGGCACCGACACAACCGCCGTCTTGCTTGTGGTTTCCATTGGCCGCGGATCCATCGAATACGGGTCCATCAACCGAGGGCAATCTGACGATGATCGATTTGCTTAAGGTCGGACACGCCAAGTCCGAGCTTCCCAGCCGCGGCGATATGATCGGGCCGCCGATAAAACAGATTTTTCGCCGCGTCGCCGTAAAACTCCCAATTGTTCGAAGTAATGCTCTTCGGATCGCGATCCCAAAGCGAGAGTGCCTTTTCCTTTAGCCTCTTCTTTTCAATCGCCTGCAACTCAATCGTATCCATGGCCACCGGATCGGTTCCAACAAACAGCAGCCCCGCCGGAAAGATAAACTCCGGGGCTTGCGTCAGCGGACCTCCATGCCAGACCATGCGCGTGCCATCCATGATGTTCAGCACTGCCTTGGAGCGCAGCGGCTCGACAGAACACATCACGCCAATCAGAGGGTCCGTGAATGAATATGGGCTCTGATGCGAGCGCGCCACGTTATTAAACGTTCCATAACCCAAATTCTTGAGGCAACCGGTTACGCCAGCAGCGGAATGGTCCTTCATAGTCGGCACGTTGATGATCTTGGTGAGCCTCTGGGTCACCAGGCTGGCTAGATACGAGCGCGTCTCCCATTCGCCGAAAAAACTCGCCTGGCAATACACGTTGGAATCGTAGCCAGAGGCGTCCAGCTTATTCTCCTGGATGCCGACGACGCCGATTCCAGTGGGAAGATGGATCTGATAGCTGCCGATGTCGATTTCGTAGGCGTAGCGGTCGAAGATAACGATATTGGCGGTGGCAACACCGGCGGATTGCAATCCCTTTATGATTTCCTTGACGATTTCTGGCGAGGAGCAGCAAGCTGGCGCACCCGAAGGGTTGATTTTGACCCCCACCACATCGGCCGCACTTACGAATTTTGACCAAGCTGCCTGACTGCTCGTTTCGCCCGTCAATTCCTTCATTCCCCGCTCCAGCATCTGGCTGATCACAGGTTGCGAAACGCGATTGCTTAGGATGGAGCGAGAATCGTGCAGTTCAACCACTCGGCCCGGATACAAACCCGGGATGCGAAGCGGCGAAGGTACAATTTGCGAGGGTTCGTGAATGTCGATGGGAGGAGCTGGCGGCAGCACCACTCCTTCTGCAGCCAATTCTCTTACGTTTCTTGCGAGAATGAATCCCGCGCCTCCCATGCAACTGCGCTTCACGAAACTGCGGCGATCCATGGGCTCTGTTCACTTTCCTCGAATTTTTCGCAGCGGCAAGTTTCCCCGACTGGACTCGGCCACGGTGCATTGAGTCAGCCATTAACCCGCGCGATAAAGCAGCGCCAATCAGGCTACGCTACACCATCCGCTGTTTACAAGCCTCACGTTGCCGCGAATTCCACGCGACGTTATCCCGCAAACAGCAATCGTTACCACATCGCGACTAGTGACAACCCGGTTCGGACCCAGTACACTTGCGACGTTTTTGATTCGTTAGCTTGCGTGCGCAAGTAACTCTTTCCAAAAGGATTTCGCATGGCCAAAGGCAGAAGGCGTTCGGTCGAAGTCGTAGCCGCTCTAGCGCTTCTATTTTTTGCGGGCCCGAAAGCAAGCGCTCAGGCGCCGCGTTACGACTTATTGCTGAAAGGCGGGCACGTCATCGATCCTGGCAATCACGTCGACAGCGTGATGGATGTTGCCGTCTCAGGCGGAAAAATTGCCGCCGTCGAAAAGAGCATTCCCGCCGCCGACGCTGGAAAGGTTGTCGATGTCACTGGACTGTATGTCACGCCGGGTTTGATCGATAT
>Ga0210384_10008405_pt1 | contig 10759 bp, 6 predicted proteins | sample IncBWH2MmetaG_FD_160574 | JGI IMG/M metagenome (GOLD analysis project Ga0210384, IMG submission 160574) | Forest soil microbial communities from Barre Woods Harvard Forest LTER site, Petersham, Massachusetts, United States - Inc-BW-H-2-M | ecosystem: Environmental > Terrestrial > Soil >...
AAGAGTGAGATGGTTTCGGGGCGGAAGATGGAAGCTTTTTCGGAGAGCAGGGCGTGGGCGAATTTGGCCAAGTCTTCGGCGGTGGAGAAGAGGCCGGCGTGAGCGGCTACGCCGCCGAGGACACTGGCGTTTTCATCCTGGACTTCGCCTTGGATGAGGCGGTTGCGGAAGGTGCTGCGGGGGCTGACACTCGGCAGTTGATCCGCTTTCGGCAGTTGTCGGACAGGAGTGTCCGACCCACACGGTTCTTCTCGCTCGTCGGCTGTGGGGGGAATCTTTGCGCGAATTTTCATTGGGGGATTGAAGGTGGTGTGGGTCATGGCTAGCGGGGCAAAGATTTCGCGTTGGCAAAAGCGGTCGAGAGGCTCGTCGGCGATGCGTTCGAGGGCAAGGCCGAGGATGATGAATCCGATGTCGCTGTATTCCGTGCGAGTGGCGGGATCGGCGGTGAGCGGAATGGTGAGCGCGGCCTGTAGTAGTTCGGTGCGGGTGCGAGCCTTCAGGAATAACTTTTCGTAGGCGGGCAAACCGGAAGAATGAGACAGGAGCATGCGGATGGTTACATCGCTGCGGCGAGGATCTTTTTCTGCGGTGGTGGTGAATTCCGGAAAAATGGCGGAGACCGGGGCGTCGAGATCCAGGAGGCCTCGTTCGTAGAGAATCATGGCCATGGGTGTGGTGGCGACAACTTTGGTGAGGGAGGCAAGATCGAAGAGCGTGGTGGGTGTGACAGTGCCTTGCCCACTTCTCGCAAAACCAGCGAGAAGTGGGGCACCCGCTTTCAAGGCGGTTGACTCGAAGTCAAAATCCCCGCCCTCTCGCGCAGAACGCGAGAAGGGTGGGGCACCCTCGGCCGAATTTTCTGGCAGAGTTGCGTAGGTGAAGTGGCCTAAAGCCTTGAGGGCGACGAGGCAGCCGCGGTGAGTTACGGCGACGGAGGCGGCGGGGAATGCGTGGTGCGCGATTCCTTCTTGCAGGATAGAAAAAGCTGAGCCGAATATTTTCTCTTGATGCTCGAAGGCTTCGAGCAGCGAGGATGAGGGATTCGGAGCGGTCATCGAAAGACCATGATATGGCATAGACGGCACCCCCTTACTTGAGTTTCTTGAGTCCTGCCGCCGGGGTTGTTAGAGTCAGAGCATCCTTTCTTCACGGTCCAATTCGATGAGTCGAATACTGTCTTTTCTCTGCAGAACCCGGCGGGAGAGAGTTTTGGCGCGGCTTAAGGCGACGCTTGCTATCTCCTTGATGATGGCTTTCGTCGTGTCTGCGACTGGACAGAAACTAAGCAAGAATGGAGGTGGCGAGCCTTCCGGGCTGCGCCCGGATGGGCAGGCGAGGGCGGCTGTCCCCACACGGGCACTCTCGGCTGTCGATGCTGTGATTCAGCAGGGAATTTCTGAGGGAATCCCAGGGGCGGTGCTGATTGTCGGGCACGACGGTCAGATTATTTACCGGAAGGCTTATGGTCATCGCGCGCTCGAGCCGCGTCCAGAACCCATGATTCTGGACACGGTTTTCGATCTCGCCTCGCTCACCAAGGTGATTGTCACGTCTACGGCGGTGATGCAGTTGGTGGAGGTGGGCAAGGTGCGAATGAATGATCCGGTGGCAAAGTATTTGCCGGAGTTTGCGCAGAATGGAAAAGAAGATGTCACGGTGCGGCAATTGCTGACGCATTATTCGGGGCTGGAGCCGGACCTCGATTTGAAATCGACATGGGAAGGGAAGCAGACGGCGTACGCGATGGCGATGGCGGAGACGCCGGTGGATCCTCCGGGGTCGAAGTTTTCTTATAGCGACATCAATTTTATTGTTCTGGGCGAATTGGTGGAACGCGTCTCGGGGGAGAGTTTGGATGAGTACGCGGTGCGGCATATCTTTGCGCCGCTGAAGATGCTGCATACGCGTTTTGTACCCCCGGCGGCTTGGCGGCCGAAGATTGCGCCGACGCAATATGACGAGAATGAGCACATGTTGCGCGGGGTGGTGCATGATCCTTCGGCGCGGCGGATGGGTGGAGTGGCAGGGCATGCGGGTTTGTTTTCGACAGGGGACGATCTCGCGAAGTTTGCGCAGGCTTTGCTGAACGGAGGCGGCGGAATTTTGTCGGCGTTATCGGTAGAGAAGATGACGCGGCCAGAGCAGCCTCCTGCGGCCCCGGTGTTGCGCGGGTTTGGGTGGGACATTGATTCTCCGTTTTCGTCGAACCGTGGAGATTTTTTGCCGGTGGGCTCGTACGGGCATACTGGATTCACGGGAACATCGATGTGGATCGATCCGGCGACGCATTCCTACATCATCTTGCTGACAAATGCGGTCCATCCGCGAGGAAAGAACAATGCGATTGCGCTGCGGTCGAAAGTGGCTACGGAGGTGGCGGCGGCGCTGCCGCTGACCGCGAGCGAAAAGGAGTCGCTGCGCTGGCTGGCGATTACCGGATACAACGAGGCGCAAAGTGCGGCGCGGCGAATGAATTCGCGTAATGGCAGCGTGAAGAACGGAATCGACGTGCTGGAGGCGCATGGGTTTGATGTGCTGCAGATCCCGGGGCGCAAGAAAAAGATTGGAGTGCTGACCAATCAGACGGGAATTGACGCTGATGGACGCAGGACGATTGATGTGCTGGCGCAGGCTCCAGGAGTATCGCTGGAGGCGATATTCAGTCCCGAGCATGGAGTGACCGGGACGCTGGATACGACTCATGTGAACAACTCGACCGATGCGGCGACTGGAGTTGCGGTTTATAGCGTTTACGGCGGGACGGATGCGGCACGGCGGCCCTCGGCGGACGTGATGAAACAGTTGGACGCGGTGGTTTTCGATATTCAGGATGCGGGCGTGCGGTTTTATACCTACGAAACGACGCTGGGATATTTTTTGGAGGCTGCGGCCGCAGCTGGAGTTGAGTTGATTGTGCTTGACCGGCCTGATCCGATTACGGGAGCGTTTGTGCAGGGACCGGTGTCGGATGCGGGGCGCGAGAATTTTACGAACTATGGCAACGTTCCGGTGCGGCAGGGAATGACACTGGGGGAACTGGCGAAGATGTTCAACGCGGAGCGGCAGATCAATGCCAAGTTGACCGTTGTTCCGATGGAGGGCTGGCTGCGTGGCGACTGGTTTGATTCCACAGGGCTGACGTGGGTAAATCCATCGCCGAATCTGCGAAGTGTGACCGAGGCCGGGCTGTATCCGGGAGTGGGGTTGATAGAAGGCACGAACGTTTCAGTGGGGCGGGGCACGGATACTCCATTTGAGTTGCTGGGTGCGCCGTGGATAAAAGGGAAAGAATTGGCAGCTTATTTGAACGCGCGCGGAATTGCAGGAGTGCGGTTTGTGCCGGTGACGTTCACGCCGATGGCGAGTAACTATTCAGGACAGAAGTGCGAGGGCGTGAATCTTGTTTTGACCGAGCGCAATGCGCTGGATGGGCCGGAGTTGGGGATTGAGCTGGCGGCGGCGCTGCAAAAATTGTATCCGGCGGATTTCAAGATTGGACGAATCACAGAGTTGCTGGTGAATCAGGCGGCGTTTGATGGTTTGATGGCGGGGAAGGGTCCGCGGCGGATTGCGCAGGATTGGCAGGAGGAGTTGGAGAAGTTTGAGGTGGTGAGGAAGAAGTATTTGATTTATTGAGAAGTGGAACGAGGCACCTTAAGCGGGGTTCACTCGCATCTCATGCGTTAACTGCGTTATAGTCTGAACCAAACGCACCGGCGATTCGGAGGTACGTCATGCGGAAACTCTTCGTCTTTCTTTTGCTTTCGGGGATGGTGTTGGGACAGACGCCGGATACACCGAAGCCTCCTGCAGGCGCGGAGTCCGCGCCTGAGGCCGAAGTAACGCAGAATCCGGCGCCAGCGACTTTTGACCCCAACCTCCTAACGATTCCGGCGGGGAGCAGGATTCCGCTATCGTTAGCGCAAGCCATCTCGACCAAGAACGCTCGTGAGGGCGATGCGGTTTACGCTACGACGGCTTTTCCCTTTGTTCTCGACAATCGTGTGATCGTGCCGGCGGGATCTTATGTTCAAGGGAAGATTTCGCGCGCGTCGCGAGCCGGGCATGGACATGGCCGGGCGGAGATCCTGATGCATTTCACGTCGATCATTTTTCCGAGCGGTTACACCGTCATGCTGGGAGGCTCGGTGGAGAATACGCCGGGCGCCGATAACAAAGGAGTGAAGGATTCCGAAGGGACGATCCAGCAGGATAAGGAGACGGGCAAGAAGGTGGAAGACGCGGCAAGAAATGGTGCGTACGGAGGCGCGATCGGCGGCATTGGCGGCGGCTTGGGCGGAGGTTTAGGTGGAGCGCAGATCGGAGCCGGAGCGGGCGCCGTCGCGGGAATTGCGTGGGCACTGCTGAAGCGCGGGGCGGATGTGAAGCTGGAAGTTGGGACATCCATCGAGATGGAAATTCAGCGGGCGATCACCGTGGATGCGAGGCGGATTGCGGTAGCGAGGGCGGGGCCTTAGAGTTGGGTCAGAGTTAAATCAAAGTCAAAGTCCAAGACAAAAGAGCGGGCGAGGGCGCCCGCTCTGCACATACTCATTTCAAATTAAATAGCGCGTTCACGTGGGCGGTAATGGTTACCGTTTGCGGAGTGAATTCCTCCGTCGGTGCGGGGGCGGCTGGAGCCATGGCGGCCATGGGGCGGGCTAAGCCACGGGTGACGATGCGAGGGTTTTCGAAGGTATCGACTGAGGCGTAGGAAAGTTCTCCCAAAGCGCGACCGCTGGCACGGGCGATGGCATCGGCGGAGTTGCGGGCGCGGCGGTAGGCGTCTTCGACAGCTTTGTTCTTGGCTTCGTCAATATTTTCCAGCGTGTAGTTCAGGGTCTGCGTTTCGCTGACATTGGCGTCGGCGAGTTGCTGGGTGATGGGGCCGATTTTGGAAAAATCCTTGAGCTTGAGCGTGACGTCGGTGGTTACGCGATAGCCGATGACTTTCTGCTTGGGATTCTTCCAGTCATACATCGGTTGGACGGAAAGAAATCCCAGATTGGCGGCTTTGGGGTCGATATTATTGGCGCGCAGAACTTGGCGTACCTGTTCAGCCTCCCTCGAAGCGTGCTCGTAAGCGGCTTGAGAAGTATTCTCCTGGACCGAAATGTTGAACTGGATGACCGCAGTGTCGGGTGCGGATTCAAATTTGCCATCGGCGCCGACGTAGACGGAGTTCGGCAGAGCCGTGACCGCGGGATGCTCTTGCGCGAAGGATGCGGCGGTGAGAATGCAGATCACGAGTACAGAGAGTGCGGATTTCATAGTGCGCCTCCGAAGCATGGCTTAATTGTAGAAGAAACACAAAGAAACCAAGATCCCCTTCGACTTCGCCCCGGGCAGGCTCTCACTTCGTTCGGGACAACAATGCGGAGAGTTCTCGAACTAGTTGCTCTTGGCGCTGGCGGAGTAGCTGAAAGGATAAGACTGGGCGTTGATTTCGCGGCGCAGGTCTTCGAAGATTTCATCAGGCATCTTCAAAAACACTTGAATGACTTCGGGATCGAACTGGCGTCCGGACCAGGCATGAATCTCTTTGCGAGCCTCGGTGAGAGTTCTGGCGGGACGATAAGGGCGGTCGGAAATAATGGCGTCAAGAGTGTCGGCAACAGAGAAGATTCTCGCTCCCAGCGGAATCTCCGTGCCCTTCAGTCCGCGCGGGTAGCCGGTTCCGTCGAAGTGTTCCTGGTGAGAATAAACAATGTCGCAGGCCTCGGTCAGGAAGGGAATTTTCTTGAGCATCTGGTAGCCGTGATAGCAATGCTCCTTCATGATGGCGCGTTCATTCTCATCGAGCTTGCCGGGTTTGCGAAGAATGTTATCCGGGATGGCCATTTTGCCGATGTCATGAAGGAAAGCACCGCGGGCGATGACGAGAATCTGTTCGCGGGGCACGCCCATGGCGCGGGCAATGGCGATGGTGAAAGCGGTGACGCGGCGGGAGTGGCCTTCAGTTTCTGCGTCCTTCAAATCGAGCGCGTCGCCTAATGCCTGCAGAGTGATGTCGTAAGAGCGCTCCAAGTCCTGCATGGCGGCCTGAAGCTGATCGGTGCGGGCTTCGACCAGAGATTCCAGATTGGTTTGGTAGGTACGGTTCTCCACCTTAAGGCGGCGGTTCTCCAACGCGCGACCCACGGCGTTTAGCAACTGTTCACGCTCGAAAGGCTTGAGCAGGTAGTCGTAGGCTCCGTTGCGGATGGCGGCGAGGGCGACCGAGATGTCGTGCACGGCGGTGACCATCACGACCGGCATATCGGGATATTTTTCTTTGGTGCGCTCGAGCAGGCCAATGCCATCGAGGTCCGCCATCATGAGATCGGAAAGCATCAACTCGAACTTCTCGCCGGAATTGAGCAGCGCGAGTGCCTCCATTCCGGAACTGGCCTGGAGCCAGGTATAGCCGGCGGCGGCCAAAATGGCGCAGACAATCTCCCGGATGGCTTCTTCGTCATCAACTACCAGAATGCGGTCAGCCATAATCCCTGTGAGTATACTCTCGGCAAATTTATCCTTTCGTGGTAGGTGCCGAAAGTAACCATCGTGGTCCGGAAAAGGCATGGATAAAGGGTGGGCGCATGATATTCAAGAGCAGGGCATAGTTACGTCTGGGCTGAGATCTCGAGATCGATGAACGCGTCTCTTCAAACAATTTGGAGCACCATGCAGCCGGTACTCGCCGGGCTGAAGGCCGGAGAGTGGGCGCTGCTGTTGGTGTTGGCGGCGGCGCTGGTAGTTCTCCTCGCGCTGCGGGAGCGCTGCCTTCTGGTGTGGACGGCGGGCTGGGCGATGCTGGCAAGCTCGCGGCTGGCGGAACTGCACGGCGCCGCAATAGGGGTTCCGCAGCATTATGTTCCGGCTGTGGAGCAAGCGGCGTTCGTCCTCGCAATCGGGCTGTTTGCGGGTGGGATTCTGGTTTACATCCGCGGACGGAATCTGCTGGCGCCGCTGTCGGCGATCACGGTGAGCGTGGCAGGGTTTGCGGTAGCGCGAGTGTTATTGTGGCCGGATTCGATGCCGTTGCGGGTCGCTCTGGAAGTTTCCTATCTGATCATCCAATTGACTGCGGCGATTGCATTGCTGCGTGCGCGCCGGGGACGCGCCGAACTGACACCCGCTCTGCTGGCGGCGTGCCTGCTGGTGCAACATTTGAGTTGGCCGCCTTACACAAGCCAAATTCCCGCGGGAGTTTTCGTGGCGGCAGAGGTCGTGCTGGGACTCTGCATGTTGCTGCTTGTCTTTGGAGAAACCCGCGAGCGGGGAAGGCGATTAAACGTACTGCGCGTCCTGACCGAGAGCATTGTTCTTTCGCAACAGCAGGGCGGCATGATGGAGATCACGCTCGCGGAGTTGCAGCGCCTGACTCGCAGCAAGGCTGCCTGGTTTCGCTTGATCGAAGGCGGACAGTTGGTGGCGACGCATGCGGTCGGAGTTTCCGCTGACTTCTTGCGGGAAGCGAGTTTTGCCGAAGTGTCAGAGAGTGTTTCGCAGATGTTGGAGCGGGGAAAACCTGTGATCGCACACCGGGCTGGAGCCAATCCGGAAGATGCGGGGCTGTTGAAATCCGAGAAGCTGCAGTATGTAGTCATGGTGCCAGTACTGGGGAAGAAGTCGCCGATCGGATTACTGGTCCTTGCCAGCAATCGAGCGAGAACACTGACCAGCGAAGAATTAGAGTTCCTGACGACTTGCGGGCGGCAATTGGGAATCGCAATTGAGAACTTCCGTCTGCTGGAGCAGGCCTTGCGCTCCCAGCGGCAGTGGAGAAATACGTTTGACTCGGTACACGACATCATCCTGGCGCACGACGCTAATTTCCGCATCATCAAGGCCAATCAAATACTGCTGGAGCAGGTGGAGCGTGCTTCGGCCGACGTGATCGGCAGCAGTTGCGAATCCGTCCTGCCGCATAAGCTGGGTGAGTGGACGGGATGTCCTTATTGCGCGCGCGGCGGCGAGGAAATCACTGAGGGAGCCGATCCTTGCTTTGGCGGATTCTCCGTTGTTTCCACTTCTTCCTATGCAGAGCAGGGAAGCACGCAAAAAGGAACCATCCATATTGTTCGCGACATTACGGAACGCCGTTCGGCGGAAGAGAAATATCGACTGCTGTTCGAGCAGGTGCAGGAAGGCGTTTACGTGGCCACGCCACGCGGGCGGTTGCTGGATTGCAATGATGCCTTCGTACACATGCTGGGTTATGAAAAGCGGGAAGAGTTATTGCCCCTGAATCTGGACGAAGATATCCGGGTGGACGCGGGTCAGAGAGACGCATTTCACCGCGATATCGAGAAGCAGGATTTCGTCCGGAATTTCGAAGTGACCATGCGGCGAAAGAATGGCACGCTGTTGCTCGCGTCGGAAAGCAGTTTCGCCACTCGGGATGCAACGGGAAAGGTCGAACGGTTTCAAGGTTTTGTGCTGGACGTCACCGAAAAGCGGCGTGCGGAAGACGAGATGCGGCGGCGCAATCGCGAACTGAATGCGCTGAATGCGATGGCCGTGGTGGCGACGCAATCTTTCGATCTGGATGAAATTCTGAATCTGACCTTGCGTCAAGTCGTTTCGTTATTTGGGGCGGAAAGTGGAGCAGTCTATCTTTCGGATTCCGACGCTCCAACCTATCGCCGGCGAGCGGCGTGGGGACCGCGCAGCCGGGACAAATCGCGGCCGGGAGAAATTAGTTTTGCAGAAGGCTTTGGGGATTTGGTGATGCGCTCGCGCGCCGAAGTGCTGACGGCTGAGTATCTCCCCCACCTTAAAGGAGCGGTCGCAGAGTTCATCCGCTCGGACACGGACGGGGCATGGATCTGGGTTTTGTTCTGGGGCAAGGATAGTCCGATCGGAATGATGGGACTGCGCAGCCACGCGGAGTACGAATACTCCAGCGGAGAAGAAAACCTAATGGTGGCCATCAGCCGTCAACTGGCGACCACTATCGAAAAAGTTCGTCTCTATGAAGAGACATGCAAGGCTTATGAGGACTTACGCCGGACGCAGGAACAACTGCTGCAGAGCGAGAAGATGTCCGCCGTGGGCCAGTTGATTGCGGGCGTGGCGCATGAGTTGAACAATCCCTTGACCGCGATATTGGGATACGCGCAGTTGCTCGAAACCGAAGGATTGAACGACCGTGCGCAGGATTATGTGGCGAAGATGTTCAAGCAGGCGCAGCGAACACACCGGGTAGTGCAGAATCTGCTCTCATTTGCGCGGCAAAGAAAGCCGGAGCGTTCGGAAGTGGACGTCCGCAAGGTACTGGAAGAAACACTGACATTGCGCGACTACGATCTCAAGGTAAACAACATTAGCGTGGAAAAAGATCTGGGAGGCGAGGCCGCGCTGGTGGTTGCTGATCCGCACCAGATCGAACAGGTATTTCTGAACATCATCAACAATGCGGTCGATGCGGTGCTGGAGACTGGGCGGTCCGGAAAGCTGAAGATCCGGGTCTTCTGCGAGAACGGCGACGTCTGCACGCAGTTTGCAGATGATGGTCCGGGCATCAAGGATCCGAAGAGAATCTTTGATCCTTTCTACACCACGAAAAGTGTCGGGAAGGGTACTGGGTTGGGGTTGAGCATCTGCTACGGAATTGTGAAAGAACATGGCGGTGACATTACGGCACACAATGCCGCCGAGGGGGGAGCGGTGATCGAAGTTCGCCTGCCTCTGGCTGTAACCGAAGGCGCGGCAGTGGAAGCGGCTCCGGTAGTTCCTCCGAAGAGGGAAGGCGCTCTTCAGGGCCGGGTCTTGCTGGTGGAAGAGGACGAATCGGTGCTGGAGTTCGAGCGCGATGTGCTGATGGGGGCTGGCGCGAGCGTAGTCACCGCGGCGCGCAGTGAAGACGTGAAGACGCGGCTGCTCTCCGAACACTTCGATGCGCTGATCATGAGCGGCAAAATGCCGACAGACTGGAATGCGAAGGATGCCTGCCTGTGGTTGAGAGAGCACTGCCCCCACATGGAGAAGCATGTGCTGTTTACTTTTTCAAATGGCGTGGAGCAGGGCGATGAGCGGGCGTTCCTAAAACAGAGCGACGTACCCTACCTGGTCAAGCCTTTCGAAGTGGCGGAGCTAATACTGCAGGCTCGCAGGTTGCTGCAAAAGGCTCTGGCAGCCACTGCCGGCGCCAACTAAGAGTTACCCTTCTATCTTTTACAGTTGAGTACGCAAGCTCTTCACCAACCGGCGAAGAGCTTTTTCGTTGCGCTTATACCAGCGCCACTGGCCCTGTTTCACGGCTTCGACCAGGCCGGCCTTGGTGAGAATCGCCATATGATGTGAAATGGTGGATTGGGAAAGCTGCACTCGTTCTTCAATGTCACCGGCGCAAAGGCCGGCTTTTCCCGCCGCAGGTGCACTGGAGGGAGCCGGGCCGCGTAATTTGAGAGCATGCAGGATACGACGACGCGTGGGGTCGGCGATGGCGTGGAGTGTGTGGTCGAGAGACGGAGATGAGGCGGTCATGTGGACAGAAATATCCGGTAAATCGACGGTTGTCAATATGAGGGCGAAGGAAATCTCAGGCGCGTTGCCGCGTGGCTCGCAGCCACTCGATGCGCGTGAACTCGAGGTAGCGGACGTCGCTGTCGGGCAGAGAGCAATTCGACTGGTCAAGCTGCTGGGCCAGAGTTCCACCGCGTATCCAGTAACCGGTAGCGTCCTGCTTCAGAACGGTTGAGTGCAGCGGTTCCATGCCGCGCAGTTTGAAGACAACACGGCGGTTCAACAGGGGAGCGGGCCTCATAGA